>FRDC01002433.1_pt1 | contig 171198 bp, 186 predicted proteins | sample 1106171 | NCBI WGS metagenome assembly FRDC01 (sample SAMEA3930566, study PRJEB13176) | freshwater metagenome | biome: Drinking water system; feature: drinking water; material: water | place: Singapore | collected 2014-12-20 | reverse complement strand
ATTCCGCGCGGAGAATAAATCAGACCTTCCTTAATACGAGCGGATTAGGAGTCGCGGCTCCACCTTGGATAAAATTGGATAGATGGTTGTAAAAGAAGTCCGTCCTGACCCGCAGTCGATGCCTGAAATACCAGCCTTGATATCCTGCTTCATAGGACACAATCTGTTCCGGGTTGAGATTTCGTGAGCCAACTCCAGAGAAAACGGGACCACCAAACGCGTCTGATGAAAAGGTCAACAGGCGTGATTCAAGGAAACTCGGCGGACGATAGGCAACAGATCCAGAAATGCGAAACGTATGATCATTATGTGGCTTGAAGATCAAAGCCAGCCTTGGACTATACGTAGGATTTAATCCAGTAAGAAAGTCCCATCGAATGCCAGCGATGAATGTCAATGTCGAGGTTGCACGCCATTCGTCTTGCAGATATAAACCAAGCCGGTCTTCCGTAAGAGAGCCTTCGAATATGTTCTGTTTAGACACTGCATTGTGAAAATAGTTCACTCCATAGATGAATCGATTGGTGGGCGTCAAATCCAGCGCATGTTGTGCCCACGTTGTATACACATCATTCCGAAAGCGCTGGTTATTGCTTCCGTCAAAGCCGGTAGAGAAAAAGAACTGATTAAGAAGGGAGGGTGTCAGAAGCTCCAGACTGCTTCTATCCCATCTTGTCCAACTCGTGCGGATAAAAAAGTTGGGCCGTTCGTAGGCGGCATGAATATAGCCGTTTGTGAGCTTCGTTTCTTCACGGAAGACGTCGAAGACCTGGCCATCATAGCGGTTGGAATCTAACAGGCCGCCTGAAAGCACAATTTTCGAACTATCCTTGAAGGCGTATTCCGTTTGCAGATTCACTTTATTAGAACGCAAAGCTAAGGAATCCTGGTTTTCCCATTTTTGATTTTGATCATGCCCGAATGAGAGTCGGTATCCAAAGTTCCCATGAGTGCCTGCCTGGATGAGTGCTGATCTAATAGTTCCAAATTCTCCCCCTCCAAATTGGGCGAATGTTCCGTTTGTATTGCCTTTCATTTCTTGCGGTGACTTTGTGATGATGTTCACTACACCATCAAAGGCGTTGAATCCATAGATCGCCGCGGATGGTCCCTTCATGACTTCAATTTTTTTAATTTCCGGAAGAGTCACTGGCAAGAGCGTCCAGAACACACTTCCAAAAGCATATTCATAGATCGGGCGCCCATCCACCAATACAAGTAGGTGATTGGCGGCTGTCTGATTATTACCGCGCACGCTTACGTTGAAATCCGCACCAGTCATTTGCATGACTTCCATCCCGGGAATGCGCCGTAAAACGGTGGGAATGTCGGTGGCGCCGGAGTGGCGAATGTCCTCATCAGTAATGACGTACACGTTGGCGGGTGCTTCCGAAATGGGCTGTTCTTGTCCTGTGCCTCTGGAAATGCTTTCTCTCTCCTCATTCAAGATCTCAAAAATGTCGCTCTTTACTTCACCGGTGGACAAGGAAGACGAAGATGGTGATCGTGCCGCAGAGGTTGCGTCAGATGGTTGAAGTTTGTCTGGAGGCGGCTGCGATGTCGCAATCTCCGGATATTCAATGGCTGTCAGCATAAGGCTTAAGAGCAGTAGGTGTTTGAAGCTGTCTTTGTATAAGAATCGTGGAACGTGACGGCCCATCTCATGATGTCTCCAACCGTTTCTCAATCTTGACGATTCGAAGATGTGTACAGCCTTTTTCGTGATATTGCCCGGGTGACTCACCACATACTGGCTGAATAAGAATGGAGGGGCGAATTTGCTCACTGATTAGCTGCGTCATCGCGACTGTCCTCCGAATGGGCGCATAAACCTCTGGTCTTTGTTTTGTGCGTTTCCCCTGGGTTTCTCGAACTCTCTTCCACCCGCTTGGCCAGGTTCACGTGAGTAGGGCTAGTAACCTTACTGGATCGCTGCCATATTGGCCATGCGGGGCCTTCACACATGCTTCTGGGCGCCTACCTATTCCTATTACGTATTTCGCACAATCCCTCTTTCCGGTGATTCCTTTGTCCTTCAGGTCGGGACAATAATCCCCAAACGAATGTTTGTCCGCCATACATCTTGTAGTTTAGTGCTCGGGGTCCAATATCGAGCTCCCAACATTCGTATAAGGCCATATGGCCCAACCCCGAATCTATTTCCAATGTGTGCGTTGGTGGAGCAATCGCGGCTTTGTGGAAACAAATCGGTCATCGGTATTTTGGATATTCACAGGTCACAATCCATCAGGCGCCTTCCTTTCCTCTCGCATCGACCCTATGGCCAAGTGGCTCTAGCAAGGTACAAGCCATTCACTAGCTGAAGTGAGACGGTATCACGGCATGATGGAAATACGTACGCAGGGGCGCTGTTATCGCCTCACCTATAGGCGGGATTTCTATCTGAGGGTTTCCAAGAAGGGCAGGGTAGTGAATCAAAACAGATTCACATCGCATCTAATCCGATTCACCTCATGCTGCTGAGTTTCGCACACAACGGGATAGATGGCGGGTAGACAACGTGGAGTCATCTCGACAGCCACCGGATGGTGATGAGATGCTCCACGGCGTGAAATTCGGGATCGCTCGTCAGCACTGTTCCAGAGAGGCGGCGAGCCGTGGCGATGCAAAATGCATCGGCGTAGGAGACCGCATGCTCGCTTTTGATCTCCGCCGCTTCTCGTACCAATGTGTGGTCCACTGGTACCAGTTCGATGGGGAGTTGTTCCAGGAGATGGAGGGCTTCAGCGGCTCGTGCTGCACCAACTTTGCGCTTGACGATGTAGTAGAACTCACCCCAGTTGATCCAGTTTAGGAAAGCTTTGGTTCCGGATTTCTGCTGCTCATAAAGGGCGGCACGCACCTTTTCCCAGCCGGGCTCCTTATGAAAAAGACTGACCAGGGCAAAGCTATCGAGGACGAGTTTTTTGCTCACGACGGGCCTCCTCTCGATGCTCGCGGCGGAGGTCGTCGGTCAAGGAGAACTTGCCGGTGAGGAAGCCTGTCGCGGCCGCGATGGGATCGTCGGCAGCCGCGGCCACGACCAAGCGTCCGTCTTCTTCGAATAATTGCACTTTGCTGCCGGCCTTGAACCCAAGCTTGCGCCGAAGTTGCCGAGGGATCAAAATCTGCCCCTTTGATGTAATTTGGGATACAGGCATGGTAAATGTCCTCCGTTTTTTGCTCAGTATACCAAAATGCCGGAATAGGACAATGTATTCGTTTCGTGATATTCACTGCCTCAACGGTGTATTGCGGTTGAAGTTTTTAGTACGTCTCGTCAACGTTTGTTGAGGGTTGGAGGCGGGTGCTGCGTCAAAAAAACCTGGTTCCCTTAAGAGACGTTGCATCCGAGGGAGAGACCTGTGGGAGCATCCTGGAGCTAAGAACTCGCCACTTGGCCGACGATAAAGGCCCGCTGACATTGTCGGGGGACCACTGCGTCATGTCCTCGCTCCTTCCTTCCCCGAAATGGCGAAAACTCTGCGGGGTTGTCAGCTATTTGTAACGGCATCCAAGGTTTGCCGTGCTTGGCGGGTATTCATCTAATAGACTATAGTGATCATCTCCAAACGTCCGAAGGAGTCATGCATGAAACGCGCGGCAGTTTCCGCGCTGAAGGTCACTCTGGGCGCTTGTTTGGCGAAGGTCAAAGCCACTGAGGAGGCGCTGAGAGGGAGGAGGCTCTTAACCTTTGATGAAGAAGGGCAGGCGCAGATTGTGTTGCGTGCAAGGTGATCCATCGCACCGAGAGTTTGTGAGTCTCGACCAACGATTGCTCTCCATCGGACGCTGTGGAGGGTTCATCGTCCTTGCCGAGGATTTGACGCCTTGACGCGGAGTTGCATAAAGATTCAGACTACTCCGCTCATCCAGGCGGTGCTAGCGCTGTGTGCTTAGTTTTTGGAGCTTCAAACCCAACACTCAGGACGCAGCGCTAAGAACTTTGAAGAAAAGCGCGCCCGTAGCTCAGTCGGATAGAGCATCAGCCTTCTAAGCCTTTCACGTGCATTTTCATAACTGCTTGTCGAACTAGTGGAAACGCGCTTCAGGAGCGGCTTTGCACCAGTTTGACCAGCCGGTTCTCTTCAGGGCAATTCAGGCGGATTTCGGCTGGTTTTGCCGTGTGGGGAACACGCCGGGAACACATGTGGGCTAAGTATCCAGTATTGCTATTGTGCTTTAGGTATATCTCCAAGGGACAGTTCGCCCGCCCGGGGAGGCATATCGTCCGCATATACCTTCCAGTATAGAAAGACAGCTGTTTTATCATTCCTGTCAAACTTATCTGTGTTCAATCGAATTTCGGCCCAATAAGCATGGTCTCTTAGGTTCAGCTCGTCGTGTGGAAATAAGACGTAATCGGGTTTCTGAAAGATGTGACGGCTCCACACCTTGCCAAACAGTCCTTCAACCTGATCGCCAGTTCCCCGTAAAAAGGCGCGGCCTGGTCCTGTTAGGTCTCTTGGCGTATCAAAGATCAGCTTCACGTGCTGTGCTCTCACGTTACCTTCATTTCTGAGTGTGACGTATAACTTACGCTCTTCGACATTACCTGTACGCGTTACTATGGGGCCAATCTCGAACTGTGGAATTAGAATAGGATGCGTCCTTCGGTTCATGATGTCTCGAATCTCATAATCCTCCATCGGTTCGTTCTGGAAGTTAAACCGCTTGTAATACTTCTTATCTGATGCTTGATGTGCAGTACTGGCTTGGGGGACGTGAACCACATATGCATACTTTCCATGCGCACGAGTACTTAAGTGGACTGGATTGATTTTGACACCCTGAAGCCTCGGGCGAATATTTCCAAGAATTACTTGCTCCAACCACTCTTTAGTTATGACACTTGGATCAAAGCCCTCTACTTCTTTCGGAAGGTGCTTCTCTTCAATCATCCCATAGACGATGGTACCACCGTCAGAGTTTGCAAGCGCGGACACGTCTTTGCTTATTTCTGACTTCTTTTTATCATCACGGGGATGAAGCGCGCCACATGCCTTGTATTCCAGATCAGAGCGCTCCTCAACTTTATTTCTTATCAAGGACAATAGATCGTCTTCTGTCCAGGCTTCCGGAGAGATGTCCATAGATGCCCTCCTAGTGCGTTCCCATGTCCCTTCCAATGAAGCGATAGGATGAGTACTAAGCCGACCAACGGCGCTCAGAGAATATCGGCAACGAGAGCTTCAACGCCGTCTAACATCGATTGAGCATCATTCTTAGTGTACTCGTCCCACTGACCATGAGCCGCTTTGTTACCAATATCTGCCCAGGCAGTGACCTGTTTTTGCTTCGCCATGTTGTACACGCTGGCCTTGCAAAGAGCTTCGTTCATACGTTCGAGCTTTCCGGGAGTGATGCCGTTCCTTTCGCATAGGGCCTTTAGAGTAACCTCCAGAGAAACACGGCAGAGGATGCAGGCAAGATCTTTGTAGCCCCTCTTGAGTAGATCCCTGGCTTGTTCAAATGCATCTGACAACACCTCTGCTTTGATCTTGGCATGCACGCTGAACAAATACCCTCCTTCATAGTCTTCACGAGCAGCCTTGAAGATTGAACGACTGTCTTCGAATTGATTTTCCCATCCTATAAATTGATTGTAATGCTTCAACAGGTGCGTGAAATGTATGCTTTCCCGCCCGAAAGATTTCTCTAAGAGACTCAGGGTATTCGTAGCCCATTCCTTATAGAGTGAGGATGATACGCTGAATTGAGTTCCTCCAAATCCATCAGGTTTTCTGGACTTAGAGACCATCTCTGCTTTGGCTGCAAGCTCCTCGAAGCGCTTCGATATGAGCGGATCAAGTCTCATTCGATACCTCCGTTTGTAAATGGCCGCCATTTTAAGTGCCTGTGAATGTGGGCGCAAGGACACCGCGAGTTTCTCGGAGCTGTCTTCAGCGACAGCAACGAAGCACCGGCCTTACCCTTCCTCATTTCCACTACCTTGACCATAAGTAGTTACCTCGTTACCATTGGCTACAACGCCATGCTGACGCCCGACGACATCACCACCGGCATTTTCCTGCGGCAACGATCAAAGAACTTCGCCCTGAAAGGACTACCCGCGAAGGTCGGCCCGGTGGATCACGTCGGGATGGTCTGCCGAGTGGGCGTTGAAGAGGGCACCCCGGGGAGGTGGTTCTTTCAGGTGCGCTACCTGCTTCAGGCTGGTATGAACCGAAAAGGCGCTCTGTATTGGAGTGAGGATCTCTATGAAGAAGACCTGCGACACTTCGAGATAATCACTTTGCAGGAGGCGAAAGAGTGGTTCAACAAGTACAGTGGGAGATGGAAGAAGTCACCTAGGTTACCCGCTTGGATAAGAGAAGCACAATGCTGTCAACTGCGGTTGTTTAATGGCGAGGGTGACTACGTGGGTAAGTAGTTGACCCGATGTTTTCAGCAAAAACTCTGTTAGCCTATAGCGGTAGGAACATCCCCGCTTTACCCCCCGTATGGGGCCACTACTTAATACCGATCTGGTCCATTCCTTGCTATAAGCCTAGTCCTCCCTTGTCTTCACGAATGCCGCCATTAGGTGGGATTGACGCCGACTAATACCAGCATTACAGTAAGGCACACACACACACAGGAGGTATTCACCATGCTACACGCCTTGCTTCTCCTTGGTCTACTCCTAATGGCAGCAGTGATGCCCGCGCAAGCTACTACCTACGATGACCCGTACAAAAGCTCTTGGGAGCAACAGCGCGAGACCTACCGCAAACATGGCTACGATACGTATAGGAACGGACCGCTACCGGAGACCCTTGAGCAGCAGCGCAGGGAAGAACGACGCCGGGAAGAATACCGCAGAGACAGTGAGAGACAACGGCAAGAACAACTACGGGACTTGTACAGGGACACCAAGCCACGTTGGTAAGGCTGTCCTATAAACCCCACGGAAAACACTTCCCCAAAACCCAGCAAATCCGCCCGTTCGATACCCCGCTTTCGAGTGATCTAAATACATTTGATTATAGGACAGACCCATGCTACCTTCTTCCTAGCAGGGAGGGAAAACATGAGTCACACGAGGAAAAGGGTTGCACTGTACGCACGAGTCAGCACGGACGGCCAGACCGTAGAGAACCAGCTACAGGACTTGGAAGCCGTTGCTATTCGGGAAGGCTGGGAGATCGTTGAACGGTTCGTGGACAAGGGTATCTCCGGTGCGAAAGGCCGAGAGGGACGCCCCGCTTTTGATCGGCTGTGCAAGGGCGTCGTTCGTAGCGAGTTTGACTTGGTGGCGGCTTGGTCGGTGGACCGGTTAGGCCGAAGCCTGCAAGACCTGGTGGCCTTCCTCAATGAGTTGCAAAGCAAGAAGGTGAATCTGTACCTCCATAAACAGGGCTTGGATACGGGAACTCCAGCGGGGAAGATGCTGTTCCAGATGCTCGGAGTGTTCTCAGAGTTCGAACGGTCAATGATTGTCGAACGAGTGAAGGCCGGTCTGAAGAGGGCCAAGGCGCAGGGGAAGGTGCTGGGCAGACCACGCATAGCCCCCGCTGTTGAAGCTCAGATTCTCACCCTGAGGAAGACCCAGCTGCTTGGTATGCGGGCAATTGCCAGACGGTTGGGTGTAGGCAATTGTACAGTACAGAGAGTACTCAGGGATGGCTCCACTAGTGGAATCATCTAGGGTATTGACAGTACGCTTGGTGAATGGTATCGTGTGCCTATCGCGTCATTCATCAACCATGGGCAAGCTGCTACAGCGCAGCAAGGAGGTTCCATCATGCACATTCAGATCGGCCGCTTCGAGTTCGAGACCACCCGGTTATCCGACAACAACGGCTTCGTCTTATTCTCCATCAACGGGCCTGCTATCGGGGAAATTTGCATTAGCAAAGACGAGCCGGTAGGGGACGAAGAAAGGATTATCAAGTTGTGTGACCGCTGGATTTATTGGGATAGCCCGAGGACTATTGAGCGAAGAAGGCAGGAGTGGCGTGAACGAGCAGACAGGGAGTTGACCAGGTGGACTGGGGACAAGCAGTAATAGCCGGGATGCTGGAGCGGCGAGTGCGACTGCCCGCGAGGCTCTGCGAGCCAGGAGCAGTGTAGCGAGTTCGCGTTGCTTCATTTGGGACAAGGCGACACAGCGGATTTAAAATCCCTATCGAACTGCTTCCACATGTGCAATCTTCCCAAAGCATCCAGCTAATTCAACGGGATTCGCAGGGGATTCCGTTTGGTTTCATCTCTCCACGAGTGGGAACAAACAGGACATGCTGCGGGGTTTGTCGCTGCAACATCGTTTCAGTAGGTGACACCTTCAGCACAGACAAACATTTCTCCTCGAGTAGCTGCAACATCGTTTCAATAGGTAACAGGCTCAGCACAGACAAACCATTTTGGCGGACGCCTGCCCTTGTCGACTAGGTCAGTCAACAAATAGTCCGTTCTCTGTTTCTCATCCCATGAAATCTTTTGTTTCCGCGATTCGACTACCCCCTCTAACTATCCGAAAGGAAAGGAGTCATGCATATTGCAGAGAATCAACCACGATTGAACCCCGAGACAAACGGGCGGGCCAGGCGCTTTGTCACCCGTACGCAAATTGTCCGCCCGGTCCGGCTTGATGCCAAGTCAGACCGCGCCTTGGAGTTTATTCGGCGCGAGTTAAAAGACCCCTCGAACTTCCAAGACCTCTGCTCCGTCAGTATGGCCGTACGTCGTGCCCTTCGGTTGTATTCAGCGCACGTAGACCGCCTAAGGCTTGATCCGGCCACCTTGGCCTTGGAGAGGCAAGCCGTCAGGGAGTGCTCGCAGTTGCCGGGACGGAGAAGGAAGCCAAAGGTAGCCGTACCTACCGGGAACGCCTAGGTGCCACCAAAGCCAGCTCAGATCCGTTTCCTCACGTCCTCTGTAGCCCCTCCGAAAGCATCAGTATTTCAGCAGTAGAATCAACCACTTCGAGACCACCCTTAGGAATTTGAACTATGACCGAGACCCCGTTACTCCTTGATCGTCTGAGACGCCGTGGCTCCTGGCGCTTGGGAGCACAAGAGAGAGCCAGACGCCAAACCAAACAAGCCAAACAGACAGCCCGGCGAGATCCCTGGAGTCTTACCTTCCCCGACCGCCTCAAAGCCCTTGGAGAGAAGTTCGTAAGACAGGCCCTCACCCATCCGGCCTTCGTCTTCATGTCTCCCTCGGAGATTCGCCAGAGCATCGAGAACCGGCTCTGGAGTATTGCAGCCTCTCAGCCCATCTGGTGGGGAAGCGGACCAGCTTTGAAGAGAGAAGCTACCCCTGAGCAGCTCATGGCCTTGGAGAAAGCCCGACAGCGCAAGATCGAGATTCAACGGGAGGTAGACGCTCTGTATGTCCCACCAAATGGACTGGATCAAAGAACTACACCAGCCTTCCAAGAAAATAGCCAAGGCGGCCTACAAAAGGAATTGGTGGAGCCTGAACAGAGACCGCCTCAACACCAAGCGCCGTGAAGCAAGAGCGAGTAGCCCAGAGCAACGACTTCGAGAGAAGCAATATAGAGACGCACGAAAGGAAATCATCAAACCATGTCCACGCAGAAACCACGAAAGCAAGTCGCCGACATCGGCTCCCTGAACCCGCTTGTTCCCCAGGCCGACCCGAGAACTCAGGACAGCTACGTCAGGCCGGGAGCACCGGATATCGAGCGCCCATCGAACGCCAACAATCCCTACCAGAAGCTCGCCGATGCGTTGTCGGTCCTGAACAAGGATCTTCTTCAGCCCATGACCGCGCAGGCCGCCCAGCAGTACACCGCGAAGGAGTACGCAGACGCGGAAAAATCATTCTGGGAGAACCGCGAAAAGGCCAACGAGATGATTCGCTCCGGGGAATTCCCAGCCGGTGCCTCTCCGTATTGGCAGCGGGGATTACAAAGAGCTTCCCTGAAGCAACATGGGCAACTCTTGGCGGCACAACTGCATCAAGACTTCCTCGGGGAAGCCGGAGCAGAGGCCAGGGCAAGCAATGATCCGAGAGTTGTTCAATCATTCGCTGACAAGGTGATTCAGCAGTACTCCCAGGAGAACCTTCGGGCGGGTGACCGCTCCTTGTATTCTGCCTTGGACCTCCAAGAGATCTTCCATCCGGCCATCGAGCAGGCGAGTAAGTCCCTCTTGTCCACTCATGCAACCTACCGCGTCCAGGAGAATCAGCAACAATACGTAGACCTCGCCGGGGCGACCATCGAGACCTTGTTAGAGCAGCACCTAGGGGAGCTGCAAGCTACGGACGACGACGAAGAGAGAAGCAAGGCGTACCGGGAAGCCGGAGCGAAAATCAACGATGTCTTCTACAACTTCGATACCGGCTTGGTGAAGAACGGGTTTGCACCCTCAAAAGGGAATCAGTTGATCGTGGACACCATCACAGCGAAAGCGATGAAGACCGGTGATCGGTCTTTCCTGGATGTCCTGGACCATGTTCCGGCTGGCAACGGGGCATCGGTGGGGAAGACGCAGTATGCCCAAGCCAAGAGACTCCAGGCCGAGGAGCACATTACGCAGATCCAGATGCAACAGGAGCGCCATAGGTGGTCACTGGAAGACCGCCCGCATGAAGTGGCATCAAAGCAGCGGCAAGAAGAAGACTGGAAGAAACAAGATGAGCGCTGGCTGAGGGAGCGGGCCTCGTGGGAACTACAGGACGCAGGCCGGGCAGAACACGAGATTTTACGCTCGCTGACTCGTCGTGTGTACGAAGGCTTGAGGCGATCAGACAGCAAGGCCGGGGTGTCGATCATCAACGAAGCCATCAGGTCAGCCGAGACGATGCTCCCCGAGAAGGCCGAACAGTTGCGCGACCTCGTGGATCAGTTCACGAAACACAAGGTGGACTTCCCTGAGGATGACCTAGCCATTGCGAAGTTGAGGGCCAAGATCAGCATTGACCCTCTGTCGGTCAAGCCTGCCGATATTACGGCGCTACTCAAGAACAGAGAGGCCAAACGACTAACCGTCATGGGTCTCTATGATGATCTTGACCGGGCGGTAGCCCATGCAGACCACCCGTACTTACGTCAGACTGAATTCTCTGAGATGCTGCATCAGGTCCAACGGGGCGCGATGCAATCCCCTGAAGATGAATTCTCCGCACAAGGGCAGCTTCGGGTAGCCAATGCAACGGCGAGCTTCAGGGACAGGGCGCAAGATTGGATTACCACCCACCCACAGGGGAACATTTCCGCTTTCCGTGAGCACATGCGGGCACAGGTGGCCCCGGTGATTGAGCTGGCAAACCGTGAGTACGGTATCCAACAGGACGCCGAACGGAAGCAGCAGGCGGACAAGGGTAAGATGATCGTTGACAAGACGAAGGCCGCGATAGCCGAACGGGACGCCAAGCAAGCCCAGGCCGCTGAGGTAGAGCGGAAGAAGCAAGAACGCGAGGCGCAGCTTAAGCAACAGCGGGAGATCTTCAATCAGAACTTCAAGCCCTCGGGGAAGAAGACCAGCGACGGTAGGGACATTCTGGTTTCCCCGACGGGGGCCATCGCCTCGGAGCAGACTATCACGATCCATGGTGTCCCCGAGATCAATAACGGCGGGGTCACCAACATTCCGACGATCTTCGGTGGGAAGAAGTACTCCGACGAAGAGGCCATCGAGATCATGCGACGGAACAAGGGCGTAGACCCCGACACTGGGAAGAAGCCCCGGCGTTGGTGGAGCATCAGCGATGCCGAGATCGCAGCCCGCGAGAAGTCCAATCGACTCGGCCAGGAGTACGGCCAACAGTCGAAGAAGTAACAATCAACATTCAACCCTCTCCTGTTTGGTCCGGTAAAGACTGGGTGGGAGAGGTTTGACCTTATGAGGAACCATGACTGACGAAGAACTACTCGAAGGCTACATCAACCACGAAGCAGACAAGATCCTCCACAACGATTTCTCACGCGAACCTCAACGAGATCTCTACCGGCAAGTCGGCGGGGTAGTCGTTGGCAGACTCGGCTACTGGGTACTCGCCGACCGCAACGGACGAGCCATCTACGGCCATGCGTGAAGACCATGCCGAGAGGTACACCTAAGTGGCTGGAGGACGCTGAACAAGAATTCCTCCGAGAGCAGGAAGAACGGGAACGACGAAGGGCACTTGAGCCGCCCCAAGTGGGCGTTGATCCCAGTACGCCCCATCATCCGATCTTGAACCCATCTCTAGAAGAACTACGTAGGCGTGAGCAGTCCGCCCAAGAATCTGCAATCGCCTCGAAGGAACGGCAGCGGACACCGACTCAAGAGCAGCACTGGCGAAGGGCCGTTGAGCTAATCCGTGGGGGTCACTGCCCGAATTACGAGACGCTAGGCCGACACTTTGTCAGATCAGAGTATGACCGCAAGACACCAGGACAGCCCTTCTCCGCAGTATGGGCGTATCACCTCGTCAGGAAGATGATCCTGAGGGGTGTCTTCACTCTTGAAGAGATCCGCCGATTGATCCCCGATCAGACAAAGCCGTTCAAGTGCAAGAAGCAAGCTAAGTAGTAACCCTCTATGCCTAATATGGCAGAAAGAAACACAATCATGTCAGGAACAACCCGCGTTGAATTATTCGGTGGGGCCAACGAGAACTACGATAGGAAGCCTACAGCCGAAGAACTAGCCACCGTCCCCGCGATGACGAAAGAAGACTGCCGTGAAATTATGAAAACGAGAGAGTACCGCGAGTCTTCCTTAGTCCGCGCATTAGTCGCGGCTTCGATTGCCAAGAGTGACCTGTCTACACAGGCCCCTACGCGGTTCGATGGAAGACCACAGGAGCAAGCCCAGACCGGGGACGAAGTGTTGGCAAAACGCGAAACGGTAGCGGCCATGATGAGAAATTCCAAGTACAAGACCGATCCACTGTATCGCCTCGAGATCTCCCAGAAGATTGCTTCACTGACAGCATCCGACAATACGGGAATCACTGCACAGGATCTCAAGACGCCCAACCGGTCGGTGTCGCTGGGAGTTTCAACAAGTCCCTTTCATGGGGCCGATCTCCAAGTCAGGAAATTTCAAAGAGTGGAGCTGGCTGCGAAGGCGGACGACTCACAGGCCCCAGTGAAGCCAGCCACACCGGTCAAAGAACCCTTCTCGTGAATGCGATGAGCATCGAGTTAGAACATCAGCTGAGATTCGCGCCGAAGATCGTTCGTTGTGTCGAAGGTCACACGGTCGCAACGCACACGACCGATCACGGACTCTGTTCCTGTGGTCTTGAGATCTGGTCAAGGCATGGCCGGTTGGAAGTGTACGAGCTTCATAAGGTCCACTGGGAGTTCGAACGGAAGAAAGCAGCCGACGCGGTGCAACAGCGGGGAGAACACGCGGTGACCCTCCACGAAATCAGGTGGAATGACACCCGCGACTGTGCCCGCTGTTCGTGGTGCGATTGGATGGTGCAATCGACCAACACGGCGAAAATCTTGGTAGCGTGGAATCAGCATCTCGAGAGGGTTAAAGACAATGCATAACCAGCAATATCAGCGTTGCAGTCCGTTCAGTGGACCGCAGTTCTTCAGAGTCGAACAGTGCCAGGCCTGTATGGTTTCCAAGATCGTTCCACACGGTAAGGTCTGGGGGCATCAATGTTCAGACGAGGCCTTGTTTCTAGCTAACCCTAAGTAGGCAGTTCACCAACAACAGCATAGCTAGGCAGTGATGCCCCTACCGGCGACGATGGGGACAGGGGATGACCCTGCTTTCAACATCACTGCCCTCCATCCTTGAAAGGGATTCATCAATGAAATTCTCCAACGACACAGCAAAGCTTCTGACCGAGACCGCCTTCGGAATTGCCATGCAGCTCTTGAAGGACACCGGGAACCAGCCACACGAGAACCAGCGGAAAGCCCTACACGCCATCCTTGACGCCATGACCTGCATGGCTCAGGGGAGCCTCAAGGGACGTTGGGCATTCGGTCTTCAGACAGGACTAGGGAAGACGACTTGCGCCATGTCATGGGCCACGGCTCTATCACGACTGGGATTAGCTGGGGATGTGTCCGCTGTGATCGCCGCCCAAGATGTAGAGTCTCTCTGTGAGACGTTTGACGCCTTGAGAGATCTTGGTGTTGATAAAGATCAAGTAGGGTTGCTTCATCGCAAATCCTCTGCACGATACCCCGCGACACTCAACGCGACGGATAAGCCGATCCTTCTCCTCTGTCACGCCAGGGTGAAAGACCGGTTTCTAGATCAGTTCAAGTACCGTGGGGAGATGCGGGACTTGTTGATCTATGATGAGAGCCTCGTCACAACTGCATCCTGTACCTGTGGAGCGCAGACCCTCTATGAAATTGCCGGGGCTGTCGAAAGCCGTTGTCAACGGAACGCAGACGACCGGGAGGAGCTTGGAGAGCTGAGTACCTGGTTAGCTGAAGTCTCCGACGCCATCGCATCCGAACTGAATAGACTGAAGGACCTTGGCGTGACGCAATCAGTGATGCGCCTACCACACCGTTCTCAAGAGACGCTGGACACCTTCACCGAACTGACCTCACAGGCTCTCAAGAAGAATGAGACCATCCTGAACCTGATCCAGCTCTGCCCTTCTCCGGTGAAGGTTGCCAACTTTAACAACAAGGGAGTTGTCAGTTACCAAGTCACTGTGCCGTCTGAACTAAAGAACATCATCATCCTAGATGCAAGCCACCCAATCAGGGACCTTGTACGTGACGATACCAGCGTCTTGGACGCCGAAGAACACCTACCCAAAGTGAAAGCCGTAGGTGTCCCTCTGGCCAGCCTCAAACGGTATGACGGAACAACTGTCTACCAAATGAAGGCCGGTGGTGGGAAATCCTCTGTGCTGAAGTCCTTCAAACAGATCCATTCTCACCAACGCCGAATCTGCAAGGAAGTAATCGAAGTCCTCACCCGGATTCCGAAGGATGAGTCTACCTTGATCATCGCCTTCAAGCCGGTCTACGAACAGACGGGGCCGGTTAGCTTTGTGAACATCCTTGAAGCTGACATCAATGCTTCGAAGGTGGTCACGATGAAGAATCAAGACTCTGTGGAGATGGCCGGTGACAAACCGAGGGTGTCTATCACCACATGGGGACTTCACAAAGGGACGAACAAATACAAGCATTGTAAGAGCCTAATCATGGTGGGCATCATCCACCGAGACCCCTTTGACTTGCTTGGGGTGGTAGTCGGCCACAAAGGAGACCTCTCCAGAGAGTGCACCTGGCAGAGACTCAAGGACCTTCAACTGTCCGAGGTTGCCCACGATGCCTTTCAAGCGATTGGCCGGATACAGTGCCGAACCGTGGTCAATGGGGTAGCCCTTCCGGTGAACGTCTGGCTGATCCATTCGAACAACAGACTACGGGAGAAGCTACAGCCGGTCATGCACGGGGCTGTCTGGAAGAAGTGGGAGACCAAGTACGATGAGATCCCCGAAGGGAGGGAGAAGGGTATTATTGCCACGGCAGCACAGGCCGTCAGTGACTACCTCGACAAGCTGGTCGCAATCAGGAAGACAAGGACCTCCAGCAAGGCAATCCGAAAGGCCGTCAGTGAGTGCGCCAAGTTGCAGCCGGATACGTTCACGGCTGTGATAGCCAAGGCGCTTGAACTCAATGGCCGATGGCTGAGGGAAGGCCGGTCCCTTGTGTTCGTTGAAGAGGTCTTCCCAAAGATAGCCGTATAGGTCCTCTATAAAGAAATCCCTATAGAGAAGTCGTACGGTTAAATTGTCGGGAAGCCTTCATCCATCACGGACGGTTCCTAGCGAAGGATGCCGCCTAACCAAACAAGCCAGGTACCCCTATAAAGAAGGACATTGTATAGGGTGCTTGGTCCTGTTTTAATCCGGTCTTAATTATCAATCAGTTAGATAGGTTATCCACAGGTTCGAGGCGAGGGCGGACACTTCGAAGTCAACACCCTTCCCAACCCCGAGCGCAGCGAGGACGCTACGCCACCCACCACCCGCGAAAGCGGCCAAGGCAACACCCTTAAAGCCTGCCATGAGACAAACCCTGTGAGTGTCCCCTAGGCATTGCCTATTGAGGCTACCACAGGGCAACCCTCATGGGGTCTCTATACAGGGTTGTCTTTGTGTCGCTGCGCTCCCTTGGTGACCATTTGGGGAAGAAGATCTTCTTGCGAGCTTCCTAGCGGAGCTTTGTGTCTATCAACAAGGGCAACGCCGAAGGCTAGCGCCCGAGGCCACCATGCGGGCAAACCCGGCGGACGAAGGTTCCCGGCGACGGCTATACGGGCTATCGCCGGATACTCCGCATAGATCGCCCTCAGTCAGTCATTAATCACTTACCAAACCAGAATAGGAGAACTACTTACATGTTCAATCAAATGCACATTCACGACCTGAAGAGAGAGCTGGAGCTGGCCGAGCAAGACGCTAGGCCCCAGATCGTGGAGAAGACTAAGGACACGTCAGACGAAGTGGTCTACGAAAACAAAACGAGCGGCACGATCAGAACTGATCTCAAGAACGGCCCAGAGACGCTGTGCGCCGAAAGCTCTGAGAGACGGCCACCGGTGGACCTCACGGCGTACATGCACGACGTACCTCAGGAAGTGGGGAAGGTGGTCTCGCAGGATGAGACGAAACGGACTGTTGAGTTGGTGTCAGGCACCATCAGGACTGACAGGAAGTAATCAGACACACACACACACACACACAACACCGAGAGGGCCTGTTTCTTCCATCACGCGGGAGGACAGGCCCTTTCTATTTCCACACCAAGGAACAATACGTAATAAGCATGAATACCTTATTGACAATCGAGCAGACGGCGGAATACCTAGGAGTCTCAAAACTGACCATCTATGACTGGGTGTCTCAACGCCGGATTGAGTATGTGAAGGTCGGTCGGTTACTTCGATTTAAACGGGAACAGTTGGATAGATGGATAGACAAGCACACCATCAAGGCTAGGGGAGCCCATGGGACTAACAAAGCGTAAGGACAGCTACTACGTAGAATTCAGAGTGATTGAATCAGAAGACGGGAAGTCCCTGGTGTTGGCCTCGGGTGTCCCCGGTGCTCGTAAGAAGAGATGGAAGGTCGGCTGTCTCAACAAGACCGTAGCCCGAGAGATGGAAGCGGCGATCAAGACCCGCTTGCTCTTGGGACAGGAAAAGACCGAGCAGGCCAAACCCGTATTGTTCAAGGAGTGGGCGAAGGTGTACTTGGAGTTGGAGACAGTTAAGACGCTCCGATCCTTTGTTGGTCGGTCCTATAGTGTGACCACCCACCTTGTACCGTTCTTCGGCGAAAAGATCCTCTCCGAGATCAAGCCCCATGACGTAGAGGCCTTCCGCAGCCAACGAAAGAAACCAGACGGCACCCCGGCAAGTATCCAGACGATCAACCATGACCACATTGCCTTGAAGCACTGCCTCAACCAGGCCATGAAGCGGGGCTTACTCCAGACTAACCCAGCCTCGAAAGTCCCTCTACCTAACCCCAACAATGAAAGGGATAGAGTACTTACTGAAGAAGAATGGGGCCGGTTACACCAGGCCGCAAAACCACACCTGAAGCCGGTGCTGTTGACGGCCTATCAACTCGGCCAGAGGTTCCGGGAGATTGTCTCCTTGACGTGGGACCGTGTTGACCTCAAGAGAGGGTTCATCACACTACGGGCGATTGATACCAAAACCAAAACAGGCCGACGTATCCCCATGACGCCGGATGTTCGACTGACGTTCCAACGACTGGCGAAGGTTCGTAGCATCACCGACAAACATGTCTTTACCTATAAGGGAAACCCTCTACAACGTATCAGCCGGTCTTTCCGAACAGCCTTGAAGGATGCCAAGATTACCGACTTCAGGTTTCATGACCTCCGGCACTGTGCCTCAACCAACCTGAGAAGGGCAGGGGTGGACACTGCTACCGCGATGAAGATCGTCGGCCACAAGTCAGAAAAGATGTGGAAGCGGTACAATGCAATCGAGGAAAGAGACTTGCATGAGGCCGCCCTGAAGGTGCATAAGTACCTCAACGAGAACACGCCGGGAACACTGCCCGAAGTGGCCGAGAAATTGTCTGACCCTAACTCGTTGAAATAGAAGTGTGCGCCCGTAGCTCAGTCGGATAGAGCATCAGCCTTCTAAGCTGAGGGTCGCTGGTTCGATTCCAGCCGGGCGCACCAAACCCAGCTTGCTCGTTCCGCCGGCTCACCAGGCGGAGCGTTTCTTAATTATCGCCGGCGGATAAACACTTCCAGTGTTGCCTATTTGTTGTCTGGCGCAACCCGGAGCCTACGTCTCCATTGAGACAACTGGATAGATCCACCAGTGATTCTCTTTGGCTCAACGATGCTTGCCCGAGGTACCGGTTCCTTATCACTGTCTCGTTATTAATACCGGCGGAGAGACCCCTACCCAGTGTGTCTGCTCCTCAAGTATGCTCACATGTGCCGCATGCGGATACTGTCCCCCAGTCATTTAGGGAGTTACACCCCGACGCTTGCTCGACCCAAAGCGGAGTCTTTCAGCAAGACGACGGGATAGAACCCTATCGGTATTCTGGGGCTCTTGGATCGCGCGTTCTGCTACAGCCATATCCCTATCGTGACGATACCCTGCGAACGAGGGATCTTCCCTAGTAGACATTCACAGGTCGCGTCACCTATAGTTTTCTACTCTTTCCACCTCCCAAAGGGTTCAGTCGGGTATGCGTCGGCTGTTTCGTCTCCGAGTCGTGATCGGTGTTCTTCTGGGACTCATTGTTCTGTATTCGCTCGTCGGGTTCGTCCTGCTGCCCTATCTCATCAAGGCGTATGGTGTCCCTGCCGCCGCAGAGCAACTCAGCCATCCAGTCGTTTTGCGAGAGGCGGCGTTCAATCCGTTCACCTTGGCTCTTCGCCTCAACGGCCTGGAAGTGCGGGACCAAGACCAGACCGCCATGCTGGGATTCGAAGAGTTGTTTGTCGATCTCCGCGCCGGCACGTTGTTCTTCCAAAAGGTTGCGTTCGACGAGATCCGTCTCATCATGCCGTTCGTCGCGGCCAAGGTAAGCCCCGAGGGAAAGCTGAATCTGATGTCGCTGGTTCCGCCTGCGGATCAGGCGAGCCAATCTCCGCCCCAGCCGGTGGGCGAGCCACGGAAGATGATGCCGGTCCAAATCGATCTCCTGGAGATTGAGAAGGGCATTGTCGAATATCGGGATGATTCGAAGGCGAGGCCGGTGATCATCGATGTGGTGCCGTTTGAAATCGTGCTGCGGAACTTCAATACGGTGCAGGCCGAGGGAGGCGAGAATGCCCATGCGTTCACGGCTGAAATCGGAAAGGGTGAACAGATATCGTGGGAGGGGACCATCTTTCTGGAGCCGGTGGAATCCGACGGGAAGGTGAATTTGTTTGGGATCAAACTCAAAACGTTGTACCAAGCCGTGCACGACATGTTTCAGTTTGATATCCAGCAGGGTGTCCTGGGTTTATCTGCGTCGTATCACTTCGACCTTCGCGGTCAGGCTCCCCAGGCCACGGTCCAGAACGGGACGATGACGATCCAGAACTTGGCGCTCATGGAACGGGGTGGCATCGATCCGGTCGTGGATATTCCCAGTTTCGGCCTGGACGGGATTCGGTTTGATTTGCAAAAACAGACCATCGATGTGGCGAAAGTCCATTCCGCCGATGCCCGGTTCGAGGCCTGGATGGACCAGGACGGGACCCTCAATTATCAGCCGCTGTTCACACCGGTCGCCGGAGGAGGCACGACGACCAAGTCCGTTTCGGCGACACACGAGCCCTCTAGGCCTGCGAAGCCATGGTTGATTACGGTGGACGAGGTCGCGCTGCGAAACTACCGAGCGGCCTTTGAGGATCGGACGCCTGCGAGACCCGGTCATGTGGATGTGGACGCGATGAACGTCACCGTGAAGAACGTCCAGATTCCCTTCAGGAAACCGCTTCCGATCGACGTGTCGATGAAACTGAACGAGACCGGCTCGATCGACGTGAAGGGAAACGTGGCGGTCGAACCGTTGGCGGCCGACACGGAACTCAAATTGAGGCACATCGACATCAGGCCGTTTCAACCGTATCTGGACCGGTTTCTCAACGCCGATGTGCTGGACGGCGCGATCGATCTAGATGGAACGGCGCGCTTTGTCAAGGAACACGCGAACGAACCCATGTTGCAATTTCAGGGCAATCTCGGAGTCCATCAGCTCGCGATCGCGGATCGCAAGGAACTCAACGATGTGGTGACGTGGAAAGCGTTGAACGTGAATCAGCTCGCACTGAGTGTCGAGCCGACCAGCGTGAAGATCGCGGAAATTGTCTGGCAAGAACCATCGGCCCACGTGATCGTGGATTCCGACGGACAACTGAATCTTTCGCGCCTGGCGGCCTCGCCTGATGGTCAGGCGGCGGTTCCAAAAGAAGCTGGACCTGAGAAGTCGCAGAGTAAACCGACGGAGCCCGTGCCCGTGACCATCGGCCAAGTCAAGCTGATTAATTTAGCCGCGACGTTTCAGGATTTATCCGTTGAACCAAAGGTCAGAACGAGCCTCACGGATTTCGGCGGGACCATCAAAGGCCTGTCGTCGAAACAGCTGAAAAAAGCCGATGTCAACCTGAAGGGCAAAGTTGGGAGAGCCGCCCCCCTTAAAGTCGCGGGGAAGATCAACCCGCTGAGCGAAGAGGCGTTCACCGATCTGATCATAACCCTGGGCGGAATGGATTTGACACCGGCCGGTCCCTACAGCGGCAAGTATGTGGGCTATGGATTGTCAAAAGGCAAGCTGTCTCTGGATTTGAAGTACAAGGTGTCCCAGAAAGTATTGGAAGCCGAAAATCTCGTGCATGTCGATCAACTGACGTTCGGTGAGAAGACGAATAGTCCGGACGCCACGTCGCTCCCCGTTCCGTTGATCGTGGCGCTCCTGAAGGATCGTAAAGGCCTCATCGAAATCGATATGCCGATTCGCGGAGATCTCAACGATCCGGATTTCAAGTATGGGAAGGTCGTCATCTCGACGCTGCTCAATCTGCTCGGAAAGGTCGTCGCGTCGCCATTTGCATTAATGGGAAAACTTGTGCCGGGCGGCGGTAACGAGGAAGATCTGCAATTCATCGAGTTTCAACCTGGCAGCGCTGATCTGCCAGAGAATGAGATACACAAACTCGAGGCATTGGAGAAGGCGCTGGATGAGCGAGCCGGGCTGAGGCTCGATATCAAGGGAACAACCGATGCGGCGCTTGATGTGCCGGTGCTTCAAGCGATAAAACTTCGAGATCAACTGTTCGAGATGAGCGGAGGAGGAAACTTTGAGCGAGCGGCGCTGTCGCCGAAGGAGGAACAGCGGCTGGTGGAGAAACTGTTTGCCAAGCTCCCTCCGCCTGAACCTTCGGCCACGTCGGCCGAACAGACACAGCCGACCGTGGAAGATATGAAGCGAAAACTCGCGGCCGCCATTCCCATTTCCGCCAAAGAATTAGACGCGCTGGCCCACCGACGCGCCGAGGCGATTCGCCGACATTTTTTGGAGGGAGGAAAACTCACAGAGGAACGAGTGGCTCTACTCGATACGAACACAGCCGAGTCTGGTCATGAGAAGGTGCGGACGCAGTTGTCCCTCTCCGCCGGGTTGCCGGATCAACCTGCGTCCGGTTCTGAGACGCCATAAAGCTTCTGGCGGCCTGCTTTGCCCTCGATGACTGGAAACGGCGAGTAAAGTCTTATCCGTTCTTTACGCCGTACCGCATCCGTGTCCCGTGGAGAAGAGACAGCTCGATTTCGGAGGGGCTCAGCTCCGAAGGGAAAAGCACGCCGGAGATCTTGCACGCATTGATACTGGCTCCGTCCAATTTCGCCTTGCTCAAGTCGAGGCCGCGCAGATCGGATTGCCGGAAATAGCAGTCGCTGAAATCCAACCCGTCGGCATCTAACCCTCGAAGGTCGAGACCGCGCAGGTCGCAACCCCGGAGTTCGCACTTGTCACCGGAGGCTTTCTTGGCGTTGAACTCCTTGATGCAACCTTCCCGGAGCATGACGTACATGGGGTCCTTGGAAATATGGAGTTTTGTGCGCTCCGGATCCGTCTTGTCCATATGTTGCTCCGTTGAAGGATGTCGGGAGCGTTATCGGCAGGCTATGGAGAAACTTGAGCCATCCGTTGTTCTTTGACGTGATAGGAATCTGGCGGCTCACTGCATTCCTGCTCCCCCTTGAACTCCTTGGCGAGGGCACAGTATTGTACGAGAATAATTGAACTGTATGACAGCGATTGCGATACAAGACAAGGAGGTATGCCATGGCAATACGACTGGGCGATGATGCTCCGAACTTTACGGCAGAAACGACAGAGGGCACGATTAATTTTCACGAGTGGCTGGGAAACAGTTGGGGGATTCTCTTTTCACACCCCAAAGACTACACTCCTGTGTGTACGACTGAATTGGGAACCGTGGCCAAAATCACGCCGGAGTTCAAGAAGCGGGGGGTCAAGGTGATTGCGGTCAGCGTGGATCCGATGGATTCTCACAAGGGATGGATCAACGATATCAATGAAACACAAAAGACGACGATGAATTACCCCATCATCGCCGATCCGGATAAGAAAGTCGCAACGTTGTACGACATGATCCATCCGAACGCGATCGACAATATGACGGTGCGTTCGGTCTTTATCATCGGTCCGGACAAGAAGGTCAAACTGACGCTGACCTATCCGGCCTCCTGTGGACGGAACTTCGATGAACTGTTGCGGGTCATCGATTCACTGCAACTCACGTCAAAATATAAGGTAGCCACTCCGGCGAACTGGAAAGATGGTGAAGATTGCATCATTACCCCCGCAGTGGGTGATGCGGAAGCGAAACAACTGTTTCCAAAAGGCTTCACGACAGTGAAACCATATCTCCGCTACACTCCCCAGCCGAACAAATAGACCTGCGTATTTTCGAGAGCCAGGCAGAGGGTGATGAATCTCCTTTGCCTGGCTCTTTTTATCTCTTCCAATATTTCCACAGGGTAGGCATAAATCTCGCATCTGCCCGTCACTATTTCTCTCAGACGGTAGATGTCGTCGTGTGTCATGACATGGTATGGGTAACTAAGGGTTGATTCCCAGTGAGAGCGCTCGTGTTGGAGAAAGAAGAAACGAGTCAGTGGAACGTCACATCAGTATCGAGCTTGATCGATTTCAGTATTTACCTGGACAAGCAGAAATACATATGTATAGTTGTGATCTAGGAGGCAATTAGAAAAAATTTCTTGCTATGTTTCGAGTACTTAGGCATACTCCGCACCGGAATTCTTGGCTCGAACTGTGGTGACCAGGGGAGGTAGGTGGGCAGCGGTTTTTTCTTACTCACAAGGGAGGGCATCAGTATGAAGGGACATGTTGCGAGGCGGTGGAAACAAGTTGTAGTTGCTGGGGCCATGACGGCGCTGGTGGCTGGAATGGGATCCCCGCTGCCGAGTGCCTATGCTGGTGGCACGATCAAGGCCGATGAGGACAAGTGGATCTCGATCGGCATGGGGATTCGGACCAGTTTCAATGCCCAAGAAAATGGCGCGGCGAACGGGAGTCACTACAGCAACGAGTTCACGATCAACAACGCGCGCATCTACGTCAATGGGCAGATCCATAAATACGTGAAGTTTGAGTTCAACACGGAGTGTTTCAACTGCGCGGTGCAGGGCGGCGGGAGCTTTTTTGGCGGCAACTCCACGATCGGGTTGCTCGATGCGATCGGGAAGTTTGAATTCCATGAGATGGCCAACCTCTGGGTCGGGCGCATGTTGCTCCCGAGCGAACGGGGCGAGTTGAACGGGCCCTTCTATCATGCGACCTTCGACGGCTTCCGGACGCCGTTCTTTCCCGCGGACCTCAGCGCCAATTTCAACGGCGCGGCGGCGACCGGGGGAGGCGCCGGACTCTATGGCCGGGATAATGCGGCCACCTTCTGGGGCAAGGTGCATCCCGGCGGGACGCACCTGTTGTATGTGGTCAGTGTGTCGCAGGGGCAGCGGAACGGCCCGAACACGGGCAACAGCTTGATGTACACGGGCCGGTTGCAGTGGAATCTGTTGAACGATGAGCCGAATCCCGGCTACTACACCTCCGGGACGTACTATGGGACGGCGGGCGATGTTTTGGCGATCGCCGGCAGCGTGCAGCACCAGAAGGATGGGGCGGGATCGGTCACGGCGGGGACCAGTGATTTCACGGGGGCCTCGGTGGACGTGTTGTTTGAAAAGGTGCTGCCGAATAACATGGGCGTCTTTACGTTCAACGGCGAATTCAAGCGGCATTGGGCGAACTATGGGGCCGGCGCCACGGCCGCCGCGAACTGTTTCTGCACGTTCAATGGCCATTCGTGGACCGTGTACGGCTTGTACCTGATTCCGCAGGAGGTGGGGATCGGGCGGTTCCAACCCTATGTGCGGTTCGTGAGCATCGATCCGCGGTACAGCGCCCTGCGGCAGGAGTTTGAATATGGGGTGAACTACATCATTTCGGGCCACAATGCGCGCATTTCCGCGTACGGCCGGTACGGCGATCTCGAGACCAAAGGGTTCTTCAACAACTTTGGCCCGGGCGCTGTCGGTAACAAGGTCGATTCGTTCCACGTCGCGTTGCAGCTGCAATATTAAGCAACTCACGTGAAGTAGACCGTCTCTTCGTCGACAAGGGCCGGAACCCATATCGTGGGTTCCGGCCTTTTGTTTTTGTTCTCCCTGCGGCGCCGCTTGATGCCGGGAACACAAAGGTATCGAAAAATACGAGAGAGCTATACGAGCACGAGGCCAGTCTCACGGATCTTCTTCCACGAAGCAGTGGCCAGGAAGGCGTTAAACGCCAACTTCTTGCCGGGAAACTGTTCACAAGCCTCACGCATATGTGGATAGGTCTGGAATGCCTCCCTTGGAATGGCGTCTCTGATCAATTGCTCCAGCCATCTCGCTTCTGATTCCGGAAGCGTGACGACATGATTCTTGTGAGAGCCGACAACTGTGAGTTGTGATTGCTTTCCGATCGGATTACGAGTCACTGCTCTACCCAGCCAGACCAAACGCCGTTCTAAGTCTCCATGGTCATCTACCCTGCGCTTCTTGAGCAAGTGTCCGAGCCATGTGGCTGATACGTGAGGAGTAGGGACTTCATAGTCGAACCACTCACGGACATCGAGGTCGAGTCCTCGTCGTTCAAGATAGTTCAGGAGCGATCGTCGTAATCCTTCCCCGAGCCAGATTGGTGTTGCTCCTCCGTTATCGTGATGGAGCAGATCATTCTCCGCGAATCCTCGAAATTCAGGTCCGAGAATGCGCACGCCATGGGTCGTAGGACTCAAGCCTACCGGACTGTGAGCCGTGACGGTGAAACGATGCCAGAAGGCCGATTGAATCATGTCCGCCGCCATCAGTTGCCGAACCCGTTCCAAAGAGTCGATGGTTTCCTGGACCGTCTCGGAAGGAAATCCGTACATCAAATACGCGTGGACCAGAATGCCTGCCTCTCTGAACGCCGCGGCGACCAACGCGGTCTGATCGACGGTGATGCCTTTCATCATTTTGTTTAAAAGGCGGTCGGATGCCGCTTCGAGACCGGCCGTCACCGCGATACACCCGGAAGCGGCGAGAAGGCGGCAAAGATCCGGGGTAAACGCCTCTTCAAAACGGATATTGCCCCACCATGCGATATCGAGGTTTCGCTCCAACAAGGCAAGGGCGAGCGATTTCAGGGCGGCGGGAGGCGCGGCTTCGTCGACGAAATGAAAGCCGCGTCGGCCAGTCTCAGCGATCAGTTGTTCAATCTGCCGAATGAGCCGCGCGGTCGGATTCATTTCGTACCGACTGATGTAGGGGAGCCCGATGTCGCAGAAGGTGCATTGTTTCCAATAGCAACCGTGTGCCACGGTGAGCTTATTCCAATGACCTTCGGACCAGAGACGATGCATCGGATTGGTGCTGTCGAGAATGGTGAGATAGCGATCCAGTGCCAAGCCTCGATAGGTCGGACATCCGACATCGGTCAACCTGAAGTCGCGTAAGGACGGATCATCGGCATATCGTATGCGATCTTTCTCCCGATACATCGTGCGGCACAGAGATTCACGGGGCCGTGTGTCTGACAGATGTTCGATCAAGGAGAGGAGCGGCCGTTCACCGTTGTCGAATGTAATGAAGTCGACATAATCAAACACCCGAGGGTCGGCAACGCGACGTAATTCCGTATTCACATAGCCGCCTCCGATGGCTACAGGTAGGTCAGGGTGGCGCGATTTGAGCGTCTTTGCAATGAGGAATGCGCCATAGAGGTTACCAGGAAACGGTATGGAGAGGCCGACGAGTGACGGGTCGGCTCGATTGAAGTGATCCCAAAATGAATTCAGTAACCATTCATCGGTCGGACTGAGAGGTTCTGCCAGTGCTGCGGCGATTCCATCAAACGATGAGGCGCTGCGCCCGATATGCTCGGCATATCGGCTTAAGGCGAAGTGTGGTGTGATGGTGACTTGCACCAGGTCAGCGAGATCTTCAAGAAAGAACGTGGCCCACAGTTTGGCCCTGTCCGCGACAGGTACAGATTGCGGGAATCGTCTGCGATTTCGAAAACGAGGTCCTTGCGGAAGCACCCCCGGATGAATCAAATGAGCTGCAGCGTCGGGATGTTTGCCCTGTAAAAAGGCGACGACAGGTTCGATCATCGCTACATAATCCTGTTCCATCCTCAACATGCGGATCGCTTCCTTCGGCAGCCCAGAATTTTTCCGACGAAGCTGTTGAAATATGTGCCGGAGTCCTTCCTGACTGAACAGACGCAACACCATCTCGATGCCCAAATCGGCTTGCTGTGCTTCGATTCCACGGGACTGAAGAAACCCTGTCAGATAGGCGGTCGAGGGGTAAGGAGTGTTCAGCTGAGTCAAAGGAGGAAGGACCAACAGGACGCGAGGGTGAGCCATGGGCTCGACATAGCATACGGATCGGCGGGAAATCTATGTCTTAGAGAAAGCTCGCGAGCGGCCGAGTCTAACGGGGCAGAGCCTGGAACGAGACATCCAGTGAATTGAAACGACAGGTGGGATTTCTATGGACAGAAGTGAATGACATGGGGCATTCGAGGAAAAACGAAGAAAGCTATTTTCGTATGTCCAGAATACTGCCGAGTAAGGCATCCGCCGTTCGTAAGGTCTGGAGATTCGCTTCAAAGCTGCGTTGAGCCACGATTTGCTGCACGGTTTCCTCACCAAGATCGACGTTCGAAAGTTCGACCATGGTTGGATTGCCGCCTGTATCGCGGAGAATGGTCGGGCCTGATGAATCGTCCTTTTCCACAACGGGGAGCACCCCGCTGCTGGGAACTTCGACGAATTCCGTTCTGGATTTCTTGAACCCGTCGGTATTGACGTTGGCGACATTGTGGGCAACAACCTCGATCTGTTTGCCGAAGGCCGTCAATCCCGAGAGTGCGGTGTGTATGGCGGATATCATAGACACCTCCGTTGGGCGCTCTAGTATGCCCCATCGGGTATCTTATCGGTTCGTACAGGAAGAACTTAAGCCGCGGAGCGGTTCATACATCAACGGACATCAATTGATTCTATCCCGTACCGTACTTCAGGAATCGCACATATTGATGCTACAGGCCGACCCCTCTTTGACCGATAGGTCTGGAGACCCGTATAAATCCGAACTGCACATTATGTCCGCCTTTAATACCTCGGCCTCTGACCAGCGATCCAGGATTCAGCAATCCCGTTTGCCGATAGGAGCTGATGCGAGCCTGATCCTCGAAGCGGTTCCGGAGGCCGTCTTTTTCCTGGATCACGACACTCGTATCCTTCTTCTCAACCCCGCCGCGCAGCAGCTGGTCGGGCAAACACGCGACGTGATCGGGGTGGGGTTCCACGACCTTATCGGATGTCTTACGTCGAATGAGGGTGAGGCGGCTCAGTGTCCCTTCACTCGAATGGCAAGCACCGGTGAGTTGGTCGTCATCCCGTCTCATTTTTGGAGTCGTGAGGATGGTACTCAATTCGAGTTGTCCCTCTCGTTCTGGCCGAGAAGGCAACAAGGAACAAAAGTCGGTGGCTTGGTGGTGGTTCGCGATCTGACCGACGCGATGGAGATTCAGCGTGATGTCCAGCGCGCCGCTCGGCTGGCTGAAGACGCCCCAAATCCCATTGTGGAATTTGATGCGACGGGTGCCATGCTCTATGCCAACACCGGCATGCTGAATATGATGGGACAATGCGGATTGCTGGAGGCTGGAATCGAGGCGATGTTTCCGGCCACCCTATCGGCCATGCTACAGGAGTGCCTTAGGACCGATGCCGCGCTCCCTCGGACCGAACATGTCGTGGCGGATCGAATAATCGCCTGGTCGTTCTTTCCTTTGAGAGAACTGGACCTGGTCCGCGCGTATGGACTCGATATCACGTCGGATGTGGCGTTACGCCGAGCGAAGGAAGTTGCTGAGGAATCGGCAAGGGCGAAGGGAATCTTTCTGGCTACGATGAGCCATGAACTTCGAACTCCGATGAACGGAGTACTGGGATGCACGCAACTTCTCAAGGATACATCCCTGACCCATCAACAGCGGCAGCTGATAGAGACCATGCATCGCTCGGCAGAGGCGCTTCTCACGCTGGTCAACGACATTCTCGATTTTTCGAAGATAGAGGCCGGCAAGATGATGCTGGAGGTGGCCAATGTCAATCTACGGGCACTGATCGGCGATGTGACAACCTTGGCGGAGGGTTTAGCCTCACAAAAGGGTCTTGCAGTTGCGGTTAACATTGATGCCGATGTTCCCGAGGAGTTCCGAGGCGATCCGATCAGGCTGCGACAGATCCTCTTCAATCTCGTCGGAAATGCGATTAAGTTCACAAAACAAGGAGGAGTGACGATCGCCATCTCATCTCTAAAGCGAGACACGTCGGACGAGTCCGACGTAGTGGTTCTGCAGTGGAGCGTGCAAGATACGGGGATCGGGATGACTCCAGATCAGGAGGCCCATCTCTTCAAAGCCTATGCGCAAGCCGATGCCTCCGTGGCCAGGCGATTTGGGGGAACGGGTCTTGGTCTCATGATCTGTCGCCAGCTTGTTGAGCTGATGGGAGGAACGATCACGGTCAATAGCCAGTTCGGTCAAGGCAGCACCTTCATCTATACCACCAAGCTCCTTCCAGCGATCCATCGAGAGGCAGTCATGTCGCCATCGGGAGCAAACCATGGTGGAGAAGGAGACCAGGTAGGGCCTCTACGAGTGTTAGTTGCGGACGATAATGAGATCAATCAAGTCGTGGCCTGCAAGTTTTTGCAGAAGCTCGGCTGTCTGGTTGAAGTTGCCCGCACAGGATCGGAAGCGGTGGAGGCCATCACTCGAACGTCGTATGATGTCGTGTTGATGGATTGTGAGATGCCTGAGATGGATGGATATGAAGCGACCCGGGAAGTACGTCGACGCGAGGAAGGGACGCTGAACCACTTGCCTATCATAGCCCTGACCGGTCATACGTCCGACGAAGAAGCTCAAAAGTGTCGCCAGGCCGGCATGGATAGGATCGTGACGAAGCCGGTCACGTTGACCGTCCTCCGAAGGAATCTTCAGGAACTGTTACACAAAGCCGACTCCTGATACATTCAACCTCTCTCTTGTCTTTTTTCCTTCTGGCGCCGGGGTAGACTCTGTCGAGTCACTTCTGTAAAGTGGCGCCATGGATCTCACCCACGCCTCTGATCGAGTTTTTCTCTATAGCGATTTTAACTGTCCCTTCTGTTATGCGCTGCACGAACGGCTGCACGACTTGGGTCTGATCGACCGGTGCGAGTGGCGTGGAGTCCAACATGCGCCGCAGTTGCCCCGCCCCATGAAGCCGTGGAGCGGTTCGTTGGAAGCGGAATTGCGGCATGAAGTCACGATGGTGCAGCGGTTGGCACCGGGATTGCCGATTACATTGCCACCCGGGAAACCGAATACGCTCCCGGCGATAGCCCAGGCCGTCGCGCTCTTACGAAAGGATCGACGACTTGGGATGGACTTTGTTCAACGAGCCTATCGCGCGTTTTGGTGCGAAGGGCAAGATATTTCTGATCCGTCGGTTTTAAAGCAGTTGGCGGGTGAACATTTCACTGAAGACGGTGATGGGCAGAATCGGCTTATTGCACAAAAATGGGAAACCGCTTGGCACGCGACTGGTCAAAACGGAGTCCCCCTCCTGGTGTCGTCGGATGGGGACCTGCTCGTCGGGTGTGTGCCTCAGGAACAGGTTCGGCAATTCTTTTCGTGATCATGTCGTTGCATGCAAATCAGCGAACCATGGAAGGTTCTCGCCAAGGATCTTCATCGGTGTCCGTCAGACCATCGATGCTCTTCCATGGTTTCTTCAGTACGTTTCTTGGTGGCTCCATTTCTTGACGGAGCAAATCTAGGGACAGCGAAAAAACCGTCGTCCGTTTGGTGTTCCCGATAGCCATCAAACGTAGAACTGACTGAGCTGCTGGCGACACTCCTATCGGGCGATTTCTGAGAGACGGTGCTGTTGCGTCCGGTCATCCGATCAAAGACCGGTCGCGATGAAGGCCACTCCCACTCCCAGAACAAACAGCAGCATGAAAGATAACAGCCCCACGATATAGGTCATATTGCTCTCCAAGCTGAAGGCTCGAGTGGGTAACGGTTGGCAGAGCGAGCATCATTCATACCGAACAACTGCAACGACGCCTGCCTAGACAAATCATGAACTTATAAAGACGGAGCGCCAAGGACTTCCTGCCGAGCGAAGGTGCAATAGAACGTAGTATTAGGCTACTATTGAGCGACAATGAAAAAACTTATGAATATTTGGAAGTTATACGGATCCACCTGGAGCGTATGGTTTTGAGAGCACCTGTTGTGCTTGTTACACAGGAAGATTGGTTGACATGAGCTATTGCGACTTGGACGTTGAGTGGCGGTCAGCGAACGTCAATTCGGCCACCGCCGATTTATCCAAGTCGCCCTTTCCCAATTCAATCAATCGTCGATATTGGCTCAGCGCCGCCTGTGCGAGTGGAAGCGAGAGACCGGCTTGTTCAGCCAAGTCGAGCGCGATAGCCGAGTCCTTCGCGGCGTGAGTAGCCGAAAAGTAACAGTCGTGGGCACGGAGCTGCATATCTTCTCCATCCGTTTCCAATACCCTCGAAGCAGCACCGGTTTGGCTGAACACCTCACGCAGGAGAGTCAGATCGATCCCCAGCGCCGCTCCCAGCCCTAACCCTTCGGCCAATGCAGCGGTATTGCTGTTCATGACCATGTTCACGAGGGCTTTGACCTTCGCCGCCTCTCCGGCAGCGCCGAGATATCGTACCGTCGTGCCGAGAGTCTCAAGGATAGGACGAGCCCGGTCGAACGCGTCGCGCTTGCCCCCGCACATGAGATAGAGCGTACCCTGGCGTGCCTGAGTGATGCTGCTTGCCATGCAGGCTTCGAGAGCTGCCCCACCGTGCCGTTCAACAGCCCGTTCGATGTCGATGTGAATCACCGGCGTGACGGTCGCGCAGTTTATGAAGAGCCGGCTCTTCGCATGGGCTAGTAGACTCGTGGGGTCCTGTTCCGCATAAATCCTCAGCATCGCCGCGTCATCGGACACGGCGGTAATGACAATATCCGATGCCTGAGCGACATCCGCCGGTGACGCGGCCGTTTCGGAACCTAGCTCGGATGCCAGTGATTCCGCCGCTCCGGTATGACGATCGTATACGGCCGCGATCCGGTATCCTCGTTCTTTTAGTCGCCTGGCCATATTGGCTCCCATACGACCGACGCCGACGAACCCGATGCGAGCTTCTGTGGTTACCATGAGACAGCGTCCTTTCCGGATTCAGACCCCCAAAGAGAGTCGAGAGCTCACATTGTTCATGAGAGTGCGTGACGAAACCGTCGGCCCGCTCGGCTGCCGGACAAACCGCGGTCCAGGCCCGTCGCAGCGGCGTATCGGCGGGTGGCAATGTGAGCTAGAGCTGGCGGTCATCGGTCGGTTCAGATTGAAATTTGGTCCATCGAAGATTCGTCTTCCCATCAGTGGTGGTAAAGCCACGGTCATGGAAGGCGATGACACTGACGCGTTGTTGTTGCTTTTGAACCGGTCGAAGTTGTGGCAGACCGTCTTTGTTTTGCACGCTCCCGCGAAGGGTATTGACGATCAGCAAGTCGGTCGCGGCCGAGGATTTGATCCCCCAGACGAAGGCGGCGGCACCTCCGGCATAGGTGCCGGATCCTTCCCATTGGCCGACCAAATCAGGATCGACCGTCTTGAGTTGAAAGACCGGGACACTGGTGGCTTCACGTCGGAGTTTCCATAGTTCGGCCGGAATGCGACTTGGATGTTGGTCGATGGAGAGTTTCGTCCAGGTTGCCTGCACGCTGCCGGTGCTGGCGAACGTGTTCGGCGCCGTCTTCCGGTAGGTTCCCTTCCATCCAAGGCCCTTGAACGTGTTGGCGCGCTCGAGTGACCACAGACCGGCTTCAGCATTCAAGATGCCGTCAAACTGCATCATCGATGAGAGCGACCATTTCAGATTCGGCTGAATGACGAGCAGCATGTCATGCTGAGTCGTGCCTTGAGTGAAATGCGTGTGCCAGGTTCCGACGAGGTTGGCTGGATCGAGCGACGTTACTTTCTTAGATCCGACTTGGGGACCCGAAGGAGCGGGAAACGTTTGGGTGAGCGTCACAGGTTCCGTCGGCACCGTAACGGCCTCAGCCTGCGTTCCCCGACCTGATGGAGAGGTGGAGGCGAAAGGGGATGAAGAGAGAGTCGCTGTCAGGGAGGCGCCGTAACGGCCGGCCACGGCTCTGGCCAGGTGGGTGACGGATTCGCCAAGCTGTTTCTGACGTGCTGAAGAGACGATCACCGTCACAAACGTGTCGTCATGCATGAAGGTCAATCGGGACAGGGTCGGAGACGAATCAATTCTCACCGCTCCATCACCCAGCCCGGGAATGAGCTGGCTGTCACGACGTAGACGCTCTTTGTTGAACCATGTCCGCCGGTCCTTACTCGGCGCGTCATCAAGCTGAACCGTGACGGTATTCCCCTCATTACGGCGAGCTTTGAAGAGACAGATGGTCGGTTCGGTCAAGGCGCCTTCCTGAACCGGCTCTCCGAGCGCCTGTTCTGCGTCTGCCACGGTGATGAGGGAGCACGGTGATGGTTTGGAGCCGAAGAGGCCCGAGGATTCGCTGCATGAAAGAAGCAAGAGCGTCAGCCCGAGAAATAGGTACGGTCGTATGCGGGAGAACATTGGTACCGGTGCCTCCAGGATCCGTGGAGGCGGATTCTACCGTGAATAAGCTGAAGAGTGCCAGCCGTGTCGCGATGTGCCGGTTTCATGTAGATCGGGAGAAGCGTAACGACCCGTCACACTCAGCCCGCCACGAATTTCAATGCCACACCGTTGATGCAATAACGGAGACCGGTCGGTCTCGGCCCATCCTTAAACACATGGCCTTGGTGGCCTTCACATCGCGCACAATGCACTTCCGTTCTTGGCACGAAAAGTTTGAAATCAGTTCGAGTCTCGATCACGCGCGGATCGATCGGCTGCCAAAAGCTGGGCCAACCGGTACGGCTGTCGAATTTGTGCTCGGATGAAAAGAGCGGTAGGTCGCAACCGGCGCAATAATAGATCCCGGATTGATGGTTCTCGTGCAGCGGATTGACGAAGGGTCTCTCCGTATCCTCATGCCGCAGGACACGATAGGCGGCGGGGGGCAGTTGTTTCTTCCATTCTTCATCGGTCTTCGTGATTTTCACGATAGGATCGATCTGAATCGTCGGCGGCATGGGGTTCCCTCCTTCATCGGTGATGTGTGTCAGTCGAACAGCACACCAACATCTTACAGGACTTCTGAAGAAGCACACCTTCGCTCAGTGACAGGACCATAAAAATGGTACGACTCGGAAACTTGGAATGCAAGGGCATCGCGATGCCGCCTTGATGCTCGGCTCGGCATCGTCCACCCATAGGCCTTGTCAGTCATTCGCGGGAGTGCTGCGAACCAGCTGCCACATGGTCCTGAAGGATGGATGGGGCTCGGTTAGTTCCGGGTGGGTGAGGTCGACATCAATGTCATAAAAAGAGGTCTTCACGTTCTTGATCTGAGTGACCGGGTACCAGCATTCATACCGTTGCTCCCACCGGTCGCGATAGGCCAGCCGCAGATAACATCGGCTCATCAGTCTCGTGCGGATCGGTGCATCTTGGTCCAGGACGATGGGAACAGCGTGGCGTCGATAGCGAGGACCTTGCGGATAAATGCGTCGGGCTTCAAACCGTCCCTCCCAGCCTGCCAGTTGGACGACACAATCCAGGGCGACTCCACGGCCTACGTTTTCCACCTCCGGCGTGAGCGTGAGCACCTCTCCTGTATCCATAGCGGACAGGTTCGTAACGCGGAGAGCCGGTTGATGCTGGTGGAACTCCTGCTTGGTTTCGGTCACGAGTCTAGACCATGCGAAGATGCCCGCGACACCGATGATCAGGAGAACAAGCAAGAATGCGGTGAGTAAGAACCAGTCCACGGTGAAGCTGTCCTTAGGCAATCCATGCTCCCAATCGGAGCGGAGGAACCCTACGTGGAGCAGAGACGACTGTCAACAACTGTCCGTATGCAGGCGCCTGGGTCACGGGAATGAATGGCGTTTCGCTCGAATAAGATCCGAGATGGGAAAACCAAGTTGCCGAGCCTTGCCGACCAGGCGTTGGTAAGTCGCCTCGTCGAGGTGGGGCCTGCGGGAGAGAACCCAGAGGTAGCGACGGTCCGGTGTGCCGACAAGCGCCGTCTGATACTCCGGATCGAGATCGAGAATCCAATAGTTGCCGTCTCTCGACGGACCGACAAGCCGCGCGAAGAAATTGTCGAAGGTGACCGCGAGTTTGGCGTTCGTGTTGGGATCCACCACCGTCGCGATCCCGTCGGCTTGATCAAGGGTCCCGCTGTCGGTCACGCACTCGTTGTGCACGCCGATCTTGCCGTCAGGACGAACCGTGTAAACGGCTTTGGAGTCGAGGCAATGGCGCTGAAACCACATGGGGAGCCGCGCAATCTCGTACCATGTCCCGGCGTAACGGGCGAGATCCACGGACGCCACCGTGTGAAGAGGTTGCCTCGATTCTATTCCGACGCAACCCGCCACCATGAGCGCGCAGGCACTCAAGAACTTCGCGATACCTGTCTTCATGGCTGACTCCTGTGCATGATCACGATCCTCTTGTCACAGGCCGACGCTCGAGCGATCGCTTACCGTGGGATGGCAGAAAGGAGCTCTCTCTCCACGGAGAACTTCCTCATCTCATGGGTGGTGGGCTTGATCCCGCAACATGAGCGCTCTGGCTCGATTATCCAAACTGACCAGGATCTCGTGGAGACTAAAGAGCAGAATGGCAGCCTCGCACGCCATCCGCCACACCAGATTCCCGACCAATAACACCATGATCCCACCGAAGCGACTAAGGATCGGATATTCCCCATACCCGACCAAAGTCTCGGGCGACAAAATAGCCCAGATCCCCGCTGCGGTGATGAAGCAGGCTCCCACGATATAGATCGTTTTAATGAGATGCGGAGTGACCAATTCTCGAAAGGCGAAGTACCCGCCGTAAAAGCTGGTATACACAACCGGCCTGACAGGCGGCGGAGCAAAGGAATGCCCGCACATCGAGCACTTCGTGGCCGAGGCGTCATTTTCCGTCAGACATTCTGGGCATTTCATAAACACTCCCTTCCATCAGCCGGTAATAAATATGTCGGGCTCTCATCGCGTCTTGCCTGACCGTTCTCGATAGGATGCGATCAATCGCCCTACGTTGTACTGCTCTATGATTTTAAGGAATAGGAGGGGATGTTCACCAGCCTTTTTACCGCACGATCTCTGTTCTGTCGGTGCACCTCAAGTTCTGCGCGGCGAGCCCCACCTCCACGATGTATCCAAACACCGGTGTTTTATCCCCCTTGGAGATAGGCATCAATCGCCCTGTGGCTCTCTTACTAAGCAAGAGTGAGCCGTGAGCGGATCTTCAACACCCCTGCATAACCAGGCCGCAAGGATTATTCCCAGCTCTCAATGTGGTTGCGTGGCGCTATGCTTTCTCCTGCGATGAGAGACAAGAGGGTGGGACGGACGGCCAACATCATACAAGAGAGAATGTATGACTGAGAATTCAGCCGAGCCCGCGGCCCCACTCGACTATAAACGACACCAGATCGTATTGACATCGCGTCAACAGGCTGATCACACATGGGTCTGTCAATACGTCATCCGTGCAGGTGGGAACCCGCAAGCGGACCCCGGCACGGGCCATGCCGACGGCAGCTTTCCATCCCGAGAAGCCGCCGAACTCGCCGCCGTGCAAAAGGCTAAAGCCTTGATCGATCTGTTCTGACGTAGCCTCTTTTTCCTCTGGAGATGGTATGGCGAAGGCAAAGGGAGCCACGCTCTATACGACTTCGGGGTGCCGATTTTGCCACGCAGTCGAAAAGGGAAACCCAGACAGAACATGAGACCGGTGATGCCTACAGCTTGGTGCCGATAAAGATAAAGCTGGTGGTCCTGGCACTATTGAGGGCCGCGCTGTACAGCCGGTGTGTGGCGGCATCGTAAAACGCCACTCCAGTGACCGTCTCGGTTCCTTGGCGACAGGCGCCACCTCCGAATGTCATAGAGGTATGAAATACATTTCCCTTTGCATGAGGGGCAAACGTCCCAGCAACGGTGCAGCCATCCGATGCGTGGCCGGAAAGCGTCCCGGCGGAATCCACGGTCACCGTGACCGTGTGATGGTCGGCACGGAGCCCAGAATAGTTGCCGACCACCAGATTCATGTCAGGGGCCGACTCATAGTCGGCATCGTACGTACTCGTAAAGGTCCCTGTATCTCCGTTGAAGTATACGATCGTCCCGTGAAAGCTCTTGTTCGGCACATAGGCGCCACTCATCGTTGCCGCGAGAATGCCAGCGCCTTCCACATTGAAATCCCTGGTGTTCGAGGAACCGAAGGAGCCGGAGTGCGACGTGCCGGTTCCCTGAACCAGCCCCGCCAGGAGGTTGGGATTGCCGATGGCAGTATAGAACACCCAATACGTGCCGTCATGGAGGACCAGTCCAGCGACGGTGCGACTGGTGCGAGTCGCGCCGGTCCAGCGACCTTCAGCCGATGTGGCCGCGGGCTGCGACAGTGAAGAGAAGTCGCGATTGCCATACCCGCCGCCACAGGCGACGGAAACGAACCCACTATTAAAGCAATTTGCGAGGCTGCCACAGGCAACGAGGCCACTTAGTAAGCAGATTGCCGGAAGACCTCTCACAGTGTTCGGCCATGTCAGGCTCACGGTGGCCTCCTCAAAGGGAGAGCGAAATGTCCAGGGTGTTCACTGTGTCACAGTATCACAAGAAGATAATTCCTTTAAAACGAGCCATGAAATTATTCTTGAGGCTTGGAGCCGGTATCGTTATACATAGGTCAGGCTCATCATGATGAAAATCCTCCAAGCCCTTTCCATCACCGCACTGTTCCTACTTATCAAGCGTCTCGTGGTACGGAAACCTCCATCAGTACCGTACCGCGTCCCAAAGGACGAGTGGCCGAAGATTCGGGGATACCGGCGTCCTTCTTAGGTCAGCGCCTTCATCACCTTCTGGATACCTGAACAGCGTTATCCCTTCTGACAGCAGAAACAGGGAAAGGGGCGTCTTGAACCTCGCTTAAGCCAGGCGAGACAGGCGATCCGAATCTCGCCGAGCCGGAAGGGCGGATGTGAGCGGAAGTGTTCTCGTCTGTAACGCTTATCGATCGTGCACTGGCCATTGGAGGAGGATGATGAATCTCGAAAGGCCGGTAACAAAACCTGTTGCTCCCGCCGGCGTCATGATGATTAATGGTCAGAAGGTGGTTTTCGCGGAGATCTGCCGCGCTTTTTCTGCCACACTTCCAGCGCCGCGTGAAGGATGAGTACCGTGTTATAGATCAGGTCACGTTCGGTGTCCGTGAGCTGCTTGCCGGCCAGCAGATGCCGTTCGATCGGCGTGGACGTCGAGATAAATCGAACCAGTAACCGTTGGAATGGTACCTGTTGCGGATAGTTGACCATGATGTCCTCGTGAATTGACGGTGCGGTGCCAACATTCGCATTTCACGGTCAGTGTGGCCGTCGATGTTCTGTCGGCTACAGATGTCATTCGGTAGTTTGTGCATCATTCATGAGGCCTACAGTCAGGAAAACAGTAAGACGTCACAAGGGCTTACGGTATTGGTCTGCTCCCGTATGTCGAGGTCGTGGAACAACTCCATCCGGTGCAGCAGCCGCCTGTCGATCGTACGCGCATTTGTGCCGGGCCTCTGTATACCTACGATGGATTTTTTTCTTCGACGGTAATGTCTCCCAACTTCGAAATTTGAATTCGCTTTCCGGGATTCTTGACCACCTTGGGGATCACCTTGGTGTCTACGAAATGCCGGAGTTCCTCGATGGACGGGTGGCCAGCCAAAAACTGCTCGTTAAAGACCAGGTGCCAAGACTGCTTCTCGACGCCGTTGTGACAGACGAACGTCGGTCTGATATTCTGGCTGAACTTCACGTCTGCAAATTGCTTTTCTAAACAGGCCCGTATGGCCTGAATTTGTATCGGATTGATCCCACCTTTCCCACTATCCATGGATTCCTCCATCACGTGACGTTCGCTAATAGCAATTCGAAAAGACAGAATTTCTCCATGAGGAAGACATGCAATCCATTTGGGGCTGCTTGATTGGACCATCTGGTCGGCGTCCGGTCGCTGAACGCAACCCTCTCTCCAACGCATCATTGACGAGGACCTCGCGGTCCGCGTCGGTCATCGCGGGGTATTCCTGCCGAAACTTTCGCTGAAGGGCCGGACGTTCCGTGGCGATGTACCGCTCACGAGATTGCTGCGCTGCCTCACGGGCCTGCTGATACAGTGCCTCGCGTTCGTTGGCTGACAAACTGCCGGTTCGATTCGAAATCTGATCAGGTTTGAGGCCGGCACATCCGCTTAGGAGGGTAAGAATGAGAATCACAGCGAGTCGCATGGCGCGCCTCCGTGAGGGGTGACGGTCGGATGGTTGGTGGGATTAACCAACCGATGAGCCGGGAACCTGGCCGTCCACGATCTGACGGCCATAGACAATGCACTGGGCCGTGGCTTCCTCCTCGGTCGCATATCGGCCGGTCTTCACGAAATGGCGACTGTCCTCCCCGTCCTCAGTAATCCATGAAATGAAGACGTTCAATTCCCACTGGCCGGTATCCACAAGATGCCGAGGCGCTGGTTGAATCGTGTAGCCTTTGTAGGTCACGGATTGGGTCATGTCTCATTCCCGCTCCAAGGCATTGCAGATACTGAATCACCACTGTTGCAATGTGGCGGAGGGGGCGAGATTTGAACTCGCGGATGGGTTACCCCATCTCCGGTTTTCAAGACCACCAGAGCCAGACTCCGCGTATTTTTCAAATGTACAGAAAGATACAGAAATCTACAACAGGAGCGAGTTGTAGGTATATTGCCCGGTTTGCATGGCGTTTTGTGGGATGTGAGGGGAGTGAGGGGCGACGGCAACTAGCTCACTATTTAAAGCAGCTTGCCAGAAGGCATCTAAGAGTGTTCGTCCATTCTATCCGGCTTTGCAGCTATGCTTCGAGCGCTGCTTGTGAGCGTCGTATTGCGCTGCGCGAGATGGGCGGCGAATTGATCGAGGTTGAGGGTATTGAGCACACGGTCTTTCGGGACCGCTCCCTTGCGTGCCATCAGCACGCCCCACCCGACATTGTCGATCTCGTCTGTTGAATGGGCGTCGGGATTGATGCTGAACAGACAGCCCAGCTCAAGACCGCGCGCGCACCAGCGCCAGTCCAGATCGAGCCGCCACGGGTTGGCGTTGATTTCGATGGCGACGCCGTGTTTGGCGCAGGCTTTCAGAATCTTCTCCATGTCTACTTCGTAGCCGGGGCGTCTCATCAATTGCCGTCCGGTCACGTGGCCGAGAATGGTGGTGTGTGGGTCGGCGATGGCTTTGAGGATGCGTTCGGTCTGTTCGGCCTTGTCCTTGCGGAACTGACTGTGGATGCTGGCAATCACCATGTCGAAGCTGTCGAGAATCTCGTCGGGGTAATCAAGCGAGCCGTCCGGCAGAATGTCGGACTCGATGCCTTTGAAGATACGGAATCTGCTGCCGAAGCGTTTGTTGAGTGTGTCGATGTGCTGTTGCTGCGTCAGTACTTCGGCGGGCTTTAAGCCTCCCGCATAATGCGCGGTCTGCGAATGGTCCGTCAGCCCGAGATAGGCATAGCCGCGGTCTTTGGTGGCCTGCGCCATGTCTTCGAGGGTGTCCCCGCCGTCCGATTCCGTCGTATGGGCGTGCAGGATGCCGCGAATGTCTGTGTCTGTAACCAGTTCGGGCAGTTCACCATTGAGCGCCAGAACCACTTCCTTGCCGGATTCGCGCAGCTCGGGTGCAATGAACGGCAGGTCCAGCGCGTCGTAGATGTCTTCCTCGCGTTTGCTGGCAAGAAGGCGATTGCCTTTTCTGACACCGTCGCCGTCGAGAATGAGGCCTTTCTGTTTGGCGACCGCTCGTAGGGCTTCGATGTGCTGATCCGAGCCCGTCGCGAGAAGGAGTGTGATGCCGTAGCGCTGGGGACTGGTCACATGGACGGTGAGGCTGTCACCAGCGGTGATTGTGTCGTGATCGCGGTTGAGCCGCGGATTGATGGCGACCAGCGCCATTGTGTTGATGAGCTCGCAGCCGCGGCGGAATTCCCCCGCGGGCGTGATGCACGTGAGGTAAGGATGCGTGCGTTCGAGTTCGGCCATTGCATAGTTGATCGCAGCTCTAGCGCGGTGGAGATGGCGCCCCTGCGGGCGGCGGCTCATCTCGATCCCCTGCAGCACCTTGGCCTGAAAGGCCGGACCGAATCCTTTGGCGGATGTGAGGCGATCCGATTTGGCGGCCTCTTCGAGTTCTGCGAGCGATTTGATTCCGAGTTCTTCGTAGAGCTTCTTGATGCGGTCAGGCTTGAGGCCGGGGATGCGGAGCATGTCCAGCATGCCCTGCGGCGTCTCCGAGCGCTTGGTTTCAAGGCTGGAGTAATGCCCGGTCTCGTGGAGTTGAGTGATGACCCGGGCGAGCGATTCGCCGACGCAGGGGATTTCCGTGAGGCGCTCTTCTTGAATGAGCTGGTCGAGCGGGAGGGTGCTGAGGGCGAGGTTTTCGGCGGCGCGGTGATAGGCCCTGGCGCGGAAAGGGTTTCCGCCTTCCAGCGCCAGGCGGTCCCCCATCTCGCGGAGAAGCTGGGCGATTTCTGAAGCGGTAAGCTGGGGCATGGCGTTACAACGGGCTGTTCATCAGCACCGCCAGGTGCGAGGACTGTTTTTTATTGAGCCTCCCAGGGTCGATTGAATTGTTTTCAACTGAGTTTAAGCCTAATAGGGCTCCAAGGCGCGTGGTACTGGGAAAAGGGATAGAACGACGCACGAAGTGCGACTTCCTAGCGTAGGACAGATCAATGGATTCTGCTCGTCCAGGGGCTTTCCCTCATGTAAGCGAAGGAAGGTGTGCGTTAAAGTAGAACCAATAGAATTTTATAAATGAATACATTGTGATGCCCATTACAGACACTCGGCGTACTCCAACCGCCTATCGTCGCTACCACATCCCATAAAGGTCAGGATCGCTGACCCGAAAGGGACCGGCTCGAAAATGTTATAGATGAATGCACAACAGGAGTTGTGAAGCATGACTGCAAACAATCAAGTCACGTATAACGAGACAGAAAAACGCTATGAAATGCCGTTCGGGAAGCTGGTGGTGTATGCCAATGTCCGCAAGGATAAGGACAGGCTTTATATCGATTACGTTTTCGCACCGCAGGAATTGCGAGGCAAGGGTGCGGCCGGGGAATTCATGAGTAAATTAATGGACGTTGTGCGTGCGGACAAACTGAAGGCGGTGCCCATATGCGGCTATGCCGCCGGTTGGCTCCGGCGGCATAGTGAGTATCAGGATTTAATTTCTGATTAATACCGGTCATCGTTCTTCTTGTATGGGCCGGTAGGCGAGACGCCGATATGATAATGTGCCGGCCCGAAACTTATTGTCCAGACGATCAGTTGAAGTGACCTGCGCTTGGCCGGGGGGATACAACCTCGTCCCTGAGACGGTCGCCATGAGATCAGCGGGTCACACAGCCAGATCGGTCTTTGACCGATACAACATCACGAGCGAGGATAATCTCCGGGAGGCAACGAAGCGCCTTAATCGGTACATGCAGGAGAAAAAGATTACACTTGAGAGCGAAGCTTCTGCCGATACTGACAGACAGACTCATTGAAAAATGGCGGAGGGGGCGAGATTTGAACTCGCGGATGGGTTACCCCATCTCCGGTTTTCAAGACCGGCACGTTCGGCCACTCCGTCACCCCTCCAAACCAAGCTTGCTCCACCCGGAGCCAATCTGATTGTTCTTGGCGACGGGATAAAATACCACTCTTATTTTTTTTACAGACCAACCTTCGGTTGACCCGACGACTAGTCATCGTTTTCTTGTTATGGAGTCGCCGGATAAAATCTCTCTTACCGCCCCGCATCAGCTCGCGCAGTATACGGCGTTCCGGTGGATTGGTAAACACCCATCCACTGTTCTTCGGGAACCTTCAGCATGTCGGCTTCAGTGAGTGAGATGTGCAACCAGGTCGGCAGATGTGTCCCACTCCCTTGCAACTGAGACCATCACTAAGACAAAGTCCCCAAGCGGACGGGAAATGGTGTGCTCATAAAGGCCGTCTCGTTCACACGTACATTGGACGTCCATCGCCAAGAGTGACCCAGCCGCGAATGATGCGATACACGAACCACAATCCGACCACACCGATCGGCAGCCACACGAGGAGGAAGCCTATTCCCAATGTCATGATGATGAAGGCCCCGCAGAGGGTCATCCAGAGCAGGCCGAACCAGAACGTTCGGATCTGCCAGCGGAAGTGCGATTCGAGCCAGGTGCCGCGAGCCTCGCTCCGCTTGATGTAGTTCAGAATGACCGCGATGATCGACGGCCAGCCGGTGAGGAATGCCCCGACCACCGTGGCCGTGCCGATAATGCCGGTCAGCAGGCTGAACGCGTGGAGGGCGTACACGACCTTCGTCCAGGTGACCAGTGAATCCATGAGTTCGCTCCATTCTCACGTTCGGTGGTGAAGGTTGCGTCCATCAGGACCGTACGTTCAGCATATTCACCGTCTTCGGTCCAACGCAAGACCACCAGCTCCCTTGCAGCTATGATGCAGCTCGTGTTGCATGCAGCCAGGCCTTTGGAGAGGGGCGGTGCAATCGGCGCTTTGAAGCGGAGACCTACAGCCAACAGGGGATCTATGTCGAACCCGTTGCAGAGTCCACGGTGGAGAGGGTGCTGGTGAAAGATCGAGAGCTAGCAGCTAGGGGATTGCTGCGAGCAGATCGCTTGCCTGCCAACCACCCTATATGCAACCATTTAGCGTCCCCACCCCTTACCAATTCTCAAAGTATGGGGAGAGACCTCTATCAGGATCGGACACTCCGGTTATGAGCTCCACCTGAGTCGTCTCTATGAGGCTACAGCCATTGTCGTGTCGCGAAATAGCTGAAGATGAGAACGCCAATAATTCCCGCAATGTACAACAGGGCTGTCCTCGCGAGCGGATTGTGAAGCAACTGGACTAAGTTCTGAAGAGGGTTAATAGATACTGCCATGAGTCACCCCTCCCTTCTCACATGGTGTCGGCGGTGGCCCGCCCGTCTCGTCGGAGAGATGGCATTGAATTGTGCGGATCAAATATACCTCAATGGCGACTGAGATCAATACTCTCAATCCCTAGGCTGGTGGCCTTTTGGCATCGGTCGGGCTGAGCTTGAAGTGGACGACAATATCGGTCTTCGACACCCAGACGGGGAGCCGCTTAAAGCCGGTCGAAGGCGAATGGGTTGGCGATGACGGAAACGATAGCACGACGCTTCGGCATAGCGCACACCACACCCTACAAAAAGATTAAAAACCCGTGAGAATGTCAGGGATTTAATAATTGTAAGTTGTAGTGTTAGGGACGAAAGCGCCACCTCGGATCTAATGTCTGCTAGATCCGCCGCACGAACCTACGGTCAGCTCTCACAACTGACGGGCGGAACTCTACGCTGGTCGATGGACAAAAGCTATTAGTGCAGAAACCTATGTGGCTAGGAATGTCTTTGCCAGGACAAGTCAGACCAAAATAATGAGAGCTAGGGATGATCTATTGTGTACCGCTAGTAGACGATGAATCCTATACGTCCGTAACAGCGATTGCCATAGTGGTCCTTATGTTCATTTAGCTTTGTATCAATCCTGTCTCGTTTAAAGCGCTTGTTGCAATATGGGCACTGTACCGTATATGTGAGTCCTAACGGCGATGCCGTCTTTTTTCGAGAAGAACGAAAAGAGGATGAAGACTGGCGGCGACGAGAGGAGCTGTCAACTGCTGAAGTACGGCTGGTTTGAGACGAAAAGGGTGTGGTACCGAAATATCCACCGGTTCCGCCAAGCTCAATGGGAAAGCGAGGTTCGAACGACTGTTCTGTTAGTTTTATGGACTGAACATTGCCAGAAATGAACGACTTGATCCCTGGACCGCTCCGCCCACCGCTCAAGTCATATGCGTAAAAATATTCTTGAGCTACACCGTCCTTCCGTCGCTTGTAGGCAAGTGCATAGGGTTCAACCAGGCGCTCGTAACCGTCGTACATTATCTTCAGAAGGCGTTTGAGACGACCAGCTTCCATAATCGTATTGCGAGAAGTGCTTCCATAATAGCTAACAGTCGCACCCACTCCGGAAGGCAAAAAGGCAGGTTGCGGCTGTGGAACAATCAGTCCAAACAGCTCCGTGATAGCGGAACGGAATGTAGTTTCTGCTTCTTCAAAGGTAAATAGGGAGACCTTCGGGCAGACTAGGTAGTCGTTCCAAAACCCGCGAATGGTTTGAAATGGGATCTCAAACAATAAGTTACAAACGATTTGTGGCGTTGATTCATATATAGTTTTTTTTAGGAATGTCGTAATAATTTCATATCTTGAAACATCGAGTGTTTTTGGAAAGAGGATCGAATAGACAAAATCATAGAGATCTGGAGAATGACGACGATGCAATAAGGCGTTGAGTTTTGAGGCCAGCAATTCTTCCAGCTTATGGCAACGTAACACCGCTTCGCATTTTATGTAATCAGAGTAGCCGTGAATCAATTTACGCCTCTGAATCGGAAGATAAATACGATCGAACTCATTAACGTCAAGCTTCACTTTGAGGGTTACGTCCTCCTCCCCATAGAAACTCCTAAAATACACCCGAGCCTCATAAATGGTGCTTTCCTTATCTGCAAGAGATCGAGTTCCTATCCGATTTTGATCCACTAGAAACTCTACTCCACTATTAGTCTTGGCGAATAAACACGCTTGATCTAATCCATCCCTGAACGATTGTTCGCTTAATGCTTCCTGAGTCGAAAAATCCAGGTCATTAGAAAATCGGGTATTTTCAAAGTAAGCCTTGCGAAATGCATTGCCTCCTTTAAGGATTAAACGATCACGGAGAGGGTTATTGTCCTGAAACAGTCCCGCAAGTAACCATCCAAATACGTAATCGCGTTGAACGTTCGACGGGTGTACCCCTAACTCATCAGACTTCTGATCGATCTCGCATTTGTCAATCATCGACGTACTAACTATTGCCGTTCCTATCGCTATTTAGAGATATGGGCATTTATCTGGAACTGGGTGCTAAGCGTTTTAGGTATCTGGTGAAAACCCATCCTCTATGAGTGATGTCACCATCCGAAAACTCAACAAGAGTCCAATCACGCCCCTTTGTCACTTGTTTCACCACTCGTCCCTGGTTAAGAATTCCAATGATCATAGATGTTCTGCTTGGTGTCTCTCTGACCTTTAGAGCACTTGCCACAATCACACGAAGTTCCTGAAGGTCTTTTGGCTGTAACCCTATGGAGGTTGCTTCGGTTTGTAACTTTTTTATGATTTCCTTCTTTGTGAAAGAGCGATGAATGGTTTCATTGACATGGGGAGTAGTAATGTTGATGAAATAGCCTATGAGAACGGTAAAAAGTACATTGAAGAGCACAAATCTGAGGGGAGTATTCTGCCTTCTGATCTCATCAGCAAGTGAATCTATGGCTTCACTCAGCTTGAGTTGTCCATCAGCAAGGTTGGAGAGGACTTCGCTCTTAGAGGATGATGTCAAGCGGGAGATTTCCGGCCTGGCTCAACCCTTTGGTGTCCTTCGTCGGCTCCGGATTAAACCCCTGTAAGCCCCATACTTTTACCACGCGCATTCGATCCTGAGCGCTCCTGGGTGGACGTGGTTTCGGCGTTGTTCACTTCCTTAGGTCTGTCTCAAAATCTCGTCATCCAGACCATGCATGTGATGCCGATGGTCCGGTTTAACCTTGGTTGCAGTCAACCGAACCATGCTCGCTTCGGCGTTCCCTAGGATTCTAGCTTGTGCGATCATCAAGAACTGAGCTCAGCCGTTCCTTGATCTGGTGTTGCAGAGCGATATGGGACCTAAACCTCTGACGGGCTGAGTCGTTATAAGTCACTCAGTCCACTTCCGCCATTTCTTTCGCCATTTCGATACCACTATGTACATGAGTCCTATAATGGCCCCCACCAAAAACGGTTCGATGATCCATGGCATCATAGCAGTCACTCCTTATATCCTCTTATGCCGCTAGTGTCGATCTGGGACACGACTGCGGAATTTGTTCCGTCACCTCGAAGCGATAGTACCGAAGGGGCCCGTGTTTCGAGGTGGTGATTGAGTTCGTCCGTATTCATGCCGCGATCAAGTATGACCTCACAGGCGATCACGGATACCTGGATTTCGTCATGTAACGTCATGAAATTGACCCTCGTTCTGCGCAAGTAACCCCTCATCGACATCAGGAGGCGGGTGTCTATGTAGGAGGCTATAGGCTATGGGGCTCACCATATGGGACTGGTATATAAACCTGCACTGGGAGCGTCCCTTGCGCATATACACGTATAGATCGTAGATATGCATGCTTCGGAACTTTAGGGCGGTTCCTTGCTTGCGGTTTAGCGATACAAAGCACTAAGAGGGGGGCCGCCGATCATAGTCGGGGAGTTAAGGGCAGGTGTTTTGTGTTATTAGCGTGTTCGCAAGAGCACCAGAACAAGCTGGTCTCTATGATTGAAGGAAAGAGGGACTGCCTAAGTCTTAAGGACTTGAGCAACGCGCGTGGCGGCCTCATTCCGACAGGTGACACCAGGGATTATTCCAGCTTCGGTCTTTCCCTAGACCGGGCTATGCTTCGGGAAAAGATGTCCGGTTCCCAGCAAGGGAGGTGTCGCATGCACGGGTCATTCACGACGGTCGGCGTGAGTTTTCTCACTGTGACGTTTGGTGTGGTTCTGGCCACCGTGGCCTTATCGGCAGAGCGGGAGATCTATGACAAACCCGACGTACAACAACCGGGACGAACGATCCACGGTAAGGTCGTCAACGTGGTGAACCGCGATGTGGCTGCGCACCAATGGGATGTGTCAGTCGAGAACGAGCAAACCGGTGAAGTGGTTCCTCTCCATCTCGACAAGACGACCGCTAGGAAGGCGACGGATAAGGATCCTGCCGTTGGCGATAAGGTGATCGTGAAGTACGACGAGCACAGTAAGCATGCCCTAAGTTTTGTATCGGACAAACCGGCGAGCAAGTAAGACCATCGAGTCTCATGTCCCCTGACCCTGATGTTGTCCATCGCAGAGTGGCTCGAAGTTGCCCGGATTGAACTGAGTACAGGGTTTCGCATGACAGCACGCACGGTCTCTATAGCCGGCTTACCAAGGAGAGACGACCATGGGAAAAATCGTTGAGTGCGCCAAGGTTGATCCGTCATCCGGATGCAAGCACGTTGTACGGGGCCAAACCGAGGAAGAGGTGCTGAAGAATGCGGCGGAACACGCGAAACAACACGGGATCCGAGAGGTCACCCCGGAGCTCCAGGCCAAAGTAAAGGCGGCGATCCGGGACGAGAAGTAGGGATTCCGTGACGAGTTCGTCTTGAGAGGCCTGCTCAGAGCGTTTTATCGCGTCGATGCCGGCTTGATTCACGGACCGGTCGCGCACAATGGAAATGGGCCGATCATCGCGGAATAGCTCGTGTATCGTTCATTATCCCTGGTCTGCCCACATAACGCTACTGCGTGGTTAGCCACTCAGTAAGCCTTCTGAAAATCCGGTTTGCTGAGCACGCGCACGATGTCGATGCGGGCCCCGGATCGCGTAAAGACCACCCGATAATCACCTGCTCGCAATCGATACAACGGTGTTTTAAAGCCCTGCAACTTTTTGATCCGTTTGCCGTCGGGAATGGGATTGTCGGCGAGGCGGGCACAGTCGGCGAGAATTTGATTGGTGATCTTGTCGGAGAAGGCATCCAGATCGCATTGTGCCTTCTCGGACAGAAACACCCGGCAGGTCACGCGGTACGGACTTTCTTTCTCTTCCGCGTAGCTTTGTAGTCGGATAGGGACATGGATCGGCCCGCGCGGATGTCTTTTAATCCTTCTTCGATCTTCTTCCGCAACTTTGCGCTATAGGCCAATAAGGCATCCTCGATGTCGTCTTCCGTCACGGGAACCAACATGGCGGTCGGGCGCCCATGGGTGGTGACGAGGACGGTGTTCCCTCGTTCGACGGTCCTCAGCATTTCGGACGTCTTGGTCTTCAGCCCTCGCACGTTGGTGAATCTCACGAGTGTCTCCCTTGTGGTCGCAAGTGTGGTTACATCGTAGTGTCTCCCTGCAATCAAGTCAAGGACCGTTGCGCATGGATCAACCCAATTTAGAAATGTCCGCCTGTATGGTCCTGCCGCTGCTGGGTGTTGTTCTCGATCCTGCCACCGTTTGCGCCACGGGTGGGTCGGTTTGGGCGTGATCGGCCGGTGAGAGGGGGACCGTGGGAAAGATAGGTTGAAACTATGAGGGCTGACTTCCGCATGCAAATTCATTCCAAGGGGTTCTCCTATTGCGATAGCTCTCTCAATGGCTACGATGAGGGTATGGCGCTCGACGACCTGTTTGAGAACAACAGCATGCTGCGAGGTCTCCCGCTAGCGGAGCGCCGGTCGATTGTCCCCTCTTGCGACATCATCGAATTACACCTCGGCGACGGGATCGAAGAAGCCGGTCGCCCCATTCAGTTTTTTCACTTTCCTATCGATTCCGCCATCAGCTTGACCAATGCGCAGGACCAGGAACACATCGTCGAAGTGACCGTGAGCGGAAGAGAAGGCTGTAGCGGAGCGTCCATCCTGTTGGGCGACAACCGCTCACCCTGTTTGGCCATGGTTCAAATCCCGGGCAGGGCCGTACGCCTCGCTGCAGCTGAAGTGATGGACAGACTTCCAAGTCTGCCCTATCTGCACGCGGCGCTTGCCCGATATAACTTGCTGATCATGAGCCTTGCCGTCATTTCCGTGGGATGCAGTCAATTCCATTCTCCCGCGCAACGTCTGGCCCGTTGGCTCAAAGCCCATTGGCAACGAACGGGGATTGAATCGTTTCCGTTCTCAAGTGACTTCCTTGCTCTTCAAGTGGGTGTGGATTCCGCGATTGTGAAAGAGTGGCTGATGGACTTCAAGAAACAAGGGATCGTGGATGTAGGGCGAAACATCGTCATCATCCTGGATCAGGAGGGGCTCGAACGGGAGGCGTGCCGCTGCTACAGCTTGGCGAAAGAAGCGGTGGAGGAGTATGTCGACGCCTTGGGGCATCTTTCGAAAAGCCATAGGCAGCCATCTTAACCCACTAAACTGTCCACCTAATTGAATGGTAGGGAATTCGGAGAGATTAAGCGGGAAACCACGGTACAAGACGGTAAATGGCGGTAGTGTACGGTCACGCCATAGGCGACGTTCTTGCCGCCGTTTATGCTGCCGATGGTCCGGTTCAACCCGGGTTGCAGTCCACCGAACCATGCTCACTTCGGCGATCCGTACTGTCGTTGGATCGAATCCACAGGGCATAATTGTCATCGTCGACATAGGCCGTAATGCGGTCTCCTTTCTCAATGACCGGCTTGTCCGTCCTCTTGTCGGTAAGCAAGCTCACTTCTTTCCCACTTTCCTCCTTTACGACATAATAATCGCCGTCCGTGCTGATCAGCTCACCGGAAATGATAAGGGTGCCCCTCTCGTGATCTTGTTCGGCCCGCAGAGCATTTTGCCCGGGCGGTATTTCACATAGAGCTCTTTTCATTCCGCTTGTTGCAAAGGCCACATCGCTCATCAGGATCATGGTGAAGAGCCCAAGAAACAATACAGTTCCGCCTGTCGACACTGGAACACCTTGTGAAGTCATCATAAATCCCTCCTGCTTCATAGGTTTGAGTGAGGTCTTTCGATGTGACTCCAGGCAGTCAACGGAGTACTCCACTCTTTACGATAGGGTTCCTAATAAAGAAAATGCTATCTCTAAGCCTGTATCGCAAAAACCAGTAAGTCCCCTAGGATATCGGCTTTCAGGCACGATGTCGTTTCGTAGCGACGCAAACAGTGGAAGATCGAGGGTAATGCACTTCGCCCGGCGACGCGTTTCCCTGGTACAATGAAAGCATGCAGTCAAAGAAACATCTCAAGCCTCGTCTCGGTCCTAGTGGCACAAGGAAAGACCACAAGAAGTTAGTCCGCTTCAGCGGGTCCGACAAGAACACCGATCACCAACTGCCCGATACCAGCCGTATACCGTGGCTTAGCCGCGAGGGTGTGACCACTCATGAGCCCCCAGTATCAAGAACCAGGTCACCTCGATTCACAAAGTAAAGTTCCCTCGAACAGCAAGACCCTAGCGGAAGTTCGTCGTCTTATTTCACCGAGAACCAATCTTTGCCATGCTCACTGGTATAGAGATGGGGTATGAGGAGATGCTGAGGCGTTTCACAGTGCGGTTTCGACCGTTTCCAAGACCGACGCGGACGATCAACCGCTCCCTTCGATGTCACACCCGACTGTGAAGGAGTAGGCAAACTAGGATGGTTTGTCCGGCGCAGCAGGTGGGACGGTAGATCAAACCTCGTCGTGCGAGGTGCAAGGAATCTATCTACCGTTGGTGTGCCAATACCTTGGGGGAGGCTCGAAATGCGCACATGATGCGAAAGACATCGGAAGGATAGTTCTCCGCCATTTCCAATCGAACACGATCTCCCTCCGGTTGACACTCCTCATAGGTCGCAAAGCTTTTCAATATCACCTGTTCGGTATCAGCGATAGGCAGCAGCAAGACGATCACGAGAAGCCACACAAGCAGTGTTTCCTCTATGCTGCATGACGACCGTCATTAAGGTAATACAGGTCCCGTGAATGTGATACTAGGAAAGCGCATAGTGTGCGGGAGAGCCAAGTTCGGATGTGGACGCGCCTGCGAGCACGTTCATTTTTCCTGGTGGTGCAAAGCCCAAATGGGTGCGCTTGGTCTTTCAACAGCAGGACCGGTTTGGAGTTTGGATTCTACTCAATCCACCGGAACCGGCGTCACCCAAGGAGAGGATGGTTCCATGTCGACAAAACAAAGGGGAAACACCGGCCCCACCCCGGGCCGTACTGAGCACAGCGGATCAGCGAAAAGTAGTGACGCATGACGCCCTGTTAATTCGTCAGCAAGTGAGTCACTAGCAGCGCAATCCCCCACGCTATTACGTACGCGAGCAGCAAAAGCTCCGTTGTCATCTCGCGCCGAAAATCACGCCACTTGTTCATGAGTTCCTTCCCGTGTTGATCGGCTCGGTCACGCGCTGAACGAACTGCCGCATCCGCACGTCGTCTTGGCGGTCGGATTCTTCATCACAAAACCCGAACCCTCTGTCCGGTCCACATAATCAACTTCCGTCCCGACCAGCAACGGAGCGCTTTGCGAATCCATGATGACCTTGACGACACCCTGTTCAACGATTGTGTCATCCTCCTGCATCGAGGACTCCAGCGACATCCCATATTGATAGCCATGGCACCCACCGCCTTTGACATACACTCGTAGACCGACGGTCTCCTTGTCCTCTTGCATCAGTTCGTGAATCTTCTCTTCGGCCTTTCTGGTGATTGTAATCATTGTTGGATCCTCCTGTGTGCGCACCGTTGTACCATCCATTTCCATGAGGGCGATGCTTCAGCCACCGTCTTTTCACCGACAAGCCGGTCTCTCTTGAACAACGCGACGACATCATCGGTTCGTTCCGGATTCCGGCAGGCACGCCGTGAGCCCCTGTTCAGTGGCCGTGGTGCACCCAGACGCCAAGGACACCAACCCTCAGAATTCAAAATCACTGCCTCGTTGAACTGAAGGACACTCGATCTTCGAGGAAACGGCGGAGGACCGAGGAATCAGACGCGCCGGTGTTGGACGGAATGCGCGCTAGCCTGGACAGCTGACGGGCTCACAACACATAGGATCACCCTGATCGCATTCGCTACCGGAGTCAAGCGCTATTAAGGGTACGTTCAGTGGGCGTTTGGCGATTCTTACGATGACCCGGCATTGGATGAATGCGGTAAAAGGAACGCCCCGCATCGCCCAGACCTACATTATAGTGCTTGACTCTGAGCCTCATTGCGCCCAGGGTGATAATGTCCCGTATGAAGCTTCGGTGACTGTCCCATCTCTTGCGCTTCCTGGTTCTTCTCAGCGTGACCGATTCCTCAGTCTCCGCCGCTCCGATGCGAGAGTTCTCTGAACGGCTGCAGGCCTTGGGTGCCAAGGTCTGCCGATGGGAGGTGGAGAGGACGCCGGTCTGCTCCACTTGTGGGGACGTCGTGAGGAATCTCTGAGAATGAATACATTCATGGATAGCGCACTGACAATCGGATTGTTCTATTCGGGTATGGAGAGACGACAATGACGACACGGATAGTTCTGATGTTATGCGCGACGGTGGTGATCGGTGGGTCATTCTTGACCGTATTGGCAAACGGCCCCGGCAATGCCGAGGAGATGATCACCCTCAATGATGCCTGGCTGACGGCAAAGACCAAGACGACTCTGTTTACCGACGCTCGGGTTAGGGGAAGAGAGATCAATGTCGAAAGTGTACAGGGTGTGGTGATGATCCGAGGCCAAGTGGATTCCGACAAGGCAAAGCAGACGGTGGAGGATCTCGCCAAAGGGATTGGCGGCGTCAGATGGGTGAAGAACGACTTGCAAGTAGTGCTGCCATCCAAGCGGGATGCGGTTCACACCGAAAACGAGGTGATTGCCACTCGTGACCAGGCCGAACCGTGCCAAGACCGGGTCAATTGATTAGCCGGTAGATCGATATTCCAACGCGGCCATCGCCGCTCATCGCATAGTAGAGAGGCAGGCGATACGAAGGTTGCAAGATGAAGTGCCTGGTTGGGGGCTGCAAAGCTGTGGTTTGGTGACTCGGTGGACTTAGTGATACACGGAAGGAGACATCATGGATGCAAACTGGCTGACATTTGGTGCAGTGATTCTTGGGTTGGTGATTGCGGCTGTCTTCGTCTACAAGAAAGGTCAGCAGCCCTAACGTGTCTCGTCCGATGAATTCCGTGCCGTGGTATTGATCGGTCTCGCTTCAAGAGACCGGACCACAATATTATCGGCGGGTTCCGGAGGGCCTAACCGCCGACACCTTGTGAGAAAGGCGATGACCTATGTCGGCTTCTAGCAGCCCATTTTCTCCGTTACGCAAAGAAATCCATGGGTTCATCCATTCCTGTGAAGCCATCCTTTGTTCTCCGGTTCTCGTCGGCAACACGCCGTTATCATCAGAAGAGCGAAAAATCGTTCAGTATTACTCAGAGGAACTGAAAGCGTACCTGCGCGCACGGCAGCTACACTGAGGGACGCTGCGGCGTTTCATTGCGAGTCCAAAGGAGATCCGGCTTTGTCGGATACCGGCAAGCGAGCGGGAGTAATTCCGTATGTGGAAGGTTGTTGAAGTTACGGGGTCGGATACCTTTTATACCTTGGCTGACTCCCCCGGCTAAGGGATAAGCGCGAGAAATCATACCACGGGTGGGATTCTATTCTTGCCGTATTTGTTCCATCCCTCCCATATAGGGCCGCAGGGCGGAAGGAATCTCAACTGAACCGTCTGGCTGCTGGAAATTTTCCAAGATGGCCACGAGGGTTCGTCCCACGGCAAGACCGGAGCCATTGAGGGTATGGACAAAGTCGGTCTTGACGTCTTTTTTTCCTCCGGTCGGCCGATACTTGATGTTCGCTCGTCTGGCCTGAAACGATTCGAAATTGCTGCAAGACGAAATCTCCCGGTATTGTTGCTGCGACGGCAGCCACACCTCAAGGTCATACGTCTTCGCCGCGGAAAACCCCATATCACCGGTGCAGAGGGTAATGACGCGGTAGGGGAGATTCAAATCCTGCAAGATCGACTCGGCATGCCCCGTCAGGCGCTCAAGCTCTTCGTAGGAATGATCTGGTGTCGTGAAGGCCACGAGTTCGACTTTGTTGAATTGGTGAAGCCGAATCAGACCTCTCGTGTCCTTCCCATAGGACCCGGCTTCTCGTCTGAAGCAGGGCGTGTAGGCCGTATAGCGCAGCGGCAAACGCTCGCCACTGAGGATTTCCTCACGATGCAGGTTCGTCACGGGCACTTCGGCGGTGGGAATGAGGAAGTAGTCTTCGTCTTTCAGGCGAAAGAGATCGTCTTCGAACTTGGGAAGCTGACCGGTTCCGGTCATCGTTGCGCGATTGACCATGAGGGGAGGAATGACCTCTCGATAGCCATGTTGGGTGGTGTGCCGATCCAGCATGTAGTTGATCAGCGCTCGTTCCAACCCGGCGCCGGCCCCCGTCATGACGGAAAACCTGGCTCCGGCGATCTTCGCGGCTCGATCGAAATCCAGGATGCCAAGGTGCTCTCCGACCTCCCAATGGGGTTTAGGAGGATTCGAAAAAGTCGGGATGGCTCCCCAACGGCGGACCTCCACATTTTCTGATGCATCCGTCCCCACCGGAACCGAGGCATGGGGCAGATTGGGAATGCGTAGGGCGACATCCGTGAGCGCTTCTTCGACCTTTCGCAGGGTTCCCTCAATGTCCTTAATCCGATCCCCCAGCCGTTTCATCGCCGCCATGGCTTCGTCGGCCGGTGCTTTGGCCCGGCGCAGCCGAGCCACTTCTTCGGAGCCCTTATTGAGTTCGGAGCGAAGCTGCTCGACCTGCATGGTGGCGGTTCGACGTTCTTCACTTAGTTTCTGGATATCGGCCCACGGGACATCGTTCCCGCGTCGTCCGAGCGCGGTACGGATGTGGTCGAGGTTATCGCGGAGATGTTTCAGATCGTACACAGGTCGCTCTTCAAAAAGCGGTTGGAATCTAACATCTGAGTTCCGGAGAGTCAACGAAACCACTGCATTATGATCTTGCGAACCAACGTGGGGAATTGACATCCATTGGGCCTGAAGGACAGGATAGGTTCATGCGTCAGATTTCCAATCCCCCCAATCCCTTTGAGTCACGGCATCGGGACCTGCTCGAACCGGCCGGCACAGCCACGCTCTCGCTCTATGCGGACGACAGCCGGGAGATCTTGAGCCGGAACGACAGCCCGGACTTGCCGTTTCGGTGGAGCGTCAATCCCTATCGGGGCTGTTTCCATGCGTGCGCCTATTGTTATGCGCGCCCGTCCCACGAGTATTGGGGGTTCGGGGCCGGAACCGATTTCGAGAGCAAGATCGTGGTGAAGGAAGAGGCACCGCGGCTGCTTCGGCGGGCTTTTGAAAAGCCGTCATGGAAGGGAGAGCTGATTGTCTTTTCTGGAAACACGGACTGCTACCAACCGCTCGAGGCCGAGTACGGATTGACCCGCGCCTGTTTGGAGGTTTGCGCGGAGTATCGGAACCCTGTCGCGATCATCACGAAAGGTTCATTGGTGGTTCGCGACCTCGATGTGCTCGTTCGGTCGCATCGCGAGGCCTGGGTAGTCGTGTATTTCAGCATTCCTTTCTCCTCCGACGATGTGGCCCGCAAGGTGGAGCCGCATGTGCCGTCGATCATCAAGCGGTTCTCCACCATGAAGGCTCTTTCCGATGCCGGTATTCCGACGGGTCTTTCGATCGCACCCGTCATTCCCGGGCTGAATGAAGATGATATTCCTGAATTGTTGGAGCGGGCCTATGATGCCGGCGCCCGTACCGCGACCTACAGCTTGTTGAGACTCGCCGGCAGCCTAGAACCGGTGTTTCTGGACCGGATCGGGGAGGCCTTTCCGGATCGGCTGGGGAAAATCACCAATCGACTTCGTGAGATCAGGGGCGGGGTGTTGACGGAAAGCCGATTCTTCAAGCGGCAGACGGGGCAGGGGCCCTATTGGAAACTGATCGAGCAGTTATTCCTGCTGGCCAAACGGAGAGCGGGATTTCCGGACGATGACATGACCGCCATTCCACAGACGTTTCGACGTCCTGGCGTTGAGCAGGTATCGCTGTTTTGAAGAAAGCGGAGGAGCATGAAACATAATCCCGGCTTCTTAAGACTGGTCGAACAGGCGAAACAACGTGTCAAGGAGTGCAGCGTGACCGAAGTGAAGGCTCGTCTTGACCGTGGTGAGCAGTTCCATTTTATCGATATCCGGGAGGATCATGAATTCGCCCAGGACCATGCGCGAGGCGCCCGGCATCTTGGCAAAGGGATTATCGAACGGGATATCGAATCGATGGTTCCGAATAAGCAGGACTCCATTGTGCTCTATTGCGGGGGAGGGTATCGATCGGCGTTGGCGGCGGATGCCTTGCAACAGATGGGGTATGGGAACGTGGTTTCGATGGATGGAGGGATTCGCGCGTGGCGGGAGGCCGGATATCCGTTGGAGAAGTGAAGCGGCTTCGTTCTTCCAGCGCTACTTGTTCACCCGATCGAATTCCTTGATCACCTGGTCGGTGAGGTCGATCGTGTCTTTATTGTAGATCACGATCTTGACGGTCTGTTCGCTGCCTTTGTCCACGACGAGGGCCACCCCTCCCTTTTCCGCGACCGTTTGTGTCGCCGAGGAGATTTTCTTCATGTATTCGTCGACCAACTCCTTCTGCTTTTTCTGGAGTTCCATGTTGAACTCCTGTGCACGCTTCTGGAAGTCTTGAACCCTCGTCCGAAATTGTCCCTCCTTTTCCTTCTTTTCCGTGTCGGTCCACTTGAGGGCCTGTTCCTTCAATTGTTTCTCGTAATTGCGGAGGTCTTCCTCGTCTTTCGCCAGGAGTTTCTGTCTTGTCGAGACGTATTCCTTCAGCCCTTCGAGCGCCCGCTTCCCCGCCTTGGATTTTTCCAAGACGGATTGAGGGTCCACCACCCCCATCTTAAATTCGGCGGCTTGGATGGAGGTCGCCGCGAATGGAGCGAGTAGGGCCACAAGGAACAGGGTCCTCAAAGCAGGAATATGCATATCGTCTCTCGTGCCTCCCGACGTGAATGAAGGAACCGGGGCAGAATAACCGCGTACCCTGGGTCTGTCAAGCGATGGTCTCGCTACCAGGAGTCAAAACTGATCGATTCCTCGGCGATCCAGACTTCGACCCCATAGTGCCATTTGAGGCGCCGGGCGACCGCGCGCATGGCATATTCATCCGCGTGCTTTGGATCGAAGGGGTCCTTGACCTTCTGGAGCTTTTCTTTCTTGAACGGCGGGGGATAACCCAGGTCTTTCATGGCGAGCGCCAACATGTTCAGTTGAAAGAAGCGCGGCGTTTGGTTCAGCTCCGCCAGCATGACTTCGGTCGACCCATTCGAAGCCTTGTGAGTTCGGTAGAGGTCGACAACCCGGCCTTTTAATCGGGATCGTTGCGATTCGGTGAATTCGGGAAGAGCCAACTCGACCAAGAGTGCATTGGTGGCGCCGGTGAACGAGGGCATGTCGAGCAGTCTGCTTAAAAATCCCATCGAAATCCTCGCTGCAAGATCGTGAAAGTCTGATGTGTCGGCTTTTCCATCGGCGACGGCGGATTGCGCTTCGAAAGAGTGTACTGAAACGGCCGTTGTTTTTCCAGACTGCAAAAAGAGGGGGATGGTAAGGACGAACCGGTCGAAATTGGACCGCAGTTAGATATTTTCGCTATTTAAAAAGGTCCTTGATGGTCTGAGTCGCGGTTTCCATGCCTTTCTGAATGGTCTTGCCGGCGACATTCACGCCAAGTGACGCCACGGCCGTGCTGACCTGCGGGACGAGCGAACCGAGAACTTGTCGGGTCGCTTCTCCGGCCGTCGTGCCGTTCGACTTCTTCCCGATATCCCGTAGGTGCATGTCGGGAATCGGCACTTGTACCGCATCGCCGTCGAGAAGTTCGACGCTCACACGGGCGGTACCGTTCTTGATGTATAAATGCTCGATGACGAGTTTCTTGCCCGATTCCGACTCCCGAGAGTTCTTCCTCTTATCGTCTTGTCGGCCGATCGAACGCTCAATGTTGCGTTGGAGGACGTCGAGATTACTCCCGCCGCCGGCATATTCGTAGGTGATCTCCGGTTTGATGAGGGTGAGTTCCTTGATCCGGATCACGTCCGTCGTGAGCGAACCGATGTCGAGCGTCATACTGATTTCGCCGAGCGACAGGGCATGCGCGGTCCTGAAGCCCTCAGGGTTGCCGACCACCAGGCCGTGTAATGCCGCTCTGCCGTCGACGAGGTCGGTCTTGGCATCCGAAAGGCTGACCGGCACACCGGTGATGTCAGGGCCATAGCGGCGAATCGCGGACGCGATCTGAGCATCCAGCGAGTTGTACATCCACCACAGACCTCCGACGATGGTGATCAACCCAAGTGTCGCGATTCCACGCAGCAGGTTCTTCATGGTTCTTCCCGCACTGCTGGGAGTATAGCAAGGCTACTTTAGGAGTCTATTGAGAGCAGATGCATGAGAAATGCCGCAAGACTCATCGCCGGCCTGAGCTATCGTGGTCCCGACTTGGATCCGGTATTGGTCTTGGGCCCGACGTTGTTGTAGGGACTCATCGACTTCGTGATCGCCTCAGCTCTGCACGAGTGACTCTTTGACCGCTAGAAGCAGTTTGCTCAGAAAGATGTCATGTTGCCAGGCTGACGCGTAGCGGCTCAGTCCGAGTCGAACCACGACCAGCTCGCGTGAGGGAATGACGGTGATGAATTGGCCTCCGTGTCCTACGGCGTGGAAGGTGTCTTGGGGTAAGAGATTTACGTTTCCCCCGCTCCTGTATTCGTCCGGTATCTGTAGCCAGAAGTGCGCGCCAAAGGCATTTCCCGGAATACGTGACGCCGGGGTGGTCGCATGCCGGACCCAGCCCGCCGGCAGTATGCGCTGCCCGTTCCACATGCCGTCCTGGAGATAGAGCAGACCGAACTTGGCCCAATCGCGCGCGGTGGCGTACGTATAGGAAGAACCGACAAACGTCCCGGAGGCGTCCGGCTCGAGCACGGCGCCCGTCATACCAAGCGGCTGAAACAGGGCACGATGCGGAAAGGAATGATAGTCGGTGTCGCCGACCGCACGACGCATGACGCGGCTGAGAATGTTCGTGGTGCCGCTCGAATAGCGCCACTGCGAGCCTGGCTCCGCGACGAGCTTCTTGCGGGCCGCATAACTGGCCATATCCGGAGTCCGCAGCAGCATATGCGTGACATCGGCCAGCGGGTGGGTGTAGTTCTCATCGAAGTCTATTCCACTGGTCATCTGCAGGAGATGATCCACCGTAATCGCGCGTCTGCCGTTGCTCGACTCCGGCCATTCCGGCGCCTGAACCGGATCGGTGAGCGATAGCTTTCCCTCTTGAATCAAGATACCCGCCAGTGCGTGCATCACGCTCTTGGTCATCGACCAGCCGATCAAGGGCGTGTGTTGGTCAAAGGGCGGTGCGTACCGTTCTCCTACGATCTGACCTTGGTGCACCACGACCACTGCGCGTGTGCGCCGGAGACGTGTCTGAGCAGGTTCAGCGAAAGCCCAGTCCAGAGCCGCATTCAACAGGTCCCGATCGACCGCCGCCGTAACCTCCGCCCTCGAATCCGTCGCCGGCCAGTGACCGGGCAAGGTGTTGACGAGGTCAAGGGTGGGATTGAAATCCATGAGCCTCGGTGGCTCGTAGTGCTTGAACTTCAAGGTGCAACCGAGACCAGGACGATACTCCGCGGATTGTCCGATCAGCCCGAGAAAGGTGGTTGACACGGTCTGGGTCGTGCGGTCAATGGTTGAGTTGATCGAACGCAGTATGGGTAGATCCTCGACTCCAAGGTCGTTATGCAGCACATCCTCCGGAGAGCGCATCGAGACGAAGACGCCGGAGCACAAGCTCTTCGCTTTGTAGGCGGCCCCGATTGAGATCAGTTCCCACACATAGTGCAGAACCGTCCCTACGAGTATCAGTGCTACAACCACGACTGCCGTGATGATTCTCACCGATCACCTAGAGGGTGCTGAAGCGAAGTTTGCTCAGTATAGGGCGAAGGGCAGGGAAAGTTCCATGCGGTCTGCCAATGTCTACCCTCTGTTGTGGCACCAACGAGCGCTGTCTTTCTTCGGCTTGACCTTCGTTTCAGGCGGCACCTATAATTCCGCTGTGTATCGACTGTAAGGTACTGATTCCACGCAACAATGTCTGATTTTACCCACTTCAATGAATCGGGTCGGGCGCGGATGGTCGATATCAGTGCCAAGGACTCGACCGAACGGCTTGCCACGGCGCAAGCCAAAGTCTTTCTCCTTCCGGAAACCCTTGAAAAGATTCAACATGGGAAAATCGCGAAGGGTGATGTGTTGGCCGTCGCCCAGGTCTCGGGAGTAATGGGGGCCAAAAGGACCCCGGATCTGATTCCTATGTGTCATCCCATTCTCCTGACGAGCGTGGACATTGCTTTCAAAGAAGAATCTCAGCCTGACCCCCAAGGCCGCTGTTCCATCATCATTACGGCGACAGCCAAGACCACAGGACCGACGGGAGTCGAAATGGAAGCGATGACGGCTGCGACGGTCGCCGCACTCACCATTTACGACATGTGCAAGGCGGTGGATCGTGGGATGAGTTTCAGCGAGGTCTGTCTCCTGTCGAAATCCGGGGGGAAATCAGGAACGTATGCCAGGAAAGACTGACGTTCAGGTCCAGATAGAGGAACAATGATCACGGTGCGATTGTTCGGGATGATGAAAATGCTGGCGGGGAATCAGGGTTCTTTGTCGTTGAATGTAGATGATGGCCGGCCAGTGAAGGATTTGATCGATGCAATCGATAGAGGCTATCCAGCGATTGGCGAGCTGATTCAGAAGAAGAAGGTGCTTGTGTCCGTCAATCAGGAAATCGCGCACGATGAGACGATCATCAACAACGGCGACGAGGTGGCGCTGTTGCCTCCGTTTGCCGGCGGTACGGGGCGTGAAGCGACGGAAGAGAGCCCGTTCGTTCGTGTGCAGCGGGAGAATTTCTCGATCGATCAGGAACTCGATCGGGTACGAAAAACATCCAAGCGGATCGGCGGGATTGCGACGTTCCTCGGTATCGCGCGTGATCGGTCACGTGGCCGGGATGTCGATGGGATTACTTTCGAGCACTACGAAGGGATGGCGCAGAAGAAGCTGCATGAGATCCGGGAACGGGCGCTGAACGATTTCGACATTCTGGAGTTGCTCATCATTCACCGATATGGAGAAATTGCCATCGGTGAAAATATTGTCTTGATCATCGCGGGTGCGGAGCACCGGGCAGACGCGTTCCGCGCCTGCAAGTGGGCGATCGACGAGCTGAAGCAAATCACGCCGATCTGGAAGTTGGAACATACGCCGGAAGGGGAGGTCTGGGTGGAGGAACATCCCTAGAGGATGGTGAAAATGGTGCCCGGCTGCGTTCCCGCATCGTTCAGAGGCTTGACGTACCCAACAACGTACGACTCGAGAGGCAGACTAAAGAAGACTTTTCTCATGGTCGTCTTATGGAACGCGTAACCGATATATTCGGTCGGCCGCTGGGGAGCTTGCGTCTGTCCGTGACGGATCGCTGCAATCTCCGCTGCAACTATTGCATGCCGGAGCCGGAGTATGTCTGGTTGCCGCGAGAGGATATCCTCACCTTTGAAGAAATGGCCACACTGGTGGGTTATTTTGCCGACTTGGGTGTGGACAAAGTCCGGCTGACGGGCGGCGAGCCGCTGTTGCGCCGAGACTTGGCGCGATTGGTGCGGTTGCTGCGGCAGGATCGGCGGATCACGGAAGTGGCGTTGACCACGAACGGTATTCTGTTGGCCGAGTATGCTCAGGCACTGTACGAGGCGGGGCTCGATCGCGTGACGATCAGTCTTGACACGCTCAGACCCGAGCGGTTCCGTCAACTGACCGGGCGGGATGAGTTCGCACGAGTTCTCGAAGGGATTGAATCAGTCGGGAAGACGGGCTTCACCAATTTGAAACTCGACACCGTCGCGATTCGCGGGTTCAATGAGGATGAGTTGAGCCCTTTGATCGAGTTTGCGAGGCACTTTCACGCCGAGGTTCGTTTCATCGAATATATGGATGTCGGCGGAGCGAACGAATGGAGGCTGGACAAGGTCCTTTCCCAGGACATGATCCTGGATGCTCTCGCGCGGCGGTATGGTCGAATCACCGTGCTGGCGGGACGAGGTGCAGCCCCCGCACAGCGATTTAGCTTGCCGGACGGCACTATCTTTGGGATCATTCCGTCAACGACGACACCGTTTTGTGCGCAGTGCGATCGCAGCCGCATCACCGCCGACGGGTTGTGGTATCTGTGCTTGTATGCAGGAGTGGGAGTGGACCTGCGTAAGCCTCTTCGCATGCAGGAGCATCCGGAGCATATGAGGGATCGTATTCGATCGGAGTGGGCGGCTCGACGAAATCGTGGAGCGGAGGAACGTAAGGCCTTGGAACGGGCGGGGCTTCGAGACGGAGGGCTCATCGAAATTGATCGCCTCCGGGAAGATCCACATTTAGAGATGCATGCCCGTGGAGGATGAGATTGTTTTATGTATTTCTGCTAGAATGCCCACCCATCTTCGGTGGCGCCATTGCCAGCCTCAGTGGTCAGTGCAAGAAGGGCTAGTCGTTGGGGTGTACTTCTTAAACTATGGTGCTTGAGACGGAATTCTTGTCCTTGCTCGGAGTGGGTTTTCTGCTGGGGTTACGGCATGCCCTGGATACCGACCATCTGGCGGCGGTATCGACGGTGCTCGCCGAACGTCCGTCGCTTCTTGCGTCTGGTGCCGTTGGTCTCTCGTGGGGACTTGGACACACAATGACCCTGTTGGTCGTCGGATCGATCGTCCTCATCTCCGGGTTCCATATCCCTGATGAGTTTGAACTCATTGCCGAGTCAGGTGTGGGGATTCTGCTCATTGTCCTGGGTGTCTCCTTGGCGCTCAAGCTGTACCGGGAGCGATGGCATGTGCATGGTCACCGGCATGATGGTGCCCCGCATGTCCACTTTCACAGTCATCAACGACACCATGATCATGGTCATCGACATTGGATGGTCGAATCCATTCGCCCGCTCTGCATCGGTATGGTACACGGACTCGCCGGGTCGGCGGCCCTGATGCTGATGATTCTTTCCACGACGAAGGAAATAGAGACGGGACTGCTGTCCATTTTGGTCTTCGGCCTGGGTTCGATCATCGGCATGATGGTCGTCGGGCTGACGATCAGTGTGCCGGTCATCTATTCGCGTTCGATCAGTCAGCGGCATTTTGGGGCGGTCCAAGGTCTGGCCAGCATCGCCAGCGTGTCGGTAGGAGTATGGATGTTGGCGAGATTGGCGTCAGCTGCCGGACAATGACCGGCATTCATCGCTGTTGAGATCGGTAAGGCTCCAAACGGCTTGGCGCGGAGGAGGCTGCCGCAGGCCACGGTATAGCCGGTCGACTGCCGACGTGCATATGACGAGACACTGAATCATGGCTTGGTTCAAGAAAGACAAACAGACGGAATCCGCTCCGCCGCCTCGTTCCAAAGGGAGCGAAGGCATGTGGCTCAAGTGCAACCATTGCCGGGAGATCGTCTATCGGAAGGAAGTCGATCGGAACAGCAAGGTTTGTCCGAAATGTGAATATCACTTTCCGATCTCGGTGACCGAGCGAATCGGGTTACTGATCGACCTTGGGACCTTCAAAGAATGGGATGCCGAGCTGGAAGCTCAAGACCCCTTAACGTTCCAAGACACCAAGCCCTATCGAGATCGTGTCAGGGCGCACCAAGAAAAGACGGGCCGAAAGGATGCCCTCGTCATCGGGGAAGGTCTGATCAACGCGCGTCGCGTCGTGCTGTGCGTCTTCGATTTCAGTTTCATGGGCGGGAGCATGGGATCCGTGGTCGGGGAAAAACTCTGCCGCGCGATCGATCGGGCATTGGAGCTGAAGCTGCCGGTCGTCTTGGTCACCGCTTCCGGAGGCGCGCGGATGCAGGAAGGCATCCTGTCGCTGATGCAAATGGCCAAGACCTCGACCGCGGTCGCGAAGCTCGGCGAGGCCAAGCTGCCGTTCATCTCGATCCTTTCCGATCCCACGTTCGGCGGCGTCACGGCCAGTGTGGCGATGTTGGGAGACGTCATCATTGCCGAGCCGAAAGCGTTGATCGGATTCGCCGGACCTCGTGTGATCGAACAAACCATCAAGCAACAGTTGCCGGATCAGTTCCAACGGGCGGAGTTTCTTCTCGAACACGGCATGATCGATATGATCGTCGAGCGTAAGCGTCTGAAGGAGACGGTCGGCACCCTCGTGAGTCATTTTTAGCCTCTGCGTCCTCCCGGCTTGTTGATGAGCTACTCCTCCGTCATCGAGTATCTCTATGCGCTCCAGAAGCACGGTATCAAGCTGGGCCTGGAGACCATGCAGGTGCTGTTGAGCCGAGTCGGCAATCCTCATCGAACCCTGCCCGTGATTCATATCGGAGGCACCAACGGCAAAGGTTCGACGGCGGCGATGGTTGCCTCGGTTCTTCAACATTCAGGCCGGCGAGTGGGGCTCTATACGTCTCCTCACCTCGTCGATTTCCGGGAGCGGATTCGCGTCAATGGGGGCATGATTTCGGAGACTCACGTCGAGGAATTGATGGCGCGATTGCGGGCCGCCCTGCACGATGATCTCGAACCGACGTTTTTTGAGATGACGACCGCGCTGGCGTTCCTCTACTTCGCGGACTCGGCGGTGGATGTCGCCGTGTTGGAGGTCGGGTTGGGGGGACGCTTCGACGCCACGAACGTCGTGGAGCAACCAGCGGCCTGCGCGATCACGACGATCGGGTTGGATCATCAGGAGTATTTGGGGCACACGGAGGAAGCGATCGCGTTTGAAAAAGGCGGAATCATCAAGCCGTTCGTGCCGGTCGTGATCGGACGGATGGGACGGGAGGCCGAACAGGTGCTCCGCCGGATCGCGCGGGATCGTTCGGCCCCCCTATGGCAGCTTGGCCGGGACTTTCACATCGACGGAACCGGCTCCAATCGACTGACGTATCGGGGAGTGAATCACGCGTATGAGGAGCTCACCTGCGGTCTCACGGGGCGTCATCAGTGGGACAACGCCGCTTGTGCGGTGGCGCTCCTTGAAGCGGCGGGTCAATCGGGGATCGGCACAGAAGCGTCGGCCGTGCGTGACGGTCTGCAGACGGTCTCATGGGAAGGTCGCTTGGAGTCGATCGATGAAGATCCTCGAGTCGTGCTCGACGGCGCCCACAATCCGGCCGCGGCACATGCCCTCGGGGGATACCTCGAAGAGTTTTCCATCAATCACCCCGGGTCTCGGATCATTCTGGTGTGGGGCATGATGCGTGATAAAGATCACCGGGGATTCATCGCTCCCCTGTTGCCGTTCGTGTCGGAAATTGTGCTCACGCAGGCGAGTCTCGCACGGTCTGCCAGCGTTCAAGAGCTCCGCGCAACTGTTCGCGAATGGCACGGGCCGGTGCTTGAGGCCATATTCCCCATGGACGCTCTGAGAACCGCCAGAAGCCGTGCCATGCCTCACGACCTGATCTGTATCGCCGGATCGCTGATGCTCCTCGGAGATATCAAAGCGGCGGTGCGTGGCTGTGGGTTATCACCGATTCGTGGGTAGCATGGCGGATCCTCTCGCGTGGGTCTGCCGGCGGGTCATTCTCATCCTCGCCCTCCTCACTCTCCTCCCATTTCCGGGATCAGCGGCGGACAACCGAACAGGTGCCGGTACGTCGTCCGCCGGAACGGCGCCCCTCGATATTACGGCGGAGCGCATCGACTATCGACAGGATCAAGAAATCTATGAGGCGAACGGATCGGTCGTGATACAGCAGGGAACGATCAAGCTGACGGCTGACCACGCGACGATTCAAGCCTTGCCGGGGATTCTCACCGCCATCGGCCATGTTCATTTGACGGATCCCCAGGCCGACGTGTCGGCCGAGCGGATGGAACTCAATATCAATACGGAGGCCGGTGTCGCGACGCACGCACAGCTCTACGTTCCCCTGACCAACTCATCCATATCCGGCCGCCTCATGCAAAGGTTCTCCGAATACCACTACCGAGCCAAAGAGGGCAGCTTCACGAATTGTGATGCTCAAAACGGAGAAGTACCGGCCTGGCGATTCCGGTTCAAGGATCTGGATATGACCATAGGGGACACGTTGGGGTTCAAGGGAGGGTGGTTCTGCATCCTCGATGTTCCCACGATTCCCTTGCCTACCTTCTCCTATCCCATGACCAGAAGACAAACCGGATTTCTGATTCCTACTCCCAGCTATGACAATCGATTCGGATTTAACGTCAAGCAAAGTTTCTTTTGGGCGATCAATCCGAGCCAAGACTTGACCGTCACTCCGTCATACTACAGTGACTTGGGGGTTGGGTCTGACCTTGAATATCGATATGTCTTGGACCGACGATCTCGGGGGAAGTGGTATGTGAGCTATCTCCAACAGACGCAGCTTCCCAATGTCGCCGGAGTCACCGACAGCGGAGAAGAATCCAACAGGGCGCGTGCTGCGCTCATCGGAAGCCATACGCAATATTTCACCGATACATTGCTGCTCCGAGCCAACGCCAATTTGGTCACAGACCCGAACTATTTTCAGCAGTTGAGCAATTCAGGAATACTGCGAGCCTTACCGAGCACCGAATCAAACCTCCTGGCCACTCAACGCTTGCCTTACGGCAACCTCTATCTCTTGGGCTCGTATCTGCAACCGCTGCAAGCTGGAGGCACGGATACGTTCCAGCGCCTTCCCGAGGCCGGCTACAGTCTTCCCTACGTCTCATTGTTCAATTCGCCCGTCTTGTTCGGGACGGAAGGACACTACGTCAACTTTTATCGAGATCAAGGGTTTACGCTCAATCGGTTTGATGTGGTTCCAGGTATTTCGACGGATATGATCGATCTTGGGCATATGATCGGAGTTCGCCCGCAAGCGAAGTTCCGAGAGACCTATTACAGCCGGGGAGCTCAATCAGAGGAGGGTGAGCATCGAGAAACCTTTTGGTTGGGGGTGGATGTCACGTCCAAGTTGTCACGCCGATTCGGACTTGCCGATGGGAATAGTCTTCTGCATACGATCGAACCGACGATCACGTATGAGTACGTTCCGACGACCGATCAATCCCGGTTGGTGAAGATCGATCAAGTCGATGATTTGAAGAAGAAGAATCTACTGACCTACATGCTGCGCAGCCGTGTGTTGGAGTCAGACAGGACAAATGCCTTTAACTGGCTCGATCTCACAGTGGCCCAGAGCTATCATGTCGGCGACGTGCAGACTCAGGCGCGGGAGTTCACACCAGGAGTCGCCCCTTTCCTAGGGTCGGTTACCCAGCCGCTTGAGCCGGCTACGGTGTCCATTCAGGGTAAGAAGTTCTCTGACATCTGGATGCGGGCCGTGATCGGCAACAATCTGCCGACGCTGATGTCGCCGGCATGGTTGGCCACTCCGGTGGTCGGACGCGCCGCGCAAGCCTGGGCCCTCCGGCCGCCGATCAATCGGTATCTAACGATCGACGCGTTCTTCGATCCCTATCAACCGGGGGTGAGTCAATTCAACACGGACCTTCGATTCCAAGAAGGGACCAACTGGTATTTTGAGGTGGGACAGCGGTTTACGAGAGAGGGCAATCGGGTCAGGCGAGGTGACGTGTGGAACCCGATCTCATTCAACGAGGTGTTTGCTCCGACGAAGGAAATTCAGTTTCTAACCATGGGTGGCGCGTTCCGCACGCCTTGGGGTTGGACGTTCGGCGCCAAGGCCTACTATGACGTCAGGACAGGAAGAAGTCCGGAGTTGGACGTGGTCGCCTTGTATCAGAACCCCTGCCGATGTTGGTCGGTGGGACTCTATTACTTGAAATTCCCGGATCGTGAACAATACAGCTTCATGTTGAGCCTCACCGGGGTGGGATGGACGGAAAGTGCCGGAACGGCTGTCATGCGATCGCTCTTGAGTCCCCTGTTGTGGGGTGAACGTGGTTTGCCTTGGGCGACCCTTGGAGGACCCTATGGTATTCCTCCGCCTACTTCCGAGGTCGGTCCCGCGCCTGTACCTGTCGGGATTCAAACCGTACGGTGATCCGTGTTTGACACTAAAAACAGTGGTGGGGTACCATGCCACGGTAACCTCTGTAGATGATCTCAACCCTGAAGGAGGGAGCAGACGTGGCTGGTGACGCCTTGAAAGTAGAAGATTCCACTTGGGATGCCGAAGTGATGAAAGCCTCGGAACTTGTCATGGTCGATTTTTGGGCCGTGTGGTGCGGCCCTTGCCAAATGGTGGCTCCCATCGTCGATGAGTTGGCAAAAGAGTACTCCGGGAAGCTGAAGGTTCGAAAATTGAACACCGATGAGAATCCTGAGGTGGCGGGCCGTTACCAAGTAATGAGTATTCCCACCATTCTGTTCTTTAAGAACGGTCAGCCGGTGGAGAAATTGGTGGGTGCCAGACCGAAACGTCAATTCAAAGAAGTGATCGACTCGCTGCTTGCTCAGCACGCTGGGACCGCCTAGCGCACGATGCGGCAGAGGGCATTCGGCTTTGCTCCTTCTCAGGAGTACGCAAGCGTAGATCTCCATCACTTCATGGATGAGACTGTGCTGAGCGGTCATCGCGGCATGAAGCCCGCTGTTTCTGCAAGGCTTTCAGCGTGCATAACATAAGATGTTGAGTCTCCCTATGAGGCTTTGGTAGCTCGCTGGTCGTGCCACCGTTGCAGCTATGCTCACTGAGCTGCGTATCACCAATTTCGCCGTGATCGAGCACCTGAGCCTGACCCTGGACTCAGGGTTTACCGCGTTGACCGGCGAGACAGGGACCGGTAAGTCCCTGTTGATCGACGCCGTAGCTCTTCTTGTCGGTGGACGGGCCTCAAGCGACCAGATTCGATTCGGCGAAGACGAAGCCCTGCTTGAAGCGTCGTTCGACATTCCTCTCACGCATCCCTTTCTTCAGCGCCTGCGGGATCAGGAAATCCTGGGGCCGCACGATTCTCAGCTCATCATTCGGCGCATCATTGCCCGTTCGGGAAGAAACCGTGTGTACCTGAACGGAGTCTTAAGTCCGGTTCACGTGCTGGACGAGTTTGCCGGTACGCTCATCGATATGCATGGTCAACACGACCAGCAGTCGCTCTTGTCCAACTCCGCTCAGCTCGAGGTGCTGGATGCCTTCGGCCGTCTACTGGACTTGCGGTCTCAATATCGATCGGCTCATCGCGAGTGGATCCGCTGCCGTGAAGAACGCGCCGGGCTTGCTGCGGCTCTCCAGCAGCGGACCCAACAAGAGGATTTGTTGACGTTCCAGCAGCAGGAACTGAATGAAGCCGCCTGCCGTATCGGGGAGGAAGAGTCGCTGCAAGCTGAACGGCGTCGGTTGGGAGGGGCACGGCGACTGGCTGAGCTGGTATCGGAAGCTCAGGAACTGATTCAGGGTGATGCTCACGGTATCTTGGTGAATATGGTGTCGGTGGAGCGAGTGTTGGGAGAGCTGGCTCAGATCGACCCTGAGATGGAAGGTACCGTTCGATTTACCTCTGAAGCGAAAGTGCTTTTGAAGGAAGTCGCCGACTCCATTCGCGGGTACGCCGAGAATTTGGACGCCGACCCCATGAGACTCGGTGCGATCGAAGATCGCCTGGCCGTGATCCAGAAGATGAAAAAGAAGTATGGGGGAACCATCGAAGCCGTCCTGGAGACTCAGTGTCGAGTCACGCAGGAACTTGAGCGGCTTCGGCAGTCGGATATCGAACTCGATCGATATGATCGTCAGATTCGGACCCAAGAACAGAATGTCTCCAGGCTGGCCCGGTCGCTTTCGGAAAAGCGTGCTGAAGCAGCCAAGCGATTGACGAAACTGGTGGGCAAAGAGCTCAGCGAGTTGAAAATGGGCTCGGTGCGGTTTCTCGTCCAAGTCTCGCCGAGCGGGTCTGACGAACGCTATGGCCTTGATGGGGCTGATCGTGTCGAGTTTTTGCTGTCCGCCAATGCCGGTGAACCCTTGAGGCCGATGTCCCGTGTGGCATCGGGCGGCGAACTGTCACGGGTCATGTTGGCGTTGAAATCTACCCTGGCCGATGTTGATCACGTGCCGGTCTTGATCTTCGATGAAATCGACACCGGGGTTGGAGGAGCGGTCGCGGCCACGATCGGGAAACGGCTGAGGGAATTGGGCCGATACCATCAAGTGTTGTGCGTTACGCACCTCCCGCAGGTTGCTTCTCAAGCTCAACATCATTTCTCGGTGGAAAAGTCTGAAGTGAAGGGGCGGACCGTGGCGACGGTACGTGCATTGACCGGGGTAAGTCGTGAAGGGGAAATTGCGCGCATGCTGGGGGGGGAGCGAATCACTCAAAAGACTCGATCCGCGGCGGCAGAGTTGATTGCCGGGGGGCATGAATAGATCATGCAGCAGGAGCGATGTCCATGGCCGGAGGCGAGACCGGAGTGTCTTTCACGACCTGAATGAAGAGTTCCAGCAACCGCGGATCGAACTGCGTATGAGACTGAAGCGAGATCTGACGGACCGCAGCTTCCAACGGAAGAACGACGCGTCCGGGGGTGTCGGCGGTCAAATGATCAAATGTTTGAGCGATTGCGACGATGCGAGCCAGTAAGGGGATATCCGTGCCTTTAAAACCATGAGGATAACCTTGTCCATCCCACCGCTCGTGGTGGCATGCCACGATTTGCCTCACCTCAATCGGTAAACCCAGCGACGCAATCATCCGGGCGCCCCGGTCAACGTGTTCCTTGCAGGGAGATGCTTCACCGGATGGAAGGACCTGGTCTTCTGAAAACCTATATGATGAGAGGGTCGTTTTCCCTATATCATGTAAAAAGGCTCCCAGGGCCAATGATTTTTGTTCGGGGGTGGTGAGATTAAGTCGACTGGCCATCAATGTGGCATAAAAGCTCACCCGGCTCGAATGATTGAGCAAGTGACGATCTGTAGCCTCCAGAATATCCGACAGGAGCGGAAGCAAGTTCATATCGCCTTGCTGAAAAGCGGTATCGTCCTGTGCATTGGTGGAGAACGATGCATATCTCGCCTTCACCGTGTCCCATGCGCGTGCGCTCTCCTCCTCCGAGCCCCAAAGTTCCGGTAGTGTCCGAAAGCAGTTGCGGAGAAAGTCGAGTCGGCGCTTCTTGTCCATCGTCTGTTGAATGAGGGTGGTCAGTTCGTTCACGTTGAAAGGCTTTAGCAGATAGCCCGCAGCTCCGTGGCGGATGCCTTCCATGGCAGACTTCAGGCTCCCATAACCGGTGACGATAATGACCTCCACGTCAGGGCGGTGACGTTTTATTTCTCTGAGGAGATCGAGTCCGTGGCGATCCGGAAGCTTTTGATCAAGGGTGATGAGGTCAATGGGTGCCTGGCGGAGGATGTCGAGGGCGGTCTTGGCGTTTTCTGCAGAGCGAACATTGCAGAAGGTGCGAAGTATCACTTTAAGGGCATCGCGGGGCCCCGCTTCATCATCAATAACGAGGACTGTCGGCTGTACTTGTGTCGGGCAAGAAGCCGTGACCATACTCGTGAGCGTACTCCAATCCGCAGTGGCAGCAAGCAATTCTCGTTCCTTTTTGATAGGTTACCGATGTTTGTCAATATAAAGTGGTGCTTGGAGAGTCGGCAACTATACGTAGTTTACTATGGCGATATCGGACAGATTCCAACGATCGATGGGGAGGAAAATAAGTGAAGAAGTGTGACATTCTTGTATGTAAGTGTGTCATTCTTGCATGGCAGGGTCAGACTCTTGGGTGAGGGAATTGTCCGGGCGGCCGATACCAAGGGAGTCCATACGATATTTCAACATCCGTCGACTGATTCCGAGTAAATTTGCGGCGTGGGTTTGCACGTAGTTCGTACGTTTTAACGCATCGAGGATAATCTCCCGTTCGAACTCCATGACGGCTTTTTCAAGCGACATGCGACCGGCGAGGGTATCGTCTCGAAGCGATGTTGAACGAGAGTCGTTCTTGATCACGGTCGGCAGGTGCTCCGGAGTGATTTGTGAGGCATGTTGGGACCAGATGAACGCTTGCTCGACGAAGTTTTCCAGCTCGCGAACATTCCCCGGCCAGGAATAGCGGGTTAGAAGTTCCAGGGCGTCTTTTCCGAATTCAATCTGGGCGCGTCCCTCCTCTTCCAGCCGTTTTTCGAGAAAATGTTTCGCAAGAAGCGGAATATCCTCACTGCGTTCACGGAGTGGAGGGAGAAAGAGCGCAATGACGTTGATGCGGTAGTAGAGGTCTTCTCGAAACTGGCCTTTTCGAACAAGATCATCAAGATTCTTGTTTGTCGCCGCCACGATACGGACGTCGACCTTGATCGGTTGAACTCCGCCGATTCTCGTGAACTCGCGTTCTTGAATGACGCGGAGGAGTTTTGCCTGGGTAAGGGGACTTAAATCGCCGATTTCGTCAAGAAACAACGTCCCGGTATTCGCCAATTCGAATTGTCCGACGCGTCGAGCCGTGGCGTCGGTGAACGACCCCTTTTCATGGCCGAAAAGTTCGCTTTCAATGAGCGTTTCAGGCAGGGCCGCGCAGTTCAGCGCGATGAAGGGGCGTTCTCGACGGGAACTGTTGTAGTGCAGGGCTCGCGCAACCAATTCCTTGCCCGTACCGCTTTCTCCCGTGATGAGGACGGTAGTGCGGCTGTCGGCCACCTGCTCGATTTTGGAGTAGATGTCCTGCATGCCCAGGCTCTTGCCGATCAGATTGTGGAAGGCATAGCGTTGGACGACTTGGGCACGTAGCTGCTTAACCTCTCGCTCCAATTCAGAAGAGTTCAGGACTCGATCAACGACGATACGGAGCTCGTCCACGTCAAATGGCTTTGAGAGGTAGTCCGCCGCCCCTAGCTTCATGGCATCGACGGCTGTCTTGACGGACTTGGTGCCCGTGAGCATGATGACGGGGATCATCTTGTTTTCCAGGCGCAGTGCTTGAAGCACGGCAAGGCCGTCGGTTCCCGGAAGAATGACATCGAGAAGGATGAGGTCGGGCTCATCCTTTCGGAACATATCAAGCCCCTCAGGTCCGTCGCCGGCTTGGAGAATGTCATAGAGCGGTTCGAGAACCATCTTGAGCGAGGCTCGGACCCGGGGATCGTCATCGATCAACAAGACCCGTTTCCGGACAACCGAGCTTTCCACAATCACTCCTTGTGTGCTAACTCCGATGGGAGGGAAGCGTGATGCGGAAGGTCGTTCCAATCCCTTCCGTGCTCTGGACTTGTATTTCTCCTCGATGCTCTCGGATGATCTGATGAGCGATGGTCAGTCCCAACCCAGTTCCTTCGTTGAGGGTGCTCGCATGTTTGGTCGTGAAAAACGGGTCAAAGATATGGTCGAGGTTTTCGGCTGAGATACCGTGGCCCGTATCTTCGATCTCTATCTGAGACCACAGCTTGCCGTCCGCTTGCGGGAGTCTTGCGGTCCGTACTCGTAGAGTTCCAGGTTTTTCGCCGATGGCATCCATCGCATTCAAGAGCAGGTTTAACAGGACCTGTTTAATTTGCTGCCGATCTAACATGCCATGAGGAAGTCCAGGCGCCAAATCTTTTTCGATCTTGATACCGCGACTATCGGCCTTCACCTGGATGAAGTATAGGCAGGACGAGACGATTTCGTTCAGATCCTCCTCGGTCAACTGAGGTTCCATGTACCGAGCGTAGTCGAGTATCTCCTGAATCAGTCGTTCAATCCGAACGACATCATCGAGCACAATTCGGCTGAATTCGTCGATAAAGTGACCGTCGTCCTTACGTTCTGGGGCCAACTGAATAAAAGTCTTAATCGACGTCAACGGGTTTCGGATTTCATGGGCGAAACCTCCTGCGATGGTTTCCAATGAACGCAATCGATCAGTTCGACGCATGAGGGCCTGAGATTGCCGAAGGTCCTCATACAGCAGGAAAGCGTCGAGCGCGTTGGCTGCACTTTGTGCCATGGCGCCCAAGAGTTCCTTGGTATGAGTAGAGTAGGCAGGGGGAGCGTTTTGGGATTGGAATAAAGCGAAAGCGATCAACCTTCCTCGATTCAACAATGGGATGGCCAGATTGATGGGAAGACCCGCGAACTGAGCCTCTGTCGAATGGTCGAACGAAGACTGGGATAGGGACTCGGTTAACGTGGAGATGTCAAGGATATCCTGGCGGTGGGCCAACTGTTGAACAAGGGGATGATTGATGGAAACGAGAAGAGGCGCTGCGATTGAGGGGACCTGCGTTTGTGGAACCACAAGACGGAAACGTTCATGTTCGCGATCAAGCAGATACAGCACCCCATGAGAATGTCGGGCTACCTCAGAAAGGCCGGACAGGATAACATCCGTGGTGACGGGGAGGCTCGTCGGGTTTCCCATATCTCGAGCGAACTGCGTGAGTCGCCGCAGTGATACTGTGCCTGATTGGCCATAGTCCGATTGCGGAGCCGCGAGGTCCGTCATGAGCGTGGTATGCGATCTCTTATGGTCCGTGCGGTTTTGGGTGATGAAACGCTACTAAGTAGCATCACTAGGTTGAAAGTATACACCCGAGGCTCTGTTTCATCCAGCGGATTTGGTCTTCCGGACAATGGCGAGGAGAAGTTGGTGGTCGAGGACGGAGAAAAGTTGGATCGAGCCTGCACCGGCATGAGTCAGCAGACGGGCCAACTCATCCTGTCCATAGTAATGCAATAAGCCATGGCGAATGGCTTCATGCAGGCGGCCGAGATAGTGAAGGACGGTTTGTGCCGGAGGACTGAATCCGTCGTGGCCCATTTCGCGCAGATGACGACGAAACAACGATGAAAGGTCGGTGTGTGCTCGAAAACAAGTCAGGACGGCGGTTCCTTCCGGATGCAAGACTCTGAGTATTTGTCTGAGGCACAGAAGGGGAGATGGAGCAAAGGAAAGGGAAAGGTGGCAAAGAATGCGCTCGAGCGATCCGTCGGCAAAGGGAAGCGGCGCGTTCCAGTCATAGTGCATCCAACTTGTTTCCACCAATTGGGCGGCGGACGCGGCAGCCGCGAGTGTGGCGGGCAGCTCTTTGACGAACGCATGGAACTGCTGTTCCGCAAGTCGTAGTGATTCATGCGACTGGTCCAATCCAATATAGCGCAGACGGCCGAACGGCCGTCGGCCTTGATGCGCCAAACGATAGGCCTGATTGGTCATCATGACACGGGCAAAGTTTCTTTGGCCGCAGCCGATATCGAGCACAGTCATACCCAGCTCGAGGGGAAGAAGCCAGCGATACAGTTCATTTGTTAAGCTCAAATAGTCAGGCATACTTTCCAGTTGAGGAAGATGGGCTAAATGAGCTCCCCACAAGGCACTGCGGGCAGCGTGTGAGACGTGGTGGCGAATACGGGTGTGCTCGGATTCCAGCTGTTGTCGCTGATACACATCACGGGGATTTGGTTCTTGCACCTGAGTCGAGGGGGTATCGCCGATCAAGGAAGTTGAGATCCGCTTCCAAATCATCCTGAAGGCTGCGGTACGGCGATCATCCCCGGGGATGAATTCACCGGAAAGATCGGCCGGGAGCGAAACGATGGTTGGAGCGGTCGTCATCGAGTGGAGAGCCTGATGTTGAGGGCCGAAGACGGGTTCAATGGGACGATTTGTTCGGGGAGTGACGAGGATAACAGGCGGAGGCGTCAGTTGAGCCAATTCTGCGATGGACGAAGTCGGATCAGCATATCCTCCGGCCATCACGTCGCCGATGAACTTGTCCAAATTGACATTGAGACCCCAAAGATTGGCGACACCGCGCCGATGGCCTTGCCGGTAGGTTTCAACGATATGGGGGCGACCAATGGCGGACAGCGCAGTTTCTATGTTGAGGACGGGATTCAGCAAGAAAAGTGGATGGGCCGATGTATTTCCCGTCAGTGCCCTTACAGCGACTCGCGCAGCAATGTCTTCGGCGAGAAGAGCCACCGGAGTACCTGGCCATGTTGTGTGGACAAAGTCCAGGATGTCTTGAAGATCGGTCTGCATGTTGCTCAACTTGATTTGCAGGGTGCTGCCTTCGCTTTGACCGATATGGTTCGAGTGGTCATAGCGAAGCACTCGGCAACCGTTGGCCGCCAAGTAAAACGAAAGAGGGATGTAGTCAGTTTGGGTCGACCCAAAGCCCGGGATGATGATTACGATCGGAGCGGCGGGAGAGATATGATGGCGCGCATGATCGATCGTCACTGCAATCGTCCGATGGTGCCTATTCCGGCATTCCCAACCGTTGCTGACGATCAATGGCCGGCTGTCGGGGTCCGAACTATCGATGGAGCCGATGTGCTGTGCAAGTACGCGATTGATTTCCCGTTCCGCGAACGGTGCCAGTTGCGAAAAGCGGATGCCGATACGTTGCCCCGGCTGGGTCAGCCCAGAAAAAACCGAGGGATTGAGCGTACGATGAACAATACGGCCGGTCAGAATCACATCAGATGGTTCAGCCTTCGGTGAACTCGGCCGATCACGGATGTCGCTCGGGGAGCAATGAAGCGTGACCATCTCGCCGGGAGGAGTGAGAAACGGCTCTGTTTGCAGGCATACGCCGCCTCGGCTGATGTTGACGACCGTACCCGTCAGACTGCGGGCCGCAGCCGTAGAAGTTTCGATACGGACCGGCAAGGCAACTTGAGCTCGCACGGTTTCACGTCGATCAGTACCTCGAGGACCTGCCTCTATGAAGGCCGATACAAGATCGTCTGTCCTGTCCAATGGTGGAAACTGCGCTTCGACTGTTATGTCGGCTGCACGTCGTCGTGCCGTCTCGATAAGCGATGCGAGGATCTTCTGCTGATTCTCGCCGAGTGCGGTGAACTCCAACGCGAGATGGGAGATGCGCCGCTCGATGTCGGCTCGCCCAGGGGTTTTCTCTCGATTTCGCGCTGTGGCATCCAGTTCCAAGATGGTGCCCGCCGCCTTAATGAGCAAGTAGACGGGTTGATGCTCGAATGACGGGAGCACTCCCCGGACTTCCAACGAGGCTCCGCTTGTGTTCATGTCAATCATGACGCCTTGGTGCAGCGCATCCCCGATCATAATACGAATGGGAATGTTGACGGGCATTCGAATCCGTCTTCGGCGGTCAGGCAACGGTCCTGTCGGTCCTTCGGAGGGACCTGACGCGAGCGGCACACTGTGCCCCGTAGATGGATACATCGCTTCGGTTGTCCGTTCCACCGCACCGCCTTCAGGTGAAACGAGCGGGATGGATGGCACGGTGGAACTATCCGGCCGGGGAGGTTGTTCCACTGGAATCCATACTTTGATCGACAGAAAGCCGCCAGCGGGGGCGAGGAAGTCCCAACGACCCCCGAGTTGCTTAATCAATGCATAAGCTTCAAAGAGATCGTCGGATGTTCGAAACATCGGTGTTTCCGCCGTGGTCATGCTGTCGGTTTCTTGGATGTGAATTTCGAATTCCGCCCCTCTCGTGTACGGCGGCAGGGAGGTCGCCTGATGGACGGGAATTTCATCCGGGGGGATTACCCTGGTACTGATCCGTACCCGATGGGGCGATCCCACAGTGGCCATATAGCGTCGGGCGTGCGACAAAAGAATGCGCAGGAGATCCACCAGAGATCCAAAGTTTCCGGTGAAGGGCGGAAGATCGGTTGCATAGGCTCGCTCAATCCCATCGGTGTCTGGAAGAGGTGGATGAGCCGTCGCCAGAACGGTCTCGATCGCGTCGTTGACGGTGTCCCCATGAATGGAAATTTCCGCGGTGGTCTGCACGAGTTCGTTTCCAAGCTGAATGGCTTCAGCGGCGTAGCTTGCGAGCGAATCGACTTGTTCGATCAGCCGAGCGTCACGGATGGTTTTGAGCAGGCGTTGGGATTGGGCTTGAATCGCGTTGTGTGGAACGTGCAAAGTTTGCGATAAGGTGGAAAACCGCCGGGCGATGGAGAGCAGGCGATCGGATTCACGGAGTTGATGTTCAAGCCGATGGAGAGTCTTTGTCTGCCGGTGGTGTTGAGATATGTCACGCAGTAAACCCAACGTGCCGAGATGCCGTCGATTGACGTCGTACAATCCCCTCGCGCTGATCTCGACTCTGACCCGAGCGGGGGTTGTCTTGTCGGATGAGGCCTTGCGGATAAGATCGATTTCTATCCGACGGGCTGCTCGTATCCCGGTCCTGCGTTCGTTGAAATGATAACGGGCGCGATCCTGTTGATCGAGAGGCACGACGGCGGAGTAAGGAGTGCCGATCAGCTCGTTTTGCTCATAGCCCAATAGTTCCATGGCGAGCGTGCTCAAATACACGAATCGCCCTTCTACATCCAGTTCGTATAACCCATCGCTGAGTATGTCGATGAGGCGGTCCTGGCGCTCCTGTGTCTGTGTGAGCGTCGTACGGACAGCGAGGGTTTCAATGGCGCCTTTCGCGTACAACGCCAGTTCGGTGTGAAATGCGGGTGATCTCTTGTCAAGGAGGAAATCCGCACCGTTCTGAAGGGCATCTAGAATGGTGGAGGAATCGCTATGATCCGTTTGCAGCACGAGGATGGCAAAGGGGGCCAGCCGCTTGAGTTCTGAGAGCGCAGGTGAAGCACGATAAGGGACTAAATTCTCATCGACTACGATGAGCTGCCACGGAGCCCGCGGCCCCCACTGAAGTGCCTCCTCAATGGTGTAGACGGCTTCGACGCGGCAGTGTGGAAAGACCCTTCGGAAATGGAGCGTGGCTAACTTGATCTCTTCGGCGATTCCATTGGCGAGGAGAATGGTAACAGGCTCACTCTGCGGCATGGCATGATTCCCCTGTTTCGGGGCAAGTCCGTTTTTGGGAAGGTCATTCAGCGGATCGGTATCGATCGCCGCCGCGTGTCACTCAATCCAATCAGCCAAATCTGCCACGGGGTGCTTGCCTGACGCTTCAGCACAAGCCGTGTGACTTGATATCATAAGTTACGGCGAGAAACCCAGACTGGGAGCCCATTCTTTCGTAGGGGAATAACGGGACGAGTGATCCGAATGAACAATTTTGGACGGGTGGAAGGTTGCAAAGCGCGTGCAGGCCTGTCGGTCATTGCCGGCAGGCCTGCAAGAGGAAACTAATAGGCGGAGGCGGTATTGGCTTGTCCCGGACAGGCTCCCGGCGTCATGTAGAGCAAGTAATTGCCCATTCCATGCTGGAGTTCGGTTTTCTGCAGAGAATGGTGGTAGACCATCACCATCTCATAGTCATCCGCCTTGGAGATCGGGAATCCCTGGCCGTCTTTATACACTTGATGGGGTAAGAATTCCCGGAGCGTTCCATCTCGCTCAACATCCGGGACGGTCCTGAGGAGGGTCTGTTTCTTGGTCTTATTCTCCAATGCGATAAGAAGCAGTTCATCGTGGCCGTGCGGATACGCGTATTTGACGCAACCGTCCATACTAAATTTCAATGGTGCCGTACGGACTTGGACCCCCGGTCCGATTTCAATCCCTTCGTCCGTTTGATCCGCGGGGCGATCGCCGAATTTGGTGAAGCAGACGATGTTGACGCCGACCTGATAGATTTCCATTTCTTTGACCGGTTTGGCTTTCGGCGCAAAATACATCGTGAAGGTGGCAATGACGTCTTTGGTGGGCGGAGCGCCGTGATAGAACGCGACGACCGTCATGAGCTTGTCGTTCTTCGCGAGTTTGACCCCGTACCCTTCGGGGAATTGGGTCTCAGACATTTCAAGTCCGGCTCCGCCGAAGAAGAGCGGCTCTCCTGGGCAGGACACGCTGGGCTTGGTGTTGTTGATCATCAAGATATGATGCAGGTAATTTCTCGGCAGTTCTTTCCCGTCGACCGTGGAAAGCGCCGACTTGAAGCCGATCAAATACTTGTCTTCGGGTAATTGAAAGTTGAAACGAGGCATGGAATCGCCCATATCGCCTTCGCCATGTCCGGTCGGAAGATCGATGGGGCCGAAGGTCAGAGTCGCGGTATTTTCTCCATAGGTGATCGTTGAGCCGACATGCTTTTTCAGTGTGGGCACCGCATGATGTTCATGACCCCCGTCGGCATAGGCTGATGGAGCCAGGAGAAGCATGGAGAGCGGAAGAAAGAGGAATCTGCGCATAAGACCTCCCAGAGGAAGTATATCGGTGATGTTGAACCGGACTCCGACTTGCTGGTGTAGCTGGAAAGAAACACACTGGCTCATTGGGCGCTGGCCGGGGCTGCTGTCGTTTTCTTCCAGTGATACGTGCCGCCGTGTTCCTTCGGCGGAATATTTTTATGTCCTTGGACTCGGGTATACCACCAGATTCCTTTGGCTTGTGTGCCGTCCTCCGAGAGAAGAACTTCAAAGCCGCCTTCCCGGTCGTTTCCGGGTTGGTGCCAGGTTCCTTCCCACAGTCGATTGGCGATCTTCGTGGTGACGAAGCGGCCGCCGTGCTGCGTGTAGGGGCCGTTCCCATTCTTGTCTAATGTGGCTTTGTAGTGTTTTTCATCCTCCACTTCGAGAATATCCCATTCCCCGCTCACGTCCGGCATGGCGGGAGCCACGCTACTGACGAGTTTTTGCGATCCGGATGCCATGGACGGCGACGCAAGAGGGCCGCCCAGCTGAGCCGATCGGAATGACTCGTGCCACGACAAGAGTTGCCAACGGCCGGCGCGGCGCTCGAGGACACCGGTTTCCCTCAGGGGGAGCACGGTTCGTTTTACATCGGATCCTTGGGATCCTTGGCCGACGTAGCGGATATAATCGAGCTCCATCGTGAACCACGCCAGGTCGCCTTTCGTCCAAACTTTGAGCTCATTAATCGGAATTTCAATCTTCTGTGCATTGATGAATTCTTCGCGCATCTCCCGTTCGAACTCCGGCCAACCCACGTATTTGCGGCCGCCTACCGAATAACTGACGATGTCGGCATCGTGGGCCATCAATCGAGAAAGAGTCGGCATGTCTTTTTCCGCATTGGCACGCACCATCTGACGAATGGCCGTTTCAGGATCGGATGGATCGCCGGCACTTGCAACGGCCGTCAGGCCGAAGAGAACGAGCAAACTTGCACTCACGAGCGATCCCCGACGACGCATAAGGGACTCCATGCACGCGACAAGGTTCAAATGAGCGGAAAACTACACGGCCTGACGGGCCATGTCAACAACGAAGTCAAATCAGGACGCACGAGAAGCGACCACGACGACCGTGACATTGTCTTCGCCTCCGCGATCGAGCGCCGCGGTGATGAGGCGGTTGCAGGCGTGAGTCGGATCGAACTCGCCGGCGGCCAACACCGCTTGGATATCCTCATCCTCCAACATTTTGGTCAGTCCATCCGAGCAGAGGACTATCAGATCCTCTGGCAGGATGGGAAAGGCCGTGATAGTAGGAGTCACCGTCGAGCCGACCCCCAACGCACGCGTCAACACATGACGTTCGGGATGAGTTTTCGCCGTTTCCGGAGTCAGGATGCCCCGCTCCAGGTATTTTTCGATCAACGAATGGTCTTTGGTCAGCAGGGTCAATGTGCCGGATCGAAATCGATAGGCACGACTGTCGCCGACATGGGCGAGGTACGCGATGGGAGCGGCACCGTCGACGATCGCCAGCACCACGATGGTCGTGCCCATCCCCTTCAGCTTGGACTTGGAACGAGCGCGATTGAGGATGGCGTCATGCGCTCGGCCGATCAGATCCGTCAATACATCGGTAGGAGAGGCCTGACCGTTTCCAAGCTGGGCGCGCGATGCGGCAGCTTCGGCCTGGATGGTGGCGATGGCCGTCTGAGCGGCGATTTCTCCACCGACATGCCCCCCCATGCCATCCGCGACGGCCCAGACGCCCACCTCATTGAGGACGGCAAACGCATCCTGGTTGAGCTTGCGTACGAGTCCAATCTCGCTTCGACCAACGCCTGTCCAAGTGCTCATTGAGAGTAAGCCCGCCGAAGGGTGCTTTGAAAGGAGGAGGGGCCGAACCGGGACACCAGGTTTTCGTAGAAGCGGTCGGCAAGGAGCACGAGATTTTCGGTATCGGCCCGGTTGTAGCTCACGAGGGTCTCACGAGCGACCGAATCGCCTCCGCGCCACTGGAACCACAGGCGGACCGCGTCCAATCCGTCCAGGCCGCTGATCGCCGTGTCGCGAGCGATCCCCATTTCTTGTTCGATGTGTTTCAACCCCCCGCGTAACGCGAGCCGGCGGGCGGCAAAACAGAGGTCAAAGTGCAATGCCGGAAACCGGAGACGGGGAAACTTTGCATAGAGATACGGTACGTCGAAGACCGATCCGAAAAACGTCACGAGGAGATCACAGTGATCAAGCTCCGCCTGCAACTCCTCCGAGCTCAGGTTTTCATCCCGAACCAGGATCGTTGTCCTTCCCGCGCGATGAAGTCCCACGATTGTCACGTCTCCTGAATCGGGCGAACCGCCAGTCGTTTCGATGTCGAGATATCCGGTACGAGATCGGCACACGTCGTACAACCGCCACTGTTCCCGGCGGGGCAGGCGGGAACCCACCATAGGGATGAGCCCCTGTTCCGTCAGCGACTGCGCCTCTCGAAGCGCATCATCGTACCAGATCTTGCGGGATTCGGACAGGCCGGCTACGGAGGGACGAGCTAGAAAGTTTTGCCAATCGATCAATCCGTGTTGCCACCAGCGGCGTTCCGTGACTGGTCCAACGCCCGGGAGAAAGATGAAGCTGGAGGTCAACATCTCGGCGATTGTAGCCTTGATTTCGCATAGGAGACAAGCTAGAGTTCGCAGCATCACGACGCATGCAGTGACGCCAACGAGTGATGGGCCGTCAATCACATGACCGCACCGACGAAACGAATTCGTATTACCGTAGGCGGGGTTCGGCTGGAAGCAGAACTCAGAAAGACGAAGACGGCGGACGAAGTCTATGCGGCGCTCCCGGTCACGGCCGCGAAGAACGCCTGGGGTGAAGAGTTCTACTTCCCGATGCCTGGAGTCCGGGACCATCGGGAAACCGCGACGACCCAGGTGAAAGTCGGCGACATCGCCTTGTGGGGCGCGGGGAAAGTCCTGGCGATTTTTTTCGGGAGAACTCCCATGAGCATGGGGAGCGATCCGGTGCCGGCTGATCGGGTGAATATCATTGGGACCATCGTGGGGGATGCGACGCGGTTGCGGCACGTGATGGAAGTCCCGACGATTCACCTCGAACGGGTGTGAGCGAGATGCGGCTGTCCAAAGAACGTGTGCGGCATATGGCGGAGCATCTCGCCGGGCGTCTCCTGGAAGAAGGACACATCGAACTGACCGGGCCGCGTAAAGGCTTCGTCGAGGCGTTGGATCAAGTCATCACGCATGAGTTATCCGCCGAGGATCGCGTGAACGCGGAAGTGCGGCAACTGCTGAAGGCCTATGAACAGCAGATTGAGCAAGGACAGGTGGATTACCAGAAGATGTTCCAGATGGTGAAACAAAAGTTGGTTCGTGAACGAGGCATCATTTTATGAGTTCTGAAAAGTCCGGCGTATTTCGTCACGCGCCTGCGAAAGACGAAGCGCGGACAAACACGATGCGCGTCGCATGTTGAGCGAGGACAAAACCAGTCATCTGTCCCACGTGATTCTCACGGCGATCAAGCAACAGGCAGGAGTGCGAGTCAAGAGCGAAGATGCACGGGTGTTGAAAGAGATCAAGCGCGTGCTGGCCGATGAATTGGTCCAGGAGCAGGACATTGATCGAAAAGTGAAAGCCAAACTGGCGTCTTATTCCCGAGGCATCGTCGAAGGCAGCGCCGAGTGGGACGTGTTGTATCGAAAGACGTTCGAGGAAGAGGCGCGCAAACAAACGAAGGTGTGAGAAGACTGAGGTCGTGTCGCCATGAAAAAGACCATACAACGATTGGCGGTCGTGGGTATCGTGTTGATGCTGGTCGGCACGGCGGCCTGTTCGCAGAAACGCAAACCGCTTGTCCCGCTTGTCCTCGACGGGGAAGTTAGGCCTCAGGCCATGGCGTTGACCGAACAAGGAACACAAGCGTACCAGGCGCACCAGTACGAGGAAGCCAAGCGGTATTTTGAGGAGGCCGTCGCGGCGGCTCCGCAATCGGGGCAGGCGCATTACAACTATGCCTTGGCATTGAACGCGCTCGGTGATTCGGAAGTCGCGCGGAAACATTTCATCGAGGCGGCCGACTTAGCGCCAGGCGACAAGGTCATTTGGGATTCACCGGCGCTTTCGCCGTACGGCAACCCGGAGAATAAAGACAAGTCCAAACTACGTCCCTACCAGCCGCGCCGATCATCGTTCGGCAGCGGTATGCCCGGCGGTTACTAATTTCCGAATGCGGTTACTAATCTGCGAATAAGGATGGACCTATGAGTAAAGAATTGGCGGTCGGCGATCAGGCACCGGAACTCTCAATTCCGGATCAGCATGGGAAGACGGTGACTCTGAAGAGCTTCAAGGGGAAACAGATCGTGTTGTACTTCTATCCGAAAGACGATACGCCGGGATGCACGAAAGAGTCCTGTGACTTTCGCGACGTCGAGTCGCAAATCCTCCGGGCAGGAGGCACCATCGTCGGCGTGAGTTTGGACGGAAAGGAGTCTCATCAGAAGTTCATCAAGAAATTCGGGTTGCCGTTTCCGCTCTTGAGCGATGAAGATGCCGCCATCTCCAAGGTCTACGGCGTGTACAAAGAGAAGAACATGTACGGGAAAAAGTACTGGGGAATCGAGCGGAGCACGTTCGTCATCGGCCCTGAGGGCAAGCTGAAGGCGATCTTTCGAAAGGTCAAAGTTGACGGTCATGCGGATGAAGTGCTCAAAGCACTGAAAGCCTAGCAGGAGGGGTGATGGCTGTGCGGGTAACGGCCACCATCCCAGGTACTCCCCGGTTGGTTCTCTTCTTTTTGTTGTTCTCTCTCCTTGCTCTCCATCCGGGTCGTCTCGATGCGGCGGAGAAAAGTTCCGCCACGATTCTCGTCAAAGACGCGCTGACGGCTCCCGGCCAATCCGCCACCATAGAAGCCAAACTCGTCTCGAGACGTCTCTTGCTCATTGCCGCGCTTGGCGGGGAACCGCTTGAGCTCGTTGTGAACGGAACCGTCGCCGCGACGACAATGACCGGCGGGGACGGCAGGGCGTTCTTCACCTATATTCCGAAGGCCCCTGGTCTTACCTCCGTCCAGGTTCGTGTCGGCAAGAGTCCACGAGTCCTGCCGACGGAAGGGCATGCCAATCTGGCGGTGTGGGAAAAGCGACAACCTATCCTCGTCGTGGAGCTGGCGTCCCTGTTTGAAGAGCCGGTACCCAGTCGCATGCCTCCCGTTGGGATGGCGGTCGAATCGGAACGAAAACCCATGTCCGAAGCCGCCGACGAACTCGGGAAGCTCACCCAGTTCTATTACCGGATCATTTACGTTGTCAGTTCGTCGGCGGGGATGGAGGGATTTCAGGCCAGCAGTGAGGTGAGAGACTGGCTGAAGAAACACAAGTTCCCGACCGGTTATGTGATGACACTTCCGCCGGACCCCAAGGCGTTAGGCACCAAGATCGATGAGTTCCATGCCGCGGGCTGGAAGACGGTCAAGGTCGGGATCGGCCGATCCAAGGCTTATGCGGAAGCGTTTCTTCAACGCCGTCTCGACGCCATTATCGTCCCTGAACCGACGAAGGGCGACGTGCCACGCAAGGCGAAAGTGGCGAAGGATTGGAAGGAGGTGAGGAAGAAATTATGAGCTGATGGCCGATACTTGCTCGTTAACGGAACTCCAATATAGGAAGTCAAATTGTTGTCCTCATGGATGGTTTAGATGAGCATAGAGGTAAGAGGAAAACTCCGGCGTCGTTAGCAATGTTACAACACCTCAATCGGGATGAGTTACTTGCGATGCCTGCTGCATCCACTGAAGAGGTGGAGTTTGTAGATGAGACTGTTCTTTTTACCGCTTACATTGAGCGACATCTGGATGGTCGGCTTCTCATTTTGGTTCGATCAGACCAGCAGTCATTCATTAAGATTTTTAGGGATAGCGAAGATAAAGACATGGAGATCCTATTTATGCCGCTTTTTTGTCCAGGTAGTCGGTCGGGTTGATCCCGGCTTGCTTTGGATCCAGGATGGCCGTGATCTTGCGATGCGGTGTCTTGAGTTGCGCGACGAGATCCAGCTCGCGTGGATTGGAGAGGAGTGTATTCCCTTCGCTTCTTACGAGGAGCACCACCGGCGTCAGGGGCACATGATGGTGGATTTGTTTGACGATCCCGGTCTCGCCCGTATTCAACTCCACGACTGATCCGACCGGATAGACTCCGACCACCTGGATGAATCGCTGGACCAAGCCCGTGTCCAAATGTCCTTTCAGCGAGAGGCCATAGAGGAACTGAAGGGCTTCATGGGCCACTCGCCCCTTGTGGTAACAGCGGTCGCTCGTGATCGCATCATAGATGTCCACCACCGCGGCAATGAGGCCGAACTGGCTGAGTTCGCTTCTGACTCTTCGATGGGGATAGCCCGTGCCGTCGACCCGTTCGTGATGTTCCAGGGCCGGTCGCAAGTAGGATTTGCCTAATCCGGTGGTCGTGGAGAGCACCTCCACGCCTCGCAAGACATGTTGCTTCATGATTTCCATCTCATGTGGTTCAAACCGGCCGGGTTTGTTTAGGATTTCAGTCGGAATCTTGGTCTTTCCGATGTCATGGAGGAGCGTACCTACCCCGATCTGATGCAACGCACATCGGTCAAACTCCAGATGACGTCCCAAGGACATGGCAAGGATCGAAGTGTTCACGGAGTGGTAAAAGGTGTATTCATCGAACTTCTTCAGCCTCGTCAGGCTGGTAAGGGCATCGGGATTCCTAAACACACTCTCCGTCATGTCGGCGACAACCCGATTCACCTCATCCATGTTGATCGCCCGGCCGAGTCTTGTGTCGTGCATGGCGTTCTGCACGATCGTTTTGGCCGCCTGATATACCTGCCTGGCAGAGGGCAACTCTTCTTCGAATGAGGCCACCAGTGGCGCGGATGCGGCTTCATCCGCTGCCGTGAGCACGGGATCAGTGGCGATGTCCGGCTCCGAGACCGGTTCCGGCTCCGCTTCCTCTTCATCAATACTGACGACCAGCGTCCGAACGCCACAGGCTTTGAGCTGGGCGATCTGTGCGATTGAGGTGATCGTCATTTTGTGGCGAAAAAACGGCGTATCGAGCCAAGACCGATCCAGCTTCTCGATCAGCATGCCCGGCTGTAATTCGTTGATCGTGATCCGTTTTTTCATGACGGTATCGGGGTAGGGCGGGTCCTCCCATATGCGATATCGGACCAGCTGCGACAAATCTTGAGATTCAAGCCGTTAGGTGCAGGAAGGAGAAGGTCAAGGAGATCGGTATGAAGATGCAAGGAACGTCATGCTGCTTGTTTGTCGAGGTAGATGGTGGGATCGATGCCTGCTTGTTGAGAAGCCAAGACGGTCGTGATGCTTCGATGGGGCGCTCCTGTCTGTTGGGAGAGATCTTGCTCGTGCGGACGTGAGAGCAAGGTATTGCCGGCGCTTTTTACGAGGAGCACCACCGGCGCCAGCGGGGCCTGATGGTTGATTTGTTTCACAATGCCGGTCTCCCCCGTATTCAATTCCACGACAGACCCGACCGGATAGACCCCCACGACTTGGATGAATCGTTGGACGAGCGTTGAATCGAGATGGCCTTCGAGCGAGAGACGATAGAGGAGCTGGAGGATTTCATGGGCAGGCTTTCCCTTGTGGTAGCACCGATCGCTCGTCATGGCGTCGTAGATATCCACGACGGCGGTGATCAAGCCGAACTGACTGATGTCTTGCTGGGTGCGCTGGTGCGGGTAACCGGCCCCGTTCACCCGTTCGTGATGTTCCAAGGCCGGCTGAATGTACGACTCTCCCAGGCCGGTCGTGTGCGACAGGACTTCGACGCCCCTGAGCACGTGCTGTTTCATGATCTCCATCTCATGGGCCTCGAAGCGTCCGGGCTTGTTCAGGACTTCCAGAGGGATTTTCATCTTGCCGATGTCATGCAACAGCGTTCCCACCCCGGCCAAGTGCAACGCCGACCGGTCGAACCCTAGGCTCCGCCCGAGGGACATGGCCAGCAGCGCGGTGTTGACGGAATGGTAAAAGGTATATTCGTCGAATCGCTTGAGTCTCGAGAGGCTGGACAAGGCATCGGGATTACGGAAGACGCTGTCAGTCATGTCGGATACCACCATTCTCACGGCCTCGACGTTGATGGCTCGACCAAGCCTCGCGTCATGCATGGCATCCTGAATGACCATTTTGGCCGCCTGATACACAGCTCTCGCAGCAGGCAGCTCCTCGTCGAATGGAACGAGAGGCGGAATGGATCTCGCTTCGTTAGGCGTCGACATCGTTTCATCCGCGACGGGCGGCTGCAATGCCGGCTCCTGTTCCACTTCCTCCACATCGAAATTCACGATCAGGGTTTGCACGCCACTGGCTTTCAATTGCGCGATCTGTTGGCGCGAGGTGATCGTCATCTTGTGCAGAAAAAACGGGGTGCTCAGCCAGGACCGATCAAGTTTTTCGATCCGCATCCCCGGCTGCAATTCGTCTATTCCGATCCGCTTTTCCATGGTGAACTCAGGCTCAGTCGAAATCCTCCGGTAAGTGCTATCGGACCGTTCTCAAGAAATCTTGAGGCACGACGGACATTGAACGAGTGTATATCCACGATGAAAGGGGATGTCGATCAAGCGGCAACTGTGTGGCGGGATCGCCTGGTATGTCAAGCAGTCGTGAGCGTCAGGTCACAGGTGGCGCGGGCGTTACGCCGATGATCGTGCGTCATGTGGTCACGCACGATCATGATTGAACCTGTCTGCCCGGCACTAATACCCCATTTCCCCATACCCGCCCGTGCCGTAGCTGGATGGTGAAGGCGGAGTAGTGTGGCTGCGATAGGCGCCGGACTGGACGATGGCGTTGTTGGCCGGCGCCAGCTCCGCCGCTTTTTTGAAATGAGCGGTGGCTTCGGACTGAAGGTTCAGTTTGTTGAGTGCGAGACCAAGATTGAAGTGAGCCTCTGCGAGATTCGGGTCAGCCTCGAGCGCAGACATGAAGTGATCCTTGGCGATCGACCAGTGGCCCATCTCATAGTGGACGATGCCGTCGTCGTTGTGCCGGGCGGCGATGACGTGGCTGCCCGGTGGCGCAGGCAAGGGTGGATTGATGGACGCGCACGCGCACGGCAGAGTGAGGAGACTCGTGAGGATGGCGAAACCAATACGACTCATGAATCATGCTCAAGGTCAAGTGAGCGGTCTGCGATGACGAAGGACCGAAACTGTACGTGCAATGATACCAAGCCCTGCCGACTCTCATGCACGATGTCGCTCATACACTAGCCTCTTCGCTTACTGGAGATGGTACTTGGCCATGCGGTAGCGCAGCGTGTTCCTGGTCATCTTGAGGAGTCGGCTCGCTTCCGAGACATTGCCCGAAGACTTTTGCAAGGCTTCTTCCAGCAAGCGCTTTTCCATGTCCTGAAACGAGAGGCCAAAGGCCAGCAACGATGGCTTGGGCTCCAGCCGCTGAACGTCCATTGTGGTGGGAACTTTCACGGAGGCCGGTAAATGAACCGGTTGAATGACCTCTTCTTTACACGTGATGGTCAACCACTCCACCATGTTATGAAGTTCACGGACGTTGCCGGGCCAGTCATGGTTTCGAAGGACGGCAAGAGCCGACGGTGCGATGGCCCGGATGCGGCATCCGCGCTCCAGTTTGGCCCGCTCCAAAAAAATAAGAAGAATCGGTTCGATATCCTCCAACCGTTCACGAAGGGGCGGAATGCGAAGCTGGTAGACATTCAGCCGATAGTACAGGTCCAGACGGAAACGGCCGGTCTTGATGTGCGCGAGCAGATCCTCATTCGTCGCGGCGATGATACGGATGTTCACCTTGTGGCTGCGGGTATCGCCCAACGGATCGATGGTATGATGTTCTAAGACACGCAGAAGTTTGGCTTGAGCGGTCGGACTCATTTCGCCAATCTCGTCAAGAAAGAGCGTCCCCCCCTCGGCTATTTGGAATCGTCCCGGCTTTGCCCGTTTGGCATCGGTAAAGGCCCCCGATTCGTAGCCGAATAATTCGGACTCCAACAGATTTTCAGGGATGCCGGCGCAATTCAGTGCGATCAACGGGCCGGTGGCTCTTGGGCTGTAGGAGTGAATGGCTTCCGCGAACAGTTCTTTGCCGGTTCCGCTTTCACCGGTGATCAAGACCGTCGCATCGGTCAAAGCCACTTCTTTGGCGAGCTGCTTCATGAGATTCATTTGCGGCGAGACACTAATAATGGATGCAAAGGGATCGTGTCGTGGCGAAGACGGGAGGACCGGGCTAGGCTGATGAAGTATTCGAGTGATGGTCATCTGTAAATCTTCACGTGGAATCGGCTTTGTCAAGTAATCGGCGGCACCGGCCTTCACGAGCGCGACCGCATCCTTGATGGAATGACGATCCCCAATCACTAGTACGGGCGGGGACTGGGGTGTTTGGCGGGCATACTCCAGTAAGGGTGCCAGCGTGTGCTGATTTCCTTCGCCCACGACCAGCGTTGGGAATATCTCGGACCAGAGTGAGAGTGCTTCCGAGACCCGATGTGCGGTATGGATGCTGGCCTGCGGCGAGACTTCTTGGAGGAGCTTCTTGAGGTCGGAGTCTGTGGAGACCAGGAGAAATGTCTGAAGGTTCATTGGAGCGCTCCTTGGCTTAGCCTCCTCCGGAACCATCAAAACTGTGGTTAGCTTACACCTCTTTCCATGGGGAAGAAAGAGGGAAGTAGCCAGAGATCTGTTCGCCGACAGTCAAAGATCTTGAGGCTCCTTCTGGTCCTGTGGGGGAAGATCAGAGCAAGATGTAGTGTTCTTGGCGAATAGGTTTGGGCTGTCTTGGGAATGCTTAGCGTACGGCGCCGAGTTGAGGTTCAATGGGGATGGGAACCCGAGCAGTCAGTCGAAGGTATCGACCGACTGCTCGCTGTGAGGCGACAAATCCCAACCGCTATTCCTTGTCGGTACAGAAAGTTCGTTCGTAGGCAATGATGGTCCAGGCTTCTTCCTCTGTGAGCACGCCTCCTTTCACCAGGGCGGGCATACCGGTACCGGGGCTCCCGTTCTTGACGACCCAGAAAAGCTCTCCGTCATTTCGTTTCTTGTGGAACTTGCAGTTCGTGAAGTTTCGGGGGCCGGGAGACAACAACATGCCACCGGCGCCGTCACCCGCACCGGTCTGTCCGTGGCAGTTCGCGCAGGTGCCCTTGCCTTCATAGAGTTCCTTGCCCTTGGCGATGACGTCGGGGGTCACGGCCATCGGAATCTTCATCTTTCGTGCCTCTCCACGTTCAGCGTCCGGGACACGCGGCTTCAACGGATCGGCCTCCGGAGCGGCCCATCCAGCCGTACTCCATAAGGCCACGGCGACCAAGCTACACACCGTCCTAACTACACGCTTCCCTCTCATGGTTCCTCCTTGGTGATTACCACTGATGTCCCTGCCAGATGGCCGCTCTCGCTGCGCGTCCGGAGGCACAAATTTCCGTACATATGATAACACGATATTGTCCTCAGTGGCAGCGCCCATGCGGCGTGGAACGTGATCGGATTTGAAGCAGGCGTGAAGGCTGGTCTACCAACATGAGGACCTCCCCGGCCCGGACCTCCAAGGTCCGGGCCGGGGAGAGACTAGCTTGAGGCTACCGCAGTGTTCACCACTGCGAATCCTTAAGGAACTTCGACGATGTCTTTATTCATCGGCCCGAGGACGGCGAGCAATTCACCTTTCTCTTTCTCTGGGACGTTGAAGGTATCCAGTGCTTTGACCAGGTCCTCCACGAGCGCGTTGAAAGCGGCAGTGGTGATCTTCATGCCTTTGTGGGTCGTCTTCATGTCTCGACCGGTGTAGGTGCAGGGGCCGCCGCTCGCCGCACACACTTGCTCGACCAAGAGCCGATTGAGCTTCTTGAGGTCAGCATTGGCAAAAAAGCCATTAATGCGCTTGTCCGCGCCCACGTTGGCGATGAACTTGGTGACGACGGCTTGGATAGCGCCTTGTCCGCCAAGCCGCTCATAGAGCGACCGGTCCGCGGCAAAAGAAGGGGCACTGCTCAATGTCCATGCTGCCGCTACTGCGACAGCCGTACACACGATCTTCTTGCTGATTGTCATCTCGTCTGCTCCTTTGTGTGTAAAATAATATGACTGCATGATGTCTTTTTTCCCGCTGAGTGATTATGGGTTCCAGGGGGTGAGCGGCATCAAGTTGTCATACTTCTTGGGTTCCTTGTTGGCGATCACCACTGCAATCGCACCTCGGAGGGCGCTCGTTAAGGAATGGGTCACGACCGGATAGGCTCCTGGTTCATCAACGATCATATCGAATGTGGCGGCGCTGCCCGGACCGACCACATAGGTTTGGACCCCCGTGAATTTGTTGGCCGGGTTGCCGCTCTCATAGACATTGTCCCAGATTTCGGCGATTGGATGGAGCGCAGAGAACTCGTTCGGCCCGGCGTTCACGAAATAAATTCGTACCCGTTCACCGACCTTGACTTCCAACGGTTCCGATCCCGGGAAAAAGGGATGATACTTGAAGACGCCGCCATTGAAGATCGTGTGGTCGAACTTCCGATCGAACATCGCCTGCACGTTATCGGGGTTCTTCCACAATTCGGATTGCACCAGGACAAATTCCCGATCGGCCTTTGGCCACGCGTTCGCGTCTTTCGGATCAACGATGATCGCGCCGAACATGCCGCGGGCCACGTGCTGAATCATCGGCGGTGCTCCGCAGTGATAGAAGAACACGCCAGGCTTCTTCGCGACGAACGTATACTTGATCGTCTCGCCTGGCTTGATCTCTCTGTAGTTCTTCAAGAAATCGAGCTCGGCTGCATGAAAGTCCATCGAATGGCCCAAGGCGTTCGTCGAGGGATTCACGAGGGTGAAGTTGACCGTATCCCCTACGGTGACCCGGACGACTGGGCCCGGCATCTGCCCATTAAAGGTCCAGGCCTTGTACTTCGTCCCGTTCCCGTCGATGACGATTTCCGATTCCGTCGCCGTGAAGGTGACATCGTGGACCTTGGCCCCCGCGGATCCGGGCATCGTGATACACCCGCTGGCTCCCAAGAGGACGCCGAGTCCGAGGGTTAATGTGAGTACACGAAACCTCTGCATAGTAGCCTCCCTTTAGATTGTATGGAAAAGAGACGCTGCACTGATGAGCACGGCGAATCATGCCCCCCACCACTCATCAAGCAGACGCCGGGTCAACTATCTACCAAATTCCGTAGAAAAAATACAAAGAAAAAATTTTATTGCGTGTCAGCTGGGTCCGTATGGCCTTGCCGCACGAGCATGAGGTCATTGCCATGGTGTTAAGCACAATGCATACCTCCCCTGCCGCCTATATTGCTGTTCAGAATGGAAACAATCGCTCCAGTGCGAAGTGAAGTGATTTATCAGACTGTTCAAGCCTTTGCTGAGGCCTAAGGGTTCGATGGGAAAAATATCTATTTCATGTTTCAAGCGGCTAATATACACGTACTGTATCCAAACCGATTCACACCGAAGCGATCTATGAATGCGCCTGTAGCATTGTGATGCACAAGAGCTAGAGCGAAGTGCGAGACATAAGATCGCCTCCTCGATCAGACGCTATGTCGTTGTTCTTGGCGGAGGAACTTCCCGGCATGGTCGTGGGACTTGCAGAGGTGGAGAGGGAAGGAGGTGTTCGGCTCATTACGGAGGATGATCAGTGATACTCGAAGGCGAAGGTCCGAAGGGTTACGAGCGTTTGAGATTGCGTTGCGCGATAGCGACGTTCCGGTGAAACCCATGGAGCTTTGCACGCCGAATCGGGCTTTGTTGAAATATGGTCGCGAAGGTCGCCTCATCCAGCGTGGAAAGTTGATAGAGGTCGGGGGAGAGGGCCCAACTCGACGGCTGAAAGGCGCTTTCTCGAGTCGGTTCGGCGCGGAGATTGAACGGACACACGTCAAGGCAATCATCGCAGCCGAAAATCTTGTTTCCCATACCTGCTTGCAGCTCGTGTGGAACGGCGGTCTCATCGTCGCGCAGTTCGATGGTCAGATAGGAAATACAACGGGTGGCATCCACCACATAGGGTTGAACGATCGCCTTCGTTGGGCACGCTTGAATACAAAGGGTGCAGCTGCCACAGAGATCGGTCGCTGGCTCGTCGGCTTCCAGCTCCAACGTGGTCAATATTTCTCCCAACAGCAGCCAGGAACCGTACTCGGCTGATACGAGATTGGAATGTTTCCCGATCCAGCCCAAACCCGCCTGCTCAGCCCAGGCTTTCTCCATGATGGGGCCGGTGTCGGCGTACGAACGGGTTTTCACGTCGGGGGCGACCTTGTGAATCATCTGTTCCAGTTGCTTGAGTTTGGAATCAAACAGCTTGTGATAGTCGCGTCCCCACGCATACCGGGCTATACGGCCGTAGCCCGGCCGTTCGTCGGCACGGTGCTCGGTAAGATAGTTGATTCCCAATGAGATGATCGAGCGACAGCCTGGCAATACTTCGCCCGGATCGGCACGCTTATTCGGGTTTCGTTCCATCCATGCCATGGTGCCGTGATAGCCCCGTCGGAGCCATTCCGTGAGACGGTTGAAGAGGCTTTGAGATGCCGTATTTGAGGAAAGTGGAGCGGATCTGCTTTCCCGGTCACCGACGGCCGACCGAGAAGGATCGCTGGAAATCCGCGTAATCCCGACCGCATCGAATCCCAGCGCACGGGCTTCTTGTTTGATTGCCTCCGTGATGGACATGGGATACAACAGCGTTCAGTGCCGGGCGGAGCAATCAAAGCGGACACTGAAGTGGGCCGAGCATCGGACCGATTGGCATCGGTCGCAGGTCCCGACGATATTCGACTTCCAGTCGCTCTCCGTTTCATCGAACCGACATTGGGTTCGTCCGCCTTTCGAGATCGTGGTCCAGGGTTGCTTGGTGCCGGGTATGGTGGCGACGAGACATCCTTGTGGAAACGGAACGTGGCAGGGGCGTCCGGTTTCACCTTTTTCCATGGAAAAGCTGCACGACAACTCCGTGGTGGCTCCGGACTCCTCCACTTCCTGCGCCGTGGTGCCGAAGGGAAGAATGAGCAGGGTCCAGAGCAAGACAATCAAAAAACCACCGGCCTTACGTCGAATCCCCATGGTCGGGATGGTAACACAGTCTTTGTCTTGCGGCCATGGAGCGGGCCGCGTAGAATCCACCCGCCAGCTTCTATTCACACCAAATGGAGGCTCCATGCTCGCGACGCGGATCACACAAAAAGAGGGCACGTTCTATTTCATTGCGTACCAGGCCGGTGAGCTCTTGCAGAAGGTCCGATTCACCAGCCGTTACTATTTCGAAGGCGAAGAGATCACGCAGGCCAAGATTTCTGAACATGATGAAGTCGCGCGGTTTATCGCGGGAATCGAACGGAGCGAGAAGGGATTCCAACGGGTCTTGAATCGGCAGAAGATCAAGCAGATCGTCAATTTTTATGAGACCGTCGTGGCTCAACCGATGATTCCCGGGACGGTGCTGCTCTTTACAGATGAAACACTGCGCTTCCAAAAGGCCGACAACTCGGATTCGATCGGCCACTTGAGCGAGCCGAAAGGAAAGTACCTGGTCATCGACGGGCAACATCGACTTGCGGGACTGCACTTTTTCCATGAAAAACATCCGGAGCAAAGCGCGCAGGTCGAGGTGCCGTGCCTGCTGTTCGACGGAAGGAGCGCCGACTTTGCCACCGAGATGTTCGTCATCATCAACTCCACCCATACGAGGATCAACCGGTCTCACCTGGTTGACCTCTATGAAAAGGTGTCGTGGGAAAGTCCGGAAAAGAAATTCACCGCGAAGGTCGTCAATCTTCTCTATGGTGAATCGGACTCTCCGTTGCAGTACAAGATCAATCGCCTGGGAGGACGGAGCAAGCAGGAGAAATGGATCCTGCAGTCCGAAGTCTTTAATGAGCTGCTGAAAGTTGTGACGGCTCACAAGCGATGGATCGAGTCCCATCTGGGCATGAAGGCTGATCGCTGCTATGCGTTGGTGCGCGACTACCTGAAGGGAGTCAAGGACGTCATGGGGGACGTCTGGGGGCAGAATGACCGCTATATGTTTACCCGTGATGTGACACTCAAGGCGTTGATTCGCGTCCTGGACGATCTGATTGTGGATCGCAAGCTCATCAGCGACTGGGACGAGCAACGCTCGCATCAACCGTTTGCCGAGATCGTCAAGCCCTGGGCGACGCTGGCGAAGGAGTTCCGCGCCGAGGGTTTCTATGAACGCTTTCCCGCCAAAGGCCAACTTGAACGGGTTCGGAAGATTCACCAGCGGCTGCTGGATGCGATCGTCGGGTAAACCGCGGGGATTCCGGCTGGCCGTCCTGCTTTTGCTCGCCGTGCAGGGTCCGTCAGGTGTTGCGGTATCGGGATCATGGAGAGCGGCAGCGGCCGATACGGATGGATTGGAGGTGAAGGCGGAATCTGGCGGCGGTGTTCGCGCGACGGCGCATCCGTTCTTCCCGGCCAAACCCGACATCATACAGGAACTCTTGTCCGACTACGCCCATTGGCCCGACCTCTTCGAGGTTCGTATGAGAGTGGCTGAAATGAACGTCCAGGATGGGGTTGCCACGATCGATCTTCGTATCGACCATCCCGTGATGCCCGGTGAACGTCGGTTGGTGACCGAATCCAGAGTATTGCCGAACGGTGGTTTGGTGACGGATCTGAAAGCGGGTGACTTCAAGCGCTATCATCGAGTGTGGAAGCTGCAGCCGGCCGGGGAAGGAGATCAGACACGCGCGGATTTTGAGCTGACCGTTGAACCCAACTCGCTCGCGCCGGATTGGTTGATCGCGATGGTCGTGCGGCAAGAATTGATCACCCATTTCCGTATCGTCAAACAAAAAGCATTGGAACGTGCCAAACGGAATTGACATGGGATCGGTCTCAAGAGATCAGAAGTCGGCGCTGCCGTCATTGTCCGGTCTCTATGTGATCCTCGATCCCTCTGTGAATCCGGGACGCCCGCTTCATGATGTGCTGAAAGCGTCTGCCAACGCCGGAGCCAAGCTTTTCCAGTACCGGAACAAGACCGCCTCGATGAAGGAGGCCTATGCGAAGGCGTTGCCCCTCAGGAAGATCGCCCATGAGTGGGGTGTGTCATTCATCGTCAATGACCGTTGTGATCTAGCGCTCGCGGTAGATGCCGATGGAGTGCATCTGGGGCAAGGAGATTTGCCACTCAACCTTGCTCGCAAGATAATGGGACCGAACAAACTGATCGGAATCTCAACACATAATCCTCAACAGGTATTGGCGGCGACTGCCGGCGGACCCGATTACCTTGGCTTTGGTCCGATTTTCACGCCTGGATCAAAGTTGGACCATGATCCGATCGTTGGACTGGAAGGACTCCGAGCGATCCGATCACTGACGTCGTTGCCGATCTTTGCCATTGGTGGGATCACCCTGGAATCGGTTGGAGACGTGATTCGTGCGGAAGCCGATGGCGTGGCGATGATCTCTACGATTCTCAATGCTCCGGACATTTCGCAGGCTGTCAGTGACGTCGTCTCGCGGATCTCAGCAGCAGTTTCGCAAGGTTCGTGAGCGCGGCGGATCGGGCTACATGTATGACCGAGGGACGGAAGCGGCCTGGCATGCCTGGCTCATAGGGGAGGGGGCCCAGCACCGGGACGCCGGCCTGTTTGCGAAGGATCTCGAGGGTCGTGCGTTCCTGTATGCGCGAAAGGGCCGATCGAACCGAGTGGGTGCGATTCAAGACCAGGGCGACGATGGAGATCCGTTTTCGGCGAAGGGCCTCAATCGTGAGCAAGGCATGATTGATGCCTCCCAACCCCGATCGTCCGACCACCACGACGGGAAGGCGTAATTGCTTGATCAAGTCTGTTACAGTCATCTTCGCAGTGATCGGAACATGTACCCCACCGACTCCTTCCACGACCATGCAGTCATACCGGCCGGCTAAGAGACGATAGACTTTTTTGACGGTGTCTGGATTGATGGTCTGTCCTTCGGACTGGGCTGCGGCAAGCGGGGCGACCGGTAGTTCAAACGAGTAGGGACGGATCGCTCCCAATGGCTCTTCACTCCCAATGATGGATCGTAGTCGTGCGGCATCGGACTGAGCTTCCTTGGCCGGAGAAATCCCTGTTTCGATCGGTTTCATCACGCCGACGGTCAGTCCCCGCTTCGTGAGATGAAAGGCGAGTGCGGCTGAGACCAAAGTTTTTCCAACAGCCGTATCGGTGCCGGTGATGAAGATTCCGTGGGTCATGGAGGGGATCCGCCTGTTGATCGCATGGACTTGAGTTCGTCGTTCAAAGGTGTCTGCTATCGCAGTTCCACACTTGACCCGATACATCCTTGAGTTGAGCCATGTGCACGACGGTACGGACCACCTCTTGGATTGCCGGCGGCCGGCGCAGCGCATGATCGAGCCATCCTTTATCCGAGGGAAATATGCCTTCCGTCAAGTCAGTTTTCTGCCACCCAGGCAGCAGGAGATTCACCCGAATATTGTGCGGTCCCCATTCCAGTGCGGCCGTTCTGACGAGCCCGATCAGGCCGGCTTTTGAGGTCGCATACGCACTTTGGCCGGTCGCTCCGTGAAATCCCGTGTGGGAACCGATGATAAGAATGGAACCTCCTCCACGAACAAGCAGGGAAGGTGCGATCGCTTGCAGGGAGTGAAATGTTCCCGTGAGATTCGAGGCGATGACGTTATCCCAAATGTCGTCCGAGTGGCGGACGAGCAGATCGCTCTGCCCGATGCCGGCGTTGCAGATCATTGCCAATGGACCGGAAGTGCTGTTGGAGAATCGGTCGACCATGCGTCGAACGGAGTCAGCTTCCCGAATGTCGGCATGATACACGTCGCCGATCCCACCTGCCTCTAGAACGCCGTCCAGGGTTGCTTCGGCCGCCGATTTGTTCCGATAGTAATGAACTCCCACGTACCATCCGATTCTCCCGAACCCTTGGCTGATGGCGCGACCGATGCCTCCGGAGGCCCCGGTAATGAGGACTGCCGGACGATCGGACGGTTTCGTCGGTCGAGCCTCGGCAGGTCGGGATGAGAAGGAGGATTCCATATCGAAGAGAATTATGCGGTGAGAAACTGGCGATGACAAGCACGTATCAAAACCAGGCGCCTCTCGGCTTGCTGGTTTCATGACTCCTATGGTACCGTCAAATTGTTGTATTGGGAGTTCGGACAATGGGAAGGCTTACATGTGATATGCGACGGATGATCGTGACGGGGGGAGTGTGTGTGCTCTTGGGACTACCCCTGTGGTCTGTGGTCGGCGGTGCCGAAGAGCCGGTGACAATTTCAAAGTCTGAGGAATATTTCCCCGATACGGTCGGAAGCCGATGGACCTACCGCGGCCAGATCAACGAGGGGCCGCTTCAATCCATCGACCTGAAGTTTTTTGCGAATGTATCGACGGTCACGGGAACCAAGCGGATGAATGGAGTGACCGTAACGGTGTTCCATGACACGAATCCGGGAAATCACGGACCGTCGGATAGTTTTTATCGACGTGACGCGGTCGGCATCGTCTATTACGGGTCGGAACCAGGGACGCCGTTGGAGAAGCAAATCACCCCCTATCAGATTTTCCGATTTCCCCTGAGAATCCCGTCCACTTTTCAGCAGTTCGACCGATCGGGTGTTGATTTCGGCAGCGATATGGATCGTGACCAAATTGATGAAAAGGTCGATGCCCAGGGGTGGAGCAAAGTGATAGGGCGAGAAACCATCACCGTCCCGGCCGGGACATTTCAGGATGCCATCAAAGTCGAAGCACGGATGAACATGAAGATCCACTTGTCCGAAAGCCGCCGCACGGTCTCCGGAATCGACGTGATGACGGCTTGGTTTGCCAAGGGGGTCGGTCTGGTCAAGTATGCCGAACGACAGGAATTGTCCGCCATCAAGGAAGACCGCGGTGTGGTCACGGAAATCATAGAAGAACTCGAAGAATACGACATCAAAGCGGCAAAGGCCTCACTGAGTCGATTCGAATCCCCGCCGAAGGGTGTTCTCACTCACGACTTTGGCGGTCATGAATTGAGCCAAATAGTCTTCCCCGCCCGCCTTCGATCCTACCCCTGAGAACCGATGCCCGCCGAAGGGTTGACGAGAAACGAGGGCACCGGTAATCGGTCGGTTTAGGTATAAATTTCCGACGTCGAACTGCTCACGAGCCATCGCGAGATTGGCGGGACTCCTGGTATAGACCCCTCCCGTCAACGCATAGTCGGTTCCGTTGGCGAAGCGGATCGCATCGGCAAAACTGTCCGCCTTCATGACCGACAACACCGGCCCAAAGATCTCCTCCTGTGCCAGACGGTGATGCGATTGGATATCGACAAACACCGCCGGACCGACGAAATATCCGTTCTTCTCCACGGATCCTTGTACCAGAAGCCGGCCTTCTTCGTGACCGAGTGAAATGTACTTCTGGATACTTGTCTGGGCTCGAGCATCGATCACCGGTCCCATGTGAGTCCCAGGCTGTGATGGATCACCGACCACCACGCTCAGCACGGCTTCACGGAGGCGAGACACGAATGGGTCGTAGACGGCGCGATGCACGATGACACGGGAGCAAGCCGAGCACTTTTGGCCCGCATAGCCGACGAATGACGCGACAACGCCGGTGATCGCTTCGTCAAGATCCGCCGTCTCATCGACGATGATGGCGTTCTTTCCTCCCATTTCAGCAATCACGCGTTTGACCATCTGTTGTTCCGGACTCACCCGTGATGCTTCGGCCAAAATGCGAAGCCCCACGGTCTTCGATCCAGTAAATGCGATCGTCACGACATGAGGATGCGCGACCAGTGCTTGTCCGATCTCCGGTCCACCGGGGAGGCAGATCAAGCAACCGGCCGGTACACCGGCTTGTATGAGGATGTCCGTCATCAACGTTCCCAAACCGGGGGATCGTTCCGACGGTTTGAAGAGGACCGGATTGCCGGTCACGAGTGCCGCCGACACCATCCCGGTGGGAATGGCGAGCGGGAAGTTCCATGGTGCGATGACGACGGTCACCCCGCGCGGTTCATAGGTGCGCTGGTTGAGTTCTCCCGGGCTGTGGCCTAATCGCATCGGCCGAGCCAGACGTTCCATTTCATCGGCGTAGTACCGGAGGAAGTCGATCGCCTCGGCGACGTCGGCGTCGGCCTCCCGCCAAGGCTTGCCGACCTCGAAGATTTCCCAGGCCGCAATTTCGAAGCGGCGACGGCTCATTTCAGACGCAGCGTTGCGCAGGACTTCAGCCCGTGACTCTGGAGCGTACCGTCGCCAATGGTCCCATTGCTTGCGCGTCTGTTCGATGATGTGGTCCAGATCGGATATCGCTGCGCTTTGGACCTTGGCTACGAGTTCGGTCGGTCTACAGGGGTTCCGGGATTCCAGCCATGGGCCGGTGAGTCTGATGCCGGATGCACCACCGTGCCATTGTCGGCCCAGCTGAGGCCGAACCGATTCAAGACCGGCCTGCATGGCTTGCCGTACCTCCATCCATGAAAAGTCGCTGTGCGGTTCGTTGCGAAAAATCTTTACGCCGTCCCTTGCGGCCTGGTGAAGTGGTGTCGGTACGGTCGGCGGGGCGAGGAGCCGGGTCAACGGCTGCGACTCGACGTATTCTTTTTTGAGGAACGATTCGTTCGACGTATTTTCCAAAAGCCGCCGGACCAGATACGCCATGCCGGGAAGCAGACGGCCGACGGGACTGTATAAGCGAACACGGCGACCCAATTTGACCATGGCTTGCTGGAACGGCTCGGCCATGCCGAAGATCATTTGATACTCCCGTCCTTCCGGAGGAAGACCTAGCGCATTGGCATGGGCTTCGACGGCAGCCAACGTGCGAAGATTGTGCGTGCCGAACGCGGGACGGATAAGCTCGGAGTGTTTCAACAGCGTTGGAATCAATCGCTCGTACCGAATGTCGGTTTCGGCTTTGTGTTCATACAGGGGAACCGGCCAGCCCGCTTGCCGATATCGGACCGTGTCCGAATCCCAGTACGCACCCTTGACCAGTCGGATCGTGACGGGCGCATGGCGTGCCCGTACCCACGCCACCAGGTCCTGCACATCGCGTTCAGTTTCTCGATGATAGGCCTGCAGTGCGATTCCAGCGTAGGGATAAGCTCGATAGGCCGGTTCTGCAAAGAGCTGCTTGAAAATATGGAGGATCAGGTTCTTGGTCTCCGCCTCCTCCATGTCAAAAATCAATCCGGCCGGCAGCGACTGGGCCAGGTCCACCAGCGGGCGGAGTCGCGCGGCGACCGATTCGTAACTTCCATCGGGGTCGATGGGGTCCAGGCGAGATGAGAGCGCCGAGATCTTGAGCGAGAGCTGGACACGCGGGATCGGTCCCAAGTGGTCGCGTTCGAGCAGGACAGCGGGAGCCCATGTCGCGGCGGCCCGGCCGAGTTCCTTCAACGCGTGCAGGCACTGGTCCCGATAGTGGTCGGCCTCCTGTTCGCTGATGGTGGCTTCACCCAACAGATCGACAGACCATGCACGTCCGTCTTTCCATAACTGCGACAGGGCCGGAACCGCTTCATCAATCGAGGCTCCGGCAATGAACGTCGTCGCCATCTGTTCGATTTGCTTCCGGATCGATTTGCCGGTCAGGCGCGCCCCGAAGCTCGTTGCCGTCAGAGCCTTCAAACCCCATTGAAGTCCGAATAATTCATGACTCTCGCGGCCAAAGTATTCTTCGGCGAGTGAGACGACTCGTTCATCGTCCTGAATAACCGGAAGGACATCGATGAAGTGGAACAACCTGGTCTTAAACGATGCATCCTTCATCGCCAAATTGATGGCCGACTGGGACCACCATCGGCTATCAAAAATAGACGGTGAGAGACCGGCGGAGAGCCGGGCAAGTTGTTCGCCGATACGAAGGATGGCCGGCTCGAGCGGGGAGGGTACGGTAGTCATCGATACTCCTGACACAGTATACCTCGTACTGAGCTTCCCCAGTAGGCCACATGGATAATGGCCCGACCGACCCATATCATTTCGCGTCTCTCATCGCTTATGATGCTGATGTAGCGCACGTACGTGCTGGATCCGTGCTGGATCAAGGATACGCGTTCTCTCTTTGGCGCAGTGGGAATCACAAGCAGGAGATATCGATATGGCTGACGAACACGGTCATGGGGCACAGCAGCCCCAAGCAAAAGATAATCTGATCCCCGGCGTGAAACATGTGATCGCGGTGAGTAGCGGCAAAGGTGGAGTCGGCAAGTCCACCGTCGCGGCAAACTTGGCCTGTGCATTGGCGCTCACCGGTGTAAAGGTTGGATTGCTGGATGCCGATCTCTATGGTCCCAATATCCCCATGATGATGGGGAGTACCACCGGACCGGAGCAGAAAGAGGGCAAGATTTTGCCCGTCGAAAATCATGGGGTGAAGCTGATTTCCATGGCATTTCTCGTGCCGGAGGAAACCGCGCTCGTCTGGCGCGGTCCGATGGTCCATCAATACCTGCAAGCTTTTTTCCGAGACGTGCTCTGGGGTGAGTTGGACTATCTGCTGATCGATTTACCGCCCGGCACCGGCGATGTGCAGCTCTCCTTGTCGCAGATGGTTCCGTTAGCTGGGGCGATCACTGTGACCACGCCTCAAGAAGTCGCGCTCTACGACGTTCGCAAAGGCATGGCGATGTTTCAGAAGGTGAATGTTCCGCTTCTGGGCATCGTCGAAAACATGAGCTACTTTGTCTGTGGGCATTGCGGTGAGCGGACGGAGATTTTTTCTCATGGTGGAGGGGAGCGGGCCGCGGGAAAACTTGGGGTGCCGTTCCTCGGACGGATCCCAATCGATCCGGCTATTCGCGATGGAGGGGATACCGGTCATCCTATCGTGGTGGCCAATCCGGCATCTCCTCAAGCCGCGGCTTTTCGCGACATTGCCAAGAGGATCATGGGAGAATTGGGTGACACTGAGAAAAGTGGGCCTTCCATCGATAGTTTGCTTAAGAAGATCAAGCAACCTTTCAGCAGTAATTGAAAGTCATCACATTGGAGGAAAAGAATGGCGGAGTTTGTGCGTGTGGCGGGCCTCGCTGATATCAAGCCAGGGCATGGCATCGTAGCCGAAGCGAATGGCAAGGCCGTCGCGGTATTCAATGTGGACGGGACCATTCACGCGATCAGCAATACCTGCTGCCATCGAGAGGGACCATTAGGAGAAGGAGAATTGGAAGGCGCTATCGTTACCTGTCCCTGGCACGGATGGCGGTTCAATGTCACGACTGGTGCTTGCATGAACAATCCATCCGCAAAGGTGGAAGCCTATCAGGTAACGATCGAAGGGGAGGATGTGAAGGTATTGCTCTAGAAAACATTCGACGTGAAATCAACGAACGAATGAAAGGCTACGGGAATGGCCATTTCTCCGAACGATCAGACCGATATCGCTGCGGCGCTCGTGCGTCTCTACGTCTTTCTGGCCCAGTATCTTGATCGATGCTTCGATGAAGCGGCTCGCAAGAGCTATCCGGACTCCGAACTTCAAGGACACCTCAATGAAACACGGCGGCAGCTTATGGAGATTTTGTCGGTCAATCCGGTCGTGAAGAAAAAACTTACCGAGGAATGTGACCGAATTCTGGCGCTGGGGGCTTCTTGTCTCAAAGCCGGTACGGCCGACACGAAGGCGCGGGAGACGATTCAGGCCGAACGGGCCATACTCAAGAACAAGACCATTGCGTTGAGTGACTTGGTGGCGGTCTATCGAGCCTTAGCATGAACGATGGACGGAGGATTCGATAAACATCAGCTTGCCGGGTCGGATGATAGAGAACGTGGATTCAGCCGACCGGTCGAATTTGAACGCGCCGAGGATGGTTATCGAGCGATCTTGAGGTATGAGACCGTTCGCATCGTAACCGAAACGCGTCCTACCCAAGACGAAGCCCTTACAGTTTTGATTCAATCATTGCATGTCCAGGGTTACAGACAGTTGAAAACTCAACGGAGTTTTCGCAACGGTGTCTATCTGGGTTCCCAGGAGCTCTGGGTGGAATATCCGGATCCACCCCCTGCTGAGTCCCAGTCCTCTGGTCTCCTTGGTAGAATAAAGAATTGGTTCAAGCCTTCTGTAAGTGGGTAACGAACCATGAGCTTTATTCCTCTCGATCACCTCCGAACTGCCGGCCATCAGCCATCATCCGCCGGCTCCCAGCCGTCATCTGACCGTCGTCGCCTTCCTTCCTGGTTTAAAGTCACCGCGAAAACCGGGCCGGATTATCTCGACGTCAAGCAGACCATGGAACGGCTCAAGCTCCACACGATTTGCGAAGAAGCCCACTGTCCCAATCGGTGGGAATGCTGGAATGCCAGGACGGCGACGTTCCTCATTCTTGGTGATATCTGTACCAGACGTTGTCACTATTGTTCGGTAGAGACGGGACGACCGCACGCGGTAGATCAGGATGAGCCAGGCCGGGTTGCAGAAGCAATCCGAGCACTCGGGCTTCGCCATGCGGTTATCACGTCCGTGAATCGTGACGAATTACCGGATGGAGGGGCGGCAGTCTTTGCGGAAACGATTAGGCAGACCAGACGGCTGAATCCAACCTGTACAATCGAGGTGTTGATTCCTGATTTTGAAGGCAATGAGGAAGCGCTTGCGACCGTCTGTGCCGAGAAACCGGAAATTATGAATCACAATATTGAAACCGTCCGGAGGCTTTTCCCATCGATCAGACCCCAAGGGAAATATCAGCGGTCGATCGATCTACTCGCCCGAGCCAAGCGACATGGAATGAAGACCAAATCCGGGCTGATCCTCGGTATGGGCGAGACGCTCGGCGAAGCTCGTCAGGTGATGCGTGATCTCCGAGCGGTGGATTGCGACATCATCACCATCGGCCAGTATCTCCAGCCGACCAGAGGCCACATTCCGGTAGCTCGGTTCTACGAGCCCTCCGAATTCGCTGCTCTCAAAGAAGAAGGGCTTGGGATGGGTTTCAGCCACGTGGAATCCGGACCACTGGTTCGCAGCTCCTATCATGCGGAGCAGCAAGTCTCTTCGGATGAAAGCCAATTGTTGCCCATCCGGACAAAACGCAGCGCTGCGCAATGAGCGGCGTGAAGCTTTTGACGTCCTCAGATAGTTTCACCATGAATTCCTCCGCACGGCGCTGGTCCTCGAAACATTCATAGACGTCGTCAAGAAAGCCCCCACGAAGCAGCGGATGATGGAGAAACTCCTGGCCGGGTCCCGTCTCAACTTCAAGCGGATACTCCACAGCCTCGACGCGGTCCACCTTGAGTGATTCGAGCCAAGCTCGTCCGTCTTGCGCCGACGGTCGTTCGTTCAGGTAGGCTTGGAAACGCGCTCGTTCTTGGCTCAACCCCTGCCGGATCATCGCGTGATCCACTCGCTGCCACAGTGAATCAAAGGTCCCATAGGACGGAAAAGTGAGAACGAGCTGACCTCCTGGGTTGAGTCGATCGACGAGTCCACCGACAGTTTCGAACCGATTGGGGCGAAAAAACATGACGGAGAGATTGCCCGTGATGCGATCAAAGCTCGGGAGATCAGGAGGCAGGGATCGCATGTCCAGACATTCAAAGCGGAGCCATGGTAGTTGGGAACCTTGAATGGCTGTTGCGCGGGCGACCTGACCGGGACTGATGTCGATTGCCAGCACGTGTCCTCTCGAGCCGACTTGCTCGGTGAGATAGAAAGCGGGAATGCCGTGGCCGGAAGCGACATCGAGGATGCGCAGGCCTGGTCGAAGGTCCAGGTGCTGCAGTAGCGAGTCGGCGAACGGCGTGGACCAATAGTCATGCTTCGGCAAGGACCAGCGCGCAGCGTGCTTGTTCATGACGCAAGGAGTGTCATCTCGGCGAGGCTAACGCGCTTGTGATGAGCGCCTGGGCTTCCACTTGGATCCGCTTGAGGTGATTCTTTCCTCTGAAGCTCTCCGCATAGAGCTTGTACACATCTTCCGTTCCCGACGGTCTGGCGGCGAACCAGCCGTTCTCGGTCACGACCTTTAAGCCGCCGATAGCTGCGCCATTGCCCGGGGCCTTGGTAAGCATCGCCACAATTCGATCTCCGGCGAGGTCTGTTGCGTTCACTTGATCAGGCGAAAGTTTGGAGAGAATGGCTTTCTGCTCCGGCGTAGCCGGTGCGTCAATCCGTTCATAGACCGGCTCGCCCAATTCTTTCGTGAGGTCTTGGTATGACTGCGATGGATCGCGTCCGGTTTTCGCCGTCATTTCAGCAGCCAGCAGGCTCATGATGATGCCGTCCTTATCGGTCGACCAGACGGAACCATCTCGTCGTAAGAACGACGCACCGGCGCTTTCTTCGCCGCCGAAGCCGAGTGAACCATCGAGCAGGCCGCTCACAAACCACTTGAACCCAACCGGCACTTCGACGAGCCTCCGTTTCAGTTTGATTGCCACGCGATCGATCAAACTACTGCTGACCAAAGTCTTGCCGATGCCGGCATCGGATTTCCAGCCGGGACGGTGAGCATACAGGTAGGCGATGGAGGCAGCGAGATAATGGTTCGGATTCATCAAACCCGAACGCGTCACGATTCCATGCCGATCGTTGTCGGCATCGTTGCCGAATGCCACGTCGAACCGATCTTTCAGTGCAATGAGATTGGCCATGGCATAGGGAGACGAGCAGTCCATCCGGATCTTGCCGTCCCAATCCAAGGGCATGAAGCGAAAGGTTGGATCGACAGCCGGATTCACGACCTCGATATCCAATCCATAGCGTTCGGCGATCGGTTGCCAGTAGGCCACACCGGATCCACCGAGGGGGTCGATCCCCAGCTTGAGTCCCGCCGCCTTGATGACCTCCATGTCGATGACATTTTTTAAGTCACTCAGATAGGTTTCAATGTAATCGCATCGATGGGTAGTCGATGCCCGTCGAGCCTGTTCAATCGGAAGACGCCGTACTCCTTGGAGAGCACCGGCGAGAAGAGCGTTGGCCCGATCCTCGATCCACTTGGTCGTTTGCGTGTCGGCGGGGCCACCATGCGGTGGATTGTACTTGATCCCGCCGTCTTCGGGCGGGTTGTGGGATGGCGTGATGACCACCCCGTCGGCCAGACCGGAGGTACGGCCACGGTTGAAAGTCAGGATGGCGTGCGAGATCACCGGTGTAGGCGTGAACCCTTCATCTGTATCGATGATAGCGTGAACGCCATTGGCCGCGAGGACTTCGAGCACGGTCACGAAGGCCGGCTCCGAGAGGGCATGCGTGTCCTTTCCAACGTAAAGCGGCCCGGTCGCGTGTTGCGTCGCCCGGTATTCACAAACGGCTTGAGCCACCGCCACGATATGGTTCTCATTGAAGCTGCATTTGAAGGAAGAGCCACGATGTCCGGATGTACCGAATGACACGCGCTGTTCTCGAACCGAGACATCCGGTTTCTCCGTCCAGTATGCGGATAACAGTCTCGGCACATCCACCAGTGTGGAAGGAGGTGCCGGTTTGCCGGCGAAAGCATGGAGAGCCATGATACACATGTAGTTCTATCGTCCGGCTGCTGTCAACTGCGGGCCCAATGGAGTGAAAGAGAGCCCCACGCTGGCGCGATATCAAAAATTGTGGTTACCTCGCGACCGTTTTTGCGTCTTACAGGAGGATCGCAATGTCACGATGGATGGTGACGCTCCAACTTTGAAAGCGAATGGAGAAACCCCTTATAGAACGCTGAGTTCATGGATTTCATGGGATTGATCCGGTAAGATGCTGGCATCTGTACGAGGTCTGAAGGGGGTGGTGTGTTCCGTCTTCGGCTTGCGCTCCTGATCCTACTCGCTCTTGCGGTGCTGGCCGGTGTATTCCTTTCCTATTCGACGGACTTGACCGGTCAAGACTATCTTAAGGACTTTGTTCTGGAACAACTGGAGGAGAGCCTGGGCAGGAAGATCGACGTGCATCGCGTCAAGTTTGTGGTCTTTCCTCGTATCCGAGTGGAACTCACCGATGTCAAGATCCACGATCCAGAGTCCGAGCAGGTGGCCCTGACGGCAAAGCGGGTCGATCTCGTCTTACGTCTTCTACCGCTCTTAAAAAAACAAGTTGTCGGCAAGCGGTTGTTGATCGAGGAACCGACCCTGACGCTCCGGCGGGACCAGCGTGGTCGGTGGAATATCTTCGATGAGCCGCGCGTGCAAACAGATGCCGATCAAGAAACAATAGGCATGATGGCACGGACGCTCATGATCAAAGAGGCCACATTGGTCAACGGCACGATCACGGTCGTCGATGTCGCCAGACCCGACGGCATTCGATCGCTGATGTTGGAACATGTCGAGTTCAAGTTGACGGTCCATCCTGATCGCGGGTTCGCTGAAGTGCATGTCTCGGCTGCCCCTCGGGGGGAGTCGGGCACATCCGCGGTGTCGCTGGATGGCATCGTCAGACGAGCAGAACCGTTGGTTTCGTTGTCCGGTGAAGAGACGACCGGCTCCCCCAGAGGATTTCAGTTTGAGGGACAAATCGATGCGGCCGCTCTCAGGATACGGGACGCGGCGGATTTCCTGGGCCCTAGGCCGGTGCCTGAACGCCTTCAAGGGGCCTTGAATCTTCGGAGCAAAGTGCGCGTCATGCCCGGTGTCGCGGGGTACGACATGGTGTTGTCCGACATGACGGCACATTTGAACAACATCACTCTAAAGGGGAAGGCCGATCTATCGGGCCTCCTTACCCCCCAGCCCACATTTGCCGTGACCTTCAACAGTTCGGTGGTGGCCCTGCCCCAGCTCCTTAAAACCATTCCCCCTGATTGGATCCATCCACAGCTTCCCGCCCTGCTCGCCGATCGTCAGATCGACGGCAAGGTACAAGTGATGAATGCGACACTCACTGGGGCCGCGACGACGGGCCCTCAACTCTCGACGATCGGAGAGTTCCATGTGAGCGACGGTCAAGGATTGATCGGCAGTGACCGTATCGCCGTGAAAGACCTCGCTGCGGTGGTGGTGGTCGAGACAGGACGCGTCCGCATCACGAAGATAACGGGGATGTATGGCGCAATGCAGATCACAGGCGGAAAAGCTGAAGTGCCCTTTCTCGATGCAGGTCCATGGTTGGAACTGGAAGTGACGGGTGAGATCGGAGCGTCGCAGCTGCTTGAATTTCTGGCGAAGACCGTGAAAGCGGAGCGCGTCACGCAATTGTTGGCCGGCATCCGTGACGCAGCCGGTACGGCGCAATCGACGTTCCGCCTGGTTGGACCGCTGAACCAACCAGGAGGGGTTACGTTTGCCGGCGGAGAGATTACGGCTCGTCAGGTGAGCCTCTCCCATGCCAGTTTGCCGGAGCGCGTGACCGGGATGCAGGGGCGATTTGTATTGGCCGATGGAGCCACGGAGTTTGACCAAGTGTCCGGACACCTTGGCGGAATCGCGGTGCAGGTCCAAGGGACGGTCACCGGTGGATCACAGAGTCAGTATCAGGATTTTGTTATTCGTGCTCGCGGTGATGCGGCGCAGGCGGTTCGGCTGTTTCATTTTTCTGCATTCGAACACAATGCGTTGGAGGGCACCCTTAGCTCGACGGTCTCGTTTTCTGGGTCGGCGGCCAGACCTCATATACGGGGCGCTGTGGTATTGGATGAAGCAAAAGTCACGCTCGGACCGATTGCAAAACCCGTGGGTCCTCGTGCCACTGTGGAGTTCGAGGGGGTGATACCTGAGTCCACCAACGTCAAGCTACAGCGAGTGGAACTGGTTCTGCCGTCACTGAACATTCCAGCGAAGGGCGCCCTGCAGTTCGGGAATGGCTTCATGATCGATATGGCGGTGGCGACGGGAACATTGTCGGTATCCAGTCTACCGGACTGGATATCGAAAGGCGGACTCGATGCAGGCAATCTTGAGGTCTCGCTCGATGTCAAAGGGAGAGAGAGGGACTGGCGGACGTGGCGAATGACCGGATGGATGGGGTTGACGAATGGACTGATGCAGGCGAAAGGGATCGAGGGACACCTACAGGACCTTTACGCTCGGGTAAAATTGTCCCGCAACGAGGTCGAAGTCAAACGGTTGTCGTTCAGGACTCAAGGCAGTGACCTGGCCTTGGAGGCCACGGTTCGAAATTGGATGACGAAGCCGCTCATCACGGGCAAGATCGAATCCAACCAATTGGATTTGAGTCTCGTGATTCCCAAAGGAGAACGGACTCCTATCCGGGAGTTTCTCGAAACCATGGCCGCGACCAGCCACGTCACCCTGGCCGCGGCTGTTGCGCGTGGTCGTTACAAACATCTGAAGTTCAGCTCGCTATCCGCGCGAATCAATATTCAGGACGGGATCCTGGATGTCGATCGTCTTTCCGGCGAGTCAACCCATGGGCAAGTGGCCGGACGGCTGGTGGTGCACCTTCCTCCAAAGGCGCCGGCGGATCTGGATCTTTCCTTTCGGGCGACCGGAGTCGAATGTGAAGATCTGCTGCGACTGACCAAGACGCAAGTCCATGGGGTATCGGGTGAAGTTCGATTGAGCGGCGTGCTTCGCGGGCATGGGCGCAATCCCCATGGGGTCTATCCTTCCCTGAACGGAAAAGTCGAGTTGTTGTTGGAAAACGGTCGTATTCTGAAATCAAATGAGCGGGCAGTATGGAAGATCATCAGTTTGTTGAACCTTCCGGCTGTGTTGCAAGGGAAGGTCGATCTTGAAAAGGAGGGCCTGCCATACAACAGGATTTCCGCCACCGTCGTCATTCAAGATGGAATGTTCCAGACGGAAAATTTGATCATCGACAGCCCCATTCTCAAAATTACCGCGGCCGGAAATTACGATTTGCCGACGGACCAGCTGGATCTTGCCGTCGCCGTGAGCCCCTTCGGGTCTTACTCGCAATTCCTCAAGACGATTCCACTCTTTGGGCGAATTATTGCCGGCGATCGCAAGGGGATTGCCACGGCGATGTTCACCATGAAAGGCGCGATGGAAGATCCGGAAGTGACCTATCTGCCGGTAAAGTCCTTTGCATCGGGCCTATCGGGATTGGCCCAACTCGCGGTCGATGTCTTGACCAATACGCTCACGCTCCCGATAGATTTGGTGACACCGGATGAAGAATCCGGCGTGCGACCGAAGGATATGACTCACTCTCCGGTTCCTGCGGTGCCGTAGCGATCTTGGGTCCTCGACTAATCACCATTCTTGACCGACCCCAGGCCCCATGCTAGCATCTTTCTTACATGTTCTTGAGATCTCGAGGATTTCATTCAACTCTGCCGCCCTTCTAGCACATTCATGAAACGCACTACGATACCCCAACCGGAGGCGGCCACACTGTTCATCGCCGCCAGCGAACAGGACTCGAATCTGTACTATGCCACACGTTTCATGGCACCGGATCCGTTTATCTATCTCGAAATCAAGGGTGAGCGGCTGATGGTCATGAGTGATCTGGAAATGGATCGCGCCAGGGCTCAATCGTCGGTCGATCGAGTGCTCTCCTACTCGGAAATCGAACAGAAAGCCAAGAAACAGGGGATGAAAAACCCGACGACGGTCGATATCGTGCATATCATCTTGAAAGAATCCAAAGTCAGACGGCTGCTGGTCCCCGCCAATTTCCCCTTCATCTATGCGACGCGATTACAAGAGTTGGGATACAGCCTTAAACCGAAGCGCGATCCTTTTTATGAGCAACGTGTTGTAAAAACCGCGGACGAGGTTCGAGAGATCGAACTATCCCAGCGAGCCACTGAAGAAGCGGTAGCCTCGGCTCATGATCTCCTGCGTCGAGCGTCGATCCAAGACGGAGAGCTTTGGTGTGACGGAGGGGTGTTGACATCCGAGCGAGTCAAGCAGTTGGTCAACGTCAAACTCATGGAGCGGAACTGTGTGGCCCAGCATACGATCGTGGCGGGGGGGGAGCAGGCCTGCGATCCCCATAATGAAGGCAGTGGGCCGTTGCCGGCTCATCGCAGCATCATCTTTGATGTCTTCCCTCGCTCCGCGACGAGCCGCTATTTTGCCGACATGTCGCGGACGGTGATACGCGGAAAAGCGAGCCCGGAACTCAAACGATTGTACGGCATCGTGAAGGATGCTCAGGAAGATGCTATCGACAAGATCAAAGACGGCGCCGACGGGATGAAAATCCATCAAGGTATCTGTACACGTTTTGAAAAGGCCGGCTATAAGACCGGACTGGTCAACGGGCGTATGCAGGGGTATTTCCACGGGACGGGACATGGAGTCGGGCTGGATATTCATGAAGCACCGCGTATCAGCCGAACCGGGTCGCTCCTCCAAGAGGGACACGTCGTCACCGTCGAACCAGGTCTGTATTATCCCGGATTAGGAGCAGTTCGAATCGAGGATATGGTCCTCGTCACGAAAGACGGGTGCCGCAATCTCACCAATTTCCCAAAAGTGTTCGAGCTCGGATAGACGCGTCTTTATGCACGTTTTCTACCGAGTTGCCCTCTTAATTTTCTCTGCGCTCCCCTGTGTAGAACAGAAATGTCTTATGCGTATCAATTCTTGGACGAGATAGCGACTGCGGATCTCGCGTTCGACGCGGTCGGCGATTCGTTGCAGGATCTCTTTCAGGGAGCGACAAATGCCCTCATCGAAGCCATGGCGGATCCCCGGACAGTCGGTTGCACCTGGCAACGGACAATCGTGCGAATCGAGGAAGATCCTGCCTCGCTGCTGTTCGACTGGTTGTCCGACCTGGTGTACTGGAAGGATGCGGCGGGAGTGGTGTTTAATCACGTTCCTGTCACGCTCCTTCATCGGTCCGATGGTACCTGGAATCTGACAGGGATGCTGTATGGGGAACCGGTCAATGGTTCGACACAGGCGTTGAGGGACGATGTAAAGGGAGTGACCAAGCATCTCTATGGATTAAATCAAGAGAGAGGGCGATGGACCGTAAGGGTGGTGTTGGACGTATGAACTTGAATACCGAGATGCGCGTCAATCGGATCACCGATGAAGTGTGGGAGATCCCCACTACCGAGAAGTCCGGCATGCTGGTGCCTGCACGGATCTATGCCACGCCGACGATCCTTGAATCCATGGATTCTGGAGTCTTCGAGCAGGTGACGAACGTCGCCTGTCTCCCTGGTATCAAACGGTACGCGTTGTGTATGCCGGATGGACATTGGGGCTATGGTTTTCCCATCGGCGGTGTAGCGGCGTTCGACGTCCGATCCGGAATTATTTCCCCAGGAGGCGTTGGATATGACGTGAATTGCGGGATGCGCCTCATTAAAACAGACCTGACTCGGGAAGATGTGCAGCCGCAGCTGGATCGATTGATGACGGAACTGTTCCGGAGAGTTCCGGCGGGTGTCGGGGCAAGCGGATTTGTGCGTTTGGACCGCTCGTCGTTTAACCACGTCATGACGAAAGGGGCGCGATGGTGCGTCGAGCAGGGATTTGGATGGCATCGCGATCTGGAGGCTATCGAAGAAGGAGGATGCATCACCGGTGCCGACCCTACAACGGTCAGTGACCAGGCAAGAAACCGCGGGATGAATCAGTTGGGGACGCTCGGATCCGGCAATCATTACCTCGAGGTCCAGGTGGCGTCCAACGAGCGAATCTTTGACAAAGAGACGGCGTCGGCTTGGGGGATTACGGGCCACGATCAGATTGTCGTGATGGTGCACTGTGGATCGCGGGGGTTCGGTCACCAAGTGGCCAGCGACTACCTGAAAGTATTTGAAAAAGCGATGCGGCGCTATGGGATCTCAGTCAAGGATCAGCAACTGGCCTGCGCTCCGTTTAAGTCTATCGATGGGCAGGAGTACTTCGCCGCCATGAATTGCGCGGCGAATACGGCCTTTGCCAATCGGCAGGTGATCACACATCAGATCCGTGAAGCCTTTGCGGCAGTCTTCGGTCGTTCGGCCGAAGAGATGGGCATGGAGTTGGTGTACGACGTGGCGCACAATATCGCCAAAGTCGAACGGTATCCGGAAGGTGACTTGGTCGTCCATCGAAAAGGATCGACGAGGGCGCTGGGGCCCGCGAGCGAACAGCTCCCATTACGGTATCGTACGACGGGTCAACCGATCATCTGCGGTGGCTCCATGGAAACCGGGTCATATGTGTTGGCTGGGACTGAAAGGGCGATGCGTGACACGTTTGCATCGACGATGCACGGATCCGGGCGCAGGATGTCGCGGGCACAGGCGAAAAAGGCCATCCGCGGGGAACAGGTACAAAAGCACATGAGAGAACGAGGAATCCTTGTGAAGGCCGTTTCTATGTCAGGTTTGGCCGAGGAGGTGGGATTTGCCTATAAGAACATCTCCGAGGTAGTCGAAGCCGTCGATCGGGCGGGAATTACAAAAACAGTAGCGGAACTCAGGCCGATCGGCAATATAAAAGGCTAGCTAACGCACAGGTTTGGCGATCGGCCCATGGAACAACGCAAACATGTCAGGTTCACCGTACACTTTCGAAGTTCGTTCAGTTCAGCGAATGTGGTCTCAGGCGAAGGTACCCTGAGCGATCTGTCGATTCGAGGCTGCCGTGTGTTCAGCCTCATCGAGGTCAAACCCGGGACAACGCTTCAATTACGCGTTCACACATCCGATCGTGATCCCCCCATCCAGGTTTCTCAGGCGGTGGTTCGCTGGTTTCGATCCGGCAGTTTTGGGTGTGAGTTTGTGAACCTTGGCCAAAACGAATGGGCTAGACTCCAGGACGTGGTTAAAGACTTGGAGATGCATCCCTTTCAACGTGAAAGGCAAGAGCGCGACGAAGCCTAGTCCTCTCTGCCTCCTTTCGTTCTTTCTCTCGACCGATAAGGCTCGCTGTATCACATCGCATCCGACCAAATCATCGGAAGATGAGGAGGCCCGGTTGTGGCTAAAGATCGCCCCGCATGGACTCGTGGCGTCGTGAGGAATTTCGAGAGACATGGAGGTTTACTGCTCGGAGCGCAGATTGCATCGTAGGGCTGATCCTGTGCCAATTACATCTGGTTGGAAGTTCGCTGGGCACCTTGAACGTGGCCGGGCGAGGAGTTATGAGGGAGAAGTTGCAGGGTCATTAGACCGTAAGTCAATCGCGGCTGATGATCCTATGATCGCCTGGGATCCATACGGACCACTACGCGGCTTTCGCCGCGCGACGTTTCGCCGCTTGACCGAGAATATCAAGCGCAGCGATACGGTAGGCTTCGGCATAGGTTGGAAAGTTAAAAACGTTGTCGATAAATGACTCGATCGTCGCGCCGCTCTGGAGGGCCAATTGTCCCAGGTGTACCAGTTCCGTGGCGGAATCTCCGACGACCTGTACCCCGAGTAGACGCTCCCCGGCCGGATCAGCCACCATCTTGAGCAGGCCGTGGCCGGCTCCCGATATCTGGGCACGGGCGATTTCTTCAAATTTTGCTCGTCCGATTAAAGGATCTCGATAGCGTTCCCGCGCGCCCGTCTCATCAAGGCCGATACTCGCCATTTCCGGGATCGTATAGATGCCTAACGGGATGGTTGAGGCGGCATCACCGATCGGAAGGTTAAGCGCATGGCGGACGGCGCGTCGACCGTGCTCCATGGCCTTGGATGCCAGTGCCGGCGCACCGACCATATCGCCGACCGCATAGATGTGAGGTACGTTTGTCTGACAGTACTGATTCACAGGGATCACGCCTTTATCAGAAACCATGATGCCTGCTGCGGAGAGGTTCAGGTCTTCGATGTTGGCCTGCCGCCCCAGGGCGACCAGCAGTTTTTCGGTATTGATCAGCGTGCCATCGGTCAGTTTCGTGACGACGTGTGCCACCTCGTTCCATCGCACCTTCTCAATCTGCTGTCCGCCGAGATAATGCCCGCCCTGCTGTTCAAAACTCTTGATAAACTGTTCGACCAGTTCTCGATCCATAAATTGAAGCGGATAGGGAGCCCGATCGATCAAAGTCACCTCTACTCCCAGCAGCGCAAAGATAGAAGCGTACTCACTGCCGATCACACCGCCTCCGATGACCGCCAGTGACCGTGGTAAGTAAATCATGGAGAGCAGCGAGTCACTGTCGAGGATGTGCTCGTGATCGACGGGAATTTCAGCGGGGTTTCTCGGGCGAGATCCTGTGGCGATCACGATGGTTTCGGCGGTGAATTGTTGTTGCGCCCCGTCCACCGTGTGCATTTCGATCGTGTGTTCACCAAGGAAACGTGCTCGTCCGTGGAACAGCGAGATGCCGTTGCGCCGAATTTGACGGCTCATGAAGGAGTCATGTGCGTGGACGACGTCTTCAAGACGGCTCAGGAGAGTCGCAATTTGAGTGTCTGGTTTGAGACTGAATTGAAACGCCTCTCCGGCGCGTTTGAGCCGATCCAAATGAAGGGCGCTTTCTCGTAATGTCTTGCTGGGAATCGTGCCGCGATAGACACAGCTGCCTCCGATCCCCCGCTCTCGCTCGATCAACGCGACGCGTTTACCGCTCTTAGCCCCTTGGACCGCCGCTTTTTGGCCGGCCGGACCGGCGCCGATCACGAGGATATCGAAGGCAACGGGTGTGCTCATAGGTTCAACGCATTCACGACAGCCAGTACATGGTCCTTGGTGGTCATGAGCTGGTCGATGTCGTTGGGATAAAGATTGAGTTCTCCAAAGACGGGATGTGCACGGAGCGTCTCTTCCGGCATATCCCCCGGTGAGAGGAGGTGGCTTGCCAGCTTATCTGCGGCGCAGGTGAGCAGGCACTCTTGACGGAACGAACTGGCATGGTCGTATTCTTCGCAATATTGAATGGCCGCCGCTACCTGCTTGGGCAAACTCCATTTTTCCGCGATGAGGGTTCCGACGCGGGAATGATAGCCCTCGACCCAACCATGGACGACCGCCTTTTCAAGGGACACTCGCTGCGCATGGGCAAGGGTCGTAGCGGTTTGTAACACGACGGGTTTACCGATTTCATGCAGCAAACCACAGAGGTATGCGCTTTCGACGTTGACACGTCTCATGCGGGCGACCTCCTTCGCGAAGGCTCCGCTTGCCAAGGAGTGGCGCCACAATCGTTTCACGTCGTCCTCATGTCCCGGCACTTTGAACGCACCGGACTTCAACGACGCCGTAAAGGCGATCTCGGACAGCAGGGTAATGCCCAGCATGGCTACGGCGTGCTGAAGGGACACTACCGGGCTGCGGGGCATGTAGGCCGGTGAATTGGCGATCCTCATGACATGGGCGGCCAGCGCCTGATCCTGGTGAATCAACGAGGAGAGCTTCGCCGCATCGGAGGCTGGATCCGCCGCCAGTGCCAACACTTGGCTGGCCGCCTGTGGGAGCAGGGGGAGCTCGATCTCTCCAGCCTCAATTTTCTGGATCAAGGCTTGTTCCAGCCGTTCAAGTGGCGTGGTGACCGATCCTGTTTCAGAAGCCATAAGGGGTGTGCTCCTCGAAAGCGAGTATATGAGTCACGACTTCCCTTGTCGGCTGCTTTCCTGTAAAAGTTTAGGGATCGTGACTTAGAAACGGTCACGAACCATACTGTGGCCTGCATGATGAGGAAATCATGGATCATAATCGATTGGTTGTAGGTATCGTATCAATAGTATTGGCAGGCTTGGTTCCTTGTTCGAGCATGGCTGCCGAGTCCGAGGCGAGTGCCGAAAAAGTTGCGAAAGAGACACGGGAAGCGATTGAGGCCACCAAGGAGTATACGGCACAACAGAAGGAGGCTTTTCAACGAAAGACTCAAGAGGAATTGACGGCGATTCATCGCCAGATTATTGACTTACGCGAGAAAGTTGCAAAAGCCTCTGAGTCCACGCGAGCCGATTTGCAGAAGTCGCTCAACGAGCTGGAGAAGAAAAAGGATGGTGTCCGGGAGAAATTGGACCAGTTGAAGGGAGCTACCGATGCGAAATGGCACGAGGTGCAGGATGGAATGAACAAGGCGCTGAACGAATTGAAACAGTCATACCAAAAACTCTTGTCTCATATGCCGTAACCGACGGTTCCTATGTGCCTAGGAGAGGAAACATCGATGATGCAAATCGTGACACTGGCCGACTTTCAACAGTTCAGTCGTGAGAAGATGAAGAAGAACAACCTGTTCCAGACGGAACGATTCTTCTGCGATGTATATTGCTTTGAGCCGGGCCAAGAACAAAAGGGCCATGTTCATGGCAACCAGGATAAAGTGTATATCGTTCTGGAGGGACAAGGAACATTTCAGGTCGGTACCGACCATCGAATGCTTGAGACGGGGCAAGGGACTCTGGCTCCAGCCGGGGAGGAGCACGGTGTGAAGAATCATACGGACCGTCGGCTCATGGTATTGGTGTTCGTCGCACCCAATCCAGCCTAAACCTGAACAAGAGCTGCAGTGCCAAAAGAACAAGGGGGAAAGAGCATCATGCTCTCTCCCCCTTGTTGTGCTGCTGCTTGGTCACTATTCCCAAGCTTCGGTCATTTGCTGAAGTCCCTTAAGGCTTATAGCAAGAGCGGTCGGCTGGCTTGCCTCCGTGCGAGAACTGGTTTTCATAGGCCATGACTTGCCAGATCTGCTCCTCGGACAGGAGGCCCTTATTGGCCTTCATCTTCGTCTTAGGGATGCCTTCAGCGACGCGCCAAAACCAATACGCGTCTGAGAAGCGGCAGACGATTTTCGGATCGCGAAGGTCTCTCGCGCCTTTTTTCACTGGTGCGCCATCTTTTCCGTGGCAACTGCTGCAGTTGACTTCGGTCTTGAACTCGCCCCGATAAATTTTACCACCTTCTTCAATGGCTTTCGCATCAGTCCATCCACCGGCCGGCATTTTCTTATCGGCATACTCGGGTGGAACCGGAGCCAATGGAGGGAGATCTTCGGCTGAAGCCGCGACTCCTAATAGCATAACGGTACACCCTAACATCAGCGCTGAGAGGCCCACGTTCCTTCTCGTCATTCGTTCCTCCTAATGTGATGGATGATCAACCCGTTTTTGGTCAGCTTCAGTTAGCCCGTACACGAGTAAACTAAATAAACGGTCGAACTATACCACATTTTTTCTGTAAAAACATGCTTATTGACTGCTCTTTGCTTTCGGTCCCTTGAAAACCACTCACCTGTGTCGTGCCCGAATTCAGGTCGACGCGTTCGCAGTCTTTTCTTCAGTGCAGCATGAGAAGGGAAGTTCAAGCGAATCCGTTGTTGAGGTCGCACTGGACTCCATTATTTGACGATCTTTTTGACTTCCTCCACAATGGACCGCACTCCTATCCCATAGTGATCGACGAGTTCTTCGGGTTTCCCACTGTGTGGAATTTCGCGGACGGCGAGTTTATGAACTTTAATGTCTTCCGTCGCCACAGCGCTCAGGACGGCATCGCCGAGACCTCCGTGGGCGTAGTGATCTTCAACCGTAAGAATGCGGTGCTGCGTCGCGCGACCACTGTCCAACAAGGTGTTTCTATCGATGGGAGCGATGCTATAGAGGTCGATCACACGTACGGACATGCCTGATGACTTCAGTTGTTCATGCGCTTTCAAGGCTTCAAACAACGTCACTCCAGCAGCCACGATGGTGAGCATATCCGATGCGGTTTGCCGGACAACTTTGCTTCCACCAATGTGGAAACGCTCCTCCGGTCCATAAATCACCGGGCTCTTCGGCCTCCCGGCACGCATATAGACCATACCTTTGTGATTTGCGGCGGCTTCAATCAATCGATAGGTTGAGTTGCCGTCGGACGGATAGAGGACCGTCACGTTTGGTTGCGCCGCCATCATCGCGATATCTTCCAAACCCATCTGGGACGGTCCATCCTCACCGATGCTCACGCCGACATGGGTTCCGACGAGCTTAATGTTCGAACCGCTGATCGCGGCCATTCGGATAAAGTCGTAGGCCCGACTTAAGAAACAAGCGAAGGTTGCTGCAAAGGGGATTTTCCCGCAGGCAGCCAGACCGGCGGCGGCCCCCACCATATTTTGTTCGGCAATGAAACTTTCAAAGAAGCGATCGGAAAACTTCTTGCCGAATTTGTCGGTGTACGTGGAATTTTTGACGTCGGCGTCGAGGGCGACGATCAAGGGATTGGTGGCCCCCAAGGCTTCCAATGCGGCACCGAACGCTTCCCGCGTTGCGACAGAGTCGCCGATCTTATAAGGCGCGGCAGGCATCGGACTGACAGACGGGGGTCTGGTGTTGGGAGCCGATGGTTTTGGGATTTCAATCACGACACCGTTCGGACTCAATTGCTTCGTAAGCTCGTCAAGGGCCTTCTGGGTTTCCTCGCCTTTCTTCAGTGGTTTGCCGTGCCAGTCTGCCTTATTCTCGATGAATGAAATCCCTTTACCTTTGTACGTTCGGGCCAGCACCACGGTGGGTCGTCCTTTTGTGCGGGCCGCTTCATCGAATGCCTTGAGGATCGCTGTGAGGTCATGGCCGTCGAGGACGATGGCATGCCAGCCGAATCCGGCCCAGCGGGACCGATACGCATCCATATCGTGCTGCAGCATGGTAGGGTCGCTTTGGCCCAGACGATTGATGTCGACGATCGCGCACAAATTATCCAAGCCGTATTGGCGTCCGATCTCAGCAGCTTCCCAAACCGATCCTTCGACCGATTCCCCATCTCCCATCAATACGTAAGTCCGGTAGTCCAGCTTGTCGACGAACTTGGCATTCAACGCGATACCGATTCCTACAGGAAGTCCTTGACCCAGTGATCCGGTGGCCATATCGACGAACGGCAAGCGAGGGGTGGGGTGTCCTTCGAGATCCGAGGTCAGCGTGCGTAATTTCAAAAGCTCATCGGGGGGGAACAGTCCCGCTTCCGCCCACGCGGCATACAGCAACGGAGCCGCATGCCCTTTTGACAGGATAAACCGGTCGCTATTGGGCGCCTTAGGATCACGGGGGTCATAACGCATGACCGAGAAAAACAATGCGGCGACGATGTCGGCGGCAGAGGCGCAGCTCGACGGATGACCGCTCCCCGCCTCGCTGGTGGCTCGTACACTGTTGATGCGTAGTTGGGTTGCCTTATTGTGCAAGGTGCTGAGTAGTTCAGGCGAAGCAGTTAAGCCGGCCATAGCAGATCCTTTCAGGATAAAGATCAAAGAGCGTTAATGTTGATTGTATGCTCTTGGCAGTAGTCTGACAGAAGTTGAGGCTAACAAATCGGCCGGTAGAGGTCAATGATGAGCTCCCCTGGAGAGATCCAGGGGAGCTGGAGATGCAGGGTGGCTCGGCGAACGACTAGCTCAGCCTTGAGCGGCGGATGTGACCACCAGTATCTCATTTGAGCAAGGAGTTTCCGATTCGCTTTCCGCTTCACTGAAAGCGCTGATTGCGAAGAAATAGGGGGTATTCGGTTCAAGCCCGGTAATAGTGGCAGGCGGAGCCCCGACTCGTTGAGTTTCTTCATACGAACACGAACCATACTCTCCGGATGATCGTTTCCCATAGTGGATGAAGTAACCTTGCACATTGGGATCGGAGGAGGCGTCCCAGTTTAGCTGAGCAGTAGCGCCAGTCGGTGGTGGAGGTTCGAGGTCTGCCTCGGCAAACTCATTTGGAGGAGACTCTATTTCTGGTGATATCAGGGACAGCTCCGAATCCTCCTGTCCACTTGCTGCGATCTCGGTAGGATCGGAGTCTGCTGATTGGGCGCCTTCGCCTTGATTAGTATCTTTAGTAGTATCTTTAGTCTCTACTGGTGTGGAGAGGGAGGAAAGGCTCGGTCCCCCTTGTCCGTCGTCACTACATCCGGCAAGCGTGAGAGCGAAGGCACTGAAAGCTATGACATAGCCGACCGCAAGAGGGAAATTCCTGAAGACCGGAATGATCGAAGGTGTACGTCTCAGCATATGAATACTCCTCACAAGTTGATTGCCCTGAAACTGTATTAGATCCAGTGGACGCTGTTATTTCTGACCAGGGTCCAAGGCAAATATGGTGCCCAGGACGAAAATTGGAAAGGTGCAATTTTTCAGCTAGTTATATATTTTGATGAGACAATGGTGGTGCTAGGTGTGAATGGTTCAACCTTCAAGTACCTCAGGAACGAGCCGGCGGAACGTGAGTACGAAGTACTAGTGGAGTCAATAAATTGTATTCGGGCAATACATGAGTGTGCGAGGAAAGTGGAAGCGGTATCGAGAAGGGATATGTCAGGGACCCGTTCGGTCTCTGAAAAATCGAAAGAGCAGATAGCCGTTAAGGAGAATCACGATTGAAAGGATACTAGAGGTCGTCACCGATGAGGCAAGGTTTAACTCCCCTAAGACACGGGAGAGGCCGAATCCGACCACCAACCCGTCGAATGCCATGCAAATGCGCCGAAATGTTTCGGGATCCATCAAGCGAATCACGAAGGTCCCGAGAGGGATTCCGACGATGACGCTCGGCACGATGTAGGGAATAATGTCCATGCTTCCTGCGCTGTAAAATCCGATAAACCAATAGGCGACTGCGGTGAGCGACGATTCCGCTACCCGGATCACTCCGAGCGCGGCTCGGAAATCCCGTTTCTCATACCCTTGATTGTTAAACAGAAGAGCGAGCGGTGGACCTGAAATAGTGGTGACGGAGTAGAGTGTCCCAATACCCATTCCAAACGGGATCGCGATCGCCTTTTCGGCCTGAATGGGCTTGCGGATGCCGGCGGCCTGAAGAAGAATCAGGGGCAAGAGGAAAAAATACGTCACAAACTTGATCCACGCTGGTTGGACTAGCGAGAGAATGTAACTGCCAATCCCGATTCCGACGACCAGGCCGATCAATATGGGGGCTACCCTTCGCCAGATGTTGGGAACACTTTTGCGATTGATGAACAAGACGTAACTGTTAATGACCAGTTCGATAAGGACCAGGGCGGGATTAAGGATTTTGTTGGTGTAAAAGAGCAGGGCAACCGGAACAGTGATGGAAGAAAACCCGTATCCCAACGCACCATTCACTGCGGCGGCGACAAATGTAATGAGGACAAGAACGACGGCATCCATGAGGGTTTACCCTGTGGGTTGATCTGCAGCAAAGTCGGCGAGCGAATAGTGATCGAGGACGCCGGCAATCGCATCGCGGACTGTGCCCATGACGCGTTGGACCGGGCACCTCGTCTTATTCGCATAAGGACAATCACGGCATTTCTGGTACGCCGTCTTACTGACGCAGCCGATCGGTGCCAGTGGACCATCGAGTATGCGAATGACTTGTCCGAGTGTAATGTCGTTCGGCTGTTTAATGAGAATGTATCCTCCATTGATGCCTCGTCGGCTGGAGATGAGTCCTGCCCGTTTGAGTGTGAGAAGAATCTGTTCCAAGAATTCAACGGGGATGTGCTGGCGAGTGGCAATGTCATGTCGCTGTAGCGTGGTCTTTCCGTGCGCCAGTGTGAGCTCAAGCAACGCTCGAAGGCCATATTCACTTTTCTTTGACAGTTTCATTTAAGTAGAGTGAGTTTATCAACATTGTTATAAGAGGCTTGAACCATTCGTCAAGGTCAAAGTTTCAACGTAGGGGCCTTCCTAAGAGGCAGTCGTGGATTGTACTGCAGCAGCCATGCTGCCAATGGGGTCAGTGGAGGTTTGGTAGCCATCAATTTTCAGTATGAGGGGGACTCCGGTACGTGTTGTATTCGTCCATGTTTCTCAGCTTTTATTCCCTTGGTGTATTCATTAAGATAGATCTGATGTCGTCCTCTGCGACGAGGCCATTTTGAAATCCAAGATCGTCTTTTCTTGCCAAACCTGTGGACATCAGGCGCCTCGATGGCTTGGCCGCTGCCCAAACTGCGGCGGCTGGAATACGATGAAAGAGGAGCGGCAAGCGGCGACTGGAAAGGGGCGTCCTGCTGAGATCAAGACAGCTGAAGCCAAGGCTACGCCCATCGGTGAAATCGAAGTCGTGGGAGAAGATCGTCGGCTCACTCGTATTGGCGAATTCGATCGAGTCCTGGGAGGGGGAGTCATTCCCGGCGCAGTAATTTTGATTGGAGGCGATCCCGGAATCGGGAAGACGACGCTGCTCTTACAGGCCTTGCCACGGTTGGCGACGAAGGCAGCTCCGGTTCTCTACGTCTCCGGGGAAGAGTCGCCCCGGCAGATCAAAATGCGAGGGCAACGGCTGGGTATTGAACATCCCCATTTGCTGATCTTGGCGGAGACCTCGCTTGAGCAGATCCTGAAAACGATTCAGGAAATTGAGCCGGTTGCGGTGGTGGTCGATTCCATCCAAACGGTGTACACAGAACAGATTACTTCCGCTCCCGGCAGCATTAGTCAAGTGCAAGAAGTGGCAGGGCAGCTCATGTGGTTTGCCAAGCGAGCCGGTGTCCCGGTCTTCATCATCGGGCATGTCACCAAGGAAGGAGCGATTGCAGGGCCGCGGCTGCTGGAACATATCGTCGATACGGTGTTGTACTTTGAGGGAGATAAGGGCCACAGCTATCGGATTCTCCGTGCCGTGAAGAATCGTTTTGGATCGACGAATGAAATTGGGGTCTTCGAAATGAAGGATGCTGGACTCGAAGAAGTGAGCAATCCTTCAGAATTGTTTTTGGCGGAACGTCCTCAACGGAGTACCGGCTCGGTCGTGGTGTCGAGTCTCGAAGGGACGAGGCCGATATTGGTTGAACTGCAAGCGTTGGTTTCTTCAACGACCTATGCCATGCCCAAACGAATGGCGAACGGCGTGGAGGTCAATCGAGTATCGCTGCTGCTGGCGGTCATGGAGAAACGGCTGGGGGTGCATCTTTCCGGACAGGATGTGTATGTGAATGTCGTCGGAGGGATGCAGGTCGACGAACCGGCGATTGACTTGGGAATCGTCGCAGCCGTCACATCGAGTTTACGGGAGGTGCCTGTCGAGCCTGGGACGTTACTGTTGGGGGAGGTCGGTTTGGGCGGAGAAGTACGTGCCGTCAGCCAAGCTGAATTGCGTATTCGCGAGGCCGCCAAGATGGGGTTCAAGCGATGTATTCTGCCTGAACGAAATCTGACGAAGCTCGACTCCATCGACGGTATGGAGTTGATCGGTATTCAAGAAGTGCGAGAGGCGTTGGATGTGGTATTGGCGTAGGAAATCGAGGGGAAAACAAGCATGGGTACACTTCGTGATATCCTGTCTCGCCGTCATATCACTTGCAGGTTGTGCGCTCGTGATGCCGAAGGAAGAGTTACCGCTCAAGTCAGTCACGGCCGAAGAATTCACTACTGTCTTGCGCAAGCGGGAAGCATCCATCCAGTCAATGAAGGGACTGTTTAGTGCGAAGGTACGGGGAGGACTGATTCCGATCGTGTCCCGAGTCGAGGGCACGGTCTACTACCGTCGGCCGAATGCTTTGCGGCTGAGAGGATTTACTCCTCTCGGAACCGAGCTGTTCGACTTTGTTCAAGCGGATGATCTGTATAGGCTTCGCTTGCCACTCGAGGGGAAAACCTATGCCGGTCACCAGTCCGACATGAAAGATGTTGGGAAGCTCGCTCGATTCTCTCAGTTGAGTGTATGGGCGGTCGGTGGCGTACTGGGAACGAACTCCATTGCCAGGGATGAAATGGTTAAGGTCGTGGAAGAACGAGGCCGATATCGTCTCGACGTCTATGCGCCAGCAACCGGGGGAACGAGCTCAATGCGTCCGCCGATCCGCCGCCTATGGTTTGACCGTCGCATGCTCGTGGTACAGGAAGAGTGGCTTGGGTCGGGTGGGGAGGTCGAGGCGACGATTCAGTATGATGATTTTAGACCGCTTGAGGAGCTGGGAAGTATTCCAGCGCAAGCCCTGGGCGATCAGGATGTTCGGCTATTTCGCCCGTTCAAGATTTCTCTCGAAGATGGTCGTGGACAAGGCTCGGTGCACGTCACTTTCCACGAAATGCATCACAATCAAACCATACGGGCAGAAGACTTGGGTCAAATCTCATAAATCATCAATGAAGATCCTCGCGGTTGAAACCGCCACGACGTGGCAGAGCGTCGCGATTTTCGAAGACGACCTCATCCTCGCGGTGCATGAGCAAGAGGCTGATGGTGCCCATGGCTCCCTCTTGTTGCCGGCTCTCGATCGAGTGTTCTCTCAGTCCGGATTGCGACTTGGCGATCTCAGTGGTCTTGCCTGTTCCATCGGGCCTGGCTCATTTACCGGTATCCGGGTGGGTCTTGCAACGTGCCTAGGACTTCGTGGAGCCACCGGCCTCCCCCTCATACTGGTACCGACACTGGAAGCCATGGCCAGGAGTCTTGAAGAGACAGCCGTTCCCATTTGTCCCGTGCTGGTCAGTCGCCGCGGAGAAGTGTACTGGGCGGTTTTCCGTTGGTCACGGGACGGACGGCTCGATCGCGTGGTAAATGAGCGGGTTGGAACTGCTCGTGCCTTCGCGCAGAGTCTCACCGAACCCGCGATGGTGTTCGGGACTGGCTGGTTGGCGATGGAGTCGGAGATTCGAGCGGCCTTGCCGGAGTCGGTCACGGTGACCGTAGGACCGGATCAAGTCTTCAAGCCTTCGGCTATACAGGTTGCGCGTATCGGGGTGGAACGACTCAGGCGAGGCGAAATTGCCGGAGCATTAGTCACGCCCCTGTATGTTCAGCGGGCCGAGGCGGAAATCCAATACGAACTGTCGAGAGGCATTTCACCCGTGGCGAGACGGCAGCAACGGGTTGCCGCCAAAATGGCCGACCGATTGACTCGGGGCCGTCGACGGTTGCGTACTCGGGAAAAATGAGCAGTCCCATGGGGCTCTCAGAATTTCAGATCGTCCCAGCGACAGCGGATATGCTGCCGGACATCCTCCGGTTGGAAGAAGCTTGCTTCTCGTCCCCCTGGACGCGCAAAATGTTGGAGGCCGAGTTAACGAGCAACCTATTCGCCCACTTTCTCGTTGCGAGGCAGCTGGAGGCGTCGACAACAGCAGCAGAACCCGCGATTATCGGATACCATTGCTTCTGGATCGTCTTTGAAGAGCTTCGATTGATGAATTTAGCGGTGCGAGAGTCGATGCGAAGGAGAGGGGTGGGGGAAGCACTGGTGACCGAAGCCCTCCGCCTGGGATTGGAGGAGTCGGCGACTCGAGCGGTCCTCGAGGTCAGAGCTTCGAACGATCCGGCGCGGTCTCTCTATGCTCGTCTAGGCTTCGTGCAGATCAGTCGTCGCCCTCATTATTACACGAATCCCATCGAAGACGCCGTGCTGATGGAAATGAGTCCGCTGATGATGTCGCGTGTCCGGCAGCGGGGCAAGGACTTTGTCTCAGGAGGTGAATCAGCTTCAACAGACTCACGTTAACCAGGAGGTGTCGTTATGTTGACGGAAGATGCGATTGTCGAACAGCTTCGCCACTCGAACACCGAATTCCGGGAACTGGAAGCGTCTCACCATCGCCTGGATCTTGAACTGAACGAGCTGCAGAAACGCCATGTCTTGACCCCGTCCGAGGAACTTGAAAAAAAGCGGATACAAAAGGAAAAACTGGCGAAGAAAGACAAGCTTGCGGAACTGATCCGCCTTTACCGCGAACAAAGACTTGAGCCGGCGCGGTAACGGGGCCACTCGGGGTTATCGCCTTTGCAGGCGGCCGAATCTGTCAATATGACACAGACCATCCATCCGCTTGTCTCTCATATCCAAGCCGTCAAGCGACGACTGATCATCATAGGTGTGACGGTTTTGGGGGCCTTGGGGGTCACCTTCTCTTTTTCCGCCGAGATGGTGGCATGGCTCAATCGACCCTTTTCGAACCAGCTGGCGTTTTATGGGCCGACGGAGGCGCTGTTCGCTTCGATCAAAGTATCGTTGTTGGCCGCTCTCATTCTCAGTTTGCCGGTCATTTTTTATCAGTGTTGGAAATTCGTCGAACCAGCCCTGTTACCGAAAGAACAGCGTTGGGCGATCCCGCTGTTCCTAGTGGCCGGAGGATTGTTCGCGTTAGGGCTCATTTTCTGCAATGTGGTGATTTTGCCGCTGGTCATCGACCTATTCGTGAGTTTCGGACTCGATCGCGATGTCACTCCGCAGCTGAGCGTCGGCACGTACATTGATTTCAATGTGAAATTCCTGCTCATCTTCGGTTGTGCCTTCGAACTGCCCTTGGCCATGAGTCTCGTCGCCATGACCGGGATGGCATCGGCGGACACGTTCGCTCATTACCGCAAGCATGCGGTTTTGCTGTGTCTCATGGTTTCTGCCATCGTCACTCCCGACGCAACACTGTTTACGATGCTCCTGATGGCGGTTCCCTTGATGGTGCTGTATGAAATCGGGATTCTTGGCGCCAGACTGTTCGGGCGAAATCAGGACTCGGGAGGGATCGATTTGCCGCTCGATCCGGATCTGCCGATCAACACTGCCGGAACCAGACTACGATGACGCGCGGGTCGGTAAAGATTGACCATATAGGTATCATCGTCCGTGTCACGCTACTGTGGGGTGTTCTCCTCGGTTCGGCGGGTGGAGAGAGTATCCAGGTTTCAAACCCGCCGCTCCCTGCTACGGCTTTCCGAGTTTCGGATCTTTCGGCGGCACGGGGACCATCCGAACAATCTGCCGCGAGCGTGCAGGCGTTGACGATCAATGCAAAGGGGGTGCTCTATGCAGGATCGTTCGGGCATGGAGTGTTTCGTACAGCCGACCGTGGTATGACGTGGGCCCAAGTAGGAGGTGGCATCACTGATCCGTTTATCCTGAGTTTGGCTTCAACGAAAGACGGCACTCTCTATGCCGGAACTTTCCGTGGCGGAGTGTTTCGTTCGCAGGATGACGGGAAGAGCTGGCAGTCGGTCAATGCGGGGCTCAAACAGCTTGAAGTCAAGGCCTTACTGGCGGTCGAACAGGAGCTATTCGCCGGTACCGGAGATGGCGTGTATCGCCTACATGGTTCCGAAGATCGTTGGACCTCAGTGACAGCGGGGTTAGATGATATTCTGGTCCACTCACTCGCTCGCTCCGCTGACGGGACCTTGTTTGCCGGCACATCGGGTAAAGGTATCTTTCGATTCAGCCCTGGCTCCACCGGTTGGGTTCGTATGCGACATGGGTTGAAGGATCATGAGGGAATGGTCGAAAATTTCATTCGTGTCTTAGTAATTGATCAAGACCAAAGCATTTTCGCCGGAACATTCGACGGCGGAGTTTTTCGCAGCACCGACGGAGGCCTCACGTGGCGCGCAATCAGTCGGTCGCTGCCCAACGACTCTATCCGGGGTATCGTGTTGGGCGACCACGATGTCGTTGTGGCGACCGGTAACGGGATTTTTAAGACCGAAGATAAGGGAAGGCAATGGATGCCGGTCAATAAGGGTCTGGCAAACCTTGCTGTGCAAGTGCTGATCGGATCTGGTGATAAAGGTCTGTACGCAGGGACGAGTTCCGGAGTGTTTCGCAGTGACGACGGTGTCTCATGGATGGCCGTCAATCAAGGGTTGGAGGTGGGGATGGCACCTCCGCCATTTCTCTTTCGCTGAATGGGATCTCTAGAAAGGACGAATGACATGGCTGATGTTGGTGAAAAGGTACGGGCCACGATAGCCGTCACGAGCAAGGGGCAAGCTCTGGGTGAAATGGTGCTGAGGTTTTTCCCCGACGTGGCGCCGGGCCACGTTCATAATTTTGTCACACTTTCCCGAGACGGGTTTTACAACGGGACGACGTTTCACCGCGTCATTCCTGGTTTCATGATTCAGGGGGGAGACCCCAACAGCAAAAGTTCTGACCGTTCGTCCCACGGAATGGGTGGGCCCGGGTACAAGGTGAAGGCGGAATTCAACAGTACCCCGCACAAACGGGGTATTGTTTCCATGGCCCGTGCGAACGATCCGGACAGTGCCGGATCGCAATTCTTTATTTGCGTCGCAGACGCGAATTTCCTCGATTGGCAATACACAGTATTTGGAGAAGTGGTCAGCGGAATGGAGGTGGCCGATAAAATCGTCAGCATGAAGCGTGATGGGCGAGACAATCCGTTGGAACGAGCCGAGATGACCGTTACGATCAGTGAGGGGTGAGCCGAGAAGGAGAGAGCAGTGCACTGCAAGGAGATGACTAATCGGAAAGGGCGGAACGTTCCCGTACTCCTCACCCTGTGCTCCATTTTGTTGGTTGGTTGCGCCGCTCCTCATGTGCCCTCGCGAATCATCTACGAGGATCCGGTCAATTTCGTGCGGTTGGAAAGGGATTCGGAAGTCCTGCCGGAATGGCCGCCGGGCCACCATAGTCACCCATTCACGATCGAACCGGAAAAACTGCGGACCATTTTGTCAGGATTGAAGGTGCAGGAGCATTGGATTGCGCTCGAGCGATGGTGGCGGGGAGAGTCTCCTCTGGTTCCCGCCTTCACGGATGATGAGTTGGACCTCTTGTCCGCACGCATCTCGGAGGCGCTTGCGGAGGCGAAAGACAACGAACGGGTCACCTTCTATTTAAGTCAGCCACAAACGTTCGCGAGGCGAATCATCACGACAGGCGGTCTGTACGTTCATGGAACCGAACTGCATATCCTTCTGGGAAATTGGAGAATCATTTACGGTATCCCGGCTTATGGGATGATCTATGACCGGCGTTACCCTATGCGGCCGACTGCCGCAAAAGGCTTTGATTTGAAGTTTCAACCCGCCGAAGCGGTCATTCCTACGAAGAGCAGCCTGCTGGACGGAATTTTGGCCAACGCCAAGGACGAGCTTATCATTGATTTGACGAAACTTGATCCGCCCGATCCTCCCAATCCTGGAATTTCTCTTCTAAAGTTTTGTGCCATTGATGAGTCTCTATGTGAGCGACTATGGATGATATGGTTCGTGTTCCCTGTGCGGTGGGTGAAGTCAGTGGGAGAACGGAATGGTGAAGTCTTATCGACCACTCAGACCAAGGAGATACATTTTAGGGACTTCGATCAACGCTTCCGTGATGGACTGCCAGCCCAGTTTGCTCTGCCCCTGGATGCGGTCGGCAAACCGGATGGGAAGCTCGACAATATCTGCACCAAGCTGCAGGGCCCGCCAAGCCAGCTCTACCTGAAAGATGTATCCCTTTGCACGGACTGCGGGGAGATTCATCCGTGTCAGAAGCTCACGCCGATAGCAGCGGAATCCTCCCGTCCAGTCGTGGATGGTTGAGCCGAGGAAGAGACCAACATAGCTGTTGCCGCAACGAGAGACGAAACGGCGGTAGGCGTTCCAGTTTTCGGTCCCGCCACCTGGTACGTAGCGACTCCCGATCACCAGGTCGGCGGTATGGCTGCGGTGCACCAAGCGGGGCAGATCCCAGGGAGCATGGCTGAAATCACAATCCATTTCGATAACGAACCCATAATTTCGCTGCAGCGCCCATTCGAACCCGGCTAGATAAGCTGGACCAAGCCCTTCTTTTTCTGGTCGGTGGAGGACATGTACATGTTTATGCTTGGCGCTGAGCTGGTCCGCCAATTCTCCCGTTCCGTCCGGTGAATTGTCATCAACGATCAAAATATCGGCTACAAGATATTGGCCGATAGCGGTGACGAGTGCCGCTAGATTGGCACGTTCATTGTACGTTGGAAGAACAATGACGATCGATTGTTTGAAATCGAACGGTGAGCCGGGAACAAGTTGTTTACCCCCCGTTACTTGGGAATAGCTCGGATACCGGTGGCCAGTACAATCATGTGGGCTGATGGCAACGCGGGCACTATCAGCTCCGCGGGCGATCAGTTCCTCGGCGAGGTCGAAGTTCGGTACCGCGTAGGCGTCATTGCGACCCAGTTCGGCGAGAGGCGTTGTATGGCCGTCCTTGTCGACGCGATGATACCGTACAGGGAATTCGTCGAATGATGGAGGAGTTGAATGGCTACGGGGCATAGTGCCTGGGCGCGATTTGGTAAGAAATGAGGAGCGTTGGAGGTATGGGGCTCAGAAGAATGTAGTGTAGCGACAGAGCGACCTCCTTCCGGAAACGGGGCGACATTGTAGACAAGAAGAGGGTAGGCGCGCAAGCACAGTTCTTGTCGGCGGCACTTTTTTGACAGTGCGGGAACGGCTATGCTAGAGTCCGCGTTCCTTTCATATTTTCATATTTTAAGGTTTTTTATCACGTAACTTCCTAAGGAATACGGATATGAGTGGGATGCGGACACATGTGATCATCGTCGCAGGAGCGGGGCCAGCTGGTATGGCTGTCGCCAGTGCGCTCTCAAAAGCCGGCTGCGAAATCATCATTCTGAATCGTGATATCAAGTTCGGGGGATTGGCCGAATATGGGATATTCCCCTCTAAGCTGAAACTTCGTGGTGGTCTCAAGAAACAGTATTGGGAACTTCTTCAACAGAAGAACGTTCATTACTTCGGTAATGTCTCCATCGGGAACGGAAAGGATCTGACGGTCGACGATGTACGCGGGTTGGGTGCGAGCGCGGTTGTCTTCACGATCGGGGCACAGGGAACGAAGGCCATTGGTGTCGAGGGGGATTCTGCTCAAGGCGTGTTTCACGCAAAAGATGTGGTCTATCATTACAATCGTTTGCCTGGTTTTGGTGACCGTCCTTTCGAAATGGGTCAGCATGTGGCCGTGATCGGGGCGGGGGATGTGATGGTGGACATTGCCCATTGGTTGGTTCGCTACAAGAAAGTAGAAAGAGTCACGGCAATTGTCAGGCGAGGACCGGTAGAACGGAAGTACAATCCAAAAGAAATCCGCAGCATCTGTGCGAATATGGACCTGGATGGGATCAACGCTGAGTTTGAGCGCATCAGGGACCGTATCGTCAAGGTCGGACAGAATCCCGATGAAGTTTTAAAGGCATTCACCGATGAGTTCACCAAATGCGAGCCGATCGTGAGCGAGACGAAAATGGGCTTCCGTTTTCTTGCATCGCCTAAGCGTATTCTGGTTGGCGGCAACAATCGGGTGTGCGGACTTGAAATGGAAGATAACCGGCTCGATCCCAAGGGGCAGGATACCGTTGCCGTGGGGTTGAAGCAGTATTATGAGTTTCCTTGTGATTCGGTGGTTTTTGCCGTCGGCGACAAGGTGGATGAAACCGTCGGGTTGCCTTATAAAAATGGAATGTTCACCACGAATCCTAATAAAACTGGTAATGATCCGGATGATGCGCTTTTCCAAGCCTACGATGAATCTACAGGCCAGGTGATCGAAGGGGTCTTTTTAGCTGGTTGGGCTCGGAAAGCCAGTGAGGGGCTCGTCGGCGTCGCGAAGCGGGACGGGGATTGGTGTGCGGAGGTTGTCGAACGCTATTTGGCGACCAAGGCCGGCGGAGGAGATATCAAGGTCGTGCTCGATCGACTGCATGTGCTTTTGAAACAACGGAAAAGTCGTCCGGTCGACGTGAATGGCTTACGAGCACTCGAAGTGGCGGAACGCTCATTCACAGGGAAAGGTGACTGCATCGGAGAGTTCAAGTTTTCAGCAAACCAAGACATGCTCCAATATGTTGAACAGATAAAACTGTGAAGGGGATGAGTGATCTATCTCTATCCATGCCCCCATTTCAGTTTCTCGCGTAGCACCTCGTAATAGTGGCTTTCCGGAAATCTGATCAATTTAGTCCGATAGTCTGACGATTGAATTACTGCCGTATCACCTTGGATCATGGCAACGCCGACCTGCCCATCGAGCGTGGCCATTGAACCGTCATCTTTACTCGTCAACGTCACTTCAATGACGACATCGCCTGGTACGATGAGCGGGCGGTGCGTCAACGTATGTGGACAGATGGGAGTCAGGATAAGCGCCTGAAGAGCTGGGTTCATGATGGGGCCACCCGCAGAGAGAGAATACGCCGTAGAACCTGTGGGTGTTCCGATGATCAGACCGTCCCCTCGGAGATTTGTCACGAACTGGCCGCCTATGGCGACTCGTAGCTCGATCATACGGGCGAGGGTGCCCTTACTGATGACGACATCGTTCAGCACGATGCCCCGGGCGACTGTTTCTCCATGGCGATGAACATGCGTCGCCAACATGAGGCGTTCATCGAGGGTGTAATCGTTGGCGAACACTCGTTCGAGCGAAGGATAGAGATTATCCAGTCGGACTTCCGTTAAGAAGCCGAGTCCTCCCATGTTAACACCAAGGATAGGACTGCCCCGTTCTGCCGCGAGCCGCGCTGCATTCAGAATGGTCCCGTCACCTCCGAGTACCAGAAGGACATCGGCTTTTTCGGCCAGCTGAGTTTTGGGAATACCTCCCTGTTCGTTCAGCAACGTCGCCGAGGTTGTATCGAGCAGGACGTCGATGTTACGGGCACGGAGCCAGGCGACCACGCCAAGCAGCGTAGCCTTGACCTCGGGGAATTTGGGCTTGGTCAAAATTCCGATGCTTTTACTTTTCATGGATCTCAAACATACGATTGGAGGGATACGGGGAGCGCGATTCTATCGGCATGCTCATTTTTGTGTCAATGGATAACATACGCTTGTTGTGTTTCGTACAATGCAAGAAGCAAAAACAGTGAACATGGCTGAGGTTCTGTTACTGTCTCGTTATCCGCGCAACCTTGACTCTCAAGAATACTGTGGTTAGAATTAGGCCAAGAATTTTCAATGGTTTTGCTCGAACGCGGCCGGAATTCGCACTCACGAGTAAGGAGGCAGGATGTTCGAACGATTCACAGACAAAGGTCGAAAGATCATCATCCTCGCGCGCGAGGAGGCCGAGCGACATCAAAACGACTATCTGGGAACTGAGCATCTTGTTTTGGCCATCCTTCGTGAGTCTGATGGCATTGCCCTGATGATTCTGAAAAAAATGGGCCTTTCTACCGAGCAGATTCGGCTGGAAATCGAGAGAAATCTGCCGGGTGGGGGGACCACCATGACGTTTGGAGAGATCCCTTTTAGCCCGCGTGTAAAGAAGGTCATTGAATACGGAGTGGAAGAGGCTCGTTTGCTGGGCCATAACCACATCGGTAGCGAGCATCTTCTTCTTGGTCTCCTCCGGGAAGAAGAAGGAATCGGGGGGAAAATCCTTCGAAGCCTGGGGGCCAATCTGTTAACCGCTCGTCAATTAACCGTGACGTTCTTGCGAAAGTCCGCTCCGCGTGAGCGGGATCGAAAGAGCAATACTCCTGCACTTGATGAATTCGGCCGTGATTTGACCCAGTTGGCTCAAGAAGGTCAACTGGACCCGGTAATTGGCCGAGCCGACGAAATCGAGCGCGTCCTCCAGATTCTCAGTCGAAGGAGCAAGAACAACCCTGTGCTGATCGGCGAATCAGGGGTCGGAAAAACCGCCATCGTCGAAGGGCTCGCCCAACGTATTGTTCAATCGGAAGTCCCGGACAATCTGCTCTCCCGTCGGGTCATTGCGTTGGACTTAGGGTCTCTCGTTGCAGGCACCAAGTACCGCGGGCAATTTGAGGAGCGTCTCAAAGTCGTGATGAAGGAGATTGTCCAAGCGGGCAATATTATCATCTTTATCGACGAGTTGCATACGCTGGTTGGCGCAGGAGCCGCCGAGGGGTCCATTGACGCCTCCAATATGTTGAAGCCGGCCCTTTCGCGTGGCGAGATTCAATGCATCGGAGCCACAACTCTGGATGAATACCGAAAGCATATTGAAAAGGATGGTGCCTTGAAACGGCGATTTCAGCCGATTCATGTTCAGCCACCGAATCTCGACGAAACGGTCCGCATCATCCAAGGGCTTCGGGATCGATACGAAGAACATCACGGCGTGGAAATCACCGAAGAAGCAATCGTCGAGGCCGTCAAGTTATCGGATCGGTACATCACCGATCGGTTCCTGCCCGACAAGGCGATCGATTTGATTGACGAAACCGGCTCGCGTGCCAAACTCCAGACGTACGCACTTCCTTCTGAATTAAAAGCGATGGAACAAGAGCTGAAGAAGGTGTCGCGGGAAAAAGAACTCTCGATCTCCATGCAGAATTTCGAGGAAGCCGTACGGCATCGCGAGGAAGAAGAGCGGTTGCGGAAGTTGCTCGACGAGTCCAAACGAGAATGGAAAAAGAACCAGGAAAAGAACAAGCCGGTGATCGGAAAAGAGGATGTCGCTTACGTTGTCTCAAAAATGACCGGCATTCCGCTCTTTAAGCTGGAGGAGGAAGAGTCCAACAAACTATTACGCATGGAAGAGTTTCTCCATAAACGAGTCGTCGGCCAAAATGAAGCAATTTCCGCCGTGGCCCGCGCCATCCGCCGATCTCGTGCCGGCTTGAAGGAAGCCCGGAAGCCAATCGGCTCGTTCATTTTCTTGGGACCGACGGGTGTGGGCAAGACAGAACTGGCCCGGACCTTGGCGGAGTTTCTCTTCAATAGCGAAGATGCATTGATTCGTGTCGATATGTCCGAATATCAGGAGAAGTTTACCAGTTCTCGGCTTTTTGGAGCCCCTCCCGGCTATGTCGGATATGAAGAGGGAGGACAGTTAACCGAAAAGGTTCGTCGTCGACCGTATTCTGTCGTGTTGTTCGATGAAATCGAAAAGGCACATCCGGACGTGTTCAATGTCCTGCTTCAAGTTCTAGACGACGGCGTGTTGACCGATAGCCTTGGACGAAAGGTCGATTTCAAGAATACCGTCGTCATCATGACGTCGAATATCGGGACGAAAATGATTCAGAAGGGTGTCTCCCTTGGTTTCCAGAGCACGGAAGGTGAAGCCGCGCGTCGGAAGAAGGAAGAAGTGCTTGGAGAGCTTCGAAAATCGTTCAGTCCAGAATTTCTGAACCGGATCGATGAAATCGTGATTTTCCATCAATTGGAAAAAGAGCAGCTCTACAGCATCTTGGATATTCTCCTGCGCGAATTGAACCTCCGTCTCTTGGACAAGGGAATTGAAATCGAGGTCGACGACGAAGTCAAACAGTGGTTGATCAAAGAGGGGTATGAGCCGCTGTACGGAGCCAGACCAATGCGGCGGGCTATCCAACGTGCCATCGGTGATCCGCTCTCGGATGAACTGATCAGGGGACGTTTTAAAGAGATCCGCAAAGTGAAAGTAGTGCTGCGGGACGGGGCTCCGACATTTATTGAGCAGGAGGCGATGGCCGGAGTGTAGGGCCCATTGTTATTCTATTGAACATCATGCGACCCATAACGGCCTCTGCAGCAGATAGCTGCAGAGGCCGTCTTGTTCTGCAATCCCATCCGGACCACTCGTAACAAGATGTGTGCCCATCCTGATCCGTCCGAATTTCAACATGGTGCTCGATGGTTTCCTAGTCCGGTTCTTGGCATTGAGTCTTCATGCGATGAAACCGCTGCAGCCGTACTCAGCCATGAAGGCGAAGTGCTTTCTAACGTCGTTTCGTCCCAGGTGGCCGTCCATGAAAAGTTCGGTGGTGTCGTTCCGGAGTTGGCCGCTCGAGCGCACTTGGGGAAGATCGATATGGTTGTGAACGAAGCTTTGACGGCTGCCCAGGTTTCGAAAAATACCCTTGGTGCCGTCGCCGTCACTCAGGGGCCTGGGTTGGCTGGAGCGCTTTTGGTGGGAGTCAATTATGCGAAAGCCTTGAGCTACGGTTTGGGTATCCCAATCATGGGGGTCAATCACCTACAAGGGCACATCGCTTCTGCATGGCTCGCCGATCCGACGTTTCCTCTCTCCTGTATCGTGCTCGTTGTATCTGGGGGCCACACCCATCTCTATCGCCATGAAGCCGGTGGTCGATGTATTCTTCTAGGGCGTACGCGTGATGATGCGGCGGGTGAAGCTTTCGACAAGGGAGCTCAGATGCTGGGTCTAGAATATCCCGGTGGGCCGGCTGTGGATCGAGTCGCACGTTCCGGCGATTCACAGGCCTTACGATTTCCTCGGTTTCGCGGCGCCAAAAGCAGTCTGGAGTTCAGCTTCAGTGGTCTCAAGACGGCGTTATTATATAAACTACGAGAAATGAGCGATCCGCTGCAACCTCGGCAGACTGCCGACTTCGCGGCCAGCTACCAAGAGGCCATTGTGCAGGTCTTAGCCACGAAGGCCTTTGTGGCTCTCAAACAGTCGAATCTGACGGCGCTTGCCGTTGTGGGAGGAGTGTCAGCCAATTCACGGCTGAGAACCGTATTAAGGGAGTGCGCAGCGCAGGAAGGTATTCGTCTAGCACTGCCGCCTATTGAGTATTGTACCGACAATGCTGCCATGATTGCCTCAGCGGGACGTCAGTTACTGATGAACGGAGTACCGCCATATTCGGATCTCGATATCAGTCCGACTGAAAGATGCGTAACGATTCGTGGGGAAAACCGGCACAGATCGGTTTCTGTAGGAGATAAGGAGAAAACCCATTCCTGACATTCGAGGCCAAATCACGGGGCTACGCACCAGCCAAATCGCGTCCCTAGAACGACTCTACCGACGGCGTGTCTCACCCGACAAGGTCATTTCCCCCGAGCTGGCCAAGACAATGGCCCAGTTGACCATTGAGCTTCGTCGACCGATCGGTGTGCTGTTGACGAGGCGAGGCCAAGTTCAGGAAGTCATTGTGGGAACGGATTTGACGTTGTCCCCTACGACGCTCACCTTGTTCCGCACAGGGAATCGATCACTCCGTGGTCTGAGATTCATTCGTACGCAACTGCACGATCAGCCTTTAAATCAAGAGATACTGACCGACCTCGCCTTTTTGAGGCTTGATCTTATTGGCCTCCTCTCCGTCACGGAGGACGGCAGACTAGGCAACCTGTATGTGGCTCATCTACTGGCCCCCAATTCGACCGGCCAATTGTTCAATGTGCTGAAGGCCGTCCCATTCCACAATCTAACGATGATGTTCGATCAGTTCATCGCAGAGCTGGAGGTAGATCTTCAGCAGGCCCGAGCGCACCATGCCGTGGAAAGTGGAAAGGAATCGGCGGTTCTGGTGAGCGCTTCCGCCAAAAGTCGGCCAGAGCAGGAAGAACGATTATCCGAATTGGCGGAATTGGCGACCTCCGCCGATGTCACGGTGGTCGATCGTGTCGTGCAAAGAACGCCGGACGGGCATCAACGCTATCTCTTGGGAAGCGGCAAGATGAAGGATGTTCTGATTCAGACACTTCACCGGGGTGCCGACATGGTGATCTTTGATCAAACGTTGTCGCCGGCTCAACTGCGAGCTATTTCCGAGATGACCGATATTAGGGTGATCGACCGGACGCAGCTGATTCTGGATATCTTTGCACGCAGAGCCCATAGTCGTGAAGGCAAAGTGCAGGTGGAGTTGGCGCAGTTACGGTACCTGCTTCCACGATTGTCCGGAAAGGGTACTCAACTGTCACGACTCGGTGGCGGGATCGGTACCAGAGGGCCAGGCGAAACCAAACTGGAAACCGATCGTCGTCGTGTGCGGGACCGCATCACGCATTTAGAGCGGGAGCTGACCCAATTTGGACGCCAGCAAAATCAACGGCGGTCCAGACGGGGGCGACACGGGCTCCCCATCGTTTCTCTCGTGGGCTATACGAACGCCGGCAAGTCGACATTGCTTAACGTGCTGACCAACAGCCAGGTGTCGGCCCAAAACAGACTGTTCGAAACTTTGGATACGACGAGCCGACGGCTGCGGTTCCCGGAGGACCGTGAGGTCATCATCACCGATACGGTCGGGTTTATTCGGGATCTTCCGCAGGAACTGGTCGGCGCTTTTCGGACAACGCTTGAAGAACTACGAGAGGCGGATCTGCTGTTGCATGTTGTCGATGGCAGTGCCGCAGACATCGACATTCAGATTACCGCAGTCATCGCCATTCTTGAAGAATTGCATCTGGATGCGATACCAAGATGGCTCGTATTCAATAAGTGCGATCGGATGTCACAGCCGCAGGCTGAGTTGCTCTGCCGACGCTATGGAGCCATTGGCATTTCCGCACTCCAGCCAGACACACTCCGCCCTCTTCTTGCCCGACTGGAAGCGTACGTGAGAAGTATGTCCATCGGTGAACGTCAGACGGCTAGCCCGTCCCTACTGGACGACTCGCTGCTTGCATCTCGCCGGTGACCTCGGCACAATCGTGCCGCCATGAAGAGAACCAAGCGTATGAAGACGCAGCCCGCGTTAGACCGCCCGGCGCGGATTGCCAGCAGTCTCCGTCGCGCTATGCCGGTAGCTCGGGTGGAGTTGGCGCATCGTTCTCCGTGGGAACTGCTGGTGGCTACGATCCTTTCAGCACAATGCACCGACCAGCGGGTGAATCAGGTCACGCCGACCCTGTTCAAGCAATATCCATCACCTCAAGCCATGTCAAAAGCGACGCCCGCTGAGCTAGAAACACAGATTAGGTCGACGGGCTTTTATAAGAGCAAGGCAAAAAATTTGATCGGCTGTGCACAGGTCATTACCGCGCAGTTCAAAGGACACGTGCCTGATACGATGGAAGAACTCACTGCGATACCTGGTGTCGGGAGAAAAACAGCCAATGTGCTGCTTGGGGCTGTATTTGGTAAACCGGGTGTGGTGGTCGATACCCATGTGAAACGGGTCGCCAACCGGTTGGCCCTGACCCGATCCAATGACCCTGAACAGATCGAGCGAGATCTGCAATCGGTGTATCCGCCAAGCCAGTGGACGGAGGTGTCGCAGCGATTGCTCCTTCATGGCCGGTACGTGTGTCTCGCACGGAAACCTCGCTGTTTCGCTTGCCCGATTTACGATGTGTGTGAGTGGGAAGGAAAACTATCAAGATGATCAAGAGCATGACCGGGTTCGGACAGCGACAGGGGACATGGTCCGACGGGACTGTCAGTGTCGAAGTGCGTTCGGTCAACCATCGCTTTCTGGAAACATCCATTCGTCTCCCGAAGTCGATGAGCGGGCTGGAAGAACGCTTCAAGAAGACGATCCTAGAACATTGTGCACGGGGAAGAGTTGATTTGACAGTGTTGCTCCAGGGCGGTCGGGGAAGCGCTCGCACGGTGCAGCTTGACGTTACGTTAGCGAAACAGTACCATCGCGCCCTTCGCACGCTTCAGCGCACGTTGAAACTGAAGGGCTCCATCGATATCGGACTGATGACGGGGTTTCGCGATATCATCACGTTGTCTGAGCAGCCGACCGACGATCCCAAGCTCACAGGATTGGTGGAACAACTTGGAATGCACGCGGTGTCGGATATGGCCAAAATGCGGGAGAAAGAAGGGGCCTTGCTGGCACAGGATATCCTTGCTCGGCTTGGTCACGTGCGTGAATGCACCCGCGGAGTTTCGTCCCGTGCCCCTTGCATTGCTCAGGAAACCTTCGACCGTATGAAGCAGCGAGTGGAGAAGTTATTGGCGGACCCCATTCCAGACATCCCTCGGCTCAACCAGGAGTTGGCCTTGTATGCCGACCGGTGTGACATTACGGAAGAATTGGTCAGGCTCGACACCCATATGATACAGTTTGAGCGTGCACTCCACGGTAGCGAGTCGGTAGGTAAAACGCTGGACTTTCTTCTCCAGGAGATGGGCCGGGAAGTCAATACCATCGGATCGAAAGCCAATGATGCGACAATTAGGGCCGATGTGGTGAGAATGAAGACCGAACTCGAACGCATGCGTGAACAGATACAGAACGTTGAATGAGTACCGCGCTTACCACAAGTAATCCTCCCCCGAGTATGGCGGGGAGTTCGCACGTTCCTGAACGTCGGGGAATCCTGTACATCATTTCAGCCCCTTCAGGTGCAGGGAAGACGACACTGTGCAAACAGATCGTAGGATCGGTCTCCAGGGTGTGGCATTCGGTGTCGTTTACAACGAGAAAACCGCGCCCTGGCGAGGTGGACGGACGTGAGTACTTTTTTATCGAAGAGAACGTATTTCACGACATGGTTGCGAGGAACGAGTTCTTGGAATATGCCCACGTGTATTCCAACTGGTATGGAACACCACGCAAACCGTTGATCGATAAAATGGAGCAGGGCATCGATGTCTTGCTGGAAATCGATGTCCAGGGTGCGATGCAGATCAAGAAGAAGTTTGCAGACGCCGTCTATATCTTCATTCTTCCTCCATCGATGGACATTCTGCGTGCTCGGCTCCAAGGCCGGGGGTCAGATTCACAGGAGGACATTGCTCGCCGACTGCAAAAAGTAAAAGAAGAAGTCTGGTGCTTCCGTGAGTATTATTACATTGTCCGCAACGATGATTTAGCGCAATCTCTCCGTGAGTTGCAAAGCATTTTTGTGGCGGAACGTCTGAAGACCAAACGAATGGACATGCATTGGCTTGAGCAGAGCTTTATTCTCGAAAAAGATGCACAATCGGCGAAACGGGAACCGTCATCCACTTTATAGCAAGGGGGCACGAGTTATTATGATCGACATGCTGAGTTTGTTGCCGCAATACACGTCAAATGAATTTGATTCCCGTCACCGGCTGGTGATTGTCGCGTCACAGCGGGCGAAGCACTTGACTCAGGGCGCAAAGCCTGCCGGAACCTCTCGTTTCACGAAGGAAACGACCATCGCGTTGGATGAGGTGCTGAGAAGTCATGTCAGGTATTTGACCGGTAAGGAAGCTCGCGACGCGATGAAGGAAGCCAAACGAGGGAAGGAAGGTGAAACCGAGCGCATCGCGATGATGACCGGAGAAGACGCACGCGAAATCAAGAAAGAACTGAGTGTCTACGTCGACGATACGGTACAGCCGACGGTGGCGTCGGCTGAGGAGTAGGCATTGGACGAAGCACAAGTGCAGCCTAATCTGTTGGGCAAGCGGCTGGTCCTTGGAGTCACCGGCAGCATCGCCGCGTATAAATCGGTCGGCTTGCTCCGCGCACTTATAAGTAACGGTGCCGCTGTGTCTGTCGTGATGACTCAGGCTGCCACGAAATTCGTGACACCCCTTACGTTTGAAGTTCTCTCAGGACGACGAGTCGTGACAGACCTTTTTGATTCTCACGAGGAGATGACCCATCTCGCCATCCCAGGACAAGCCCATGCGGTGATCGTGGCACCGGCGACGGCCAATTTTCTGGCAAAGGCAGCCCTCGGTCTGGCTGATGATCCGTTGAGCACGATGCTGTTGAACGCTCGGTGTCCCGTGATCGTCGTTCCTGCCATGGATGGAGACATGTGGACACATTCCACGGTCGTTCAACATGTTCAGGAACTTCGAGCTCGGGGCGTCGTCGTGCTCGATCCCGATGTCGGTCCACTGGCATCAGGGCAGATTGCACAGGGGAGGTTCCCCGCCGAGTCGCGAATCTTGGACGCGGTACAGTCGGCACTTATCCCTCAGCGAGATTGGCAAGGGCAGCGGGTGCTGGTCTCGGCCGGCCCAACCCACGAACCCATTGACCCGGTTCGTTTTATTTCAAACCGCTCCTCCGGCAAGATGGGGTATGCCATCGCAGAGGCTGCTCGGGATCGAGGAGCGGAAGTCATGCTGGTTACCGGACCGTCCTCTCTGGCGCTTCCTTCTGGTATTGCCGCAGTTTCGGTCAATACAGCCAGCGAAATGGCGGAGGAGTTGAGCAGACATTTTCCTTCCGCGACCGTGCTGATCATGGCTGCAGCGGTTGCAGACTTTCGTCCCAAAATGCCGGCGGAACAGAAGCTCAAAAAAAATGGTAAATCCGAGCTCGTGCTCGAGCTTGAAGCCACTCCGGACATTCTCGCGATGTTGTCTGCCCGACGGACGTCGCAGGTCGTGGTAGGCTTTGCGGCGGAAACCGAGCAGGTCTTGTCGCATGCCAAGGACAAATTGAGGGGAAAAGGGCTTGATCTCATCGTCGCGAACGATATTACGCAAGCGGGTGCTGGGTTTGGCAGCGATGACAATGCGGTCGTCATTCTCGCGGCTACGGGTGAACAAAGGGTCTTGGGGCTGATGCCCAAACGTCGTCTGGCCGATGAAATTCTGACGACCGTGAAAGATTTGTGTCTGACTCCACCTCATCGGGAACCCTTGGGGCGAAGAAGGTGAGCGATGGCATCACGTTCAAAAAAATCGAATGCTGCTGAAATTGACCGATTGGCGTTAGCCTTTGCCAAAGAGCCTGGATCCAAGGTGTTTATACCTTTGGCGGAAGAGTACGGTAAAGCCGGCATGTGGGAAGAGGCTGCTGCTGTACTTGAAGATGGGCTGAAGACCTATCCGGGTTTCATCACAGCCATGGTGGCGTTGGGTCGTGCCTATGAGCAGATGGACCAACCGGTCAAGGCTAAAGCCATTCTTGAAGAAGCCGTTAAGTTAAGCCCAGAGAATCTTCGCGCGCATCGAACATTGGCCAAACTCTACGTGGCCCAAGGGGCCAGAGAAGCAGCCATCCGGTCATGCAATGTCATTTTGTCCATTAATCCGCATGACCAGGAAGCATTGTCTCTTCGTGCCGGGTTCGGCGCTCCAACGGCGGATGTGGCGGCAGAATCACACAGGCATCTGGACGAAAAAACGCTCGAAACGGCAAACTTGGGCCTAGTCCGTCGTTCCGAAGAAGGGAAGCCAGCTGTTTCAGAGGATGCGACATCAGCAATGGATGATGAGGTCAAGAGGTCGCCTCATCTCGTACGACAATCACAGGAAACGCTTGTTTCTACAGTTAGTTCCACGCCCCTAACCTCTGAGAAAACTCGAAATCCGGTGATCATGCAACTTGAGCAGTGGCTCAACTCGATCCAAGCCCGTCGACGATATCCCCGTTCAGCTGCTTGACTGCGCTCTCGATCTTCCTTGTGCGTTCAACGGTTTGACCCTCCGAGAGTGGACTGCTAAAATGCCGCCCTTAGTGTGGCGATTCGGACATAGGTACGTGGAGGGGCTCGTACGCGACATGCCTCGCATCCTGGTCCTTCACGGACCTAATCTAAACCTCTTGGGCAATCGGGAAGCGTCCATTTATGGGACGGAGACCTTGGAGAGGATCAATGCGTCGCTGATGAAGCTGGGTGGCGAACTTGGAGTCCAACTTGTTATTCGTCAGTCGAATTTTGAAGGAGAATTGGTGAATTGGATTCAAGATGCCCGAGGTGACTATCGGGGTATTATCATCAATCCTGCCGCCTATACGCACACCAGCATTGCAATTCGGGATGCTCTGGCCGCCGTCGATTTGCCCACCATCGAGGTCCACTTGTCAAACATCTATCGGCGTGAAGATTTCAGGCAACATTCATATGTGTCGGGAGTGGCATTGGCGCAAATCTCCGGGTTCGGTGCAACCGGGTATCTCTTAGCCTTGCGAGGACTGTGCGAACACATATTAAAGACAAGCTCCAAGGGATCTGAATGACCGCCGCTAGAAAGCGAAGCGAAGTCACGGGCGCACGGAAGAAATCATCACGTCGGTAGGGTTCTTCGATAGTGTTCTTAAGAGAAAGGGGTAGCGAGTGATTTCCACAGTGGATTTTCGTAGCGGCGTGCGTTTGATGGTCGAAGGCGAACCCTTTTATATCGTCGAGTTTCAGCATGTAAAGCCCGGTAAAGGCGGGGCCTTCGTTCGTACGAAGTTGAAAAGCTATCTTTCGGGAAATGTGTTGGACCGGACATTTCGTTCCGGAGAACGGTTTGAAGAGCCCGATTTGGAAGAGCGCGACATGCAGTTCCTCTACGCGTCTGGAGATTCCTATACGCTGATGGATACGGACACGTACGAGCAATTGACGTTCGAAAGAAATCAATTAGGTGAAAACGCCGATTTGTTGAAAGAAAATATGATCGTCAAGATCCTCATATACGAGCATCGGCCCATCGCCGTCGAGTTGCCAAACTTCATTGAGCTCAAGGTCGTCGATGCGGAGCCGGGCGTGCGAGGGGACACTGCGTCCGGGGGAACCAAACCGGCGATTGTTGAGACGGGAGCGACGATCAAGGTTCCGCTCTATTTGGAGGTCGGCACCGTTATCCGGATCGATACTCGAACCAGGTCTTATGTGGAGCGTGTTCGGTGAGTCGTCGTCGATCTACTCACTCCAAGGCTAAGGCTCGTCGTATTGTGCTCCCTCGGGCTACGAACGAGACAGGACATGACGTCTCTCTCACAGGAGGCTCGACCAAGCAAATCCAGGAACTCATCGATCTGCTTCGGCGCAATAATTTGACCGAGCTGGAATTCGAACGACAAGGCGTCCGTATCCGCGTCCGTCATGAGCTTGTCGCCAGATCGTTGGCGACATCAGTGCAAGAGCCTGTTCCCGTCACGCCTCAACAGCCGGTTCATCCTACGGCAGTCGCCACATCGGTATCGGACGCGAGCACCGGTTTTGTGACGGTCACTTCCCCCATCGTGGGAACGTTTTACCGATCTCCATCTCCCGATGCCGATCCGTACGTTGAAGAAGGGGATCCTGTGAAGAAGGGCCAGGTGCTGTGCATCGTCGAAGCGATGAAACTCATGAACGAAATTGAATCGGAAGTTGACGGCCGCCTGGTCAAGATCCTGGTGGACAACACAAAACCGGTGGAATATGGTCAAGCACTGTTTCTGATCGATCCCAAAGCCGCTTCATAGGTCATTCTAAAGGCTATCCCTCGCCATTGTATCGGAGCCGAGACGTGTTTAAGAAAGTTCTGGTTGCCAATCGCGGAGAAATCGCGTTGCGAGTGATCCGCGCTTGTAAGGAACTTGGCATCAAGACCGTGGCGATTCACTCTGAAGCCGACGCACTTTCGCTACATGTTCGAGCGGCCGACGAAAAGGTATGTGTGGGGCCGGCGGAATCAGCGCTTAGTTACCGAAATATTCCCAACGTCCTGAGCGCCGCGGAGATTACGGGAGTCGATGCGATCCATCCCGGGTACGGATTTCTATCCGAGAACGCCCATTTCGCGGAGGTGTGCGAGTCAATCGGCGTGAAGTTTATCGGACCCAGTTCGGAAAATATCGCCATGATGGGGGATAAGGCGAAGGCGCGTGAGATCGTGGCGAATCGAGGTCTTCCGGTCACACCCGGAAGTCCAGGTGAATTGCGCAGCGAGGAGGATGCCCTGCAGGCGGCGCAGAAGATCGGCTTTCCCGTCATCATCAAGGCTACGGCTGGGGGGGGAGGGCGAGGCATGCGTGTCGTCAACAGAGCCGAAGACCTGGGCCGAGCCTTTCAGGCCGCTCAGGCTGAAGCGAAGTCCACCTTCGGCAATGACGGAGTGTACCTTGAACGGTATTTCCTGGAACCGCGCCATATCGAGGTGCAGATTTTGGCCGATCAATACGGTCGCGTCGTCCACCTTGGAGAACGAGATTGTTCGATTCAGCGGCGGCATCAAAAGCTGGTGGAGGAAACTCCATCTCCGGTCGTCGATGAGAAGTTGCGTCGGGAAATCGGTCGAGTCGCCGTGGAGGCGGTGAAAGCCGCGCATTACAGGAATGTGGGTACCGTGGAGTTTTTACTCGACAAGGATCGCCAATTTTATTTCATGGAAGTCAATACCCGTATCCAAGTGGAACACCCCATCACTGAAATGGTAACCGGCATCGATTTGATCAAGGAGCAGATTCGTCTGGCTGCCGGTCAGCCCCTTTCGATTCGGCAACAAGATGTCGTGCTTACCGGGCACAGTCTCGAGTGCCGTATCAACGCGGAAGATCCAGAAAAATTCACGCCCTCACCGGGAACGATCACCAAATACAGTCCGCCCGGAGGTTTTGGGGTGCGGGTCGACTCGGCAATGGAGACCGGATCGGTCGTCGTTCCGTACTACGATTCCATGATTGCGAAATTAATCACCTATGGACGGGATCGACAGGAATCCATAGCTCGCATGAGACGCGCACTGAGCGAATTTCATATCGAAGGTATCAAGACCACCATCCCGCTTCATGGCCGAATCCTCGATGATCCTGATTTCCAGAAAGGCCATGTGTCGACGACGTTCCTGGAACGGTTTCTCGCCAGCTAATCCGTAATCTCCCTCTCCCAAAGACGGCACTTTTCAGCGTTCGTTCACCGGGTGATCTCATCCCTTGGTAAGGGGAACGTCTCATGATAAGCTCAACACAGTGTTTGAGGGAGGGTTCGTCCGCTTCAGGTGAAGGACAGGTGCATCCCTTGTCGGCTTCCTGATAGGATACACCAGCGCTCGATGGATAGAGCGTCCAATGTATGCGACGTATCGGCTACATTCTCAGTATCGTGGCCATCGGAATGGCGATCGGCGGCTACGTGTTTTTCAATGGGGAGCGGAAGCCGCCCATTCGATACCGAACTGCGGCGGTCGATCGTGGTCAGGTTATTTCTGTGGTCAGCGCGACGGGGACCATCAACCCGGTTGTGTCGGTTCAGGTCGGCTCGCAAGTATCGGGTATGATCAAGAGCCTCCATGCCGACTTCAATTCGCATGTCAAAGCCGGGGACATCGTCGCTGTCATTGATCCAGAACCGTTCAAGGCTCGCCGGGAACAGGCTGCCAGCAACTTGGAAATGGCGCGATCAGCCGTTGCACGGGCGAAGGCTGATCTCGCGCAGCGAAGGCGTGAACTTGACCGCGTTCAATCGTTGTTGCCGCAGCAATTTGTTTCACAAAACGACGTCGATGTCGCGCTGACAAATTACCAAAGTGCCGAAGCACAGCTGCGGGTTGCGGAGGCTCAGGTGAAGCAGGCAGAAGCGGCATTGAACGCGACCGAACTGGAACTGAAGTACACGATCATTCGATCACCCGTGGATGGAATTGTCGTCGCCCGCAACATCGAGGTCGGTCAGACGGTCGCGGCCAGCTTTGCAACGCCAAACTTGTTTTTGATCGCTCTTGATCTCACGAAGATGCAGGTCGATACCAACGTGAGTGAGTCGGATATCGGGGGCATGGCGGAAGGCAAGGAAGCCGTCTTCACGGTGGATGCGTATCCGGGAATGTCCTTTACCGGAACGATCAAACAAGTACGTCTCGCGCCGATCAGCATTCAGAATGTCGTCACTTACAACGTGGTCGTTGGTGTGGAGAATAAGGAGTTACGATTGAAACCCGGTATGACCGCCAATGTATCCATCGTGGTGGAACAGAAAGACCAGGTTCTCAAGCTTCCCAACGCAGCTCTTCGGTTTGTGCCTCCGAAAGGTGAAGGCAGTCCTGGGGAGGCCGATGGGAAAACGGGAAAAGGAGATGGCGGCCGTCCTGTCAGGGTGGATACACGATCTCTGACGTCGAAAACCATCTGGAAGCAAATAGAAAACGGCGACATAGTGCCTCTGTCGGTCCAACCCGGTATTTCGGACGGCGTCAGCACGGAAATCCTATCCGGTGATCTGGTGGAAGGTGATCTGGTTGTCGTTGGTATCGATCGTCCGATCGGCGATCGAAAAAGCAGCGACTTACCTCCGGGCTTTGGAAACCAACAGCGTCCTCGATCCCGTTGAGGCTTGCGACTGCCCACCGAATATTGTTTGACGTGCGGTCACTCAGCCAGTGGAGGAGTGAACCGTCTGGCGACCATAGTACTCTTCTTCCATGCCGGGCTTCGGCATCCATAGTCCGGGGTAATCATGTGACCGCACTCATCGTCTGTGAAGATATTTGGAAGATTTACCGAGTCGGCGATGTTGAAGTACAAGCGCTGAGAGGGTTGAATCTCACCATACAGCAGGGCGAGTTCGTGGCGATTATGGGTTCCAGTGGGTCGGGCAAGTCTACGCTGATGAACATCCTCGGGTGCTTGGACCAACCGACCAAGGGACAGTACAGGCTGAACGGGAGCGAGGTCGGAAGGCTGCCGCCGGACCGATTGGCGGAAATTCGGAATCAGCAAATCGGATTCGTGTTTCAGAGTTTCAACCTCATTCCTCGCACCAGCGCTTTGGAAAATGCTCAATTGCCGCTGTTTTACAGGGGACTTCCCTTGAAGGAGCAGCGGGCTCTGGCTTTCTCCGCACTCGAACGTGTCGGATTAAGTGGACGTGAGCATCATACCCCGACGCAACTTTCCGGCGGTCAACAGCAACGGGTGGCCATCGCGCGGGCGTTGGTGACCGCTCCCTCGTTGTTATTGGCCGACGAACCGACCGGAAACCTGGATACTGAGTCCAGCCAAGAGATCATGGGGATTCTTGATGGACTGAATCAGGAAGGAATCACGGTGATCTTGGTAACTCATGAGATTGATGTTGCCGCCTACGCATGGCGGCAGATCACCATCAAGGATGGCCAAATATTAAGCGACCGACCGACCGAGGGGCGCTCGCGTCTCGTGGGACAGTAAATGACGGCTTTCATATGGTTGACCGTCGTCACGGCGTTGCGGATCCTAAGTCGAAACAGGCTCCGCGCCGGTTTAACGATGCTAGGCATCGTCATCGGTGTCGGGGCGGTCATCGCGATGGTGAGCATCGGCGAAGGGGCGAAACTTGCTGTGCAGAAACAGATAGCTACCATGGGAACGAATACGATCTACATCTGGCCCAACTACACTACAGTCGGGGGTGTACGCGGCGCGCAGGGGGGGGCTTTCACGCTAACCGTGGCTGACGCACTTGACTTGAAGAAGAAGGTCGCTCTTTTAGCGGAGACCGGTTGGTCCAAACGCGAGGCGATGCAGATCGTGAATGGCAGCCGTAATTGGAACGCCATGGTCTATGGAACGTCGCCAGGCGTCCTCGCGATCCGAGACTGGTCTTACAGCAGCGGGGGCCCTTTTACGCAAGCGGATTTGGATACGGCAGCTCGTGTGGCGCTTCTCGGACAGACAGTAGTGGAAAATCTCTTTGAACCGGGGGAAGAACCAGTGGGAGCCGTGATTCGCCTGAAAAATGTTCCGTTCCGTGTCATCGGCGTTTTTTCCCCGAAAGGGCAGAGCTCTGTAGGCCAAGATCAAGACGATGTCGTCTTCATTCCTTTCACGACTGCGGAAAGAAAAGTCTTAGGGACGTTGTTCCTCGGGTCGGTCGGTGCTGTCTATGCATCCACGGATCGAACCGAGGATGTGCCTGATGCCGTAGAACAGATTCGAGAAGTGTTGAGAGCCCGGCATCGTTTACAGGGCGAGCAGCTGGATGATTTCAGGATCAGCACTCAATTCGATGCTGCAATGGTGCAGGAAGGGACGAGCCAGACACTAACCGTGATGCTGTTGTCGATTGCCTCAGTCTCGTTGCTCGTGGGCGGTATCGGGATCATGAATATCTTGCTCGTCTCGGTGACGGAGCGGACAAGGGAAATCGGAGTGCGGATGGCGGTAGGGGCCAAACGAGCCCATATCCTGATACAATTTCTGATCGAGGCGACGACGCTCAGCGTGGTTGGTGGTTGTATCGGCATTCTATTCGGGGTGTTTGCAGCCCGCTTAACGACGATGATTGCCGGCTGGCCCACCGTTATCTCCGGTAGCGCGGTCGCGACGGCATTCGGTTTCTCCATCGTCGTCGGCTTATTTTTTGGTTTGTATCCTGCCAACAAAGCGTCTCGGCTGAATCCCATCGAGGCATTGCGCTACGAATAACAGTGGCGTCTCCTGGCGTTCTCGTCTTGGGAATCCGTTTCGACGATCGTTTCGATGGCTCGGACCTGAGGTTCGTCGGTCTGGTGTGCGAGGTCGACGACAAATGGTGCCGGATACTCGGTACCTCCTGATTGATGGGTAATCGTGACGATCGGTTGATGCAATTTCTCCCGGTTCAGTTCTGTGACCACTGCTAACTCCCGCGTATTCAGTCGCACATGACTATGGACTGGATAGATACCGACTCGTGCGATGAACGACGACAAGATTCCTGGATCGAGCTTGCCTTGTTGCGCCTCATGGTACAGACGTTGAAATGTCTGATGGGGAGACAGTGGAGCGCTTCCTCCGAATCCTGTGATCAATTCGTCGTATCGATCCACCATCATCAGGATACGAGTACGCTCGGAGGTAAACTGCCCACGTGACTCTTGCGGATATCCGCTATCATCAAGGTAGACGTGATGGTTTGCGATCAATTGGAGTATGGGGGGATCCATTCGACTTTGTCGCTCCAACATCAGCACTGCGCGACGGGGATGGGTCTCCCATTCTCGTCGGTCGGTCTCAGAAAGGCCTGATGCGGTGTGAACCCGACGGACAAGGATCGGACGGATCTGCAAGAGCCCGATATCGTGCAAGAGCGCGGCGGTTGCCAATTCATGCAGTTCCAAGGGATTGAGTTGGGTCGCCTGTCCTAGGACCAGCGACAACGTACAGGTCGTGAGGGCGTGTTGGCTGAGCGAGGAATCGCCGGCTCGGTTTTGATTCAACGCCATGAAAATGGCGGAGTCAGTGAGCGTTCTCATCGCGATCGTGATTTCTTGGACCGCTTCCGCCGCCTGCTGAGAGTCGACCGTCCCGGTCTTGGTAATAGTCGTAAAAACGGACTGGACAGCGTGATCCAGCTGTTGTTTGGCCAGCTTCGCTTGGGCATATTCTTCGTTCAACTGAGCCAAAGGCTTGGGTCGCTTCGTATTGCAAGGCGGCGCTGCTTCGGTTGACCCACACATGGGGTCCGACACGAGTTGTGGCTGAGAAGCGATTCCTCGATCGGGATCGATGTCGACCATCTTCACTCCTGCGCGTATCAATTTTTCAATCTGGGACGGGTGCTCGATCAGAAATGAATGGCGGAGCAGGGGCGAACGAAACCATGAGAGGTCCAGACGAGCGACATACATTCCCACTCGAAGCTCACCGATGGGGATGCGCGTGGTTGCCATGGAATGCCCAGTTCCACCCAACAGCTTCAGAAGGAGCTCCCTCAGGTATCGGCAGGAACCGGAGAGAACTGTAGCTGAGCGGGGGCCGCGGATAAGCGGTCAGTGATGAGGCAGAGGAAGGAGCGAGAGCGAAACTTCGATACGAGGGGCGGTTTTGTCGACCTGTTTGTAGAGATGGGTTTCAACAATGCGATTGTCGTTGAGGCCAAGCCCTTCGCAGAGCGCATCTTGGGCGATCTTGAGGCCGCCGTCGAGGTCACGCCTCAAGGCGGACGCAAAAAAGAATCGGATGGAGAGCGAGAGCGGTCCCGATTGTAGTCGATCCCGCAAGAAAACTCTGGCAGGAGAACGGGCTAATTCCAGCCAGACTTGCTGGCCGACGCATGTCTTATACGCACGTCCGGCGGAGGATAACACACGACGTCCATTTACCGTCGCATATTGATGGTTGATGCTGGGAGGGACGGGCAATGTGACCGTGAATGCATCCGATGTGACGACGGGAGGATACCGTGATGGTTCCAGAGTGACCTTGTGGTTCGATGGATCGGATTTCAGCAATACCGTTGTCCCGTTGATCCGTGATAACTTTTTGGGTGTAGATGGAGAAGGTGGAACCCCATGATGCGATGTTGCAGGAAGGCGAATTTTTGATAAACGGAAGTTGTACGGTCGCTGGTCGGATGGCATGGAGCTGAACTAGAGGAGGTTCATGATCTTCGCCATATTTTGTTCAAAGCGATCTTCGGTGCGGGCAAGATATCGACGCCATTCACTCGGATTCCAGAGTTCCATTCGGTGATACAGACCGACGAGGATGATTTCTTGATCTTCATCGACCGGAACGAGTTTTCGCAAACGACCTGGAATCAAGATCCGTCCAGTCTTATCGATGTCCGACGAACCGGCTTCGGACACGACAAAGTGCATGAACAGACGGCTCTGGTCTTCGTCGAGAGTCGTTCTGGTCCGGTCGAGGACCTTTTCCCATTCTCGCGCGGAATAGATCAACAAAGACTGTTCCGGGCCCTTCAGGAACATGACGGTCTGGCCGTCGGCCTCGATCTGCTCACGGATTGGTGAGGGGACGATGAATCGCCCTTTCTCATCGACTTTGCAAAGATATTCACCGGCAAACATGGCGAAATCCTATGGTTAGGAATTCACGACGGTTCTGGTTCGGTCGCGAATCCATTGTTCGAGGTCCGAACGGACGAATCGCCATTCCTTGCCCAGCTTGAAGGCAGGAATCTGCCGACTTCGAAGATAGCGATAGAGAGTCCGTTGAGTAATCTTGAGAAACCGGCATGTTTCCGTCGCCGTCATCAGTTCGGTCTGTGGGGTCCTGCTCATTACTCCACCTGCTACCAGAGCGAGGAATACACATACCGCCTCCAGTATGAAGGTCATTCTAGAGACCTCCGGAAGAATGTCAAGCGAAAATATATGACAGGACATGTCATACACTGTCGCTATGATCAACTGCTGCCTCATCGTTCCCGGGTTGGTCCAGCATGGCTTCCACGTCGCTCACGTCTTCACCCATCTCTTCCCCCATTTTCTTCATGAGACGGGCGACGCTCCGAGGATCGGATTCATCAAGTCCGCTCAGGTTGGCAGGGTCCGCGAGAGACTTGAGCCGGGACTCGTCCGACTTGGGTGCAGCGAATCGGGATAGCAGGCGCTCCAACGTTGAGCTGCCACAATGCTGACAGGTGATCGTACGCGATTGATGGGGGTTCATTATCAAAAATGAACTTCGCTTACGGCATTCCTGACATGAGTATTCGTAAATCGGCATGGATTGACCCTCCTCACACGTCACAAACGATAAGGATGTTGAGCCAGGACTCGGTCTGGGACCATATCGAAGCCCACGGTTCGCCCGAGGGTCATGACGAAGACGTCGGCAGAGCCAGCTTTGCGCAGAGCCTTTGCACATTCATTCACCGTGGTGCCGGTCGTGAAGACGTCGTCGATCACCAGAATGCGCTGCTTGATGATGGACTCAGGGCGTCGGACGGCAAAGGCTCGACGAAGGTTTTTTAGGCGGCTTTTGCGGGAAAGGGCGGTTTGGGCCGGAGTCGGAGCAGTGCGGATCAGATTGGTATAGACGACTGGTCTATTGAGATAACGCCCGATGTGATCGGCGAGCAGCAAGGACTGGTTGAACTCACGTTGACGGAGTCGCTCACGATGCAAGGGCACTGGCATGATCACATCAATAGAGTTGAGCGGAGGCAATTTGGCGATCATGAGGGCGGCAAGTGGAGCCGCCAGTGAAACTTTGCCCTGATACTTGAAGAGGCAAATGGCTTGCTGGAGTGGAGGGGTATAAGGGTACAACGTCCAGGCTCTTGTATAGGAAGGTGGACGTTCCGCGCACGTGTGGCAGATATGGTTGGGACTGTAGGTCATGGCAATGGAAGAAGGGAAGGGGCGGTCGCAACGGGCGCATCGAGCTTCAGACATCAGGGAGCGCGTGTTCCAGCAGTCCGAGCAAAAATGAGGAATAGGGTCATCGGTCAGAAGTGAACAGCAACGTGAACAATGAACAGGAAGAAAAAACCTGATCACACGTCGTACGAGACCTGGGATTGATTCTGTGACTTGAGTGAGCATGGGCTGTCTGTGACCAGTATTCATCCGTCATTCTTTATGGCGGAGAACCGGCCGGTGTCAAGGTTGTCGGGTTTCGATTTATTATGCTATACGAATAAGAATGCCCCGAACCAGCGATCAGTCGTCGGAAAGAACGGGCCGCCGATGGTGACATTGAAGCGACTCTCGAAAACCTATTCGCGTGGGGAAGCTGTCGTCACGGCCTTGCGTGACGTGAGTTTAGAGATTACATCCGGCGAATTTTGCGCGTTTGTGGGGCCCAGCGGCTGTGGAAAAAGCACTCTTCTGAATCTTGTCGCGGGTTTGGATCTGCCGACTTCGGGGGAGATCGTGCTGGACGGACGATCCACTCAACATTTCACCAGCTATGAATGGACGAAGCTCAGACGTGAAACGATCGGGATTGTGTTCCAAGCCTTTCATTTAGTTCATGGATTGACCGCTGAGGAAAACATCGCGCTGCCTCTGCTGTTGCGAGGAGAAGACGGGCAAAAGATCTTGCGGCTAGTAGAGGAAATGTTGGAGAAGGTGGGCATGACTCACCGTCGCCGACATCGACCGGCTGAATTGTCCGGTGGGGAACAACAACGAATCGCGATCGCACGGGCCTTGGCCCATCGCCCCCGGCTGCTCTTGGCCGATGAGCCGACAGGCAATATCGATTCTCATCAAGGAGCGGACGTTATGGCGCTCCTACGCAAGCTCGCGATATCCGGAGGCCAGACGGTTTTGTTGGTGACCCATAGTGCGCAGGCCGCACAATCCGCCGACTATGTGTGGACCATGCGAGACGGACAGCTGGTGTCCCGCACTGAACGGATTACCGAACTGGCGTTGCCATGACCGACCTTTCGACAACGATAGCCGGTGTGACCTTTCACAGCTGCTTTATGAATGCGTCGGGAGCGCTCTGCGTCACACGGGACGAACTCGAGGCGTTAGGGAAATCCAGCGCGGGGGCGATCGTGACGAAGTCAATGACGATTGAGCCACGTCAAGGCAACCCGATGCCCCGGTATCACGGATTTCCCGGAGGGTCCATCAACTCAATGGGGCTGCCGAATCTCGGCTATCGAGCCTATGCGGAGTTGATCCCTCAGCTCAAACGGTTCGGAAAGCCCGTGATCGCCAGCGTGGCTGGACTTGGAGAGGAGGATTTTCCGACCATTGCGGAAGCCATCAATGCGGCTCAGCCGGACCTCATCGAGGTCAATTTGTCCTGCCCCAATATTCCAGGTAAACCTCAAATCGGCTACGACTCGGAAACCTCTGAGCGGGTGCTCAAGAAGGTTCGCCGTCTCATCACGGTTCCCATGGGAGTGAAACTGCCACCGTACTTTGATCCGGCGCATCATGAGGCCATGGGGAAGGTGCTCGGACGCTGTGGCGTCGACTTTCTCAACCTGATCAATTCAGTGGGCAACGGTCTGGTGGTGGACCCGGAACGGGAAAGCGTCGTCATTAAGCCCAAAGGTGGATTTGGTGGGTTAGGCGGGCGATTGATCAAACCCGTGGCATTGGCGAACGTTCGGGCCTTCTATAAGTTTTTCGATGGGAAGATTCCGATCATCGGTACCGGTGGGATCGTCGAGGGGATCGATGTATTCGAACATTTCCTGTGCGGTGCGTCGGCGGTCCAAATCGGGACGGTGTTGGTGGAAGAAGGGGTCGATGCGTTCGACCGATTGGAAGCGGAATTGACCGCGGTCCTGACACGGAAAGGATACCGCTCGATTCAGGAATGCCGGGGACGGATCAAGGAATTGTGAATCTATTTGCTGCCGAAGTTGCGAGGCAACAAATTGTGTTGGAGGGCCTGACGCAGGAGTTGAGCAACATTGCGAACATTGAGCCGACGCATGAGGTTGAAACGGTGAACTTCGACCGTCCGAACGCTGATGTCGAGTGCTCCGGCGATTTCGCGATTGGTATGGCCCAGCGCCACCAATCGGAGGATCTCCCGTTGGCGGGGCGTAATGTGCAGAGCGGACTTGGGACGGTGTTCAACCCGATGGAACCGAAGCGCGGCGGTGTTTTTGTTTCGTGCCATCTGGACTCCTCTCAGCAGTTCTGTAGTCAGTCTAGCAAACGACCTGAAATGTGTAAACGAAACCCCTGATATCCGCCGAAAGGGCAGATGCGCAGGTGGGTCCCCTGGAAGCTCTCCTAGCTTAATGTTATTCTCACACTAGATGCCTGCCTTTTTCAGGGCGTTGCTCCTTCTCCTCACCTCTCATGTGCGGCAATGGCCGTTACGCACACTGCTGACGATCGCCGGAGTGGCTCTCGGAGTATCGGCGTCCGTGGCCGTGCGGACCGCCAATGTCGACGTGCTGCGGTCTTTTGAACAGGCCGTCATGACGGTGGCTGGCCCCACCACCTTGGAGGTGTCCGGAGGTGAGACCGGGTTTGATGAACAGGTCATTCGCCGAGTCCGGACCATCGTCGGTGTGACATCGGCCTCGCCGATAATTCTCCAAACGGTAGTTCATATGAACGGAGAGCAAGCCGACCAAGCGGTCCAAGTCATTGGTTTGGATCTGTTGGCGGAATTCAATACCCGTGGGTTTCGCATGGAGCAACCGACGACGGAAAGTCAGCTGATGGGTATGATTCATCCGCAAGCGGTGTTCTTGGGAGGCAAGCTGGCCGCTGAGTGGAACCTGTCAATCGATGACACGGTCGATCTGCTGGTCGGGCCCAGGCGTCTCACCTGTCGGGTGGCCGGGGTTCTCCACAATGAGTCTGAGCAGCCGTCCTCATGGGAACGCATGGTGGTCATGGATATTGCCGCCGCACAGATTACCTTTGAAATGGTCGGCAAAGTGGATCGTATCGATATCGTGACCGACGAAAACACATCCATCGAGAAGGTGGCGAAGGGCATACAAGCTGTTCTGCCGCCTCACATAACGGTAGAAAGGCCGGCCAATCGAACGAGACAAGTCGAGCAAATGATACGCGCCTTCCGCCTGAATCTGACGGTATTGAGCTGGGTCGGGCTGTTGGTCGGGATGTTCTTGATCTACAACACGATGGCATTCGCGGTCGCCCAGCGGAGACGGGAAATCGGAATCTATCGGGCCATCGGGATGACTCAGTCTCGGGTAGCGATTCTGTTTCTGCTGGAGGCCGGATTATTCGGATTCTTGGGAGGCATCGTCGGAAGTGCAACTGGAATGGTGTTGGCTCAAGAGCTTGTGGCACTGCTGAGTCGAACCATATCAGATCTCTATGCACCTGTGGGTGCCGGCGAGGGAGGACTCCTCTGGGCCGGCCGATTCTGGGGAATGATGCTGGAAGGAGTCGCGATTGGGTGCGTGGTGTCCATGATCGGTGCCGTCGGACCAAGTCTGGATGCCAGCCGCACGACAACCGTCCGGGCGTTGGCCCCCGGAGACTATGAAGCGAGTCAGCAGCTACGAGTGGGGATGCTCGCCGTGATGGGGGTGAGCTTGCTGATGGTCACAGGGCTCTTAAGTCTTCCCGGGCCCATCGGTGGGGTTCCTGTCTCGGGGTATGCCGCGACGTTAGCGCTGTTGGCCGGGCTCGCCTGTCTAGCCCCGATCTGTGTGACTGGATGGCCTCGTCGACGCCGATCTTTGGAGCGTGAAGGAAGGGGAGCGCAGGGGATCATGAGGGGCATCGCGGTGGAGCATGCATCCCGCAGTCCCGGTCGAAACGGAGTCACTGTTTCAGCCTTGATGGTGGGCTTGGCCATTATGATCGGCGTGCTGGTGATGGTGCGAAGTTTTCGGCATACGGTTGAGCTATGGGTCACCGATACCGTTCTTGCCGATCTGGTCGTGGCCCCTTCGATGTGGCTGCGGGGCACGGAGATCGGGAGTGTCGGTCGAAGTCTCCCGCTTACGTGGCTGAACCTCCTGTCTTCCCTCCCTGATGTGGCGGCGGTCGATAGTTATCGCGACGTACGAATAGAGATAAATGGCCAACGAGTGGCTGTCGTCTCGCGGGATCTGCGGTTGCACGCCCAATGGAGCCGGTATCTCGTGCGTAGGGGAGATTCGTCAGAACAGCTCAGGCGAGCCGCTGATACCGGTGGCCTCCTTGTCTCGGAGGTGCTGGCCAACCGGCTTGGCGTGGAGGAGGGGTCGATATTGGAAATTATCACGCCGAGCGGTCCCACTCGCTTCCCCATCATAGCCGTGTTCTACGACTATTCGACGGACGGAGGGAAGCTCCTCATGGATCGGGCGCTTTATCAGTCACTCTGGCACGATGATTGGGCCACGGTATTTCCCGTGTACGTGCGCCCGGGGGCCAATATCGATCGTGTCAGAGAAAGGATCACGGCTCAACTGAATGGTCAAGATGCCAGGTTGCTTCCCCCGCTCGTAATCAGCAACACGGAGTTGCGGGAAGAAATCCTCGATATCTTCGATCGGACCTTTCTTCTCACCTATGTGCTGGAAGCCATCGCGGTCGTGATTGCCATGCTGGGGATCATCAATACACTCGTGACCTCTGTCCTCGAACGCCGCCGAGAATTTGCAACCTTACGCGCCATCGGCGGCAGCGAGGAGCAAGTTCGACAGCTCGTGTTATGGGAGGCTGCCTACCTCGGCATGATAGGGATCGGCTTGGGGCTTATCGGCGGAGGCTTGCTGTCTCTCTTGCTGATCAAGGTGATCAACAAGCAGTCCTTCGGATGGACGATCCAGATGATCATTCCGGTCGGCGCACTCATTCAGGCGGTGCTGTTGGCAGTCATTGCTGTCCTGGTGGCCGGGTATCTTCCCGCTCGATGGGCAGCGAAACAACCGGTCATCGAAGGGCTCCGGGAAGAATAACGGCGGCAGGTCCGCTTCGATTCGTTAGACGGTTTTGACACCTCGCCCATATTTGTTCAGCAACCTCTTCAGATCTTCAGGAATCGGCATGGATTTGAAAGGCGGCACTCGTGCACCCCCAGTATTTCCGACCGGCACCCACATTCGAGAAAACAGGAGTGCCCCTAGGATCCTCGGAATCTGGCCGGTAATTTCTACGACATCGCGGCGTTTCCAACCGATCTTGAACATCCACCAATGAGTTCGAGCGTGGGTAATGGCAAACGATTGTCCCAAGATGTGCGCCCGCTCGAGGTGGAAAAACGCCTGGTCCAGTGCATTTGTCTCATACAGGGCGACCGCCTGCGTCAATTCCGCCTCATAGGCTTGCCGGAGCTCGGGGTGCATGGATGGATCTCTTAGCTAAAGAGTTCTCCTACTGTACGCCAGGAAGGAATGTGAAACCAGGGTATCAAATCAAAGGAGCCAAGACAGTCGAAGATGTAGAGTTTTCGTCCAAGACACCGTTAGCCAGGCCGACAAGTAGCGATAAAGCGCGGCCGGTACAAGCTTGATTGGTTTAGAGTGAGAGAATACTGAAGGCGTTTATCCGTCGGACAATGATGATACGACAATTAGTCGGCATACGCACGAGTGCGGTACCAAAGGAGGCTGCTGAAGGAATTTATCGGGTGCCGCCAACAAGGGATCCCCGCTCCCCCGTTCGGCAATGTCGGCGTTTTTATGCGGTTTGGTGGCGGTGACCCGGATCGAACGGGTGACTCGCGGCTTATGAGTTAAGTAATACGTGATGTAACGTTAGGTTTAATGCATTGGTAGCGGAGATACATGGACAGGAAGGGACAGCAATAGGCCGCCTAAATGCACAGTACCCGCTGCGCAATGAGTCGCACGTCGTCAAGCATCCGCCTGTATTTGTTGTTACCATGAATCTCAAGCATCCCATCCAGAGCAAAGACTATGGCTGGGGGCGCTTGCTTAGCGTTGTTGACGAATGCCTGACCCTTCTTAGGGGCAATTAATGCCATGGAGACGAATCCTTTGGGCTTTCCGGTCGTGCAAGACCTCGATCGTGTCCCCGTCGAGGACTCCGACGACATCACCGGTAAAGCCGGAAGCTTCACCATAGTTGACCAGTATGCATAATCCCAAGACGACGGGCAGAAACTTCGGCAATGTACATTGCCTTCCTAGTTTCTGTTCGCCAGCTACTATCCTGATGGAGGTCACAGGTTTACCGGCGATCGCTTCCCTCTGGAGGTGAGAGTACAAAGGACTAGTATGGCGAGGATGTAGCGTAAGCTTCATTAACCCAGTGCCCACAAGGCAGAAACGCTACACGTTCGCGCTACGCGTATTTCAGCCATTGCTCGACTAACTCAAACGTTACACCAAACACCTCGTGGAGCACCAAGATTTGGATGACGCCACCGATACTACCCGTCAGAAATAGGGATAAAAAGACCCGGGCTTTTCCTACGTGGTGAGTTTTCGAAAACCACGAGAGCGTAACCAAAGTCATGAATATACCGAATAGCAAGTTGCAGACGACGTTTACGTAGAGATTAAGGTATACATGCTCCTCATAGAAGGAGGCCAAGCGAACATAATCTTCCGGGAGCCCAAACAGTGCAGCTGGACCGAAACTGAAGTACACCGGGTACAAAAGAAGTGTATTTAGCGGAAGGGTGATTCCAAAGAGATAGGCATAGACAACCGCGGTGCTTCGAATGCTACTCTTAGATCTGGCAATGAATCGAAGCCCCACATGCGAGAGAGTAGCATACATCGCGAACAGACATAAGTATCGCATCAGGAAGGTGATCTTCGATACCTCCATCTCATATTTAGAGAAAATCGGGATGAGCAGAAAAAACACCAGTGCCGTCGAATACACAATAAAACTGAGAGCATTCTGATAGGTATCATCTCTGTCCATGTCCAGAGACTCCGGAAACTTAAAGGGATGTTGTAGAATCTCCCGCACAGTTTTTGCGTAATGCGAGAACCCCTCAATTAACCCACTCAGCGAGACTCTGTCTGCGATAGCGGTTCTCATGGCTTCCTCCGTTGTCCCTCCGTGTCGGGTAAGAACGTCTATATCATCAGAGACGACCTAGTAAGTGTACGTAGCTACGGACCGACTGTCACAGCAATCCTCATGCCGAATAAATACTTCTCTCAGTGGTAGAAAATTGAGCGGTTAGGACCGGCGTGCGTGTGGAGTGGAGTCAGGTGTGAATCAGAATGGATTCGATCAAGAAAAAACAATACAGGAGGCCAATGTGTCGTCCCTTGGGCGGCGACTATGAAGAGAGGCTAGAACCTATCTCAAAATAGTTGACGCCACGAACTGCCTCTCTATAAGTCCCATCATGCTGCGGTTACGCGATGATCAGTGGGAGCGGATCCGAGGCCATTTTCCCGAAGAGCACCTTCCGGATAATTGCCCTGGCCGCAAACCGATCCCCACCCGCGCCGTCTGAGAAGCCGTCCTCTGGATCCTGAACACCGGGGCGCAATGGCAGTTCTTGCCGCAGTGCTATCATAACTACAAGACGGTGCATCGCCGATTCCACCAGTGGTGTCAGCAGGAGGTCCTGCGCGCGGTACTGACCCAGTTGGCCAATACGCTGCGCGACGAAGGCGCTCTTGATGAACGGGAGAGCTTCATCGACGCGACATTTGCGGCAGCCACGGGCGGTGGCGAGGCCATTGGGCTCACGAAACGCGGGAAGGGCGGTGAAGATTCTCGCGATTGTGGATCGCCACGGGCTGCCGCTCTCGGTCAGTACGCATGCCGCGAACCATCATGAAGTCACCTTGGTCCAACTCAGTTTCGACTTCTACATGCTGGAGGCCAAACCCGAGCATCTGATTGGCGATCGGGCCTATGACAGCGATGGGCTCGATGGCGACCTCCAGCAGGACGGCGTGAACCTGATTGCGCCCCATCGCTCCACGCGCAAACTCAAGACCCAAGATGGGCGTCACTTACGTCGTTACGAACGCCGTTGGCTCGTCGAACGGTTCTTTGCCGGGCTGCAATGGAAACGGCGCCTCCTCATTCGTTGGGAGTACTACGCCACTAACTTCCTCGGGTTTGTGCAACTCGCCTGCATCACCATGCTCCTGAAGCAATTTTGAGATAGGTTCTAGTCTTCAGGGATGGGGAGCGCTGCTAAAACTGTTTGGGCCGCCTAATACTCGCCATCCAATTGATGTTAAGACACCATCTCGAAATATGTATGGTGTAAATTCATCATCGGTCACTCTGTCATCCCGTATCCGACTGCTACGGAAATAGTAAATCTGAATAAGACTGCCGTTGTCGAAGTAAAATCTCGGCGGCTTGGCTAAGATCCTACGCACCTGCCACGCCCAAAAGTCCGACATCGAGGAATTAAAGGTCGAAGGTCGCTCGCCGTATTTCCGCTGCCTTGGGAGCAGAAGCAAGACGGCGTCTTGCGAATCCCCAATCCGGATCTTTGGAGCGTTAGATTTGTAGTCCATAAGTGCTTTGGTGATTTCATCCTCTATGAGCAACTCGTTCCGCCCGTAATCTTTGTGCTCTTGAACAGCGGCACCAATCATACCTATCCCTACGGCCAACTCGCACCCCTCAAGGGCAAAAATGGTGCAGCAGGCGGTCCATGCCCCCAGAAACCGCCAGCTCCACCAGGTTGTGTGAGCGCGACCAGTGACACCTCTTCGGATGCGACAGGACCGCGTCATCATGGAGAACTCTCCAGCCAAGCCGAATCACTCTTCGCGGCAAATCCGAGTGCCCCTCGCAATGAGCTTCCCCTTGTCCCCGTCGCGCGCCCCGAGGGCAAGGGCGACCGGTACTAATTGGCGCAGCACGGGCTGCGGATTTGTGACAGGGCGGGAGCAATGTACTACGCTGCTCCACACGAAGGCTCGTGATGGTATGGCAAAGCGTCGAACCGCAAGGTATGTGAATGAGCCAGATGTATTCCCGGCGGGCTTAATCGCCACCTCGGCAATGAGTACATGGTCTGCGCCAACGCGACGAGCCAGCTCAATGATGTCGGCATCGTCAGGAACAGCTTTCAGCTCACCGCGCAAATCGGTGAAGGCCATTTGCATGCGAGGATCGGGAGCGAGGAATCGTTGTGATTCCCTCAGCCACTGGAGGAGAATCAGCTCGGCCTCCGCATGGTTGCCCCACACCACCACGTGGCTCTCGTCTAGGGCGGTGGGAGATTCCGGCTTGTCCACAAAATTGCTTTGGACCATAGAGGCGCCACTAAAGGTGCCGCTAGAACAAGCAGAACTTGCTAGGGAGAGTCCCAACACCACGATGATGGTTTTCATTTGGGCTGCGTAGAGACCTCCGTTGCCATTGAGGATCAATATCCCTCATACGTTGGTTGCCACGTGTAGATTGGTTCGGGCTCAGTGAACTCTACCCCCAGGACTCGGAACAACGTGAGTCGGTCGTCCTTGTCGAAGGTCGCCTGTCCTGTCAGTTTGTCTCCTCTAATCGCGTACTCCGTCCGCGTGGCACGAATTTCCCACACCCCAAACGTAAAGATGTCCATGGCCAGGTGACCAAGGCCGCGACCGACGTTCGATCCAGTCTCGAATTCTTCATAGAACTCATACAGTTCCACCCGGGTGCCGTCGGCATTTCGTACACTGGACCGCGGAGCCCCCAGCTTTTCTATGACCGCCTCCCGTGACCACCCGACTCCTGCCTCCAATGCCGCAGTGTCGACAAAAGTGGGGTGCGTGAAGGCCATGTGCACTCCGCAGCCGGAACTGACCAACGAGGCCACACCAAGGAACAGGGCCAGCACGACGGCTTGTATTTGATCGCCTTTCACCAGCCTCATCGAGAATGTCCGGACAGGTGTCGATCTCTCTGATCCTTCCGACCAGGAGAGTCTCGTACAAAAAGAAGCAATTGGCATACTCACAATCGGTAGGCGCCTAGATGCTGGGCTTTCTTCATAAGTGCTACTCTTTCTGTGCGTAGTCAATCGAAAGGCTCTGACAGAGAGGTAGATTGCTCCACCAGGCGCTGAGCTCACTGGGTCATACTGCCCCAGCTTGCATGAAGATCCATAACTCGGGGTTTGGTCTTGCTCTGTGCATCAAAAAATCATGCTCCACCCAGATTCGCAAGGAGGTTCTTACTAAAGTCAGACGGGCAAGTTGGAAGATCAGACCGACCAAACTCAGACGGTGTTTATCCAGGCGCTATTAAGAAATGAAAAGCGAGAGGGTCACACGAAGTGCGGTTTGGAGTATAAGAAAGTCTAAGGGGCTTATCCGCTGGCATCAATCACGAAAAAACGAAAATTAGCCAGCGGGTCAACCAAAGATTGGTATTAGAATAGAAGAAAGTCGAATGGTTCTATCCCGTCGCTAAGAACCACAGGAAGGGCTCCGGGTCGAGCGAGCTTGGTTTGGTGGCGGTGGGCCGGATCGAACGGCCGACCCGCGGCTTATGAGTCCGCTGCTCTACCAACTGAGCTACACCGCCACGTCATTGATTTCTAAAGGACTTTAGTCTTGCCCGCCGAGCGGTCCGACCCCGCACTGTTCACCAACTGTTCACCGCGACCATGCTCGCGCTCGTGGTGATCCAGGAGCCTCCGGCCTGCTTCAACGAGGTCTGATCTCTTCACAATGTGGTAGCGACGGTAAACAGAATCGGTCTTGTGGCCACTGATCGCCATCGCAACCTTTCTTGGCACGCCGGCATCTTCCATGTTACTGACCGCAATTCGACGGAAGTCGTGGATTAACGCCCCACGATAGCGCCGATTCCCTACAAAACGCCCTTTGGGATTGTCAAATCGCCCGAGTCCCGCTGCGACGCAGGCGGTTCGCCAGGAAGTCTTGATCGAAGCCAGCTTTCTCCCGTCGAGGTGACAGACCCACCGGCAATCCGGATGGAACTGCAGGGTCTGCTTATACCATGCAGCGAGGACCTCGTAAAGGTCCCCGCCCATCACGGCCACGCGTTCCTCGTCCGTCTTCGTAGACTCGGACGCGAGCCGGATCTCAACAGTGCGGCTCTGATGATTGAAGTACACGTGAGGCCACTCGAGGCTCATGGTCTCGGCCTGGCGGGTCCCAAGCCAATACTCAATCGTGACCGGGATGCGAGCGTGCGGCGGCAACAAGGCTCTGACCTTTACAAATTCCTCCCACGAGCGGTAGCCGGAGTGCCATGGGCCAGGATGGAATACGCCCGGTTCGGGTTGTCGCTCTAGACACAATCTCTGACCGTCAAGTTCAGAGAAAATGGTCTTGATCTGGTCGAATCGAAGCTGGTAGATTGTAAACGTGCTTATCAGAGTGTAAGGACAGTTGCATGTCTACTCGAGACGAGGAAACCCTCCTGATCGTGGAATCGGATCCCGGTAGTCGCCGCGCCCTCGTCAATTTCCTGAAAGCTGATTACAAGGTGCGCGGTGTCCAATCCGGCAAGGAGGCCTGGACGATCCTGGCTAAGGAAAAGATCGATCTCGTCTTGTTTGATGACGGGGTCCCGGACATCAGGGGGGCGGAATTTTTCCATGACGCGCGCGTGCGCTACCCTGATGTGATCCGTATCCTGGTCACGGATTCGTGCGACCTCCCGGATATCGAGAAGATCATCAAGGAAGCGGCGGTCTATCAGGTCATTCCGAAGCCCTGTCCGCCCTGGCATCTCCGATTACTGATCGATCGAGCACTCGAAAGTAGGGAACTGGCGCGGCGTCATCGGCTGATGAGCCGCGAGCTGAAGTTTTCTGATGGAGCATTCCGAAGCCATAAGGAACACCTCACCAAGCTCATCAGGGACAGTTATGAATTCGACAAGCTGGTATTCGCCAGCGACAGTATGTTGGAGGTCTGTAACCTCGCGCGGAAAGCCGCGGCGACCGATCTGCCCGTGTTGATTCAAGGAGAAACCGGAACCGGAAAGGAGCTGATGGCGCGGGCGATCCACGGATTCAGCGACAGGAAGAAATTCCCGTTCCTAGCCCAGAATTGCGGGGCGCTCCCCGACGAACTGCTTCAGTCTGAGCTGTTTGGCCACAAACGAGGGGCATTTACCGGAGCCATCAGCGACCGGCTTGGGCTGTTCGTGGCTGCAGATGCCGGAACAGTGTTCCTCGATGAGATTTCTGAAGTCTCCCCATCTTTTCAGGTCAGCCTGCTACGGTTCTTGCAGGAGGGCGAGGTGAAACCCCTGGGATCTGAAAAAACACGCAAGGCAAACGTCAGAATCCTGGCTGCTTCAAACCGGCCGATTAAAGAACTGGTCGAGGCCGGAACCTTTAGGAAGGATTTGTACTATCGTCTGCGCGGGTTCGAGTTAATCATTCCGCCGTTGCGCGAGCGCGTCGAAGATATTCCAGTGCTGGCCGAATACTTTTCGAGAAAATTTTCCGAGCTCATGAACCGCCGGGTTGCCGGGATTACGGTGCAGGTCATGCGCCATCTGCAGGCCTATCCCTTTCCCGGCAATGTGCGCGAGTTGGAAACCGAAATTCATCGAATGGTCTCACTCGCTGGGAATGGAGAATTCTTGTCGACAGAACATTTGTCCGAAGACCTGGCCAAGGTGGTTCCTCCTGACGCACGGGTGAAAGAGATGAACCTGATCAACGGTGCCGGGACTTTGAAACAGAAGGTGGAGCGGCTGGAGGCCCAGGTGGTGACTCAGGCGCTGCTGCGCCACCGCTGGAACCAAAGCAAGGTTGCGAAGGAACTAGGACTCTCGCGCGTCGGCTTAGCCAATAAGATACGCCGGTACAAGCTGGCGGCAGCACCATCCGGAGGAATCACCCATGTCCAGTCACGATGACCCTGAGCGAAGAAAGGGGGACGAGGAGTTTGGCAAATTCTGGGCTTCGCTCTGGAACCACCCGGCTGAACCCTCCGAAGCGCCTACATCTGCCGCTCAACTCAATGAACTCGGTGTAACCGCTCTTGCACGTCAACTGGGTCTCGCCGAGACACAGACCAATGGGCATTGGTGTAGTCGTTGTCAGGGGATTTGGTACGGCTACACCTTGGAAGTCGAGTGTCCCGTGTGTGGGAATCGGCAGGGATGATGATGTCTGACCTGGAACTGCATAGTTCTTTTGCAATCCCCCGCCATTTGCAAAGATAGTTAGCACGACTGCTTCTGTTCGCGGGCGCGCCGTCCGGCCTTCCCGCCTTCCGCGTAAGTCATTGTCTTTTCGATTGGAAGCACACCCTTCGTACGCGGCGAGGTCAACTCTGTTCGCGCTGGTCCAATTGTTGCGCTTATGCCGAAGCGCGTGCATCTCGAATTCCCACTCGATCTATCCAGCGGAGGACCGAACCATGGCGAATCTACTCTGGCTCCAAGGCGGTGCTTGTTCCGGCAACACGATGTCCTTTCTCAACGCGGAAGAACCGAGCGCCTGTGACCTCGTGACGGACTTTGGGATCAACGTCCTCTGGCATCCCTCCCTCGGCGTAGAGCTGGGAGATAACCTCCAGAAGATCCTCAAGGATTGCGTGGCGGGAAAGATTCCATTGGACATCTTTGTGTTTGAAGGGACAGTGGTCAACGCCCCGAACGGCACCGGCGAATGGAATCGATTTGCCGGACGGCCGATGAAACAGTGGGTCCGTGATCTCTGTAATGTCGCGAACTATGTTGTGGCGGTCGGGGATTGCGCGACCTGGGGCGGCATTCCTGCCACTGCGCCCAATCCGAGTGAATCGCAAGGGCTCCAGTTTCTCAAACGCAATCATGGAGGGTTTTTGGGAAAGGAATTCCGCTCGAAGGCCGGACTGCCGGTCGTCAATATCCCGGGGTGCCCGGCACATCCGGACTGGATCACACAGATCGTCGTGGCGGTGGCGACCGGACGCGGGAAGGACATCGGGCTCGATGAGTTCCAGCGACCGAAGACCTTCTTCCAGAGTTTCACCCAGACCGGCTGCACGCGCAACATGCATTTCGCGTACAAGGTCTCAGCGACCGAGTTCGGCCAGCGGAAGGGTTGCCTCTATTATGATCTTGGCTGTCGGGGTCCCATGACCCACTCTCCCTGCAATCGTATCCTCTGGAATCGGCAATCCTCCAAGACCCGCGCGGGCATGCCCTGCCTCGGGTGCACTGAGCCCGAGTTCCCATTCTTTGATCTTGCGCCGGGGACTGTCTTCAAGACACAGACGGTGATGGGAGTTCCTAAGGACTTGCCTCAGGGGGTCGATAAGAAGGGCTACATCGCGCTAACCAGTGCGGCGAAGGCGGCGGCACCGGCGTGGGCCGAACAAGACATTTTCGTGGTGTGAGCGTTTTCTACAGGATCTCGTAAACGACAAAGGAGATCAACCATGGCGGTACAAACATTAGACATTTCTCCCGTTGGCCGCGTGGAGGGAGACCTGGATGTTCGGGTGGAAGTGGACAATGGCGTCGTAACGAATGCCTGGACGCAAGCGGAACTGTTTCGCGGGTTTGAGATCATCCTGCGCGACAAGGATCCGCAGGCGGGTCTGGTCGTGACTCCGCGCGCCTGCGGCATTTGCGGCGCTTCTCATCTGACCTGCGCCGCCTGGGCACTCGATACGGCCTGGCAGACCACCGTGCCGCGGAACGCCATTCTCGCCCGCAATCTCGGCCAGATTGTCGAGAGTCTCCAGAGTCAGCCGCGATATTTCTATGGCCTCTACGCCATCGACCTGACGAACAAGAAGTATCGGAACAGCCGCTTCTACGAGGAAGCGTGCAAACGCTTTGCGCCGTTCACCGGGAAATCATATGAACTCGGTGTAACGATTTCTGGAAAGCCCGTTGAGATCTATGCGCTGATGGGCGGCCAGTGGCCGC
>FRDC01000809.1_pt1 | contig 175391 bp, 265 predicted proteins | sample 1106171 | NCBI WGS metagenome assembly FRDC01 (sample SAMEA3930566, study PRJEB13176) | freshwater metagenome | biome: Drinking water system; feature: drinking water; material: water | place: Singapore | collected 2014-12-20 | reverse complement strand
GATATGATGAAAGATTAGAAAAAAGGATAGGCTGAAAGGTTGGTAAATTATAAATAGAGGTATGAATTATAGACAGATTTGGGAAAAACATTTTGGAAGTATTCCAATAGATGAGAATGGAATTTCTTATGACATCCACCATATTGATGGAAATAGAGACAACAACTCCCCAAAAAATTTAAAATGCGTATCGATGAAAGAACACTTCGATATCCATTGGAATCAACAAGATTATGGTGCGTGCTATTATATTGCCAAACGGATGCTTGCATCAAAACACACACTCTCTAAGCTGTCCAAGCAAGTACAAGCAGACAGAGTAACAAAAGGAACACATAATTTTCTAGCCGATAAAAATCCAATACATCAATTAGTTAAGAACAAAAAACTCATTTTTCAACAAAAAAATTACTGGGATACAGTCGGAAGGCAAAAAGCACGAGAAAATAATATCAAAAGAATCAAAGAAAATAATCATAACTGGTTTAATATCAATCCGTGGGAACACAGCCACGTCTCAGAAAAAACAAGGAAATATTGGGGGCAAGCAAATAAATATTATTCGTTCTGGAAGAAAACCCAATGTGGATACAGAAAACTTGGAAAGCACTTTAATATCCCAATAGAAGAATATTCATTCCAAATAATGGTCGATAAATTTAAAAAAGGTTGGATTCCAGATAATGATGACAAATGGAAACAATTCTTCAATCCGTCCATGGCAAAAAGGGTTTGAACTAGATCATCTCAAGTTTCTCGAATCGCATTATCACGGGTACAACTCCCGTATTCGATCTCCATTTGCTCAATTCAAGAAACACAACATTGCCGATGCTCTGAGTAAAAAGGAATTCAAGTACATTCATCATCCCCAGTTCTATAACATCACCACATGCTTTACGGTCAAACGAGTCAAGGTCCGTGGGGATATCGTCATGCATGGGGATACGGTCATTGGACGGAAGGAGCCGGGAGATATTGCGATCGAACATATGATTGGTGATCCATTCCTGTTCCTAGAAGAAATGAAACGATATACCCATGAGCACTGTTGGCTATCGATTCCCGCAGGGTCTTATAAAGACCGGGAGATTGCACAAGCCGCAGGATTTAAATATGTGGGAGTGAAGATCAACTCCTTCTCAGATCAGTTTGCTTTCTATTTCCGGGATGGGGTCAATGCCTTTGGGGAACGTCTCCATCCTACCCTTCCCGCTTCTGAGAAAGTAGGAATGAAGCGGATTTTTAAATTCGTTCCTATCTTTAGTGAACGATTTCGATTGACCTTGTATCGATTAAATCTTGATTTCCAAGATCACTATTCCAATTACAATAAAGATCATGCCTGGTCTGCCTTGTCTCTACGTGGATACAGTGCAGATCCACACTTCATTGAAAAACCCGTAGAGATGAATGACAAGTGGAAGGAAGCCCACCAGGGGCAACACTTCGAACTCCAGAATACTCCACTCTGGGATGAATTTCCCGAATTCCATCCTGTAATTAATGTCTTTCGAACAGAGATCCATCGAGTCCGATTGATGAAGCTGAAAGCAGGAGGGGGAGAACTTCAACGACACACCGACCAAGTAGATCCTGATGCAGGGTCCACAGTGGGAAAGTTGGCACGAATTCATTTCCCCATTATCACCAATCCTGATGTGATTTTTACAACCTGGGATGAATACGATCAGGAACAGAATTACCATTTCCCTCTTGGAGAAGCCTGGTATTTGGATACTCGCAAACCTCATATGGCCGTGAACAACGGGACAGAGGATCGAATTCATCTTGTAGTCGATATGATTGTTACCCCTGCATTACAAAAAATCCTTGAGGAAGCCTAATGCTACATTACATCGAAGTTTACAAATTCAACAATTTTGGATGGGTCTCTGAACGAGAAGCCCGACGATTCTATAATCCCCATACTGTAGGAGTGTATGCCCACTATTATGGATTCCGTTGCCCCAGACAGGACCAATGGCCATGGGAACTCCAGGACACCTTCTATGTGGGGAAAGCAGGAGGAAACATCCGTGAATGGAGATTTGATGATAAGAACGGAACAGGAATGAGAGGACAGTACAAGTCTGCTGTCTATGATCGATTTCAAGCCCACCAGAAAATGTATAGCAAACGCGATCCAAATTCGATTGATCTATTGGAAGAGAAATATCAAGACTTTCATCGGATGCGGGGGGAACTTCCAGAGAATTTTGAAGTCTGGTACAACCTCATCGCTCCTGATCCAAATTGGCCCAAAGGAGTCTTGCAGAACTTCCGTGCCGAAGTTGCACTTATCGAAGCTGAAGTGATTTGTGCCTATAAAGACAAATGGGGAGAAGCCCCACGGTTAAACCGGGATCATCGAAGCGATTTAACGAATCACATTCCCACTTCTATTTCTCAATCGCATGTCTCTGATCTGGGAGATGTGACATCCTTCTTTGTATGAATAAATGGTTTTTCGAAAAGAACGATTACATCATCAATCATCCCATCAACATCACATTCGATGAAGCCCTACGCATGTCTCCTGAAGAATTCAAAGCGTGGATTCTTCAGGTTCGCAAGGAAGTCGTGTATGCCTGGGATGTCTTGGGGCTTCCTCCACGTCCTGGATATTCAGAACAGGAGATGATTGATCAATTCCGGGAACTATGGTCCTATCCTACCCATGACATCCTAGAAGTGGATGCTCATACCGGAACCAAGGACCTCATCCGTTCAACGGCCTATATCGGAAATGCCGTCAATCAATTCTTCCCTACGATGATGAAAGTGTGGATTAACTACTCCGATGACATCACCGCAGGACGATCCATCTATGACTACTTCACCAAGGATGAATTGTTCCGTACCTTCCTGAAGTATTCAATCCGTCATTTCAAGCGGGATGGATTCTACAACTATTCCCATAATGTAGAGCCAAACGACAAAGAGCATTGGGGGGACCTTCCCCTTGCAGAAACCGGGATGCAGTGGATCGAAGACTTTGAACTCCAAAACTATCGCAAGCGGGGAAAGTTCGATTACTGGATTGCTCCTATGAAGGAAGAAGGGGACACTGAGTACTCAGGATTTGCAGCACACCTACGCAATGCTGAACGGATTACGATCAATCGAGAAGAACTAGAGACCGTTTGGCATCTCATCCCTGATCACTGTAAATCAAACGTCAACTACGATAAGACTGAACTCTACCGAATCCGGTACTTCACTCCAGGACAACGGATTTTCCCTCTGGGGTTTGCAAGTTTTCGAATCTCCTACTCCCAGTATGCAGCTAATTTCCCTCCCCTGATTGCAAAATGGCTCTATGAGACCTATACCGAACCATGGAAGGGAGAAGACACCATTTATGTGTGGGACCCCTCTGCTGGATGGGGAGGACGATTACTTGGAGCCCTCTCGGTTAGGGATGATCGTCACCTGACGTACTTGGCCAATGATCCAAACACTGACCACAATACAACTGATGGACGCACCAAATATCATGAAATCTATGATTTCTATTGTGCTCATGTCCAGAAAGGGGGCATCTTTCAGGTTCCCCACAATGACTTTGGGTTCTGGCAATCAGGATCTGAGATTATGCACACTCATCCCAATTTTAAACGATATAAAGGGAAACTGTCAGTGGTGTTCACAAGTCCTCCCTATTTCGCCAAGGAACGGTACTCCGAAGATCCAACACAGTCCTGTGTTAAATATCCTGTGTATGCCCAATGGAAAGAAGACTTCCTGAAGCCCACACTCGAAACCGCAGCCACCTATCTCCGTCCAGGAGGATACTTAATCTGGAATATTGCTGATGCTGAGTTTGGAGGGGAATTCCTACCACTCGAACAAGATTCCTGTGAAATTATGCAATCTCTAGGTCTCACCTTTGTCCAGAAGTACAAGATGGGATTGGGAATGATGCCTGGAAGTCACCGAGTCAATATCGAAACCGGACTTCCCAAGGCCAAGAATTTTGCCAAGACGAAAAAAGGAATTTGGCTGAAATACGAACCTATATACATTTACAAAAAGTCTTGACCTTTTAACCGGCATTGTGTATTCTATCCTTCAAGGGAGGAAGAACAATGCTGACGGTTCATACCAAATCAATTCTTGCAAAGCTTCTCGCCAGAGAAAATATCCTAGTCCAACATTCCCAAGATGCAACCACAGCACACTTCGATCTAAAAAATCGTATTCTCATTCTTCCAGCCTGGACTCAAATTAGTGCAGCCCTCTATGATCTCCTAATTGGGCATGAAGTGGGCCATGCATTAGATACCCCCCCTGATGGGTGGCATGATTCCTTGGTGGAGAGGCACAAAACCAAAACCAATTTTAAAAACTTCCTGAACGTCATTGAAGATGCCAGAATCGAAAAGAAAATGAAACGGAGATATGAAGGTCTCCGTCGAGCCTTCCGCCTGGGATATGAAGAACTCAATCAGTATCGTGATTTCTTCAATATCCGTAAAGATCAAATGAATATTTATACTCTTCCATTGATTGATCGAATCAACCTCCACTTTAAATGTGGGATGAAGTTTCATTGGAAACCTATAGAAGAGCGATTTATCATTAAGATTACCAATGCAGAAACGTTTGAAGAAGTGGAAGCCATTGCGGAGGAACTATATGATTATTCCATAACAGAAGAACTTCCTCCACCTTCACAAGGAAAAGAATCATCAGAAAAAATAAAATGGAAAGAAAACGAATTCAATCAATCTAGTGAAAAAAGTTTAGAACAAGTCGAACCGGATAACCATATCGAAGAATCAAACCAAGAAGAAGATGGGCCGAGAGGAGATGAGGGGGGAGTTCGACAAAAAACGTGGGAAATGAAAGATATGACGAAAAAAATTCCCACCAGAATTCCTCAATGTAAAACGGATGAAGCTTTTCGTATAAATACCAAAACCCTGACTTTGGGGCCTACTAGGCAAATCCTCTATATTGATCTTCCCACCCCCAATCTGAAACAGATTATTACTCCTGCAAAGATTGTGAATCAACTTCTCTCAAACTTTTTTAAGGGTCAAAAGTCTGCACTTTACCTCGCTCTCAAAACCTTCCGGGAGCGCAATGATCGTTATATCTCCCTCTTGGTCAAAGAATTTGAAATGCGAAAGGCAGCAGCCAAATATAAACGGACTCAACTCCATACAACTGGAGATCTGGACATCACCAAGATCTATCGTTATCAATTGGATGACAATATCTTCCGTAAGATAATGCAGGTTCCAGAGGGGAAATCTCATGGACTCGTATTCTTCTTAGATAAATCGGGATCTATGAATAACAATATTAATGGGGCTATTGAACAGACATTTGTTCTTACGTCCTTCTGTCGAAGGGTCAATATTCCATTCGTGGTGTACGGATTCACTGACAAACCAGATATCTGGTCGGTCGATTTCCCCTATATGAAAAATAAAGAAAGAGAAAATTTCCTCAAACTGCCCCACACGCTAGCTCTTAATGATAACTTTGCCCTTCGTGAAATCATCAACTCTGATATGGGAGCCATAGAGTATCATACAGCCATGATGAATCAACTCCTCTTGGCCCAGCAGTATGCACATGGGGATACTATGGTCCCCATCCAGGAACAATTGAGTGGAACCCCATTGAATGAAACGCTGATTGCAGCACTCGAAATTGTGCCTCAATTCAAAGACAAACACAAATTGGATCTGGTACATACTATTATTTTGCATGATGGGGATGCAGATCCTAGCAATCAATACTATACCCACGGTAAATACCGAAAGGATTTTCATATCTGTTCTACTGAACAGTGTATCGTTATTCGACACAAACCAAGTCATCAAACACAAGAAATTAATCCATACAATCCATTAAACCTAGCATTAATGGAAATGATCCGTGGAGTAGGAATCCCTATCATAGGATTCTATATTACCGAAGAGGAGCTACCAACAGTCCTTAAAAAAGCGTATTATTCAAAAAAAGGGGAAGCCTACAAAGATAGTCAATGGGAAGACCTCTCTAACCAATGGAAAAAAGAACATTACATTGAATCCTTTACTCCTGGATATAATCGCTTCTTTTTTATTCCAGGAGGAACATCAACAAAATGGAAGACTATATCAGACATTCCTGTGGGGCTTAATCGATCCAAATTACTTCTAGAGTTTAAAACTAGAATTAAGAAAAAAGAAACCAATCGAATCCTGGTCCACAAATTTATAGATCTCGTTGCAAAAAAGAATTGACAACGACTGCCGAAAAAGATAAAGTACAAGAAAGTTACACTTCATAGGAGGAATGATGAATCGAGCGCAAAAGAGACAACACATCTTGAAATTACTTCGTGATACGAGGATGGAAACCATCACGAAGACACAACTTATGGAACTATGTCGCAAGCATGGGATCAATGAACCTCAGTGGTTCACCAAAGACCCCGAATACCATATTGCGCGGGGAGTCTTTCGTATTCCCTATGGCACAGACCCCGAGGGAAAGGTGACACTCAAAGAAGAGGTAGTTACAAGGGTGGGACTTGCCCCCACATCTCCTTTCAAGATTCGAAACGTTGTCACGGACCTAGAAATCCAAAATCTGATTCCTCCCGTATACAAGAATTTCATTCCCTTTGGGGTATTCGATGATCTTAAAAAAATCATCGATTCCCGACAGTTCTACCCCATCCTGATCACGGGGCATTCAGGAACCGGGAAATCTATGCCAGTTGAACAAGCCTGCGCACAGCTTCAACGAAAGTTCGTAGCCTTATCTATGACACACGAAACTGATGAGGGGGATCTTCTGGGAAATTACGTTCTGATTGATAATCAAATGGTCTGGAGAGACGGAGCCGTGACGTTAGCTGCACGGCATGGAGCCGTTCTCCTGATCGATGAAATCGATTTCGGAGGACAGAACCTAGGGACTCTTCAACGAGTCCTGGAAGGAAGACCGTTCCTCTTAAAAAAGAAGAATGAACTCGTGATCCCTCAAGAGGGATTTACGATCATTGCCACCGCGAACACTAAGGGAAAAGGCTCTGAGGATGGACGGTACATGTATACCAACATTCTCAATGAAGCTTTCCTGGAACGATTCCCCATTACATTTGTGCAAGAGTGGGCACCTACGGCCACCGAGAAGGTGATTATCACCAAGGAAATGGAAGACGCGAAATACGCAGATGCAGAATTCGCTAAGTATTTGGTGGAATGGGCTCATGTTATCCGGGAAACGTTCAACGAACGAACCATCGATGAAGTGATCTCCACTCGGAGACTGGTTCATATCGCACGGGCATATGGCATCTTCCGAGATCGAGAGAAGGCTTTGATGCACTGTCTTTCTCGATTTGATGACGAGACACGGCTGACATTTATCGATCTCTACTCAAAACTCGATGCGTCTATCCGTCCTATGCAAATGAAAGCTACACCAACAAAAACCACTTGACATAACCGGCAACCTCATGTTATAATCCTAGCTCACGATTTTTCACTATAACATGAGGTGCGTTATGTTCAATCCCAAGTCTGCTCGTTCTCGTGTGCTGTCAGTTCTTGTCAGTGGTCGCACGATGACGGCACGGCAATTGGCCAGCCGGTTCAATGTGCTCCATCCCCACTCGGTTATTGCCAAGCTTCGCAAGGCTGGAATCTCCATCCAGACGCGCAAGAATCGTCGTGGTAATGCCGTGTATAGTTACTCCTCCGCTACGGCCTAAGTTTCTCTGTTAACTCCTTCCATAGTTCGGGGTAGGGATGCTCAGTCCCTACCCCAACGTATCTTGATGAGGATTACATGACATCACTTGCCTTCGATAAATGGGATCGTCGGTTTATTGAACTTGCACACCATATTTCTTCTTGGTCGAAAGACAATAGTACAAAAGTAGGAGCCGTCATCACAGACAAAAAACAACGGATTGTGTCTCTGGGATTCAATGGATTTGCACGAGGAGTGGAAGACAGAGATGAACGACTAAATAACCGGGAATTGAAATACCAAATCATAATTCATTCAGAAATTAATGCGATTATCAATGCACCTCGATCTGTTGAAGGATGTACGATTTACACTTGGCCTTTTATATCCTGTTCTCAATGCACCTCCACAATCATTAACTCAGGCATCAAGCGCATTGTCGCTCCCGATTACTTTCCTGAACGTTGGAAAGACAGTTTCGAACTCTCCCTTACCCTCTTTAAAGAGGCACGGGTACAAGTGTATCTCGTTCCCCTGAAGCATCTTAGCATCTCACCTATAAAGGAGTCATATGGAAATAACAGTACAAATTGACGAACTTAGAAAGAAGCGTTTAATGGTTTGTACCCCCATGTATGGGGGCATGTGTCATGGGACCTATGCCAAGTCCACCTTGGATCTTCAAACTCTGTGTAATCAATATGGAATTGCCACTCGCTTTTCCTTCCTCTTCAATGAATCATTGATTACTCGGGCACGAAATTATTTGGTAGATGAATTTCTTCGAAGTAATTTCACTCATCTTCTATTCCTTGATGCCGATATTCACTTCAATGCACAAGATGTGATCGCTCTCCTCGCATTAGATCGGGACATCATTGGAGCCCCCTATCCCAAAAAGTCCATCAATTGGGGGAACGTCAAACAAGCTGTTTTGAACAATCCCAATGTGGAAGCTAAGGAACTCAATGAAATTGTTGGGGACTATGTATTTAATGTGGTGCAGGGAACCGAAAAGTTCCAAGTCTCTGAACCCTTGGAAGTGATGGAGATCGGAACGGGATATATGATGATCAAGCGGGAAGTGTTCCCCGTATTTGAACAAGCCTATCCTGAAAAGCGATATAAACCTGATCATGTCGGACAAGCCAACTTTGATGGATCACGGGATATTCATGCTTACTTCGATTGCACCATTGATCCAGAGTCAAGACGATATCTTTCTGAAGATTATGACTTCTGCCAAAAGTGCAGAAAGATCGGATTCAAGATATGGCTTTGCCCCTGGATGCAGACCGAACATACCGGAACGTATGCCTTTCGCGGAAATATGCCTAAGATAGCCGCAATGACTGGGAGACTGTAAAATTGAGACTTCATAAGCATCATATAATTCCTAAACATGCTGGAGGGACTGATCATCCCTCCAATATTGCATATCTAACCATTGAAGAACATGCTGAAGCACATAGGAAATTATATGAACAATATGGAAGATGGCAAGATGAATTAGCATATAAAGGTCTCCTAAAAAAGATAGGAAAGGATGAAATACTCCATCAAAAAGCTGTCATGACCGGAAGAATGGGAGGCTTGGCTTTAAGCGGAAAACCAAAATCTGAACAGCATAAAGAAAAGATACTCAAGCTTAAACAATGTTTCACAAAAAACCACGTTCCTTGGAATAAAGGGGGATTTCTTCAGCAATCTACTAAGGAAAAAATTTCAAAATCCCTTACAGGTAAGAAGCAGTCTCAAGATACGATCATAAAAAGAGCAAAAGCAAACAGGCATCCAAGAAGAAAATACAATTGTTCTAAGAAAGAAAACATTATTTGTCCTCATTGTGAAAAAGTAGGGCACCCTAATCCTATGCGTAGATGGCATTTTAACAATTGTAGAACGAGGTAATTTATGTTTATCGGAATATGTGGATACATAAATTCAGGGAAAGGAACAGTCGGAGACATCCTCGAATTAAAAGGATTCATCAAGGACTCATTTGCAGCCCCCCTGAAGGATGCAATCTCTGTCATCTTTGGATGGGATCGAAAAATGCTAGAAGGGGACACCAAGGAGTCTCGGGAGTGGAGGGAACAAGCAGACCCCTATTGGTCTGAACGATTTGGGTATGATTTCTCTCCGCGTCTTGCCCTGCAACTCATGGGGTCTGAAGCGGGACGTGATGTCTTCCATAAAGATCTTTGGATCATTTCTCTTCTCTATCGGAATCAGAAGAATCTCCAAGAGGGAAAGAATATCATTGTAACAGACTGTCGGTTTCGAAATGAAATCACAGCTATTCATAACGCAGGAGGAATCATTGTCCGTGTGAAACGGGGAGAAGAACCAGAATGGTATCTGACGGCCATGCGAGCCAATGAAGGCAACGCAGAAGCTGAATACCGCATGGAGAAGGAATACAAAATCCATCGTTCAGAATGGGATTGGATCGGAGCCCATATGGATTGTACCATTATCAATAATGGGACCTTAGAAGAGCTTCATCAAAATGTGGAACGGATGCTCTATATAATTGAAACTACCGAGAATATGTGATAAAATGAACATTTGTCATTATGGAGGTTTACTATGAAGTTTTCTGAGAGTACCATCAGTATATTGAAAAATTTCGTAACAATCAATGATTCGATTGCCTTCCGCAAAGGGAACATTCTCCGAACCATTTCATCCCAAAAGCATATCTTTGCACAGGCCACTCTGGAAGATGAGATTCCACAAGATTTTGCAATCTATGATCTTAACAACTTCCTATCAATCATCACCCTTCGTTCAAAGGAATTTGGATTTCCAGAACTTCAATTTGATGATAAGCATGTCTATATTCTCTCAAACAATGGACGATCCAAGATTACCTATCGATGCTGTGAAGAAAACGCATTCGTTGCTCCTCCAGATAAAAAAGTGATTCTACCTACAGAAGATGTCAAATTGACATTGACATCAGATGATATATCCTGGGTATTGGAAACCTCGTCTGTCCTTCACTCCAATCATATTGCCTTAGTAGGGGATGGCAAATCCTATTATCTCCATACCCTATGCCCCGAAAATGATGCAGCCAATACCGACGAACTCTATCTCGGAAATGTTCCCGAAGGATCACTCCCCACATGTCGATTCCTCTTCAAAACTGATAATTGGAAAATGATTCCGGGGGATTATGATATGGTTGTGTCTAAAGGGGCTCTTGCCACATTCATTCATAAAACACGCAAACTTCAATATTGGGTGGCCATGGAAATGGGAAGTAAATAATGGAAGATGCTTCATTTGTCAATATCGGAGATCGAGTCGGAGTCTTCTTCTCTTCTACAAAGAAGAAGGTCAAGCTGATTGGATTTGGAGTCTATCTGGGGGAGGAAATTCCTCCTCCAGGTGTGATGTTTCTTGGATTAGACATGCACTCCAAGGGATGGGAAACTGCAAAGATCCAATTAGACTCCGGGGAAATTGTCTGGGGGTGTGAAGGCTGGTGGGGGGCTGAAAAATACGCGAACCTCAATCTTGAAGGACGTGTAGTCGAAGTCGTGCTGATAGAAGACTGTCGAGCCGGAAAAGTGGAAATTGAACAAGAGGAACAAGCCCCTCCTTTCAAACCCAAGAACGTTCCCCAAGAACCAACAGATTTTTTAGACATTTTTGAGTGATTGGAGACCTATGGAACATCTTCTCTGGACGGAACGATATAGACCCAAGACTGTTGCAGATTGTGTGCTTCCTGATAGACTCAAACAACCATTTCTAGAATACGTCAAGCAAGGAAACATTCCTAACCTCCTTCTATCGGGGGGAGCAGGGGTTGGAAAAACTACTATAGCCAAGGCTATGTGTAATGAAGTGGGGTGTGATTATCTCGTCATCAATGGTTCAGATGAATCAGGAATTGATACCTTCCGAATAAAGATCAAGAACTATGCTTCATCTTTGTCCCTGTCAGGAGGACGGAAAGTCATCATCATTGATGAAGCGGATTACCTGAACCCAAACTCTACACAACCCGCTCTCCGCAATGCGATTGAAGAATTTGCAAAGAATTGTTCATTTATTTTTACCTGTAACTTTAAGTTTCGTCTGATTGAACCCCTCCATTCCCGATGCGCTGTCATTGACTTTGCCTTGAAGAATGGGGAGAAAGCAAAGATGGCAGGAGCCTTCTTTACTCGGGTGACATCGATTCTCGAAAAAGAGAAAGTGAAATATGACCCCAAGGTTGTTGCAGAAGTCATCAAGAAATACTTCCCGGATTTTCGAAGAGTCCTGAATGAACTCCAACGATTGTCTCAGTTTGGAGCAATTGATGCCGGTATACTATCGCAACTCGGGGAAGTCTCACTCACGGAGCTATCACAGAAACTCAAAGAAAAAGATTTTGGATTTGTTCGCAAATGGGTAGCCTCAAATGACGTAGATTGTGCTACACTGTACCGCAAGATTTATGACAATCTCTATGAGATGTTGAAACCGGAAAGTATTCCCGAAGCCGTCTTGATCCTTGCCGATTACCAATATAAAGCTGCATTCGTTGCAGACCCTGAAATCAATACGGTCGCCATGTTTACTAGTCTGATGATGTCATGTGAATGGAAATGAGTGAATTCATTCCTCCATGACATGAGAAAAGGAGCAGTGAATGACATCTACAGAACGGAAACATGTCCAGGCCATTATTAAATATGAGAAAGATCCTCCAGAGATCGCATATGACGAATGGGCCTATAAACGGATGCAGAACGCATACAGAACGTGGCTGAAGAATTTACTGAAGTATAAGCACCCCGAGCCAAAAAAGAGGAAGTCATGATGCTGAGCCGAGAAATGAAACCATGACCGAGAATCCTAATCCGATTCCCATTGTGATCTGTAACAAATGCAAACAGGAAATGCCAGACTACACCATACCCGGAACAATTGTCCGGTGTGGCTGTGGCTTCTACTATGGTCGGTACAAACAACCCTATGAATATGAAAAGAACTGATTATGAGACATGTTCATGATATAGACAATACCTGTACAGTCTCTGTTGGTGGATCAAATTATCTTCGTCCTAAAGATCATATTCCTCTCCCTGATGATTCATTTAAAGCTAATGTCTTCATTTTATCTATTCATCCCATCACGGGTAAAGAGGAACATATTTACATTGAAGGAAATTCAAATTATATCGAGAAGGCTTGCCAGGAAATTATTGACCAAATCAAATTATGTAGAAAACTAAATTGGGAGAATATAAAATGACATGGATTGAAGGTCTCGGGGGCATCTTTATTTTTATCACCTTTCTAGGAATCTGGATCAATCGCAATCATATAGGGAAAGGAGAAAAACATCGTGGAGATCATATTGTGGGGTAGTTTCACTTTAATTACTATCATGTTCCTTTATATTACATACAAACTCTTTCGCCGCAGACAATCATATCGCCGTTTCTTAAAACGGGGATATTACAACTCCTTTGAACCATCAACATGGTATCCAACTTACAAGAAATAACGGTGACAGTAAAAATTGAATTGGATTATTGATCCACATCACTGGGTAAAGATGCGCGGAATTGGGAGAGATCGTTGCATCAAGTGTGGTCTCCTAGCTCTCCGCAATAAGTTTACTGACTTCTGCATTCGCATGGGTTGTGATCATACCGAACATCCCCGTTATACCTATGAAAGGGATCACTGTCATGAATGATCCATACACATGTCCTCATGCTACTCTCGGATTTGGTTCAGGAGCCTACTACATTATTTGTCATGACTGTAACCAATTCTGGGTAGCCAAAAAACACAGAAATGATACCGACCTTGATTATGACCAAGGACACTCTCCAGCAGAGGGGCTAAGACGGAAATGAATGATTTCCTCCTTGGGTATATTCTTGGGGTTCTCACAGAAGGACTATTAGTACTCATCCTGTTAATAGGAAAGATAGGAAAGAAATGAAAACAACAATTGATTTCAGTGGGACATTGACGATTAAAGCGGAGACTGAACTAGAAGCCTTTGCCCTCAGAGAATGGTGGAAAGATTACCAAAAAGATAAAAAATTCATCTTGGCTGTCGATTTAGAATCACACGTTCAAGATCATAGGTACGCTTCATGAAAACCTACATTCATGTCAATCAACATCACATCCGTTCCAACAAGACAAAAGGAACTTCTCTTCCTGTTATTACCGTCAAACAGGGTCGAAAGAATACATACTGCAATGAAGTTCAGATTCTTGGACCTTCTAAGGTTCTCTATGCCACGGGAGAAAAGCCCCTCCTATCCTGTGGGGCCCGTGTTGCTGTTGTCACAGATTCACCAATAGAGGTGCTTTCATGAAAGTTGAACTTGATAGTGATGGAAAATTGTTAGTGATAGCCGAGTCTGAGGTAGAAGTATATGCCTTAAGGCACTGGTGGAATGAATGGGATAAATTTAAATCTGTAACCTTTGGGGTTTGTGGACTAAACAAATCCCCTATATTTGGAAACCAGAAATAATCCCATGATGGATTTTGAAATCGAAGTCATTCCCATTGAACCTAAGGTCCACATATCTCCTCATCCGATTCGCATATACAACGTTGGGGAATTCACAAACATTGATTGTAGTTCTATCGTCCGAGTCTTTTATCCAGACAACATCTACTATCACAACCGGCTAGAAATCGAGAAGTTGTATCTATGACCCCCTTTGACTTCGTAAAAGACATCGAATACACCAAGCATGATCTCATGAAAGACGATCCTTTGGCCGAGAAGGACTACATTCCCTTTGTGGTCAACCGAGCCCTCTCCTATCAGTTTGATTGTGTCCTCTTTGCCAATGAGATGAACCAACGATATTTGATCGATAAGAAACTCCAGTATCATTACCTCCTCCATGTCATTCGATCCAGACGGAGAACGGCTCAAAAATGGGTCAAACCCGAAAAGATCGAAGACATCACAGTCATCCAACGGGCCTACGGCTTTACCAAGCGGGAAGCTCTCCAAGCCCTCCCACTCCTAAAAGAGCATGAACTAGAACTCCTACGGGATAAGACTGATCTCGGAGGAATCAAAAAGTCTAAATGACCTTCCTACAGGAATAACCTTTGTATGGAGTCAATGTTTTGCCTGAGGCTCTATCTTTCATGCATTGATATAAGAGATTGTTGTCTTCACAAAATTTTTTTAAATTATTGATCTGAATGTTCATCCCATCGATATGAGTGATAACCCAATTATCCGACATATTCATAACCGTGCTTTTCTTTTTACCTTTCACTCCCTGAGAAATCATGTAACGATGAGATTCAGACATCGGCCCTTTTATTTTTCCAGCCAATGATTTCGACAAATTTATCCTATGAGATGGTGTCTTCATATATCCAGGCACCCCCACTTTTGATCTGCTTATCTTTTCCCTGGTCTTCATAGAGTGTCGTTTGCCATAAAAATTACTCAGAATACCTCTCCTTAACTTTAACACTTCAACATAATCTCTTTTAAAAATTTCATACACCCTTGATGTGTATCGGAACATATCATTTGTATGAGCCGTTTGCATATAATGCAAGGCACAAAGCATCTTATGACGGTATTCTCCGTCAACCATTTTAGGAAGTAATAAGTGACAAATGAAATGCTCTTTTGCAGTAAGATAGACAAGATTATCACCCATATTCGTCCCACCTAAAGCCCGTGGGACGATATGATGACGTTCGACATAATAAGGGGCAGAACGTTTACTCCAATTACGTTTTTGCGCCCTATCTATAAGAGCATAATACCAATTTGTATATTTGTTAATTTTATAAATAAAGTGCATGTTTGGAAGATGGATATTTTTCTACTGTCTCTCTTATTTATAGGAAGTTGTATGACCAATGATAATCTGTTTCGTGGATGTGGAATAGAAATAAGCATTAATGACCCTGCAAAATTTCTTGTGATCAAAGAAACCCTGACGCGGATTGGTATAGCTTCCCGTGTTGAACGAACCCTCTATCAATCTGTCCATATTCTCCACAAAAGATCTCGGTATGCCTTGATGCATTTCAAGGAACTCTTCAAGCTAGATGGAAGACCGTCTACGATTACTGAGGATGATCTTGCAAGACGCAACACGATTGCTCTCCTATTGCAGGAATGGGGTCTGGTGAATCTAGTAGGATCTGGAGACATCAAGTTAGAACCTGTAGCTCCAATTCATCATATTACGATCATTCCTCATCGAGAAAAACAACAATGGAAATTAGTAGCTAAGTATACTATTGGCATCAAGAAACATGATGGAATGGAACATAGTTAGAATTCCAGGAGGACGGTGAGCGAAGCGAACCGCGAGTCCGCGAGCACAATGAGGGTAATTTAGATCAGCAACATTAAAAATTGTACTGTGGATAAATTCTACAATGAAGATAAAAATTGTAGGATAAAGCATACAAAATGAAGATACTATAAATCGGCAACATTAAAATTACATTAAAATTTATAAAATTGCCGAAATGACAGGGTTTTTAATGGTGACTGATATTGTCAACAATATAAATAGGATCGGATATCTTAGATAGATTAGATAATCTGAAGTATCTGGTGGGGATAGCTAGATCTAGTAGATATAGCTGATTAGGTTGATCTGGTTAGATTGTACCAATGAATTTCTTTAGATTCTTAGATGGATTAAGAACTTTCTAGATCCTACAAGAAATCTAGATTCCATTAGATACTGTCTGAGGAAAGTTTCTGACGATGTTTCATCCACAGTCCACCATTACATTCTTAGAAACCATTGGCTCTATAATCGGTATCATTTTCTTCATCTTCCTCTCACTCATCAAAATCTAAATTGCATAAATAGTTTTGAATAAAAGGAGTCTTTATTATGTCTGATCCTGTGATTGCGAGTACTAATGTACGACCAAATTCAACTGGTCCCAATTCTCGTCTACGCATGGGGGAATTTGTACTTGCAGTAATCCGTGTAGAAGGTACACAACTAGATAACTCGTCATCTAACAATCAGGAGGTCCCCAGTGTTACTAATTAGAAAGCGCGTCGGAAATTTCCTCAACAGAGTGTATAAGTCAGTAGGATCATTGTGGGTACCTGATCAGGACAATGTGATGCCCATCCATCACAATATCATTGGAGTGTTGGGAACTCCTGAAGGAAAATTCTTGTATTCTACCCATAACTTGGTTACGACAGCAGGAGACCTCTACTATGCACAAAAAGCTTGTGGACAGTCTCCAACGAATACCTTCCAGACCCTCTATCTCTCAAGTCTTCCAGTGAACACCTCTATTTCAAAAGCCAACACCTCAGATGACTTGATTGACATCCGTGTTGCCACAGGAAGCACCTCAAAGAACGTATCAGCGTCCTATCCTCGCACGGCAGACCCTGACACGGACAATACAGGATCTGGGGCGAACGTCGTGTCGTGGTTGTTTAGTTATACCACTACAGACTTTGATGATCCTTCAGTAGAAGGAGCGGCTATTTCTACTTATGGAGTTAACTCCTGGGGGGCAAATGCGGGTCAAGATTGGTGTTTGACCATGTTTAACTTTGTCGCCTTCCAGAAGGCCAATAACGCAACTCTGAAGGTATTCGTGAACCATCACATGTTGGGTGTCTAATTGGCAATTAAGGATATTGCAACACCCTGGGTTCGACATATTCTTATTGCGAACACATGGATATGTAGCCGGTGTGGGGGTACTCTCCATACCGGCTCTTCGGTTTATAGTGGGGATGTATTTTTGAAAGATGGTCGAATATTATTGACTCCACCTCCATTTGGGAAATTTAACGAATGCCAAAACTCTACGGTAAAACAAACCCCACCATAACATGGTCTCCAAATACAGAACCGGATTTAGCTGGATATAAGATCTATTGGGGGGCATCTCCAGGTGTTTATACCTCCAACGTTTCAGTGGCTGTAGGAACGACTTCTAGAATCATGACAGGAATATCCCCCATTCAGAAATGGTATTATTTTGCATTAACGGCCTATGACACGTCTGGAAATGAATCTGCTTTTTCTGCTGAAGTGAAATTCTACATCAGTGATCCTTACACACGAGACTCTACACAAAAAACTGTTTTAGTTAGAGGATAAGAAAAATGAAATTTCTGAAATATGTTTGTTCAGTCTTATTTGTGCTCATTTCTACACAATCGGTGTTTGCAGACATCCCTGCAACATTGAACACATGGTACACTATGCCTGGAACGGCAATAGGGACCGCATGCCCTACAAATGTTCAACGTCCCGATTTGTATTTTGGTAGTTTGAGTCCTTGTGTTGCAATTATTGATCAGTGGGGAGGGGGGATGTTTGACACCAAGCGCAGTCGGCTTGTTATGCGAGGGGGAGGACATAACACCTACTATGGCAGTGAAGCATATGGACTCAATGTCATTACTCCGGGAACAAGCACTATGGCACAAGTGATGGCCCCACCTCCTGCATCTGCGATGCCACCTCCCGATGGAACAGGAGTATTGAATAATGGAATGCCCGCATCTAGGCACACATATAGTAATCTTGCCTATGATCCTGTCAATGATTTGTATTGGATGTACGGAGGAAGTACAGACTTAAACGGCCAATTTATGGATGATTTGTGGAAATTGGACCCTAAAACGGGCACTCAGACACGAGTGCGGTCGGCAGTTGGATTGCTCAGTGGATCAGGGGCTGTCAGCGCAGGACTTGTCTGGGATTCAAATCAACAAAAATTATGGCTTCATGACTGTTGGACAACAGCAGAATATTTACCTAGTACTGACACTCTTACCTTGCATGCTCACGGAAATGGATGCATGGACAGCAATACCTCCAACTTATGGTATACCTCTTGGTTTTTTGATCATAAGCGTAATCGGTATGTAGGAGTTGGTCTGGGGGATTTCATTACCTTTAATACGACCAATAATGCGAGTTGGAATTGGGGAACACTCACTACAACGGGTGGAACTTCATGTGTGAATGCAAAGGCACCTGGGTTTACTTATGACATTGTACAGGATCTATATGTGTGTTGGCCTGGAGGGAATACCCTCTATCTTTTCAATCCAAATACAAATGCATGGTCGTCACTTGCCCTGACTGGTAGTGCACCAACTTATTCTACCCAAGGGGTTTATGGTCGCTTCCAGTATGACTACAATCATAATGTGATCGTCTCGTGTGGTTGGACGACAGAAGATTGTCGAGCCTTGCGTTTGACTGCCGAAAGTTCCCTTGGAACAAACTTCAATAAGAGAAAAAATACTCCAGGAGTGTTTTATAGCCAAGGATTTGATACGGCAAGTGCATTTACAGTGAAGACAACACGTCCTGACACAGGAATTTTTTGTCCGGGGGCTACACCATCATGCAGCAACATAGGACAAGATACAACCTTATATTCATCCTGTGATCCCCAAAATGGAGCAAATTGCGGATCACTCAAATATACGGTCCTTGTGGGTCAGGGAGGGGAAAATCCTAGTGGGTCCTTTGAAATATATTTCCCCAATCATTTTCCTGGATATGTGACTACTCCTGGACTAACTCTCTATTTCCAATGGCAAGCTCAATTCAATTCGAATGCTATTAATAATTTGGGGGGAGGGGGTTGGAAGCAGTACACACTCTACAATGGAACGACTGGTTCATGCGCGACATTGGAGTTAACTCAAACTAATAGTGCATACCGTATGTTGCCATTTCCTTATACGGAATGTGGTGCTAGGTCATTTGATCATAATGAAGGTGTTCCAGGAGACCCCGTGTTAAATTGGTCTCTTGCATATCCTCCAGGAGGATCTGGAACAAGTACAGATTATTACTGTGTCTATAATAATTCAAGCCCATCAACATTTCCTGGAAATAAATGTCCATTCCATACTGCCAATATTTGGATCACATTCTATTGTGAAGTGAAGGTCACAACATTTGGAGCATCAACAAGTACTGTAAAGTGTTCTCGTTACACCAGTAGTGATGCAGGATATCGTCCATATGTGTACCATACGGCATATCCATTTAACTCTGGTGGGGCTCCAGGGTTCAACGTTTTATCGTTTACAAATTTTATGACAAACAGAGGAACTGTGGGAGATACGAACTATACAACTCATCCATCCCCTGCGTTATTTTGGGTTGATGAAATTATCGTAAGTACAGCACCTATTGTAGAGCCCGTAAGTAGCGGTACTCCACCTGATACTACTCCCCCCGCTCCACCAACTAATGTAACAATTACGAGGAGACAATAGTATGTCGATTACATCAGGAGTTGGGCCCGCAGTCGCAACTGATAGTGGCACAACCGCAGTCGCAACATTGAATGGAACAACCGCAGGTCGATCCCTTGTGGCCATACTGCATTGGCATGGAACTGGGGCTTTAGTGTCTGTATCTGTTAGTGGTGAGTCAAATATGACACTATTGACTACCAGATCTGGAATAAGCACGAATCATTGTTTTGCCTATCTCAGTACTATGACTGCTGGGGGAAACAAAACAATCACGGCAACATGGGACACGGCTCTTTCTGGGTCCGCAGAGTTATGGGTGAAAGAATATGCTGGAGGGAATACCTCATCATGGTTTGACGTAGAGGCAACAAATAGTGGGACTGGAACTAGCGCGGTTTCTCCAATTACGACTTCAGTTGATAATGAATTGATCCTTGCTGTCACCACAGCAGATGTGGACGAAGCTGGATGGAGTCCTGTTAGTGGCTACACTCGGTATACTCTTTTAAATCCTTGGGTGTGGGATGACGCAGTGGAAAATTTGAATGTTGGGGTTGCGGGAACAAAAAATCCCGGATTTACTATTCCATCTGGGAATTTTATGACTACAACCGCAGCCTTCAAACCATTCGTTCCATCAACAGCTTATACTGTTCGAAACAAAATTGTTTATGCGACAAAATAGTACATAGAAACTACCAATTCTATAGGTACTGCAATAAATACCCAGTGATTCATTTCACTGGGTATTTTTATTTGAGGAGATTGTATGCTCTATATTCCTAGGCAGAGAACATCTCGGTGCCAATCCAATACAGCAACCACGTCATCCGAACCGGGAAATCTCGTGACTGCCAATGCAACAACAAATGTCATGGGGAACTATACACAATTGATCGCGGCTACTAACTATACGTCCTATGGAATCACGGTCATACTCTCCAATACGGCTGTTGCGGCCACGAGTACACGGGTATTGGTTGACATTGCAAAGGGAGGAGCGGGAAGTGAGCAAGTCGTTATCCCCACCTTAATTGGAGGAAATGCAGGAGTAACAGGATCAACTGAAGGAACGGGACATATTTATCATTTTCCAATTATCATTCCTGCTGGAACTCGTATTGCGGCTCGGTGCCAAGCATTCAATGCATCAGATACGGTGAATGTTGATATCAAATTGCATCAATATCCTCGATTTGGAGCCTGGTACGGTAATCGTGTGACAGCCTATGGGGCTAATACATCAGCATCAACGGGAACATCCATCTCCCCTGGAAATGGTTCATACACCACAGGTACCATCATCGCTTCTACAACAAACCCAGTCCGATACCTCCAAGCGGGGATTGATTTTTATACAGGAACAAATGCAGCAACTTCACGAGGATTGTTTGAGGTTTTAACGGGGTCTACGGTACTAGTTAAAGATCTTACTTGGAATGAGTCCACAACGACAGAAGTGATCGATTTTTCAATCATCAATTTTATTCTTTCTCAGATGATGTTTAACCTCCCTATTGGAAACAATCTTACTGTGGGACTTATGCGCAATGTTGCCGCAGCAGCCCATGGTGTTATGTTGTATGGAGTAGATTAATGCCTATTACAGAACTATTTTCAGGTGTTCGTAACATCACAGCCTCAGAAGTTTCTCTCTCGGCAAATAATACAGGGGGTCCCACTGCGCAAACAACCACAGGAATCTTCCAGACATTTATTGATGTGTCCGGGATGATTGCAGGGGATGCACTTCAAATTCGTGTATATGAAAAATGCCGAGCGGGAGATGTACAACAAATTGTGCATGATAATATTCTCGTTGACACCCAACAAGAACCCCTATGGGTCTCTCCTGCACTCACTCTAATGAAGGGGTGGGATATTACTGCTAATTCGATCAATGGGACCACAATCAAAACTCTGTGGTCTATTCGACAAGTCAGCTAATTTCTTCCATTAACTAGAAGGATTTCTCATGTCTTTGTGGTTCTATACTCCTCTTCTTCCAGGGGGAACAGTCCTTCTACCCAATACCGTTATTTCCACGTCAAACGACAACGTTTCTGTCACCCTCATTGAAGGATCTCCTACTCTTACGGTTAATGGTATCATTGGTGATACTATTAATAGTGCGGTTTCTATTGTTGAATCAAGTCTAGGAGTAACCAGACTTCAAGTTACTCAATTTCCAGTAGAGACTATTTCAGTTACAGAAGGGACTTCTTTTAAACTTATTATTGCTCCAGCCTGTAATGAAGCGGTTTCTGTTTCAGAATCGGTTATCACAAAAGTTGCAGTTATAGCTCGAATCGATGAAACCATTGATATCATCGAAGGAACTCCGCAGCGAACAAATGGGTTCATTGGGATCGTGGATTCAGATGTCTCTATTGTTGAACAAACGCAAACTGCTCTGAACACTGGATCGACTATCATTAAAATTCAATCGGAGACAATCAATCTCCTGGAGTCTGGAAAAAATCCACTCCATATTGTCCAAATTATTAATGAAGTAGTTGATATTCTTGAGAGTGTTCGTTCTTACCTGATACTTATACCTCCTACCAACGAAACAGTACATGTTTCCGAATCGTTCATTACGTTGCTTGGGGGCAAGAGCACTGCTAATGATCCTGTCGATGTGCTAGAAAGTGTTTTGGTTAAAATAGCAATTAGTCCAAAGTCAAATGAACCTCTCAATGTCATTGAACAAGTCAATTTTCATGTGGCCATTTCCGGTCGCAGCAATGAACTAATTGATGTAACAGAAGGAGTTGTTGCAAAGCTATCAATTGGAGCTTCCGTTAATGAGACCATCAATATTGGAGAGAGTTCAACCACCATTGCCAATACTATTACAGTCGTTCGAGTACAAAATGAAACTGTCTCTGTTCCTGAATTTACTCTTAAAAATTTAGCTATCGCGGTAAAGTCAAATGATGTCATAGATGTTAGTGAGCAAGTAATTGTCAAACTAAACGTTGCTTCACAAACCAATGAAACTATACGTATTTCAGAATTGGCTACGTCGGCATTAAGGATATCAGGACGGTTTGCGGAAATTGCTTCTATACCGGAATCTGTTGTAGCTAAACTAGCCATATCTGCTCGTATCAATGAAACTGTTGATATTGCAGAAGTACCTATTGGTAAGACAATTGGAATCACCCAAATAGTCAAATCACAGAATGAAACCGTTACTGTGGTTGAAGGAACCCCACAGCGAAGCAATGGATTGGTGGGATGGGCTAATTCTAATATGTCCATTATCGAAGTGTCCACAACAAAGCTTCGTTTAAATGGAAATGTTGTTGTTTTCAATGAAACTGTTGATATTGGGGATGGGACGAATAATATTACTGCGGGATCTATTATTGGGAATGGGTTCAATAATGTTAGCATTCCCGAAATTGTAACGAGTCGATTGAACGTTGTTGCAATTCAGAATGAACTGGTAGATATTACAGAGATAGCGAATAAGACTATTCGCATTATCACGTCAATTAAAATTGTTGCAGTTCAGAACGAACTAGTAGATGTTCTTGATGCAAGTAGGAATTTTCTAGGCTACAGCAATGTTCAGGTGAAAAGTGAAAACGTTACTATAGTTGAAGGGTCCCCACAGCGAAGCAATGGGTGGGTGGGGCTTGCTCCAGAAACGATTAATATTTCGGAAGTAAGTAACTACACATTTACTACGTCTATACCTAAAATAGTTCGTCTTGTTAATGAGACGGTTAATATTGGCGACGGAACAAGTAACACCTTTATTGGACCGATTGTTGGTAATGGATTGGACGATGTTGATATTCAAGAAACAATACAAAAATCTTTGGGTATTGTTGCCATTAGTAACGAAACCATTTCTGTTCCTGAGGCTCGATTCGCCAATTCAAAGATTGTTCGAGTCATTTCAGAAAACGTGTCAATTCCTGAAACTCTTCCGGCTAAACTTAATCTCGTACAGCGCAGAGGAGAAAATGTTTCTGTCACAGAAACACGGGCCTCTCGTTTATCTATCGTACAACTTAAAAATGAAAATGTAGTCATTTCCGAGCTTTCTGGTACTAGAAACCAGATTAATGGTCAGGGGAATGATGGGGTCTCTCTTCCTGAGACAGTAGTATATAAATTGTCTTTTCCTGTCGTGATATCAATCACTGCGGTAGTGAATGAGGACGTTGGAATTGGAGAAATCGTCCCCCCAAAATTAGGAATCTTACAACAACTAAATGATACATTGGCGATCAATGAAATCCAGAATTTAGCTTCAAAGAAAATCGGAATCAACATTGAAACTATTGATGTGGTGGAAAATGTTAACGCCATACTTCGTATCGTTCAAGTTGTCACTAGCAATGTCAATACCATTGACAATATCAATGCTAAATTGTCTGTGGTACAATCCAAAAATGAATTGATTGATCTACCTGAAACAACGGCAAAAGCCACAGGATTTGTTAAGACAGCAAATGATGTGATTTCTATTACCGAATCATTTAAAACAGATCAAGGACGTGTCGGACAAGTCATTACCGATACCATTAACACCAGCGAAAATCTTGTCATAACACTTCAGATCAATCCAAATACTGCCGAATTAGAATGTGTTCAAGAATCTGTAGTCGCTGTGATCAGAATTGCCCAAGTCAAGGATGAATGGATAGATGTGTTCGAGGCTGTGATGAAGCAGGGTCCTAGGCGTCATCGTATTCGCATTGTTTCATAATTTTCCTTGACAAATCCGGCAATCCATGAGATAGTCCCCAACCATGTTTAAACTATTCTATCGTTGGACCTATCCTCTTCGCATGTTCTTGATTGACCGTCCATGGATGGTGGTCATCAGACATCCTGAATTTTCCAAATTCCAGTGGTATGACCGGGACACACGGTTACTCTTTTGCTCATTCCAAATTCTGGAAGATTATGTAGATCGAGAACTTCATAAGTGTCCCTTCCATTTCACCCTAGAGGAAAAGGTCAACAATTCAGAAAATCCAAATCGAGAAGCCTGGAAGGAAGTTCTGGAACTATATATCTGGTGGACCAAAAAGCGTCCAGCACGGAAAGATCCGTGGCAATTCGAGTGCTCCGAACGTCCTTCCTCCTTCTTGGATTGGCAATCAGAAAAATATCCTGAATATTCAAAATGCCTTCATGAGGCTGGGGAAATGGAAGATCAATATTATCAAGAAGATACTGAGATGTTGATCCGTCTTGCCAAAGTGCGGGGGGTCCTCTGGACATGAAACTTACTAAAAATTTTAATCTCGAACATTTCATACCTGAAGAATGCGTCGAGCATTACCGGGACATTTCTAAGTTTGTGTTGGAACCCATTCAACAACGATTCGGCCAAGTTCTCATCAAAGCTTCCTGGAATCCATTTGATATCCAATTTAAGGTCAAGGACTTTGATAGTAACACTATCTACGAATATGTTCAAAACAACCTCGTGCACTCGTTCGTAATGATTGATCTTTTAACTGGATGGATTATTGTTCGCTGTGAAAAGGAAGAAAACAATGAAACTGATCAATGATGTCTATCAATTTATGGATGGGTTCCAACAGCATACGCTAGATCAAGAGAAGAAGGCCAAACTCTACCGTAAGTTGATTCGAGAGGAGTATAAAGAACTCTTTGATGCTGTGGACAATCAAGATGAAGTTGAAGAATTGGATGCCTGCTTGGATCTCATTTGGGTCATTGTTGGTTATATGCATTCACGGGGATGGGATATTGAAGGTGGATGGGATGAGGTGGCTCGGTCGAATATGGCTAAATTAGACCCCCTGACTGGAAAGGCAATCCATCGTGCAGATGGAAAGGTGATTAAACCTGAAGGATGGACCCCACCAGATTTACGTCCCTTTGTTAAAAGGAGTGTAAAATGAGCGAATTTACTGCAACAGAACTCGCTGCTGATCGTTTGGTGAAACAGATTGTCAAGAAGTATGCCGATGTCCCAGAGTTTTCCTTAGTTATCCAATACAAAGATGCAGCTTCATATTTCGATTTGGTTCCCCGAAAGTATGATGGATCAATGGAGTTAGTGGGGTTCATTCAAGATCCTCGCTATTCTCAAGATCCTGAAACTAAGGATGTACCGTTCCGTCGATGGTTTACCTTGGCTGTGATCAAAGAAAAACGAATTCCCACATTGTTCTAAAAGGAGTTACTATGGAAAATAGTACTATTCGTATACTCGTGCTTGAAAATGGTCTCCCATTGATGGGAGAAGTTGAAGAAGCAGAGAATGGGGTAACAATTACCCATCCTGTTATTGTGATGGCCGTTCCCCTAAGTGAGACTTCTCGGGGTGGAGTATCATTTTCCCCATTCATGGAATTTACAGAAGATTTTCGAAGGGGTATGTTTATTCCCATGAAGCGTATCATGATGCAGTGTTCTCCTGTACAAGATCTTGAAAAAAAGTATCGTGAAATCTTCTCTCGGCTCATCCTTCCATAACACATGTCTAAATTCTATACCAATGTTTCCTGTATTGGGAACAAAATCTATTATCGTGGCATCGAGAATGGAAGGCGTATACGTCAAGAAATTGAGTATGCGCCAACGCTCTATCTCCGTACTGAAGCCGAGTCTCCCTTCAAGACCCTTCAAGGGGAACCGCTAGAACCTCGTTCATTCCATTCCATTCGAGATGCCCGAGACTTCATCAAGAAGTATGAAGGGGTTCAAGGCTTCAAAATCTATGGAAATGATGAGTTTGAGTATGCCTATATTGCAGAACAACACCCCGAAGAACTCATCGAGTGGAAGCAAGATGATATCCGTATTGCCTATATCGATATCGAGGTTGGATCAGAAAAGGGTTTCCCCAAAGTTGAAGATGCCAAAGATCCAATTGTGGCTATCACCATCAAATTCTCCCATCTCAATTTCTACTATGTCCTGGGGTGTGGGGATTACACTCCTCCCGATGAATCCATTCGATATCTGAAAGCCAAGGATGAACATGACTTGATCATGACATTCATGACGATCTGGAATGCAGAAGATCCAGATGTAGTGACTGGATGGAACATCAAGACCTTCGATATTCCGTATCTCTACAATCGAATCAGAAATCTCCAGGGAGAAAAGTTAGCCAATTGGTTGTCTCCTCTTGGGAAGGTCTATGAACGCAAAGAGTTCTACTATGGGAAAGATATTCTGGCCTATGAACTCATGGGAATCTCCATCCTAGACTATCTCCAACTGTTCCGCAAGTACGCTCCCAATGCAGCCCAAGAAAGTTACAAACTGGATCATATTGCTTGGGTGGAATTAAAGGAACGGAAACTGTCCTATGATGAATATGATTCACTTCATCACTTGTTTAAGGAAGACTACCAGAAATTTATCGATTACAACATCAAGGACGTAAAACTTGTCGAACGGCTAGAAGCCAAGGGCCGGTTGATTACCATGGCTTTGACCTTGGCCTATGACAACAAGACGAACTATGATGATGTCTTCATGCAAGTTCGCATGTGGGACTGTATTTGTTACAATTATCTCCTACGGAAAAACATTATTGTTCCTCCCAAAGAACACAAGTCGAAAGAGTCAGCCTATGAAGGGGCCTATGTCAAGGACCCCCAGATTGGGTTCTTCCGATGGGTGGCTTCCTTTGACTTGAACTCACTGTATCCACATTTGATCATGATGTACAACCTGTCTCCTGAGATGACGGTTGAACCGGGATTTTATTCTCCTGCGATGTGCAAGATCCATGATTATTACTGGTCTACCCAGAAATCAGTTGTCGAGAAGATGTTGACTCGGGAAATCGATCTGTCTGCCTTAGATGGGGAAGGGTATACGTTTACTCCGAACGGACAATTTTTCCGAACGAGATATCAAGGCTTCCTCCCAGAGATCATGCAGAAAATGTATGATGATCGGGTCGTCTATAAGAAGAAGATGCTGGAAGCTGAGAAAGTGAAAGAATCTGAGAAGAACCCTGAGAAGCGGAAAGAATGGGATGCCGTCATTTCCCGCTATAAAAATCTCCAGTTGGCCAAGAAGGTAGGTCTGAATTCTGCCTATGGTGCCATGGGAAATGAATACTTCCGATTCTTTGACACGCGCATTGCAGAAGCTGTCACTCTGGCTGGACAACTCAGTATCCGATGGATTGAGAATGCTCTGAATCAATATCTAAATAATATCTTGCAGACCAAGAATGTGGATTATGTGATTGCTTCGGATACGGATTCGGTCTATCTAAATCTCTCTCCATTGATCGATAAGATTTTCAAGGATCAGAGCGACAAGAATAAAATCATCACGGCCATGGACAAGATCTGTAGGGAGAAACTGACTCCTTTCATTGATCAACAATATCAAGACTTGGCAACCTATGTTCATGCCTATGCACAGAAAATGCAGATGAAGCGGGAATCTCTTGCCGATTCTGCAATCTGGACAGCCAAGAAGCGGTACATCCTGAATGTGTACGACTCAGAGGGAGTCCGGTATGCAGAACCAAAACTGAAGATCCAGGGATTGGAAGCAATCAAGTCTTCTACTCCTACAGCCTGTCGGGACAAAATTAAAGAGTCCATCAAGATCATCATTAGGGGAGATGAGAAAGCATTGCACGAATACATTGAAGCCTTCCGTCAAGAATTCAAAACCCTTCCTGCTGAAGATATTGCGTTTCCTCGGTCGGTCAATGGGCTCAAGAGTTATCAACCCAAGAAGTCTATGACCTTGGATGGATTTGAAGCTGATGACTCCAAGATGGAGTCGGGGACTCCGATTCATGCCAAAGGATCATTACTATATAACTACTATATCAAGAAGATGGGACTTGAATCTCAGTACCCTCTTATTCAGGAAGGGGAAAAGATCAAATTTATCTATCTCCGGGAGCCCAACCGATTCCGTTCTCCTGTGATTGCATTTCCGACACGCGCACCCAAGGAGTTCAAGCTGTCAGAGATCATTGATTATGAAATCCAATTCAATAAATCCTTCTTGGAACCTATCAAAATCATTCTTACCGCAATTGGATGGGATACTGAACAAGAAACTACATTGGAGTCATTTTTCTCATGAAGTTATTGCATGGTGATTGTCTTGAAATCCTACCAACACTGGAAGCCAATAGTATTGATGCTATTGTTACTGATCCTCCCTATGGGCTGTCGTTTATGGGGAAACATTGGGACCATGGTATTCCTGGGGTGGACTTTTGGAAGGAACACCTCAGAGTTGCTAAACCTGGAGCCCACCTGTTGGCCTTTGGGGGAACTCGGACCTATCATCGTCTGATTTGTGCGATTGAGGATGCTGGATGGGAGATTCGGGATTGCTTGATGTGGGTATATGGTTCAGGATTTCCAAAAAGTTTAGATGTCAGCAAAGCGATTGACAAAGAAAAGGGGGCGAAGCGTGAAATTGTTGGTCAACGATATGCAGGACGTAAAAATGGTGGCAATAATTTTGACGATGATAACTATCAATGGACAGGCAATGTTGACGTTACAATAGCTGCATCAGAAGAGGCTCAATATTATGAAGGGTGGGGAACTGCACTCAAGCCTGCTTGGGAACCCATTATCTTAGCTCGAAAGCCCATCTCAGAAAAAACAGTTGCTCAAAATGTTCTCAAATGGGGAACGGGAGCATTGAATATAGATGAATGTCGGATTGAAGGACCATCATATATAAGAAAAGGATTGAGAGATGATATGAGAGGGGGAAATTTTGTTAATCCTACAGAACAAAAGAGAATTCTAATAGGAGATGGTGTACAACATTCTCACCCCAAAGGTCGTTGGCCTGCCAATCTGATTCATGACGGAAGTGAAGAAGTTGTGAAGAATTTCCCTCAATCGAAGAGTAGGGGTATGAGGGGTACGGGAGGGATGTTTTCTAACATAAGTAATGCCCCATGTGGTCCTCAATATGGAGATTCCGGTTCTGCTGCTCGTTTCTTTTATTGTGCCAAAACTTCTCCATCTGAACGAGGAGAAGGAAATATTCATCCAACAGTCAAACCTCTCGCACTACTTCGTTATCTTTGTAAATTGATCACTCCCCAAAAAGGAATCATTCTTGATGCCTTTATGGGATCTGGAAGTACAGGACTTGCTGCCAAACATGAGGGATTTGATTTTATCGGTATCGAAAAGGAAGAACAGTATTTCCAGATTGCTCAAAAACGAATCAATTCTATGAAAGAAGAAACAACATTGGAGTCCTTTTTCTCTTAACAAATGAGGTGAATTATGGTAGTATCCGACATTGCGCGTATTTGTCATCAAGTCAATCGGGCTTTCTGTCAGTCTCTCGGGGATAATTCACAACCAGATTGGAATGATGCTCCTGAATGGCAGAAGAATTCTGTTGTTGATGGGGTAAAGTTTCATATCGAAAATCCTTTTGCAGGACCGTCAGCAAGCCATGGAAATTGGCTGAAGACCAAAATAGCAGAAGGATGGGTTTACGGTCCCGTAAAGGATGTCGAAAAGAAAGAGCATCCTTGCATGGTTCCCTATGATCAACTTCCGATGGAACAGAAGGCTAAGGATTATATCTTTACAACATTGGTCCATGAATTGAAGGAGATCTAATGAGCGTCATTGAAAAACTCAAGAAGAATACCACGATTCCTCAAAGTTCCATTCTCTCCAAATCTAAATTATTCAATGACAAGGATGTAGTGCCTACTCCTGTTCCTATGATCAATGTGGCTCTGTCGGGAGATCTGGAGGGAGGACTCACTCCAGGTATTACAGAGATTGCAGGACCCTCTAAGTATTTCAAGAGTAATTTTGGTTTGCTCCTGGCTATGTCATATCTGGAGAAATATGAGGATGCAGCAGTGCTCTTCTATGACTCTGAATTTGGAACCCCAAAGTCTTATATTGAATCCTTTGGAGTAGATCAGGATCGTGTCTTTCATTCCCCGATTACTGATGTCGAGATCATGAAGATTGATATCATGAAGCAGTTGAAGGAGATCAACAAGGGAGAACGAGTTCTTGTGCTTCTGGACTCTCTGGGGCAATTGGCTTCTCGTAAGGAAGTAGAGGATGCAGAAGAAGGGGTGGTTAAGTCGGACATGTCTCGGGCCAAGGCTATTAAATCTATGTTCCGTATGATTACACCTCATTTCCGATTGAAAGACATTCCTATGATTGTCATCAATCATACATACAAAGAAATCGGGTTGTACCCCAAGGATATCGCGGGTGGGGGAACGGGTCTCTACTATGCTGCCGATACCATTTGGTTTATGGGTCGAGAGCAAGAGAAGGATTCTAAGAAAGAACTGCTTGGATATAAATTCAATATCAATATTGAGAAGTCTCGGTTCGTCAAAGAAAAATCCAAGATTCCTATCACTGTGACGTTCGATGGGGGAATTGAAAAGTATTCGGGGCTGTTGGATATTGCCTTGGAAGGTAAGTTTGTGGTCAAGCCTAAGGACAAGCAATATACACGTCCTGGAATCGATACTCCCGATAAGAAGGGGGATATTGTCACCTATTCCGAAGCCCAGACCTATTCTGACGATTTTTGGAGTCCCCTCCTCAAGAACGACAAATTCAAATCCTATGTGAGTGAAACGTATGCGATTTCTTCGAGACCGATTTTCCAAATGGCTCAGCAAGTGGATTCGGAAAATACCTAAGAACGATTGGGATTTTGAACTCGTTGAGTTGACAGACTCCCAAGGTGATCCTATCTTGGGAGTCAAAATTATTCGGGGACTCTATACCGGATTGGTCTACTACTATTCCAGCGTCAAAGTGATGGAGAGTCCTGAACAGGAAACCGCTACGATACGGTTTGGGTTTAATATTGTGGAACCCTGTCCAGGATTGGTTGATGAGCCCCTGACCCAAATGATGGGGGAAATTTTAAGTGAACTCATCATGGCAGGAGAAGTGGTAACTCAGACGCGGTTTGACAAGGAGTCGAATGCACAGATTAGAAATGATCATCCTGAAGAATCTGATTCACAATGATGATTACTCACGAAAAGTTCTCCCATTCATAAAGCCTGATTACTTTTTTGATACCCATGAAAGACATGTGTTTGATGGAATTGTGTCTTTTATGGAGAAGTATAAGAATCGTCCGACCCATGAAGCCCTAGTGATTTCGTTTAGTGAATCCTCTTCTCTCAAGGAAGAGGAAGTCAAAGAAGCGGTGTCACTCCTTTCTGAAATCAATACTGACAAAGATAATCCCACTGATCCAACATGGTTGATCGATCAAACTGAAAAGTTCTGTCAGGATAAAGCGGTCTACTTGGCTGTGCGGGATGCAATCTCTATTTTGGATGGAGATGATAAGAAGCAGTCTAAGGGAGCGATTCCTGAAATGCTCCAGAAGGCTCTGGCTGTCTCTTTTGATACGAATGTGGGGCATGACTATCTGGAATCGTCTGATGATCGATTTGATTTCTATCATCGGAAGGAAGAAAAGATTGCCACTGATATTGAACTGCTGAATCGAATCACCAAGGGGGGATTCAGTCGGAAGACCCTGAACGTGATCCTTGCAGGTACAGGAGTCGGGAAGACGCTAATCATGTGTCACTTGGCTGCTGCTGCCCTTACCTTTGGTAAGAATGTCCTATACATCACCATGGAAATGGCAGAGGAACGGATTGCAGAACGTATTGATGCCAATCTTCTAAACATCTCTCTAGATGATCTGATCCGCATTCCCAAATCCGAATATGATCGAAGGATTGGGGGGCTCAGAAACAAGACCAACGGGAAGCTGATCATTAAAGAATACCCCACAGCATCAGCCTCGGTCCTTCATTTCCGTTCGCTTTTGAATGAACTCCATCTCAAGAAAAACTTTGTCCCTGATATTATCTTCATTGACTATCTGAATATCTGCATTTCTGCACGGATCAAGATGGGAAGTCAGGTCAACTCCTACACTTATATTAAGTCGATTGCCGAAGAGATTCGTGGGTTGGCTGTGGAATGTGATGTTCCGGTTATCTCTGCTACCCAGACCACTCGTGGAGGATTCGATAATTCAGATCCAGGACTTACAGATACCTCTGAATCATTCGGATTACCTCATACTGTGGACTTTATGATGGCTGCAATCAATACTGAAGAATTGGAAAAGTTGCATCAATTGATGATCAAGCAATTGAAGAATCGGTACGATGACATTGCCAAGAACAAGCGATTTGTCGTAGGTATCGATAAGAGTAAGATGCGATTGTATAACTTGGAAGCCTCTGCGCAACAAGCCTTGATGAAAGAGGAGGAACCTCCCGAACCCAAGAAACCACAGTTGTTGCAATCCTCGGCAACCATCAAGAGGAAATTTAAGGAATTTAAAATATGAAACAACACACCTTCTTTCCATATGTCTCTGTTTACGATAAGACGATTGGACCAATTGTATGTGAAAATTTAATCAATTGGTTTGAATCCTACTATATCCGACAATTCCATAAGGACCGAACGTTTGGTGCGATAGGGGATTTCTCTGGACGGTCTTTCATGGAAGTTAATTTGAATGATGAAGTTGTGCAGCAGAATTCTCCCATGGTGTGGGGGGAACCCCTTGTACAATTCATGAATTCTACCCTAGCTGTGGTCTGGAAACAGTATCAGGAAGATCATGGGATTACGGGTATCCACCATCCCCCACAGTATGGGTTTGAAGAATTCCGCATGAAACGCTACCTCCCCGAAGAGAAACAATATTTTGGCTTTCATACGGATGTGGGAGATCATGCATCAGCCAAAAGATTTTTGGCTTTCTTGTGGTATCTAAATGATGTAGAAGAAGGAGGAGAAACCGTCTTTCGTTTTAGGAAGGATGACCCCAATATCATTACTGTGAAACCGAAAGCGGGACGTGTTTTAGTGTTCCCCCCGACATGGACCTATCCTCATGAAGGACTTCCTCCTATTTCCGGGCCTAAATACGTGGTAAGTAGCTATCTACACTACCTATGAGGACCTATGGCTGGAAGAGAGTTCGAGCGACAGGAACGAAAATTTATTCAATCGATTAATGCTGCGGTCAAGCAAAATAAAGGCAATCCCATCACGCTTGTAACCAAGGATATGACGATTGAAGGAGTGATGAAAGCGGAAAAATTTCGTAAGAGATTTCCTGTTTGTGCTGGGGGAGCGGGTGGAGGGGAAGCTTATACGGATGTGATTCTTCATGTGAAAACGATGAAGGGAATGCTTGAAAAACGTAATGTTTCGATGAAGGGGGAACGGTCTCCTTCGTTGGCTGGAGGGGGAGCCTGTGGGATCAACCACTTGATTCCTGGATTGGTCAACAAGTTTATGAAAATGGTTCATGCTCATTTTATTAATCATTTGAAGGTGGGAGATAAAGTTCCTGAATCATTTGGAAAGATATCTCATCGAGATAAGGTTAAGATTGTAGTAGGAACCCAACAGATGGGTGGTCCAATTGATATGATGTACATTGGACCGATGATAGTCATCTCTACCTATCATGCAGAGAGAAACCAATTACATTTGAATGGGAATCTATATGATGCCATTTCATTTGCCAATCAACATAACTTGTACCTCTATCTTCGTGCAAGGCATCAGGACCAACGATTCGATCCTACAGCCAAAGATAAATATGGAGTGCCAAAAGTGTATTCTGGATGGGATGAACCAGGAAGAAAGAATGCACCAGGAAGAATCGCGGTGACTGATAGGCCACACAAATCTGCTTTGATAGTTCAACTATAATGTGATACAATGAAACCCACAAAAGATATTATCCGTAGAATCATTCAAGAGTATAGAGATAGAATTCCTGGTGGAAAAGCTGATAAACGAAAACCGGGAGACTTTGACCAAAAGCAACTTGAAATGGGAATTAGAGTGGAGCGTGAGCATACAAAGGATGATAACCTTGCACGCGAAATTGCCATGGATCATTTGGAAGAAGACCCTCTTTATTATTCTCATCTCATTAAGATGGAAAAGAAATACCAAAAATAATTATGGTGGATATTATGCAGGATTGTGTGATTGGAGCTATCACAGGATATAAGTACGATCAAGTCAAATACTGGGTTAACTCGCTCAATCGCTCTGGATTTCAGGGAGCGAAAATCCTGGTCTGTTACAATATCGATAGAGAGACATTGGATCAACTGAATGTACAGGGCATCCAGTGTGCGCTTATTGGGGATGATGGCAATGGGGGATCACGGTATGATCAGAAAAATTTCAATATTGTGGTTGAACGATTCTACCATTACTGGGTCCTCCTGAAGACGGTTCTTCAAGAACGATTCCGATATATCATCGCTACGGACGTTAAGGATGTCATCTTTCAGCAGAACCCATCTACCGTTATCGAGAAACTTATTGGAAGTCAGTATCTCTATCTCCTCTCTTCTGAATCTCTTCGTTACCGAGATGAACCGTGGGGGAACAATAACCTCTACCAATCCTTTGGCCCCACAATCCATTCAGTTCATACCAATAATGCTATTGTGAACTGTGGAGTGCTTGCAGGGAATGGACTTGCCATGACTGATTTATTTCTGAATCTGTTCTTGGCAACCGGGAAAGCCCCCAATCATGTTCCTGGTGGAGGGGGTCCTGATCAAGCAGCCTTGAATATTCTCATGAACTCCCACCCATACTGTGCACATACCTATGTTGCCTCTACTCTAGAAACATGGGCCTGTCAGTTGGGGACCCAAGGAGATCCACGAAAGATTGAATCATTTGCCCCCCATCTTCTTCATCCATTGCCTCAATTCAAAGCGGGAGAATATGTATCTCCTGTGAGTGGGGAACCTTATGCAATTTGTCATCAATGGGATCGGATGGAAGCCCTCAAAGTCAACTTCATTATGGAGAAATACTCATGAGTGATGCAGATCTTCAAACAGTTGCCGAATTAAAAGCGTTGGGGTTGTGGGAGTCTCGGTATTTCTCCGCTCCTGGACTGATTCCATTGGTACAAGCGTTAGGTCCTGGAGTCAAGGGACTGGAAATTGGGGCTTGTCGAGGAGAGAATGCCGTCAAGTTCTTGGAACAGTGTCCCAACATTGCGCGTCTGGATATGATCGATCCATACATTGAATACACAGATGTCAATGGATCGTCTTCCCAGAATACCTTGAACCGTTCGCAACAGATCAATGCAGAAAACATCGCTCCCTTTGGAGATCGAGCCAAGACCTATGTGTGCACCTCCATAGAGTACGTGAAGCAGGTTCCCGATGGGTACTATGACTACATCTTTGTAGATGGGAATCACTCCTACTCCTTCGTTCGAGAGGATGTCTTTGCCTGGTATCCTAAGTTGAGAAGTGGGGGGCTCTTTGCGGGTCATGATGCACACTTGGCTGATGTGTCCAAAGCCGTGCAAGAATTTCGTCAGATTTGTAATATCTCCGCTCCTATATACTCCTGTCCTAACTCGGTCTGGTTCTGGAAGAAGCCATGAAAAAGAGAATTCTTTATTGTGTCCATCGGTATGCTCCCTTTCCGGGAGGGTCTGAAAATTATGTGCGGGATCTAGCTGAAGAAACCCTCAAGCGTAACTATGAAGTGTGGGTGTTCGCGGGGGAGCATCAGGGGGATCTCAATGGGGTGAAATTGATAAGTGACCCTCAATGCATCTTCCAGAACTGGGATCTTATTGTTGTCCATGGTGGAGATGTGGGACTTCAGAACTATGTCCTGAGTCAATCTCTCAAGATTACCTCTCCCATTCTGTACCTGCTCATTTTGCCGTCCAATTCTCCTGTCTGTGTACAAGGACTCCATCAAGTCACTTATCTGGGATGTTCCACTCCAGCAGACTGGAGACATGTGGACTACTGGAATATGCGACACAAGGCACGGCAGGTTCGACATTCCATCAATCCAGATACTTCAGTTGGGCATCCTGGATTCCGTAAGGCTATGGGAATTGAGACTCCCTACATGTTTCTCTCGTGTGGAGGTTTCTGGCCAAACAAAGCCTTTGGGGATCTGATCGAAGTGTTTAATGATGTTAACCGGGATGATGTAACCTTGGTTCTGACTGGATATGATAATCGATTTAACTTCTCTACCAATGCCAAGAACGTCAGAACCTTCATGATCGATGACCGAACGGATGTGCTTTCGGCTATTCGAGAAGCCAATCTCTACCTCCTCCATTCTACGTCTGAGGGATTTGGGTTGGTCCTTCTGGAAGCTATGTATAACCACACTCCATGGGCTGCGCGAAAGATTGCCGGAGCCGAACTGATGCAGGACTATGGGTTTACCTATACGCATAACCAACAACTTTTTGAATACCTGAAAACCTTCGATTTTGACACAGTATCATGTGACCAGTTGTATATGAATCGGGACTATGTGAAGGCTGCGCACCTGATCGAGCATACCGTCAATGATATTTTGGGGTGTTTGGTATGATCACTTTTGGAATTTGCACGGACTATCAAGATCTTTATCGTCTCCGAATGATGGTCGCTTCGATTGATGCTCAACATATTCCGCATTATGAAATTATCCTGATGGGTGGGGGGAATCCTTGGCAACACTCCATCCCCTCTGTTGGACATCTCAAACAGATTCCCTGTGCACATTGGATTCCTGTCAAAAAGAATTGGATTGCCTTTGAATCCCATTTCGAAACAATCGTGATGTGTCATGACTACTTTGAGTTTGCCCCTCATTGGTATCAAGAATACATAGCCTATGGATGGGATTGGGATGTCTGTTCGAACCCACAACGTCTAAGTGATGGAAGTAGGCATGCAACTGATTGGATAACGTGGGATGATCCTTTTTATGGAAGATACTATTCATTGCCATATCAAGATATTACTAGAACCAAATACCAATACATATCAGGAGGATATTTTCTAGTTAAAAGAGATTTTATGAGGAAACATCCATTCAATGAATCCATGAAGCCGGGGGAGCCGGAAGATGTAGAATGGAGCCTTCGCATTCGAGATGAAGCTAATATCAGATGTAATCCGAATTCATATGTAAAGCATAATAAGATTCATAGGGACGTAGGAAACAAGGCATTTCCATTATTTCATGTATCACATCTATCAAATAACAAACATAATCAATAAGCATAGATATATTGGATTTACTAGTAAACGTAATCCATATGATCGATGGTCCGTTCATAAGGCATATGCTAAGAGATTCTATTCTCGGGGCAAAAGTCATTTATATTGTGCAATGAGAAAATATTGTATCGAGAATTTTTCCTTTGAAATTCTTGCATGGGGAGACGATGAGAAGGTAGGTCTCAAAATTGTTGAACCTTTATTTCTAGAAATGTTCTCTCCAGAATATAATATGACAAAGGGAGGAGAAGGTATGCTTGGGTATAAGCATACGGAGGAATCAAAGAAAAAGGTTTCAGGTGAAAATCATTATTGCTTTGGCACAAAACTAAGTGAAGAGACACGAAAGGCCATTTCTCTTGCTAACACTGGGAAACAATATACTGAAGATAGATTGGCCGCACACAAGAAACGGATGAATGACCCAGATGTCAAAGAACGGCTTATTATAAGTAGACGGCAACAATCATATTTGTATACGTGCAGGTGTGGGAAAGTGGGGAATGTAGGAAATATGAAAAGATGGCATGTGCCAAAATGTGTGGTAGCAATATGAACAAGTTGATTATTTTCGATCTGGACGGTGTGCTCCTAGATAGTCGGTCAATCCACTATGATTCCCTCAATGCTGCCTTGGCTTGGTTCAATAAGGATTGGTGTATTTCCTGGGAGGAACATTTAGCTAAGTATGATGGATTGTCTACAACGAAAAAACTAGAACTCTTAGAAAGAGAAAAGGGAGTCCCAAAGTCTCACCATCAAAAAATTTGGGAGATGAAGCAGCTTCATACAGTCGATAAATACGTGGCTATTCGTGAGAATCCTAAGATCACTCAGTTTATGCGAGATATCCGTGCAAAAGGAATCAAGATTGCTGTCGCGTCGAATTCCATTCGCGGCACCTTAATTGAGGCCCTTGTCAGTTTGAACATTATGAATAAAGTAGACTATGTGGCCTCAAACGAGGATGTCAAGTATCCAAAACCGTATCCCGAAATATATTGGCAATGTATGAAAGCCCTTCATGCGCTCCCTCAAGATACGGTCATCATCGAAGACTCTCATATTGGACGACTAGGAGCCCTAAGTTCAGGAGCCCATCTTATTCCTGTGAAAGACAACGAGGATTTTTTGAAAGGTCATGCGGTTACTGATGCCATTGACTATCTAGCTAGAGGGATCACGAAGAAGGTTGTTCCCTGGAGAGATCCAAAAATGAACGTCTTGATTCCGATGGCTGGAGCGGGTTCCCGTTTTGAGAAAGCGGGATTCACCTTCCCCAAACCTCTCATTGAAGTGAACGGGAAACCGATGATTCAGGTAGTCTGTGATAATTTGAACATTGATGGCCACTATATCTTCATTGTTCAGAAGTCGCATTATGAGAAATACAATCTTCAGTATCTTCTGAACCTCATCAAGCCTGGATGTGATATTGTTCAGGTTGATGGAGTGACCCAAGGAGCCGCATGTACTACGCTCTTGGCCGAACAATATATCAACAATAATCAACCTCTGGTCATTGCCAACTCAGATCAGTTTGTCGAATGGAATTCGAATGAAGTACTCTATGCCTTCTCTGCTGATACGATTGATGCGGGGATTGTGACTTTCAAAGCTACCCACCCCAAGTGGTCCTTTGCACGATTGGATGAGCATGGGTTTGTCGCAGAGGTTGCCGAAAAGAAACCCATCTCTGATAATGCTACGGTGGGGATCTACTATTGGAAAAGGGGATCGGATTATGTCCGATATGCAAAGCAGATGATTGAAAATGACATTCGGACTAATGGAGAGTTCTATGTGTGTCCGGTGTTCAATGAAGCCATTCAAGATGGGAAGCGTGTTCGTGTAAAGGAGATCCAGAAAATGTGGGGTCTTGGGACTCCTGAGGATCTTGCGATTTACTTGGAGCATCATAAGTAATGGGATATCCAATGACATGGAAGAGAGTGATTGGTCGAAATCATCTCTCAGACTATGAAACCAACGGCTATGATTCTACTGATGAAGGGTCACTCAAGGGGGATCTGAATCGGTTGCAGCAGAATACGCTAGATGAGGCACATGTTAAAGCGTATGCCAAAGCTTCAGGAGCCACGGAGGAACAAGTACAAAGGATTTTTGAGTTATTCTTCAATCATGGATTTGATGAACGGTATGTCTTACCGTATTGGGAGTTTAAGGATCAATGAGAGTTGTAGTAGAAATCGGAGCGCACAATGGGAATGACACAGATCAATTAAGCCGACAGGGAGACACTGTTGTCTTTTCGTTCGAGCCTGAACCAGGGCAATTCAAAGCGTTACAGGATCGATTTCCTGAACGACATAACCTTCATCTTCTCCCCTTTGCTGTAGATCTGGAAGATGGCCATAAGACCTTCCATGTCTCACACAACAACGGAGGGATTAATAGTCTCTATCAACTCCATCCTAATTTGATGAACACGGCACTTCGTCAATATGGATGTTTTCGTGAAGGATGGGGGCATTCTGTTGGAGTCTGGACGATTCGGTTGGATACCTTCATGTATTTGTATAACGTACCTCAGATTGATTTCTTATGGTGTGATGCACAAGGTAATGATCTCCGATGTCTTCAGAGTGCGGGGAGTCGTATTGGGGATATCAAGGAAGGACGTTGTGAAGTCACCTATAAGGTTCCTATATATGAAGGAGTCGATAACACCTATGATACGGTGAATGGATGGTTGTTATCCGAGGGATTCAAAACTGAAATTGAGTTCACTCATCCAAATGATTCAGAAATTGACATTCACTTTTGGAGATGAGGATCAAATGTCACAGCAAATGGTGGAAGATTTTTGGAACGGAGAAGCTTCCCGATGGAGCATCCAAAATCGTAATCCCCTAGTGGGATGGTACGATCAACACAACGCAGATCCTAAAGAAGCAGAACTTCTCTTTGGGAAGATTCCTAATATTCCTGGGGATCTTGTTGCATTAGAGTATGGATGTGGTCCTGGACGGAACCTAATCAAGTTCAAAGATTTCTTTTCTCAAATTGATGGAGCCGATATATCAAAGGAAATTCTAAAGAAGATTCATGGGAATCTGGAACAAGCAGGAGTGACTACAAAATATCGAGTCTGGTTGAACAATGGGCATTCTCTCCCCAATGTTCCAAGTGAAGCATATGATGTCGTGTTTTCTATTATCTGTATGCAGTATATTGGTTGTCGTTCCTGGAGATTAGAACTCTATCAAGAGTTCATGCGAGTTCTCAAACCTGGGGGATATTTCACGTTCCAAATGGGGTTCGGTCCTGGACATCCCCTTTCAGTCGATTATTTTCATGACTATGATGAAACAGATAATAAGCATCGAGACACACGAGTAGAGAATGTAGATGATCTGAAAAAAGATCTAGAGGACATCGGATTCATTGAATTTGGTCATGTCATTACTGATCCAACTCATGACCTTCACCCCCAGTGGATCTGGGTCTCTGTCAGGAAGCCATGAAAAAGAAACTATTTAAATGGTTCTGGAAAAATCGATTGAAGTGGAAGTCAATAACGGATGGAAAGTTTCATCCCATGAGAGTTATCCAGGTCAAAGGATGGAAAACAGCCCTTGTTTCAGAGGGAAAGTACGTGGGTAAACGATGGATTGAGTTAAATCGTTCTACTGTCACATTCATGATTAAGATTGGCCCTTGGTATTTTTGAAGGAGTTCATTATGGAAAAGAGATTACATTCCTGGATTCTTACGTTCAATCGTCCACATGCCCTCAACCGTCAAATCCATGCTTTGAAGCACTGGACCGATGTACATATCTTCTCGAACCATCCTGATATTGCTTTGGATGCCGAGAATCGAAAGTCCTATGAAGAAGGTAATATTTTCATTATGTACAATACACTATCGGACCCTGAAGCCACTTCATATTGTGCGCGTTCCTGGAACAATATTTTTATGAAGTGTTTTAAGACGGAAGAGGAAGGGTTGTTCATTCAAGATGATACACTGATTCGATCTCCTGATGCCTTTAAGAATTTCATCACCTACCATAAGGATTTGTATGATTATATCCAAGGTCCTGCTGGAGACCAATTTTTCTACATGAGAAAGTGTGTATTGGAAAAGGTTGGATTTTGGGACGAGCGTTATCTTGGATGCTATTGCGGAGATGCTGATTATGAGAAAAGGGTATATAATGCTTGGGATAAGAATAGAATATCTATTGTCGATACTCATGATTGGGGTATACGGCATAACGATATCGGGATTTTGAACCATATTCCTACAGATATTGGTTCCAAAGCATGTGATCCTAACTACGTCAACCAGCATCATGAATTAGAGAATGTATTGGGAGCGGAAACTAATTTATCCTTACAGCAATCTCAATCACATTTCAAAGCAAAATGGGGGACTCCTGGAAATGGGATCAACGGAATCGGGAGCATTTTCCATCATATTAATCCACAGAGATTCCCTGAAATTCCTTGGTATCCATGGTTCGACAAAAAATATTTGAATGATGGGCCAAGAAAAAATGGAGTGTATGAAAAAGTACAAGATATATAAAGTAACTAATGTCACAGACAACAAATCTTATATCGGATTTACATCACAATCTCTCTACGATAGAAGAAGAACACATATTCGTAGAATGAAAGAAGGATATAACTCATATTTTTATAACGCTCTTAGAGCGTATGGTATTTCTAGTTTTACGTGGGAAATATTGTACGACTCTAACGATTTAGACTTTACGAAGAATATTATGGAGTCATATTTTATAACTACATTAAGAACCCATTATTCAATGGGATTTGGATATAATATGACATTTGGAGGAGAAGGAAAGAAAGGGTACAATTGGTCGAATGCCAGTATAAAGAAAATGATTGGAAATAAAAACGGAAATGGTAACAAAAGTAAACTTGGACAAAAGGAATCTGAGTACACAAGACGTTTAAAAAGTAAATCCCATTTAGGAATGAAATTGAATGCTGAATCCATTAATAAGATTCGTATTGCTTTAACTGGTAGACCTAGAAAGAAACTTGAGTGCCCTCATTGTATGAAACTAGGAGGAGATGGGATGATGCAAAGATGGCATTTTAATAACTGTAAAAAGAGGAGCGTCTTATGAGTGTATCAGAAGAGCAATTTTTGAAAAAACAATCTGATTTTTGGCATAACATTTCTAAAAATTGGTCTCTTGTTAATCGTGATCCAGTCGTAGGTTGGTATCACGAACATATGGCCTTCCCGCATTACAAAACCAAGTTATTTCGGGGGATCGAGAATCTAAAGGACAAGCGAGTCCTTGAGATTGGGTGTGGACCGGGCCGCAACATGATCGTCTTTCACAATTGGTTCAAATCTTTTGATGGGTGCGACATTGCCCCAGATACGATTGAAAAGGCCAAACTCAATCTGACCGATGCGGGGATTCCGATTCCCCGTTTGTTTGTGATGAATGGGAAAGAAATTCCTCAAGTGGCCAATGAATCGTATGACATCGTGTTCATGGTTATTTCCCATCAACACATTACCTCTCGGGCCGTGCGTATGAATCTCTACCGGGAAGCATTTCGTGTTCTGACTCCTGGAGGGTATTTCTGCTTCCAGACTGGATATGGTCCTGGGCATCCTCGTTCTGTGGACTACTTTACTGAGCACTATGAGAATGAAGCCGAGTTCGTCAACAAGGATGTTCGTGTTGAAGATCTTGTCCAACTTCGTACTGATGTGGAGAGTGCAGGCTTCCGGGAAACTGATATGATTCTCACGGAAACCTGCCGAGACGAACACCCCCAATGGGTCTGGGTGCGGACAAAAAAATCATGAAGAATAGGAATCTAGTATCGAGTGATAATTGGAAGACCCCCCCTGAGTTATATAAGAAATTGAATGATGAATTTCAATTTGATTTTGATCCTTGCCCATATAGTGAGGGAGAACCTATTTTTGATGGACTTTCTATAGAATGGGGAAAAAGGAACTTCATCAATCCTCCCTATTCTAGAAAACTTAAAGAAGCATTTGTTTTGAAAGCAATTGAAGAGAGCAAAAGGGGGAAATTGTGTGTCATGCTGCTACCTGTTTCTACCAGCACAAAATTATTTCATGATTATATTTTACCTAATAAAAATGAGATACGATTTCTAAGAGGAAGAGTGAAGTTTCATGGATATAACACTAAAGGAGTTTATTCTATAAGTAATTGTGGAATGCATGATTCGATGATTGTAATTTTTGGTCAACAAATATGATGGAAACTCCTGAGACATGCACGTTTTGTGGAGAGTTTATCCGTCCGTGGGATGTCCCACTTGCGGGAGTGGTTTTTCCTTGTATGCAGTGTAAGGATATGAATGAGATATATCAGCCACCGAGGGAATCTGACCGGAGCGAACAAGAACGATGAAAATACGATTCCCTATATTGCTGCTGCGGTAGAAAAGGGATTTGAAGTTGAAATCGATCTCTGGAGAGTCAAGAATCGATGGTTTCTAGGACATGACAATCCAGAGATCGAAATCGATGATAACTACCTGATTGCACATCGGTTCCTCTTCTGGATTCATTGTAAGAACCGAGAAGCCCTCAGTGGAGTTCGTAACCTTTCGGTTTATGACGCTCCCCTTCATTATTTTTGGCACCAAGAAGATCAGTATGCAATGACCTCCAACGGATGGGTAATCTCCTATCCCGGCAGAGATGCTTGTCTTCCTCGTGCTGTCTGTATGTGTCCCGAACAGTTCCTTCTACAGGACCAAATTTCTCAGTATTTGATTGACCAAGGGTTCCATGCGGTCTGTTCTGACTATATTGAAACTCTTGCAAACCTAAATACATAGAACATATTCCTTGCTATAGAGGCAATCCATGAGTTTACACATCCCTGCAAGTGGGATCAATATTCCACGTTCGCAGATGCCCCAGATCAAATCCACAGATATCCCCAATTTTCTTACATACCTTCGTTCACAGAAAGTCCTTGTGACCAAGGAATTAGCACAAGTCAGCCAACTTCATCCATCACAGGCCGAGTTCAATCAAGAGAAAGTCCACTACATGATGACTAATAAGCAGGACTTGAAAAAGCCTGTCTTAGTCTCATCCGACAATATCCTTATGGATGGGCATCATCGATGGCTTGCTCTTCTAAATATAGATAAACGTGAGACGATTCCCATTTATCGTATACATGTTCCCTTTTTGGGGCTTCTACAACTTACCAAGAGGTATCCAAAAGTGTCGTACAAATCGGTCATACAAGAGACATCACTGCTAGATGAACAGTTCGAAGCCCTCCTGAATGAAGGAGTTCATGATCAGGGGATCTTTAAAGTTGTGTTCCTTGCGGGAGGATCAGGATCAGGAAAAGATTTCGTTCTCAAGCAAGCCCTAGAGGGACATGGATTAGTCGAAATCAACTCTGATAAGGCTCTTGAGTATTTGATGGATAAGCATAAGCTGGATAAGCGTATGCCTGCTGATCAACAGGGTCAACGAGATATCATCCGTGGACGTGCTAAATCGATCACCGAATTGCGTCAACGGCTTGCTCTCCAGGGCCGAAATGGGATCATCATTAATGGAACCGGAGCCGAATACGAACAGACCAAGAAAATCAAAGATATGTTGGAAGACATGGGATATGAATCCCAAATGGTCTTTGTGAACACCTCCAACGAAGTGTCAAAGAAGCGTAACATTGATCGGGGAGCCCGTGGAGGACGGACTGTTCCAGAACATATTCGTCAGAAGAAATGGGAAGAAGCCCAGAGCACTCGGGACAAGTACGCACAGTTGTTTGGAAAAGAAGGGTATCATGAATTTGATAACTCCTTGGATCTCACGGGAGGGGACAAGGGATCAAAAACTACTCCCCGTGATCTAATGGCTACTCATGCCGCAAAGTATCAGGAACTTGTAGGACTCTGGAAGAAGATCAACAAATTCACCAAGACTCCTCCAAAACATGAAGTTGCACAAGCGTGGATCACCAAGGAACAGGGAGCCCTTTCACGCAACACTCAACAAGCTCCCCCTCCCGAAAAGAAGGCAAGTGGGACAGGTGCAGCCAAGAAACCTGCACAACCAGCCAAACCTACAACACAGGGACAAGCAGGAGCCCCTAAAGCCCTTAAGTTGGAACCTGCAAGCAATGCCCCTGCAAATGGAGGGGTTGCGGCTGAAGCGAAGAAACTGGGACTCGAATACTATGGATTCGGACGATTTGGAAAGAACGGAAAAGTTACTCATTTGTCTATTGATGGGAAATTGGTTCGTAAGCAACCCCATCACGTGGTTCCGTCTGCACCAGGAGCCCCACAGCAACCAGCCTATATCAATCATTTGAACACCGTCAAGGAGGACCGTCATGCAGTGGATCAAGAATCTGTACAACACAGTCTTAACGAAGATATCAGAGTTTTTCCATCCTTCCTACAAGGGATTCGAAGCAGATCATCAGCCAGTCCCACCCATCGAACAGGCGAGAACGGAAGTCCGGTACGTGGGTCCAATCACGAGTTCAAGTTATCAGATCTCCGAGAAGGATTTAGAACCAATGGACATGCTGTCGCGCTCACCCAAGAAGAAAAAGAGCACCAGGAAGAAAAAGAAGAAGTCCTAAAGGAAAGTGACATTGATTCAGATCCTCCTATCGATATGGGAGCGGGTCCAGGAGAACGAATTGATAACTTGAACCAAGGACGCGCAACAACAGGTCCCATTAAGAAAGTTACTACCAATATCTTACGTAAGAGGAAGCAGTAATGGATACGTTCAAAAAGTTTGTACAAGAAGAAACTGAACAACTCAACGAGATGCCTGAATCCAGTTGGAAGACACGAGATGTCCACCATCATCTCAAAAAGCATGGATGGGTTCTTGTTAGAACATCTGGAAATCATGATGTCTATAAGCATCCCAATTCCACAGAGAGTATTGCTGTCCCACGTCATAAACAACTTAAAGCCCCTCTGATTCGAGGCATCCTCAAGCAATCAGCGGTCGCTGAAACAGAGGAACCTAGTATGAATACATTTAAGTCATTTCTCAAGGAAGCAGTAAAAAAACATTATACATTATCACATATTGAAGATAAAACCTCAATTCTTCCACATGTTGTTGGTCATACTGTTGCCCAGCGTCGAGGATTGTCAGATGAAGAGTCGGAAAAATTTGCTAATCATGTCGCTCATCGCACGGTACATTTGTATAATCATAATCCAACTTTTCGTAAAAAATTACATGGATCTGGAAATAAAGGACGGGATCATCTCTACATGTTCGCTAACCATTGGTTAGACGGAAAGGCTCATTTAAAGGAAGATCAATTGAATGAACGCACCCTTACTTCTGCTGAGAAAGATAAGAAGGAAGAGATCGTCAAATCCATGAAGAAGAAGGGTGATTTTTCAAAGTATGGAACGCGCAAGCGCGATGTCATCTATGCGACAGCCACTAAATTAGCCAAGAAAGTAGCTGAATCAGTTAATCCCACCTATCCCACTAAGTACAAGGATGAAACAATTGATGCCCTTGGAGAGGATGGAAAGAAGAAGGAAAAGCATATGAATGAAGAAACTTATCATATGCATGGTACAGCAAGAACATTTGATGATAAAGCAGATAAATGGAAGATCGATGAAAAGCATTTTAGTGTTAATGCTCCTTCGCGTAAATCTGCCTTAAGTAAGGCTCTAAAACACATGCACCACCATTTTCCTGACCATCATGAACATGAAGTGAAGTTTAAAGGGGAGAATATAAGTGAAGAACTCCATGCCTATAAGGTTACTCATAATGGAAAACATATTGATACTGTCTTTTATGGACATCATGAAGAGCCTGAAGAGGTGAAGCATAGCCTTGTCAACCATGATGGGTATCATCCAAATATCAAAGTGACTAAGGAACGTAAGAAAACAACAGTCAAAGAGGAGAAGACTCCAATGCAATCCTTCAAAGGGTTCTTGACCGAGAAAAATTGGATTCAAGGAGCGATTAAGCACCCTGGAGCCTTGAAAGCCAAGGCCAAGAGAGCGGGGGAGACTACATCAGAATTTGAACAGGAACATAAGCATGATTCGGGAACGACTGGCAGACAAGCACGGCTGGCGATTACGTTAAAGAAGTTGCATGAGGATATCCATCACGAAATCAAGAAAAACAAAATGAAGTAATGCGCCTCTCAAAACAACATGGTAATGATCATCCTAAAACAGAAGCGGCACGAAAAGAATTACATGCACTATACGATCAGAAAGAAAAGAAACGACAGTCTAACATGAGTGCATCGGGGTATATTTGGAAGAATGAATTGGATAAAAAGAAGGACTAACATGAAGACGTTTAAGCACATCCGAGAAGGTGTCCAGTACGGTGGATCGGGAGGTTCACGTGAACGCAGACCCTTTGCGTCAAATAATGATTATGTTGCTGTTAAACATGGCGACAAATATCATGTCGTACAAGCTGATGGAGACTATTCTTACCATCCTTATTCCTATGGAGCCCATGACACCGAAGAATTGGCTAAACAGCACGCACAGCAATTGAACGATCATATTAAGAATTTACAGGCACATAAGATTCCGATTCCAACGAAATTGATTGAATCAATGGGATCGGTTGCCCGTGCCTTTATGAAGAAGAAAAATCCAAAGGATGTTAAATACGATGCCTCGTGGCATATTCGACCACAGGGGAAAACATTAGATCGTCCAAATACTTCTGTCGAACCGAAGAAGGCCCTCGAAGAAGGAAAGATCAAGGATAATGATCCTGATCACCTCAAATTACTCAAGCTACAAAATATGGCACTACGAGCTTTTCCTAGTTCACCAAAACAAAAAGAAATTCAATCTCAGATTAAAGCATTAAAGGAAAAAATGAAACGGGAAGGAACTCCAGAATATTTCCCTAAAGGTAAGGGAAATGCATTGTCTGAAGGTCTCACGGGTCCTACTCGTATGCAACTCCAGCAGCACTTTGATAAGGAAACAGGATCATTGCGAGCACGGATTTACAAGACCGAGAAAGCCCATAACGTGCATGATATCCGGGTGAACTCACAGGGGGACATCATCCATTTCAAGGAGAACCCCAAGCACGAGTATCACATCAACCCATCAGATACCGGACACCAGACACATTATGCCTTCCATCTTGAAGAGACCAAGAAGAAGATGATCAAGGTCTCTACCAAGCAGCCAATTGGGTACAGAGTGGCTGAAATTGGTCCAGGTGGGAAGGAACACAACGTCAAGGAAGTGAACTGGAAGACTCATGTGAAAGAGGAGTTTGATCAGAAATTTAATGATCATACGACCAACAAGTTTCACAAAGTTTTGACTAAGCATGGATTCATCCACCATGAAACACATCATGAAAATAACTTTACTCCGACCACTCATCACATCTACCGTCATCCAGCCCACGGAAAGAGTCACGTAGAAGTCACTCGGTTCCATTCAGGAGGATCTGATCATTTTGTACATCGACATGAACAAAAGAACGGTATCATTGGCCCCTATGCTTCAGGAGAGACGAAACCCCATTTGGACCGTCACCTTGCAGACATGTATGGAAAGCCACTGAAAGAAGGAGCCGTCCTTGCTTCAATTGTTCGAGAGGCCTTTGAGAAGGGTAAAGACAAGAAGGCCCCCAGGGACGATCAGGATCAAAAGAAAGATGATTCAAAGGAGGACAAGCCCGACAAGGGCACCTTTCCCCCAAAGAAAGACAAGTCCGGTTCTGATGATGATCAGAAGAAATCCCCCTTCCCTCCCAAGAAAGGGAAAGATGACGGAGACGATCAGGACGATCAAGGGGATGATGCCGCACAGAAGAAGAAAGCGACAGATGCTGACTTGAAGAAAGATGACGATGATGACATTGAACTCTCAGGAAAGAAAGAGAAGGTCAATGTGAATCCTACTGTGAGTTCAATGAACTATATGGATTACTCAAAATAGTGGGGGTGTCCGTGAAAATCTATGTCGATATGGATATGGTTTTGGTCAATTTTGTTGAAGGGGTTAATAGACTGGGATTCCCGTTGGGCCATGAAGAGAAACCCAATGATGGGTTAAATGTCTGGATGAATCAGAACCTCCATCGGTATCCCCAGTTCTGGGAAGATCTTCCTCCCATGAATGACTATCGATTGCTCTGGGAACATCTTGCCCCCCATGATCCATATATTTTGAGTGCCTACCCTAAGTGGAATGACCCCTATGTTCATGAGGGGAAACGAAAATGGGTGGCACGGCATCTCCAGATGGATCTTTCGAGGGTCCATATTGTAGCAAGGAAAGAGAAAGCGAAGTTTGCCGGAATAGACAGCGTTTTGATTGATGATCGAGAGAAAAATATCAGAGAATTTATAGACGCGGGGGGGATTGGAATCCTTCATTATGATGCACATTCAACGCTCGAACAACTCAGGAAATGGGGGATTCTCAAATCAGAGATCTCCTAAATAGTTAGTATCATATAGGAGGATTACGGTCATGCCACTTTGGAATAGTACAGATGCCAACACAGGAGCACCAAAATTTTTGCTTGGGGATGGGTTGAAGAACCTTGCCACAGCAAACGCAACTGTGCAAGGCAACGTCACAGGAAAAGATGCTTATCAAAATACGTCAAGCGGAGTGTTCCGTTCAGGACAAGCTATTGGAGTCTTTGGAGTAGATGCTTATGAAAAGAGCAACACATCCGGGGAAGGCCCAAAATGTACCCATGCGGGGTGGGTTCGTCGTAGACAGGGAACTGGAGGAGTAATCTCCATCGCTATTGGGTCAAGTGGAGGAGGATACTCAGGAAACGGATTCTTGACGATCACAGGTGGAGGAGGAGCGAACGCAAATGCTTCCTACATCGTGAGCGGGGGAAATATCGTCTCAGTCATTCTTAATAGTCAGGGATATGGATACCTCACAGCACCAACAGTAGTTGCCAATGCAACGAATACTGCTGCTGCAACCTTCACTGCAACATTAGGGGGACGTGCAGGACGTAAAACGTATGAAGTCCTTGTTGCAATGGGATCAATGAGCCGAGATGCAAATACAGACGATACTATCTTCGCAGGATAACGGGGATACTATTCCAATCATTGGAGTTGGTGGGTATCCTACCGCGTTGGATCTCCAAAGTGCGGAGAACCGAGATACCCTCAACCTTGCTTTGTTTGAAGTCCTAGACGAACCTGTCATCACCATTGAATTAGGCTATGAAAAGATTCGAGGCATCCTAGAAGAATTTGGATGGGATGCTTCAAATATTCCTTTCAGTACATTTGAAGATGGGATTGAAGACGGAGAGGAGATCTATGCAATTACAGATGATTCTATTGTGTATCTGTATATTGCATTCTTTGTGGATTCTCAGGGGTACTATGAATTCCATGCCGAAATCGTTACTGAAGACGAACTGAATGATATTTTAAGTATTGACTAACTTCATGAATCATCATGTGGATTTGAATCCTGATACAGTGATGCTCTATGCATCGAAGTGCTATGAATCCCCATACTGCTTGAAGAGTGAGTTCAAGGAGGATTTCAAGCATTTCAATTATGTCAAACGGCTACTGAGAAGGTATCAGAAAGAAAAGATTCTCAAAGAACGACTGATCCTTAATCATTTAGTGATCATCTATAACGTATTTGATAGTGTGGGGGCAACGCGATTGCTGTTTTACTATGTCCGCAAAGAACACTATCCTGCACTTAAAACGTTCTTGATATATCTTTCCCGAATGCCTGAAAGAGTGGAAGGCATCCATGGGAAAACCATTTATCAGTATGATATTCCACTTGATCCAATTATTGTCAGATTTTTAAAGGCTCTTCGATGACAACATTTGAGAACGAGTATTCCGATATAATCGAAGACTTCATCAGATTTTGCTGCAACTATCTGGGCATCGCACGTCCACCTATTGAATTTGTGGAAGGCACGGACCATCCCCAAACCCACAAGACGTTTGGGCTCTATCGTCCAACAGAGAATTCCATTCAGGTTTCCGTAGAAGGAAGACATATCATGGATGTCTTCCGTACCTTGGCCCATGAATTGGTTCATTCCCGACAGATTACCCAACACCAAGATATGTCCATTGATGAGATGGAAACTGATGCCAATGCAACAGCGGCTCTGATTATGCGTCAGTATGCTACCGATTGTCCTGATATGTTTACGCTGATCAAAGAGGAAGCGGTTATCAATTCAGCAGGATCGGGAGGAGTTGCAGGAATTGGAGTGGGAAAAGACGGAGAGCCAGGAATAAATAGGAAGCGTAAGAAGTTTGCAGGGGCCGATGTCTTTGAAGTAAGCCGCGATGTCTTCCATAATGCCCGATTTGGAAAGAAGCACTATGGACGTTACCGGGATTACGTGGGAGAGGATGGAGTCGGACAAGAAATACGCGATTATGGAAATAGGCATTATGGAAAGCCCATCATCCTCCAAGATCAGCACACTGGAGCGATGATCTACTTGCGGTACGGAAGGAGATAGCTTATGGCTGAATACACACCACCAATAGAACCTAATATGGAAGAGATTGAAGAAAAGTTTAAGACCGCTCCTGCGATTCAATTAGAAGTCAAAGGGAAATCTGTACGTGATTGGACTCCCAAGATGATTGCCATCTTTATCACTGTGGCTTTTGTGTATATCCAATACATGTTAATCACTACAATTGTTGAGCAGTCAATGCGAGAAATTGTGATTCGTTCTCTCGGAACATTAGATACCCTTGTTGTTTTAGTGTTCTCATACTACTTTGGGTCATCTCTTTCCTCACAGAAGAAGTCAGATCATATCGAAAATCTGACTACCTCACAGAAAGAGTAATCTATGATCGGGGGAAATGTTAAGTCTCTAGAGGGATGGATCATTAGTGTCCTTCTTGCGGCACTGTCTGCCGTTTTATGGTATCTATTATTGGATACCCGAAAAGACCTTTCTGATTTGAGAACCACGTTAATTGCTAATACAAGTCGTATTGCTACATTAGAAATTAAAGTGNTGGACACTCATTCGAATGATATCCGAGATCTAAAAGAGGATGTTCGTTCAAAAAAATAATGGAGTGAATAGTATGTTACTAAATATTTTAGCAACCATTGGATTGCTTGGGTTCTACCTCTACAGCTACAAAAAAATTTTTGATTGGCATAACTAAAAATCTTGCCTTTTGTGATATACTCCCCCCTTCACTCTCATGAAGGGATCGGAATGTATTTGTATGTGGACGTAAAATATGTTCAACGTCTTTCATCGCGTCTTGAACAATTCAAGAAGAAAAATGACTATCTCTGGAACTGTCGGTGTCCTCTCTGTGGGGATTCTCGGTCTTCTAAGTCGAAGGCACGAGGATTCATCTATCGGGACAAACGCGATTCTTCCCGATTAGCATACCGCTGTCATAATTGTGGAAGTTCGATCCTTTTTTCTACCCTACTCAAACAGATCGATGAAGAACTGTATAAGGAGTACAAATTTGAAAGGTTCAAAAATCCCCATCCCACTCAAGAACTGCTTTCACATTCAGAAAAACAGCCCCTTAGACAGGAGAATGTTCATTCTCTTGTACACGCTATTTGCTGTCATGATCTTCCTGATGGTCATGTATGCAAATTGTACTTGGAATCCAGACGTATTCCACCAAATTGTTGGAATCGATTGTATTATACTGGGGACTATCGCCTTCTTGTCGATGATCTGTTTCACGATCACAGGCATAATTTACGACATGATGAAAGATTAATTATTCCCTATCTGGACAAGCAGGGGAATATTCTTGCTGTCACTGGACGATCTCTTGGAGATTCGGGGATTCGGTATATTACGATTCGAGCCAATGAACACGGACCCAAGTTAGTCTTTGGTCTAGATCGAGTCAACCTGGATCAGACGGTTTATATTGTCGAAGGTCCCCTAGATTCCCTCTTTCTTTCTAACGCAGTAGCCTCAGGAGACTCCAATCTCATAGCCGTTGCGGATTCCCTATCGGCACGGAAAACCGTGCTTATATACGATAATGAACGCAGAAATCGGGAAAATGTTTATCAATTGGAGAAAGCAATCGGGTTAGGGCATCGGGTCTGCATTTGGCCTGATTCCATACAGGAGAAAGACATCAATGCGATGATCCTTGCTGGACGGACTCCTGCCGAAATCCAAGGAATTATAGATAGCAATATTGTTTCTGGTCTGAGTGCTCTTGCCAAGCTGAACTTCTGGAAACGTATCCATACCCCACACAAACGAGGAGTTTTATTATGAACATTGTGAAACCGTATGTTGTTATTGATGAAGAAGATCTCCCTAACCGGGAGAAGGGTATTCGAATGCTACGAAAGATCGAACGGATTGCAAGAATTTCTCATCGATCAGAAGAAGCCCAGACTGAAACATCCTGGGATCGGTTCCTTCGTGGTGTTGTGTTGAGTCATGGAGACTGGAGTGTGACTGAGCACTGTAGTGTGACTGTTGAATATTATGTGGATCGTGGGATCACCCATGAACTTGTTCGTCATCGTATTGCTTCCTATACCCAAGAATCTACCCGCTTTGTAAATTATGAGAAAAAGATGCCACCAAATTTCTTGTATCCCAAAGAATATGTAGCCGGGAAAGATACGAATATGAACGCATTTATAGCCCAATTTGATCAGGATTGGCTGCACTGTATTGAAACCATCGAAGATACATACAAGAAATTGATCGGGAAGGGATGGAGGCCACAGGAAGCACGGTCCATTCTTCCAAATGGTTTGGGGTCAAAGATTGTCATGACTTGTAATCTTCGTAATTGGAGACATTTCCTCTTGATGCGGACCACTCGTGAAACTCATCCCCAATGCCGTGAAGTCACTCTCCCGCTCCTGCAATTGTTTCAAGAACGTCTCCCCATTTTTTATGAAGACATCATACCGATGGCTTCACAAGTAGAGAATATCGCTAAAGGAAGGTAATATGGAAGAGTTTGCAACACCCAGTTTTATACCTACTGGTTTTTCAGAAACCATTTTCAAAACTCGTTATTCATTCACCGATGATGAATCATGGCAAGATGCCTGTATTCGAGTGGCCACTCAAATGGCCAGTGCAGAAAATCCAGATAAACAGAAAATCTATCGTCAGAAGTTCTATTCAGTCCTATCAGAAAATCAATTCTGTCCTGGGGGACGGATTTGGTACAACTCTGGCCGAACCAATCCTCAACTTCTCAATTGCTTTGTCCTGAACCCCACTAAAGATTCCCGTGAAGGGTGGGCCCGTTCAGCATCCGATATGATCAGCACTTCCATGACTGGGGGTGGGTGTGGAGATGATTTTTCAGATGTCCGTCCTCGGGGAGCCCTGATCGGGAACCATCGAGGAGTCGCACCAGGAGCCGTGGAATTAATGCGGCTGATTGATGCCTGTGCCAAGCCTGTCCGCAATGGGGGACAGCGGAGAGTCGCGCTCATGTTCTCTTTGGATTTGGATCATCCAGACATCGAAGAATTCCTGAATGCCAAACTCACTCAGGGGGAACTCACTTTTGCGAATGTGTCAGTTCGAAGCAAAGGCACCAAAGCCTTCATCAAAGCCGTCAAGGATGATGGAGACTGGGAACTCTTCTGGAAGGGCAAGTACAAGAAGACCGTCAAGGCACGGGATCTCTGGAATACAATTGTTCAGAATGCCTACAACTCTGCCGAACCTGGATTCCTCAATTGGGAATTAGTAGAACAGGAAAGCAACATCTATTACATCGAACCCTTGGTGACTACCAATCCCTGTGGGGAAATCGCGCTCTCTGCCTATGATTGCTGCTGCCTGGGGCACTTGGTTCTGTTCCGGTTCATTAAGGATGGGGACATTGATTATCATCAACTGGGAGATACCATCCGTCTTGCAGTCCGCTTCCTTGATAATGTTCTCACGGTCAACCACTTCCCTCTTCCTGAAATGAAAACAAAATCAAGTCAACTTCGTCGGATTGGTCTGGGCACTACAGGACTCGCTGACACTTTGGCTATGTTGGGGTATCGGTATGGATCTGAAGACGGAAACAAGTTCATTGATAAGTTGTATCGGTTTATTTCTAAAGCTGCTTATGAAGCGTCTGTACTTCTGGCAGTCGAAAAGGGAGCCTTCCCTTTATGCAATCCTGAAAAGCATGTGGAATCAGGATTCATGAAACGGATGCCAGCCAAGATCAAGTCCCTGGTTTTGGAGCATGGAATTCGTAACTGTGCGCTTCTTACACAAGCCCCCACAGGGACGATTTCGATTCTCTCAAACAATTGTTCGTCAGGCATTGAGCCCATGTTTGCTCCTGCCTATGAACGTCGATATTGGGTAGGAGAAGAGCGAAAAATGGAACTCGTGTTTCATCCTCTCTTTGAACAGTTCATGCGCGAAGGAAAAAATGTGGATCACTTTGTAGGGTCCTATGATCTGACTGTGCGGGATCACATGGAAGTGCAGAAGATCATTCAAAAGCATATCGATAATGCTGTCTCTAAAACAATCAACATTCCACAAGATTTCCCTATCGAAGAAGTAGAAAAGGTTTGGTTGGAATACCTCCCTCACTTGAAAGGGACTACCTTCTACCGGGAATCCACACGGGGGTTTGTGACTAAAGAAGGGAAAGTGGAAGAGCCACCCTTGAAGGCCATCCCATTAAAAGAAGCCAAGAAACGGTTCAAAGAGACCCATAAAGTGGAATCTGCACAAGTGATGGAGTGCCCCAACGGGGTGTGTTTACTATGATGAAAAAAATGTTCGTTGTACTGATACTATTGGGGGTTCTTGCCTGTACTCCTCTTTATGATACATTGGAGTATGAGAAATACATCACTATTGCTACCTTGATGGATGAGAAGAAATGCACCAAGGAAAATGTGGATCGATTGGTTGATGAAAGTCGTTATCTCTTTCGGTATTCCTTCCATAAACCCAATGATCAAGAAGTGGTAGAAGCCACCTTTGAGATCTATTCAGCCCTGAAGGAACTTCAGACGCGGTTAGAACTCGGAAAACTCTCACCTAAATATTGTGAACTAAAGTTTAGTGGGATTTCTATGTTAGTGGCACGGTATGCGGAGATTGTGGGGAAGAGGCCTAGATGACTGAGTTAGAAACACTTCTTCAGGATCGGGATGATCGAGTCCAACACCTTGCACAGCGATTGCAATCATTGTTGGAGACGGTGAAGAAGGGGGAAATTACTGTTGATGAATTTGAAGAACTCTATAATGACCTTCATAAAGTTCGCACTCTCCTAGAATCTTCAATTTCTCTTGAACATAAAATGATGTTCAATGGTGTTCTCTCCACTATCGTAGATGTCGCAATTGAGACAATATACATAGGCATATAGGAGAGAAGACCAATGGACATCATTGAATATAAAGAAGGATACAAATACCAACTCAGTCAACAGTATCAGATTGATTTAAACCGTCTGGTTCCTGATGGACAAGCACTGTGGAGCAAAGTGCATGTCATTGATGACTTCATTATCTTTTCGAATGGGAAATTGACGATCATGCAAGGTTATGCATGGGATGGTCCCTCCGGTCCTGCCATTGACACCACTAACTTTATGCGGGGATCATTGGTTCATGATGCCCTCTATCAGTTGTTGGAGAATCGTCTGATCACTGCTGTGGACCATGAAGAGTTTCGAAAACTTGCCGATACTGTGCTGTATATAATCTGTCTTCAAGATGGGATGTCAAGAATCCGTGCGAATTGGGTTTACTATGGGGTTCGTACTGGAGGATGGTTTGCAGCAAGAGAGAAGAAAGCCACCTATCTTGCCCCTTCAAAGGAGACGGTATGACCTATAAATTTACCTGTGATGCCTGTTTGGTTCAGTTTACGCTGAATACCAGTGAAGATTCTGTGATCGATTCCCCTCAGTTCTGTCCGTTCTGTGGAGAGGAATCTTTGTTAGATGATTTGCTCGATGAGTTCGATGACCTAGAAATGGATGAAAACGGGAACGATGAATCCTTGGATGATTAGAGAGATGGGGAGTCTGGTCCCCTTCAATGAAACCGAAATAGAGAAACATGGCTATTGGGGGTTTGTTTATCTGATCTATAATACCGTTGAAGACAGAGCCTATCTTGGAAAAAAATTTTTCACGAAAGCTGGAACTAAACAAATTAACGGTCGAAAGAAACGAATTCGGAAAGAGTCTGATTGGAAAACGTATCATGGGTCTTCCACTGCACTCCAAGAGGATATAGAAGTCTATGGCTATGAGTGTTTCACGCGGGAAATTTTACATCTCTGTAAAACCAAAGCAGAGTGTACCTATTGGGAATCCTATGAAATATATTCACGTCATGCCCTGATTCATGAACGGTATTATAACGATTGGATCAGTTGTCGGGTCCGCAAAGTCCATCTTCGCCCTCTGCATTTTGATTGTCCTATTCATCTAGCGTAACCCACTGTTTTTTCTGTAAAAGAAACTCCCTATTTTTCTTGACATGCTCTGCCCGTTTGCTGTATTCTACCTTTGTGATAACGAAGGAATTGAGATGACCCAGAGCCGACGCAGCGCGATCCCGACGGGCGCGGCTCTCTAACATTCGGGCGAGTGAGGACACCATGCTTTTCGTCTACCAACTCAACTGGGAAAACAAGAACGGCGAACGGCGTTATTTCTGGTCTGCTTGGGAATCGAAAGCGGACGCACGAGCAAACGGACTTTTTGAGGTCAGTTTCCCAAGAAAAGTGACTCTGCAAGAATTAGAGACCTACGCCAACGAAAACTGGGCACTCCCGACGAACGACGACGGGGAAGAAGATTTAGCGAACTTTAACGGAATAGAGGCTTACGGAACACTATTTCTCGCTGAGGCACCGTGACGCCCTCCACCCTCTTCGCGATCCGGGATAGTACAAATAGTGTGTAGGGAATCGTTGGGGTGAAGTAGTAGAGGATGAATATGGAATTCAAAGGTTTCAAAATCTATGTTCATCAAAGGGGAACAAAGATTGTAGGATATCAAGCCATAGGATTAAAGGGGGAGCAGTTAGAAGCCCCCACGATTCAAGAACTTAAAATCAAAATCGTGAAGTTCCGCGTGAATCAAATGAAAAGTTTCAATAAACCATGAAACATCAAATTAAAGAATATCCTCCCTGTCCAAAATGTGGGGCAACCCTCAGATATGTGTGGAAGGATTTCCTTGGATGGAAGAGTACACTCACAAAATGTTGTAATGATCAATGTGATTTCGTAGAATGGATGGAGATACAGGAATCTATGGGAGAATCCCCATAAATAACCTTTCTTTCCGAAAGGAGGCAGCATGACGAAAGCACATCCCATTACAAATGCAGTGTGTGATGCCTTGGATCTAACTGTGATGACTGACATCATAGATAGGGATGAAGAAACCTTCACCAACAAAGTTGGGTATGCCATCGGAGCCCCTGGAGAACGGGGAGCGGGATTGATCCAGTTTACTGTAACTCCCTGGTTCCCCACTATGGATGAACTGAAAGAATATGTGATTGCCCACCATCAAAAGGTTATAGGTCTGCTGGCAAGTGGATCTGATGATATTCCTTCTGGATACCTGGAAGAGTGGGGATCATGAAACTTCGTTGTGTCTCCCTTCCCTTGGCCTTGATCGTCCTGGAGGTTTTGACTACATGTCTAGATGGAATCATTTGTCCTACATTCGAACCTCCTCCCCCTCCCCGTTGTTTACAATGGGTCCCGAACCAAGCCAACCAACCTAAGAATTGCATCGATCTACCTAACCAAAGCCGTCCTGAAGTAGATATTGATAAAATGATTTACGAATTCCAAAAAAATAAATGGGACCGTAACCACTATTAGAATCAATCACTTACATCTACCTCATTCCTTTCTCTACTTGACATTACTGCCGGAAATCTACTACTATTAGAGCGTGATGATTGAGGCGACAAAGGAGGGAGTGGGAATGGAATTGCTAATTCGCTTGCTGATGGGACTCGGAACGTGCTATCGGTTGTTTGGTCGAACCATCATTGAAAACGTGGGGTGCTGAATGAAGTGCAATGTCTGTGAACGAATCATCCGGGGAAATGCGGACAATGAGTGGTGGGACGAAACGGAACAGAAGCTGAAAGTCGTATGTAAGAAGTGCACAGCAATTTTCAAAAAGATCGAAAAGAACATCGAACAGGACAAACACGAAGATTAACCAAGGAGGGTGCTATGCTTCGTCTGATCATCAATGGAATCCACATCGAAACGACTCCCGCACAGATCGAAAAGGGAATCGGAGATTATGAGCCTGTCAATCAAGCCGTTCAGGAGGGATATCGGACCTTAACCCTCATGATGGCTGATCCAGCGGTACGGGGATTGGCTGGACATTGGAACGGGTACAATGTTCAGATAGATGTGGTCGAAGATGGCCCCCTACCTAAATACATTTTCGAAAATGGAGCCGAGTACAATCTTCCTGAACTTCTGAAACTTGTAGACAAGATCCGAAACCAGGATCTTGAGAACTGGGTTCTCAATAACGTCAAAGCAGTCTAAGAAAAGTCCTTGACAGTATTGCCGAAAGGAGTATACTTCCCATCATGAATCGTCACAACGAAGACCCCCTGAATCCAGCAAGAGGGATCATCAATTGTACGGCATTCATGCTTCTGATCTATAGCTTGCTTGTTCTAGTGATGTGCCTATGAAAAAGCGAGACCCCATAGCATATCAGTTGAGAGATCGGAAGTTTCATCAACGTATTATCAAATCCAAGAAGAGGAAGACTCGTGCACAACTCAAACAAGAAGAGCGCAACCATGAATGAAGTCCGCTTAACCCGGAAAGAACTCCTGGAGAACTTGCAACATGCTGTGTGCTCCATTACCTTTGAAAAGGTTGATGGGACTATCAGAAAGATGCACGGTACCCTTCTTCCCGAATGGATTCCTGACTATAAAGAAGGAGATCCTGAGAAAGTCAACTATGACGTGATCCGACTCTATGACATCGATAAGCAGGGCTGGAGATCGTTCCGAGTCAACAACGTCATTGCGATTCATCCTCATGATCCAGATAATCTATGACTGAATTCGCTTGGGTTATTGAACGTCGATATTATCCCTACAAAGATCCAGATAAATTTGTAGTTGAATATGTCACTGCAAAAAATGGGTGTATTTGTTTTACCCCAAACCACAATGAAGCCCTACGATTTGCGCGAAAACAAGATGTAGATACCATGATTGATCAATTGCCAGATAGGTTACTTGGTTCATATGCAGCAGAACATGGATGGATGACCAATGAACATTCTTAGGATGGACTCCATCCCCAATCACCTCTTACATCAGTTTGTCGCACTCCTTCTGTTTCGGTGTGGGGGCGAACAGTCATTCACTCCTGAGGACATTCGAGAGATTCAACAGACGATTGGTGGGATTTCTATTTCCATTAGCAAGGACTATAAGATTACACTCCGTGCGCGAAGCCATGAAGCCACTGATGCTATCATGGGAGAAGATAGCGAACCGCTCGAAAGGGACGAATGAAAGTTGGTTTCACGGGAACTAAGAAGGGAATGACGATTCCCCAACGACATACCTTCTGTGCACTTCTCAAACACCTTGTTGAATTGTCTATCATCAAAGAATTTCATCATGGAGATTGTGTGGGGGCAGATGAACACGCGCATATCATGATCATGCATAGTGGGGTATTTGGGGTTTTTCTGCGTCCTCATCTTGTGATCCATCCTCCCGCTAATGATCGTCTCCGAGCATTCTGTGAATATCCAGATGAGACACGAGATCCACTTCCTTATCTGGACCGAAATCATAAGATCGTGGATGAGACTGATATTCTGATTGCCACACCAGCGGGGAAAGAACAATTACGGTCTGGAACATGGGCCACTGTCCGATATGCAGGTAAAAAGAAGAAGCCTATCTATCTCATTGATCCAGAAGGAAATTTAACTGTAACATTCCCCAAACTTTCTATACAAATTCCTTGACAACCTTCCTGTAGTTCTACTATCCTTTCACAACCTTGATCTGGAACACCCCAAAGTCGCAATTGACATTGGTTCTGTGTCATCGTAAAGACCACAAAATCTATTTGTGGAATCTCACTGAAAAAGAGGGTCTAAAACTTCAAAGTAAGTACCCCGAGTTTTATTTATCGTGGCGGAAGAAACTGCGGTTGAGAGGAGGGTTGCATGCGACACATTATCCTTTTGGATGAAGATGAAGCAATTCGGTTTGATAGGGGCGATCACATTCCCGTAAATTTGGATGGGATTGTGGTTTATTTTGGACGTGCTTTTGTAAACCCCCATAAAAGGGAGAAAGAGAAACGAGAATTTCCTTGCCAAGCGGGATGTGGAAAAATTTTCGGAACCAAGATGGGAGAAGCTGTTCATCGAGCCAAACACAAAGGGAAGAAGGTGAAGAATGCAACCCCAGAGAACGTGTCATGATTGTGGAAAACGTTACTGGAGAGCTAACCTTCTACGAATTTGGATATCAAAAACGGTCGAATCAAAAGTGGTGAATGAGCAAAGAATTGTTCGTGTGTGTCTCAAATGTATGGGAAGGAGAGCGGTAATAATCACAAAAATGATCGATAAATGACCACTCTTTCCAAAAAAATCAAACATTTCTTCCCTAGTTTTTCTAACCAGACAGTGGTTATAACTTCTCGATTATGAGTACAATTTTGCAAATCTACTAGGAAGATCCCTAGTTTTTCTAGCAAAATACATTCCACATCCTAGTTAATTTCGAGATTTTTGTAAAAAGTGATGTTGACACGGAAAAATCCGTACAGTAGGCTGAACATATGTTGTGTGGCTCCCAAAACCAATTCACAGGAGGTTTCTAACATGGTTACTCAATCCAATATCACCCCCAATATTTCCCGCAGAGGGAGAATGAAGAGGGAACACGAGACGGTCATTGCCTCAGTGCGACCACAACTCGAAGGACGTACTCAGAAAATTCTCAATAGTTTATTGCGGGATATCGTCCCTGTGATCGAAGAAACCATTATTGCGAGAATCACCCCCACCTCTCCTGTAACACGGGTCGATTCTACACAGGTTTCTCCCATTGTCAAGAAACGATGGAACCGTGGCGATATCGGAATGAAAACACGTCTTGCGCAAGCAGAAAAGGTTCTGCATTACCTCTTGAAGCATAAAGGGTATGCCAAGGTACGAACGCTCGTGAAAGATCTCCATAATGAAATTGAAACCTATCGTCTCAGTGCCTATCTCTGGGATCTCAAGCAAATGGGAGCAGAGATTGAACGAGAAAAGCGAGGACGTAATATCATTGGATTGGAAGTAACCAATAAACAACAAATGCAGGCATATCTTCAAAAACGGTTAAAACAAATTGGAAGGGAAAATCATACAAAAGTTGCATAACCTGTAGGAAATTTCCTTCAAGAGTGGGGATTCTCTGTCAAGGGAATCCCTTCTTTTTTGTCATATTTCTGTTGACATCCATTTTCTTCTAATATAGAATCCCTACACTTTTGGCTGTGGGCATTAACACATTCAACAGGAGGGATTCTATGGATCAAAAACTGAAGATGCGAACTCTGACAGTTGCCAAGAGGCAAACACTGCAACCCACCTTGGAACAAATCGTCTGTTTGTTATTGTTCCGTCTTGGGGGAAGGCAGAAGTTTACACAAGAAGAAATTAAAGATATTTTTAGCACCATGAAAAATGGTGGCGTAACTTTATCTGTTACTGAACACAATGAAATTCTTCTATGCTCACGTACCGAATTTCTTTTCTAATTTTTAGTAACTTCACTAATTATTTACCTTGACTTTACCTCTCCTTTGCCGATATACTCTACATATCGAAAGGAGAGGCAGTCATGTTAAAGACCATTACAATTAGTCTCTTGTTTTTGTTTTTCATCTCAACATCATCCTTTGCTGGAGAATATTTTGTGGGGGTTGGGGTGGCATATCCATTCCATTCTAATCGCGGTCATACTACCCACACCGAAGCAATGAATCTTCAATTTACTCAGTATTTTGAAACATCTTCATGGGGGTCCATTGGGATTCGTGAAATAATTTGGGATTTCTTTTCTCTTCCAGGAGAAGGTGGAATCGCTGGAGGTATAGGACCCATTGGAGAACTACATTATAGTTTGCACGATGATGTCTTGATGTTTGTGACAGCCTCAGGAAGTATTGGGGGGTCAAATCTTTCTGGGAAAGTTCCCGAGGTTGCAGGAACTCTTCAATTTGGAGGACAATTGGGGGTAGGACTCGAATTGGCACAAATGGTTAGAATTGAATTTCAGTATCAACACCTTTCCAATGGGGGAACTGCATATCCCAATGCAGGGTTGGACATGTTTACTCCTATGATGGTCTGGAAATTTTAGTTGACAATTGCCGAAAATAGGATATCATTCTTTCACTTGGCAAGGCGAAATACGGTGTGAGTCTATTGACTGATGGAAAGACATCACAGATGCGGGAGAGCCCTATAGGGCAATTATGAACTCCTCGTAATAACTAGATGGATCTGGAGGGGATTAATTCAGAACCCCAAAGAAGGATATGAAGTCTGGTTGACGATAAACATCTTTTGCTAAATATGGACTCACACCCCCTTTATAATGGAGCATCATGAAAAAAGAAATTAGACTTTTGGTCCTACGTGAGAAACATTATCTTCGAATCATCAACTTCCCTAAAGCCAAGGAAGAAGAGATTGGATTGAAACTCTTCCGGGAACGAGAAGAAGGTTGTATGTACGATGAGATTGAGAAAAAGCATCAGATAATTTATGATCAGGCCGTTGCAGGGGATGCCAAAGCAGCACTGACATTTCTGAATCTTCGTTCTGGATCTGGATATGAATATGAGGGCATAGAAATAAAATATGCAGAAGAATTATGATGGCACACCGGAATATGGGTGGAGATATCGCTTAATCAGTGCGTCTGTAGCCTTTCTTGTGATTATTATTATTATCCTGATCCGCAAATCCTCATGAGGACATCTTTTGGAAGTTACAGTTCTACTAATTGCATGGTTTTTAAATCTTACGATTCCCACACAAGAGTGGCCCCTTCTCATTGGTCCATACTCCTCTCGAATTAGGTGTGAACAAGTTGAGCAAGTGATCGTGCGTCTGGGATATATCACAGGCGTAAAATATGTATCTGGAGGATGTTCAATGATGTCTGTTCCTCAACAAGCAGAGATCTTCATCCTCCCCTACGTGGAGGGAAATGATGGGATTCCTCGTTAATGAAGTCGTTCTCGAATATGATGCTCGTCTGTTAGAGCACACTGAAAAAGGATCATATCTGAAATGGGAAAATTTGTTTATCAATCTTCCTAGGGCAAAATCAGAATCTCCATGGGTGTGTGGGGGGGTTATCCGTAGAGCATTGTTAGGGCAAAAACAGGATGCCGACATTGATTATTTTTTCCGAGATGAGTTGAAGCGTCTCCAATTCGCAGATGATATGGAAGCCATTGGTGCAGAAATTCTCTATGAGTGTGAACAGAATCGAACCTGGAAATGGATGGATAAGAAGATTCAAGAGTGTAAACTGAATTACTTCCCGACTATTGAAGAATGTCTCAAATCTTTTGACTTTACAATCTGCCAATTTGGATGGGATGGGTTCCGGTTCTATGTGGGGCCATACTCTCTCCTAGATACAGGAGAGATGCGACTGAAGGTCAACACCATCCGATATCAGGTGAATACTATTCGTCGGATAGCCAAATATCTCAATCAGGGATTTACGATCTCCAATGAGGAACTTGCAGAAATTCTCCTAGAGATATCCAAGGAACCTCAAAAGATTGCCGAAACTGTAGGGAAAACGGTGAGTCAATGAACAGACGTAATTTCTTCAAAGCTATCGTTGCAATTGGGGCTGGACTTGTTGCAGCTAAACTTCCCACGTCATTTGCGGAGGAACCTTCTCCTATTGTTTCTCAGAAAGCTATAGATCAGGTGGAGGTTCGAAGACGATTGCTCTATGTTGAAAGAGTTATTAGAAATGCAATGGAGAGTCAGATTGGTGAATTTAATGATTCCGTAACCCGATCACGAGTCAAACAGTGTGTTGAAGAACATGTCTCCCGTATTTCGAATGATTTTATTGTTGTGTGTGACGAAACCAATAATACTCCAGAGATCATTGATCAGATGTCACTGAGGGTAGATATCACCCTCAATCCTAAACTCGATTGGGAGTATTTGCAGATACGCGACATCTAAAAATAGAGGTGTTGCATTTCATGAAATTTTCTAGTATAAATGCCGCATTATGCCAAACAAATTCTACATTGCAGATCTTCATTTCGGTCATCCCAACATCATCACGTTCCTTCGTGAGGATGGAACTCCCGAACGTCCTTTTCAGTCTCTAGAGGAGATGGAAGAGGCAATTATCCAGAATTGGAACGGGGTTGTGCAGCCCACAGACAAGGTGTATGTCCTCGGAGATGTCGTAATTAAACGTAAAGCACTAACTTTGCTAAATAGGCTTAACGGGACTAAGAGTCTCGTCCGTGGAAATCACGATGTCTATAAGATCAAAGAGTACGAGATGTATTTCAAGACGGTTCACACATATCGCGTGATGCCTGGGATGATCCTCAGTCACATCCCTATCCATCCGTCTTCTGTCGGACGATATGGGGTGAACGTGCACGGTCACACCCACAGGTATTCTATCAAGGATGAGTCTGGAGTTGCAGACAAACGCTATTTTTGTGTCTCTGCTGATCAGATTAATTTTACCCCTATCGAGGATGCTGAGTTGCGTAATCGTATCGCGGCACAATATCCCGAATGGCTTGATAGAAGCCTAGCCAGCAATTTATAATAATTCTGGACTAGGCACTTCTTCCATTCTCCGAAAATTCACAAATAAATAGTTGACAACCGGCAAGATTGTGGTATAGTTCCAGAACGCAAAAGAAAGGGCACTTTACGATTAACGGTGTGTTAGTCACGTATGGAGCGTGGGGTGTCTGTAAAACACTTGCTATGCCCGGAAAGTTCAATTCTTTCACACACCACCATGAAGACGTAGAGTTGATAGACTGGAGTCTGGATCTGGGCTAACTAGCAAGCCTCCTCGTTTGGGGCGAGGACATCATAGGGGTGCAAATCCCCTGATCCAGACCATTCTAATTTTCGTAAGAAGAGCTGAATTTATACCCACGTAGGGGAGTCTGGAGTCCCCGTTTCCCTGTCACGGAAAAGACCGGCGGTTCAAATCCGCTCGTGGGTGCCATTTTAAGGAGTTGATCACGATGATCAGTCCCTTGTGGATCTTGACGTTTATATTTGCGATTGCAAAGTTAGTTGGGTATTTTCCATGGGGCTGGATTTGGGTATTTGCGCCGTTATGGATTCCGTTAGCAATCGTGATCACGTTTCTGGTGACACTCTTTTTGACAGTGTTCATGGCATACGTTCTAGAATAGGACTCCTATAGTTTAAGTAGTAAAACATCAGTCCCTCAAACTGAAGATTGGAGTGCAATACTTCATAGGAGTTCCAATGATCATTTTAGTTGTCCTCCTTCCGATTCTCGCAGTCGGAGTATTTGTAGGAAAGGTGATCATCGAGAAACCCAAAATGGTGTGTATAGAAGGAAGCGTAACACAGCAAGAAATTGTGTGTGTCGGTAGTGAAAAACAGGACGAATCCTCCCATAGTTTAAGAGTAGAATAGCAGTCTTTCAAGCTGCGGATCGGAGCGCGACTCTCCGTGGGAGGACCATTAAGGAGTATTTGTTATGGCCATGAATGAAATTTTAGTTGATCGATTGGAACTCTTATCTAAGATCCAGAAGAACCGGGACACTCATCGTCAAACATTTCTAAAGGCTCAAGACGTATTTCGGAAGCAAGTCATTTCTGCACTTGACAAAATGCTAGAAGATGCTAGAAATGGGGTACAGTATTCATTGCATGTTGGATTGCCGGAACCACAAGATATGACTCAAGAATATGATACGGTTATTCGGATGTTAGAAATGTCAGTAGATGTAGCAATTAAGATTTCCCAAGCTGAATTCAAGATGTATGTCATGGATCAGTGGAACTGGAAGAGTGGTTGGGAATTGACCAACCGCACTTACGGAGTAACGCAATAATATGGGCACATCGTCCAATAGCAGGACTCTCGACCGATTATCGAGGAATTACAGTGCAAGTCTGTATGTGCCTACCAGATACGTGGGGATAGCTTAAACACCAAGAGCACTGGGGGGTGATTCAGGAGGTGTAGGTTGCAAGAAAGCATACTGCCATGGCATAGTCCCTGCTTGAGCGCAAATCCTACTCCCCACATTTTATTATGAAGAAGAGAAATCGCGGAAAGTATCGGTTTCAGACTCCTTGGAGAATTCAAACGCTAATTATAGCGGAGTATGTAACAAATATAATTCGAGAAGAAATTGATCAGGAGATCCTGAAAAAGATTTTCGAAGCATACTAGGGAGTGTAGGGCTGTACATCAATTGGAAGATGCTCTCCGTGCGAAGGAGATGGATGCAGGTTCGAGCCCTGTCAGCCCTGCCATTATTAACTGGGAGGATACATAATGGATTATCGAAATATTCAGAGGGATCGGGAATTGAATATGCATAAGCCTGTAATGGAAGGGATTGAACAAGTTATACATCGTGGAAGTCCCTTTCAGAGAAAGGAACTCCTCCGCACCCTTGGAAAGGTTGTATCTAACTTGCCATTAGATGAATTTGAAGTTTTTATGCAGGAAGTATTTCTATGGCAAGGGATTAAAATGCAGACCAGTGAAGAGATGCAAGAGCTTGCCGAAGATGTGGTTGATTCAGTTCCTGTGGGATCAGAGTTTGTAGATCAACAATAAGGGGCCTGGGACTGCAAGGGGTGGTCGCCTGATTTGCAATCAGGATACAGGTGGGTTCGATTCCCACAGGCTCCACCAAATTGCTAAAAGGAAATTTTGATATATTGGGAGTTAGATTAACTAGCAAATCTTCTGATTGAAGATCAGATATAAGTGGTGCAAGTCCACTACTCCCAACCAAACTTATGACGCGATGTCCGAATGATTAGGTGGCTCTCTGCAAAAGAGTCTATGAGAGTTTGAATCTCTCTCGCGTCTCCAGGATCATAGTATGAAAATGATGAAAACAGTTCCGGTTCCTGCTACGGAACGACAGGTTGTCGATAAGGTTCTGTGTGACATTTGTAAAAAGGAATGTCCAGACCCCACTAATAAGAATTGGTCTACAGAAGTTTTTTGTATGGATACGGTCTACATCCAAATGGAGATTGGAACATACTACCCAGAATTTACGCACGGAACTAAGACCGAGTACGATATTTGTACCTTTTGTTTTGCATCTAAGATCGTACCGTTTTTGAGTTCTCTTGGAGCAGAATCACGAAGTACGGAATGGGACTATTGATGCCACATAGACCAATCTGGTAGGAGTCGTTGGACTGAGAATCCAAAATGTGTGGGTTCGAATCCCACTGTGGCAACCAATAACAAGGAATAACAATGACTGGATATGAATGAGAGAATCAGGTGATTGCCGAATTCAAGATTCCCGCTATTATCGATTCTAAGAAGGAGTGGAAATATACTGGATTTCGCGTTAAAGTTACCAATACGGCCAATCCGTTTCTGGTACGTCATATTACAGAATTGATCAGACACTAACCCCGATGTGATTGCAACTGGAAGACATCTCTTCCTCAAAAGAAGAGTTATGGGAGTTCGAATCTCCCCATCGGGACCATATTTATGTACATTATGAAAAACTGGATGAGGAAATTATTTGGGCCTTCGTTAGAAGAACTTTACCTGGAACTTTGGGCTTATGAGAATGATCATAGACATTGCATGAGTTGTCCATTCAAAAGAAATCGTCGGTCTACTAGATTTCTTTTTCCAGTAAGTGAAAAATAAGTAGTTGACAAAAAGAGAAAGTGTGGTAGAGTCGGGAAATCAGTTTTGAGTTTGCTTGGGTCGGACGTGAAGTACGTTATCTTTGTCAAGATCCAGAGCGGTTCGATTCCGCACTCCTCGAAAGAGGAGCTAGTGTAATGGCAGCACGGAAAACCGTATTTCCAAATTTATTATCCAAGCATTAATATGGAGAATGGGTCGGCAGATGAGGGTTATCTTGGAAATGAAATCCCTTATCGAATATTTAATCCATTCTCACTCTTGGGTGAGTCGGAGAGACAGGGTTATCTAAACACTCTGACCAAAAGTCAGACAATCAAGATCCTTCTCAAATTTTTATTCACCCATAATTTTGTGTGCCGAATTTAGCAGGGTCGGATGTAATGCGTTATCATCAACCTAGAGGCTGTGAGTTCGAATCTCACCTTCTCCATCAATGGAGAAGTAGCTCAATGGTAGAGCGCAAGGATCGGGAGAAATCCCATACCGCATTCAAATTATTATCCTGCTAACATTATGTACTAGCCGAGGTACGACATGTGGGTAGGGTCGGCTGTAGAGGGTTATCTATCGCAAACAGGAATCCCTCTCAAATCATTTATCCTACCCCACTATTGAGAACGGGTCGGAGGATCAGGGTTATCTGGCAAACACTCTCGGAGCAATCTGAGAATGGAGTGGGACTCAAAACCCACAACTAGGAGAGAAATCTTCTAGCAATCCTGTCCATACATTATCCGTTCTTTCATTTTAGGGAGGTTCATCATGAAGAAGCATTTGTCACAGACTTACAACGTCAAGCAGACTCCACAGACAGAAGTGATTCCTGGGAAGAATCAGGTTCGCAACAGTGCGGGTGGATTCTCCTTTGAAGTCTCGGATTGGGCCAAGTTGGATCGATTCCTGATCCTGGGTACTGAGGGTGGGTCCTATTACGTTTCGGAAAACAAGATGACCAAGGACAATTGCGATGTGATTGTTCGTCTTCTTCAGGATAACGGGAAGAAGGTTGTAGATCGTATCATCGAAATTTCCGATGAGGGACGCGCTCCTAAAAATGACTATGCCCTCTTTGCGTTTGCCTTGGCGACGAAGTTTGGAGATGAGGCCACCCGCCAGTACGCATACGAGAATCTTCATAAGGTGGCTCGCATTGGAACTCATCTCTTCCACTTTGCCGAATACCGGGAATCGTTGGGTGGGTGGGGACGTGGAGTGCGGAACGCTGTTTCGAATTGGTACGTCAAGCGCGATATCGATAAGTTGGCCCATCAGTTGGTCAAGTATCGTCAGCGCGACGGATGGACCCATAAGGATCTTCTCCGTTTGGCCCATCCTCATACGGATGATGTCAAGCTGAACAACTTGTTCAAGTGGGTGGTAGAGAAGAAGTATAACTCTCGGATTCTTCCAAATGCCGTGAAGGGCTTTATTAAGTTGCAGAAAGCCAAGGACGGAAAGGAAGCTGCCAAGCTTATCCGGGAATATGAATTGACTCGGGAAGCCGTTCCTACAGAATTGCTTTCGTCCACGGAAGTCTGGGAAGCGTTGTTGGAGAAAATGCCAATGACGGCTATGATTCGAAACTTGGCCAATATGACGCGCACGGGGTTGTTGACCAACTTCAACGACAACACCAAGCACGTGGTTAAGCAGATCGTAGATCGGGAGAATTTGAAGAACGCACGGGTTCATCCAATTCAGATTCTTGCTGCAATGATGACGTACAAGCAGGGACAATCAGATCGAGATACATCCAAGACCTGGACTGTGATTCCCCAGATCATGGATGCATTGGATGAAGCGTTTGATCTCTCATTCGAGTTCGTAGAGCCAACGGGAAAGCGTCAAATGTTGGCCTTGGATGTATCGGGATCAATGTCGATGGGATGTATTGCTGGAATTCCTGGGTTGACCCCTCGGGTTGCTTCAGCCGCACTAGCGATGGTGACGGCACGAGTAGAACAGGATTATATGTTCAAGGGATTTTCTTCTACGTTTATGGATCTCAACATTTCTAAGCGTCAGCGTTTGGATGATGTGGTAAAGGTGATCAGTGACCTTCCATTTGCAGGGACAGACTGTTCACTTCCCATGACGAAAGCTACTAAGCAGGGATGGAAGCTTGATGCTTTTTTGGTCTATACGGACTCGGAGACGTTTATGGGTCATATCCATCCATGCCAAGCTTTGGATCAGTATCGTCAGAAGACTGGGATTGATGCCAAGTTAGTGGTAGTCGGAATGGTGTCCAATGGGTTTACTATTGCAGATCCAAAGAATCCAAATATGTTGGATGTGGTGGGATTTGATACCAACACTCCAGCAATGATCAGTGAGTTTATTCGGTCATGAGTGCTCAGTTAGTGATCGTCAATGGAAATGTCTGTGATGCACCCCATGCACTTATCATGCATGGGTGCAACGCACAGGGGGTCATGGGATCAGGGGTAGCCAAAGCGATTCGAGCTAAATTTCCCTTGGCCTATACGGACTATCGGCTTCTCTATGAAGCAGGGGATTTGTATCCGGGATATGTCCACTTCTGTAGGATCTATGAACCGGAAGCTAAGACGATTGCCAACATCATTACCCAAGAATATTATGGAAATGATGGGGGAAAGTATGCCCGATATGAGCATTTGATGGAAGGATTGAAGAGAGTTCGATCTTACTGTCTGACTATGCAGATTACTGAAATTGCTACTCCTTGGATCGGATGCGGTCTCGGTGGATTGAAACAAGAAATTGTCCAAGAATTATTGGAAGAAATGCTTGTCGAAAAGGAAATTTCGGTGTATATTTACAAATACTAAAAAGACGTTCCGGGTGAGCCATCTGGGTGAGGGCACCTGTCTGTTAAACAGGACAAAGTCTGGATCGAAGCCAGAACCCGGAGCCAAATTACCTAAATACTCCTTGGTAGACTAACCCAAGGAGGATTTATGAAACGGTTGATGATTGCGGTGTTTGCAGTGAGTATGCTCGCAGGGTGTTCCAGCATGAAGGGAATGACTCCCGAGCAAAAGGTTCAGAAGATCGAGCAAGATGTTGTCAAGGTAGCGGGTGACATCCACAAGGTTGTGGTAACTGGATGTAAGGATCTCCCCAAGATCGAAGTTGCATTGGCAACGGTACAGGAATTCCTTCCTCCTGATGCGACAGTAGAGTCCATCAAGGCTGGAGTGATCGTCGGAGAGACCGTAGCCAATAAGATCTGTGCTAAGATCTTGGCAGCAGAAGCAGCCAAGGCAGCATCGATTAAGTAATAGAATTGCGGGTGGGAAGGGCTGGATTTGCTCTCGTAGGGTTCATATCCCTATAACTCAAGTTCGATTCTTGAGCCCGCTACCATTTTCCCGGTAGGCACAGGCGTAGCGGAACCGTTTCATAAGCGGTATCAAAAGGGGTCAAATCCCTTTACCGGGACCATTAAGGAGAAGTCATGAAGACAGCTATTCTCGTGTTGGTCGCTTTGGTACTTGGTGGGTGTTACAATTACGTGCATATGGAATCCTGTGTCCCCCAGAAGGATGGATTCTCACATTGTAAGCACTATATCGAGTATGAAACCGAGCCAGCAGCAATCGGAACGTTTCAACATAAGGGCTAACAACAATCCCGATGTGATGCAACTAGCAGACATGACTGTCTTAAAAACAGTTTCTTAGGAGTGCAAGTCTCCTCATCGGGACCAAGATTGGGGGATCTACGTTCATGGGATCAGAGGTAGACCGAATTATCCCATATAGGATATCTCTGGAACGTCTCCCCCAATATTTTTATGCAGGGAAGTAGCTACCCTACGGAAGGTTGTCGTTTTTGGGTATGTAGTTCAAATGGCAAGAATATCGGACTTTTAATCCGAGAGATGTCAGTTCGAATCTGACCATACCCACCAAAATTTATGAAGACCAAAGATTTTATCAAGATGTTGCAAGACGCTGATCCTACCGGGGAAGCGCATGTTCGACTCCCAGGAGGAGGGGCTGTGTACTTTGCAGAACGCAAAGAAGGCTATTGGGATGGCCCTTACATGTACCTGGAAGGGGATCATCATATGTCACATGCAACTCTTGTTATTTCTACGAAGGGTGATAAGGTTGACATTCATACAGTGGATCTTGATTCTTTAGCAGAATTCCATAATGGAAATGAAGAAGAAGCCCTCAAGCATTTTCGGGTAGATAGTATATGTTCTGACCTTTCTCAACGACAAGCAAAGATTGAGGCCTGGAAAAATGGTGTTCGAGAAGCCTGTCTGGAATATCGAGAACTTATGGTTGAACTATCGAAAGAACAATAGTTGTAATATGGCGATGGTGTTTAACGGCTAGCATTACGGTCTCCAAAACCGCAGGTCTCGGTTCAAATCCGAGTCGCCATGCCAATTCGTGAGAAGTCTCCAGTTCGCTTCTCACATAATACGAATGGGGGAGTAGGTTAATGGCAAACCCTCAGTCCTACAAACTGAAGAACACTGGATCAGTACCAGTCTCCCCTACCATGTTCTTTCTACTCCTAATCTGGTGGTTTGCAGTAATCACATCTAGTGGAACAATAGCTTACTTTGAATATGTCAAAGAAAGTAGTTGCCAAATCTTTCAAAGACGATATTCTTCAATTGGGATAAAGGTGACTTCTTGTTTATGGAAGGAAGAACATGAGCGGAAAAGATCTTGATTATATTCGTGACATAGTAGAAATTGAGGGGTTCCATTATTGCTTTACAGCATATTCAGACTTCAAAGAAATCAATGACCCGGATTTTCATCGATTGCGGGAAGCTTTCATCAAGGCCAACAATGATTTGTGTGAGTATTTGAATTTAGATAATTTGAAAGGATGATAATGCTCACTATTTTTGCCTACCTTCCATTTGTGATTATAGCGTTATTGGTCTTGGTGCTGGCAGCAGCGTTGGTGTTTGCTTTCATTACTGATGAAAGCTTTCGAACTACTGTCATAGTGGTGGCCGCATTCTTTGGTTTTATTGCCTGGATGTATTGGGCTGCAAAATATTTACAGTTCTAAACTCCCTGTACGTCAATAGAAGACTACCTTGCTTCTAACAAGGAGGATACAGGTGCAAATCCTGTCAGGGAGACCAATCGAGAGCCCCATTAGCTCAGTAAATAGAGTATCTGTCTTCGAAACAGAGGGTCGTAGGTGTAAATCCTACATGGGGCTCCAGTTTTTTAATGATGACAAAATTTGGAGAAACCAATTATGATTATGGGCCCTAGAACACATCTCTCGGGGATGTAGATCAGCAGACAGATCGTTCTCCTCCTAAGAGAAAAGTCGTGAGTGTAACTCTCACCATCCCCTCCATTCCTCCCAAAAATAAATTTCTAATAACTATTGACAATCCCTGCCGGTCTGTCGTATTCTGTCCTTGGATGAACAAGGAGGGAACGATGAAAACATTGAAAGTTATAATTGGGTATGCGGCATTGGCTCGTTTCTATGCGGGGGCATTGGGGGAAATAGTCGAAGATGGATATGTGAGACGGTTGCCAATTGTCACTCCCTATGCATATACTCCCGTCCATCAGGTCTATCTGTGGAATCGCAAAAAGGTTGTGATTCTCGAAACAAAACATCGTCGGTATGAAGTGATCGAAGTTCCAACAGAATATCAGGTATGGGCTAATGATGACAGTGCTCTTGAAGATTTCAAACGTCACACTAAGAAGGGGGTCTAAATAAATGAAAACCATTCGCTTTGAACATCGGACAGAGTATAGCTTCTGGGGTAATGTGGAATACCCCAGTAATGAGTTGGCCAAGCAGGAACGCGACAAGTTTGCAAAGGAAATGAAGGCACAGGGAAAGAACATCAAGAAGACCGTTCTCCGCAATCAGCAACACAAGTACAGTGGACTCGGACAGTATGACAGAACCATCGGTCATGTGTACTACCTCTGGGTGATCCACTAAGATCTTGCCGAAAAATTCCTTGACAAAAATCCATTATCGAGTTACAAGAAATCCCACAAGGAGGGAGTCATATGTATGAAGTGGATGCAGAGGAAGCAGAAAAGTTGTTGAATGATTGGTTTGTGGATGGGTCCCTGTAGAGGGAATGAAACGATATCTATCAATCCACGGAGATGAATCCGTATGTTTGCACTGCGGACGCAAGCTTCCTCATGATCCTCCATTCTTTGATCCATACGAGGATGAAGAGGAAGAATTGCAAAAGTATTCCTAAATAAGGAGGGCATGATGCATCGTCGGACGTTCTTAAAAGGAATGATGGGAACCGTTGCAGCCTTGTTGGTTCCATTGAAATTGGAAGCCAAGACACCGAATCCTTACATCGAAGATGCCAAGAAGATTGAAGAGGCTCGAAAGACGGCTGTTGAGACCGATACGGTTCAATGGTCCATTGAACAAGTAACGTATGACAACTTTACCAATCATGTCAAACACGTTTACAGGGGTGTACTCCCTGATGACTTTCCCATAAAGGAATATCGTCCTTATCCTATCGTGTTTTTCATTCGAAAAGAAGTGTGGGGAAGTGAAGACCTGATGCGAAGGCTGCAAAGACGGCCTGGGAGTGTTAGTACACGGATGTTTGTTGCTGATCTGGTATACCGACAGGATACCGGAGAGGTGATTAAGAATCGTTGGGCATCTATCGATGAAGCAATCAAACATATTGGGCCTCTAGTTTAATGGTAAAACCGTCAGCCTTATAAGCTGAAACCGCACTAGATGAGTGCCTGATTGAGGTTCGAGTCCTCAGGGGCCTACCAAACCAACAAAAGGAGAGTAGAGAATGCGCGTGATGGGTCTTGTAGTTCTATTGCTTACTGTGGTGTTCAGTGTCGGGTGTGCAGATCACTCGGTTCATAAGTTTGATTTCCACAATCCACAGAAGTTCTCCGATGGGGAAGCGGATTATGTGAAGCAGGAAGAATTGGTGGACGACCCACACACCTACAAGCTTGTGGAAATGTACAGTGTGAACACAATCATTCCCACATTGACGTATCCGCTCTTGTATCAATGCAATAAGGATGGGGTGAACTGTCATTTGATGTATATTCAGCCTGTCCAGCAGCCCGGAGTGTTGACCGGATTGGCACCTACTGCATTACAGGGTATGGCTATGTTGGGAAGTGCAGAGATCATCCGTCAGGGATTGAAGAAGTCTGGATCAACGACAAACAACAACAATACGAATACATCGTCATCGAGTTCGTCAGCAGATCAGACGCAAAGTCAGGTGCAGAGTCAGTCCGGTTCGAGTTCGTTCAATCAGCATAACCATAATCACTAAGATCATTGCCGAAATAGTTTAAGTGGCAAAACAGATGTTTCGTAAACATCAGTTCCCGTTTCGATCACGGGTTTCGGCTCCAGCTTCAAATGGGGTTCTCCTGGGGAGACAGTTAAGATAAAGTGAGTTGAGACTGGGCTGAATAAGGGGAACATGGAGACCCCGAATAAACACGTCTCGTATGGACTTGCCCTGAATTGACAGGGATGTGGTGTGGAGAATCCAGGTAAAAAACTGGTAATGCTTGGAGATCTGAAAGACGGCAAATTAGATCTCCCATGAGTAATTATGATATTGAGAGGGGATTGGAAAAGTATCGCAACATCATTGGATACATATAGAGTCACCTTGAAGTGGATTAGTGAAAGTGGATGTGACTCCGAGGGACACACCCAACATATTCGTTCCAAGCCTAGCTAGTTCGAATCTAGCACCATTTGAAACATATTTTTGGAGAGGTGGCAGAGTGGCCTATTGCAGTTGGTTGCTAACCAACAGGGGATAACACCTCCGGGAGTTCGAATCTCCCCCTCTCCTCCATTTGAAAAGGAGTAGATTATGAACACAACTCAATCGAGCATTGGTACCAAGGAAACTCTTCGCAATTGGCTCCGTAACATCAAGAATTTAACGTATACACAGTACTGCAAGTTGACTCCCGAGAAGAAACAACAGATTCAGAAGGAGTACAAGGGGAGAATAATGACTTCCCGTTCAACTGTGATCGTGAAAAAGGAACATGAAAGTAGTACGGATAACTAGCCGCGAAGCCTTACATGCAATTCGAGTAGATCGAAAGACAATCTGGGGAAATCCATACAAAGCTACCAATAACACAAATGCAGAACGGGATAGGGTCTGTAATCTTTTTGAAGAGTATGCAATTAAAAGACATCAAGAAGACCCCACTTGGCTTGCTCCTCTGAAAGGACATAATCTTGCGTGTTGGTGCGCTCCCAAACGATGTCATGCCGATACTCTTCTCAGATTAGCAAATGAATTGGGATTGGATAAATACTTATTGACAAAGTAAGAGTTTTCCGTATACAATTGCATGATTCCAGGGATGACCGAGTGTCTAGGTATCCGGTTAACCGGAACTACGTGGGTTAAAATCCCACTCCCTGGACCAATTGGGGATTAAATGGAAGTTGTTGTTGTTTCCAGACAGATGTTTGCAGATCCAGAATATCTCCCACTTTTTGATGGTGACATGATTATCTCAATTATGTCTCCTGGAGATACCCATCCACGTCCAAAGGCTAAAGGTCCACGGTTGGACATTCAATTTTGGGATGTGACTGAAGAGATCATGGATGGAGAAAAGTTGTGGAGGCCAATCGATGATTATCATGGGATGATGATTGTGACGTTTGTTGAAGAACACATTCATTTCACCAATCGAATCGTCATCCATTGTGAAGCAGGAGTCTCCCGTTCTGCTGGAGTTGCGGTTGGGTTGTCACGATATTTTGATTTGGGAATGACGGAGAATGAATTACGAGATCGATTCCCTCATTTCAATTTGACGGTTGCGCAAAAGATCTGGAAAGCATGTGAAGAGAGAAATTATGTTCCTGTTGCCCCATCGTATAATGGCATTATGTCTGACTCTGAATCAGAAGACGGTTGTTCGATTCAACCTGGGGCATCCAACTAAATAGGTGTACTTATGTGTATGATAAGCATGATTTATGATCATTATAGAGATCCATTTCCCACTGGACCCTTTCAGCCATGGAATCCAGAGACGGTTCCGAATACCACTCCCACGAATCCGAATGTCACTCCCAATCCAATTGATTGGCAGCAAGGGGCTCCTCCTACACTTCCCTGGACTCCCGAGACGTTTGCTGAATTGAAGGAGATCATCAAGCGGTTGGATGAGTTGGACAAGAAACTTGGGTTGGCCAATTGTGAAGATCCAAAGAAGGCCGAGTGGATGAAAAAAGTGGAAGAGCGGCTTGCATTGTTGGAGTTGAAGAATCAACATCCAGACGCAATTACAGAATTTACTGGAGAGTATCGGTTCTTGAGTAATTTCTATGAAAGTTGTGTGACCTATGATTTTGTGATTTATCCAACTTTGGAACATGCGTATCAAGCAGCCAAGACGTTAAATCTGGAAGAGAGACAGAAAATTAAGGAGTGTAAAACTCCTGGACAAGCCAAACGCATGGGAAGAACTGTGACCCTTCGTCCTGACTGGGAACAAATTAAAGTCCATGTGATGGACAATCTTTTGACAAAGAAATTTTCTCTGTATCCTTTAAAGGAACAACTCTTGGCAACAAAAGATAAGGAATTGATCGAAGGAAACACGTGGGGGGATACCTATTGGGGTGTCTGTAACGGACAAGGGGAAAATAAACTCGGTCAGTTGTTGATGAATCTCCGTAATCAATTACAAGCGGAATAGAATTTGGAAAGTGAACCGGACAAGCGCACCGGAACTGCCTTGAAAGCAGAATGACGGTAAATAGCCGTTGGGGAGCATGCCCTCCGCTTTCCGCCAAATGTGGTCGTAGCTTATATAGTAAAGCACTAGGTTGTGGCCCTAGATAAGTGGTTGCAAGTACCACCGATCACCCCAAGAAAGGTACTATGGAAATGGGATTTTATCAATTCTATCCGTCAATACAAGATTGGAAGAATAAAAACGAATCAGAGATTTCATGCCTTCATATGTCTTGTAGTGAATGCCATGGATCGGGCCGCAAGAAAAATGGAACAATATGCGTCCACTGTATTTCATGCCCCTGTCCACGATGCACTCCAAGGTGCTAAATGAGCGAAAAAAAGAAATATGGACGTATTTGCATGGATGGGGTATCGGGATATTGTGTTCCATTTAAGATGATCGGACAAACAATTCAAGATGAATTAGATGCATCAGATGATATGGAAATTCCTGGCAACATGTCCGTTGAAATCGTTATGTTATCAGATGAAGACTATGATAGTGCTCCTGAATTTGAAGGTTGGTAAAAATGGCTCAAGTGCTACTTCTTAATTCAACATATGAACCTCTGACAGTAGTTGAATGGACACGAGCTATTACATTACTTTTTTCTGGTAAAGTAGAAGTCATTGAAGAATATGACAAAGAAATCCGGTCATCTCGTATGACAATAAAGGTTCCTGCTGTAGTTCGTCTCTTAAATCATGCACGAGTCCGTCATCGAGCAGCAGCAAAATTCACCAGACAAAATCTATTTGCACGAGATTCCTACACATGTCATTATTGTTATGAAAAATTTGATGGGTCAGAACTAACATTTGATCATGTGGTTCCGATTGCACAAGGAGGACGGAAGACGTGGGACAATATTGTTACGGCTTGTATCGAATGTAATTCTAAGAAAGAAGGAAGAACTCCCGAACAAGCCGGAATGCATCTCATGAAAAGACCGAAGCAGCCTACATGGAGTCATGTTATAAATATTATGATTGGAGTGAAGAACACTCCTGAACTCTGGAAAAATTATCTCTACCATGGAGATCATAATGGGGTCATGGTGTAATGGGGAAGGTATGTCCTCGTTGCACTGAGTATAAACCCTATACAGAATATAACAAGAACAACTTTAAACGTGATGGATTTCAGAACTATTGTCGGAGTTGTTCTAGAAAATCTTTTCAGGATTCCTATAAAGGGAATAAAGAATACTATAAAAATAGAAATAATGCTCTACGGAGAAGTGTTCGCGGTAAACTGAAAGACTTCTTAAAAGATAAAGAGTGTTGCGATTGCCACATTCGAGATTATCGTGTTTTAGAATTTGATCATTTAAAAAATAAGCGAGACTGTGTGTCTACTTTATATAGAACAGGTAGATGTTGGAAGACAGTCCTAGCTGAAATACAAAAATGTGAAATCGTTTGTGCAAACTGTCATAGGATTCGGACTTATAATAGAATGCATAAATGTTGGAGAAAAGATGGGGTATCGTCTAGTGGTAAGATGACGGTCTTTGAAACCGTAGACCTTGGTTCGATTCCAAGTACCCCAACCATAAACCATAATGCCCTTATAGTTTAGTTAGCAAAACTCCTGTCTTGTAAGCAGGTATCCCCGGCGCAATTCCGGGTGAGGGCTCCAACTTTTAGCCGGTGTCGTTCAGTAGCAGGACAGAAACTTGGTAAGTTTCAGACAAGGGTGCGATTCCCTTCATCGGCTCCATTCTTCCTCAAAATCCTTTCAAATAATTCTTGCAATACTGCCCGTTCCATGATATCTAGAATACAATATGGAGGAACGAATGAAACCTACGTTATGCATCTATCACTCGGACTGCGCTGATGGGTTTACGTCTGCATGGGTGGTGTCCAAAGCATTAGGAAGGGATGCAGTGGAATTCTTTCCGGGATCATACGCTTTAGATACTAAGCTTCCTGCTTTCAAAGATCGAAATGTCCTCTTTGTTGATTTCTCCTTTAAACGACCATTAATGGAAGAAGTCATCAAGCAAGCCGGTACTGTCACAATTCTGGACCATCACAAATCAGCCATGGCAGATCTGGAAGGTCTGAAAGGTCTTCATCATATCTTCGATATGAAACGCTCGGGGGCTCGAATCACCTGGGATTACTTCTTTCCGGGAAAGACTCCCCCTCACTTGTTGCTTGCCGTGGAAGATCGGGATCTCTGGAACTTCGAACTTCGTTCTTCACGAGAAGCCGTGGCTGCACTCTTCTCCTATGAGTATGACTTGGATACCTGGGACTATCTGATGAAACGTCCTTTTGAAGAGATGGTTGCAGAAGGAACCGTCCTGGAACGGAATCATTGGAAGTACGTTCGATCCTTCTGTGAACGGTACAAGCGAATGATTACCCTTGCAGGATATGAAATCCCTGCATGTAATCTTCCCGAGAACTTCACCTCAGATGTAGCAAATGTTCTGTCTAAGGGATATCCCTTTGCAGCCTGCTACTCCGATACAGAGAATCATCGAGTCTTCTCCCTTCGCTCCCAGAAGGATACCGGGATCGATGTTTCCGAAGTGGCCAAACAATTTGGTGGGGGTGGACATCGGAATGCCGCAGGGTTCCGACTCACTCATGCTCAAGTGAAGGAGATGGGACTGTGAACGCTCCGGGGATTAAGGTACGCAATGCAACCTGTGTCGCCACTACAAAGGAGAAAGAATGAACGGATTTCTTCTTCTCTTCACAGTTCCGTTGGTCATTGCACTGTGCTCCTATATCACGTCTGTGGTAGTAGGAGGACGATTCAGGATCACCCTGAAGGAGTTCTGTCTGCAAGTAGCAATTATCACCCTGATCATGACGGCTGGATATTTCATTGCGCGGTATCAATCGACAGCAGATCTGGAAGTGTGGAACGCACAGGTTGCCGAAAAGAAAAAAGAACGAGTGTCCTGTGAACATTCCTATCCTTGTAACTGTCGGCCTGTCTCATGTGGAAAAAATTGTACAACTACAATTTGTGATACCTGCTATGAACACTTGTTTGATGTCTCCTGGTATGTCTACACCACAGCAGGGGAACGATTTGAGATTGATCGAGTGAACCGACAGGGCACCCAAGAACCTCATCGTTGGAGTGTCGTCAAGATTGGAGATCCGACAGCATTGACCCACAATTACACCAATTACATCAAGGCCAATCCAGCCTCACTTTTTAACCGAAAAAAGGAACAGCGGAGTTACCTGATTCCTACTTATCCTATCAAATCCTATGACTACCATTATATTGATCGATTTGTTCATGATGTTCCTATTCCTAATGAACGGGAATGGAACTCCTCCCTTCAGAACCTGAACGCTCAACTTGGAGTAAAAAAGCAAGTGAACGTGATCATCGTTGTCACCAAGGAAGGCATTGATTTCTCCCATGAACTGGAAAATGCCTGGTTAGGTGGCAAGAAGAACGATGTGATCATAGCGATAGGTTCGAAGGATGCAGATACAATCGATTGGGTGCGCGTGATCTCCTGGAGTCATTCTGAATTAATGAAAGTGGAAATTCGGGATGAGTTGATGGGGATTGGCACCCTCAAGGATCGAGACAAGATCATTGCGAAAATTCAAGAACATGTGGAAACGGGATTTGTCCGCATGGAAATGAAGGATTATGAATACCTCATGGCCAGTGTGTCTCCGTCTCCTTTGGCAACTTGGATCTTGCTTATTATCGGAATTGTGCTATCATTAGGGACTTCTTGGTACTTCTACCAAGAGGATGTGTTTAACGAACGTTACTCTTATTAGGAGGTTACAATGGGAAAGGGGTTGCTGATTGCACTGGGAGTGTTGTTGTTTGTTGGGTTGTTTGTGGTGGGGGCCTTGATGACTGTCCTCGGATGGTACAATACGGCCATTCAGATGGAAACGACCATCACAGCACAATATGACCAAGACCGGAACAACTATGCCAAGATGTTCAATTCTTTGAAGGAAGCCGCGCAGGTTCCTGAGATGTACATTGATGGCTTGAAGCAAGTTTATGATTCGGCTCTGAAGGGTCGGTATGGAAAAGATGGATCGAAAGCCGTTTTCCAGTGGATCAAGGAAGTCAACCCCCATGTGGATTCTTCGTTGTACACCAAGTTGCAATCCATGATTGAAGCTAACCGAAATGCCTTTGAAGCCAATCAGAAATCCTTGATTGATAAGCGTCAGGTCTATGAAATCTTCTTGAAGCAGATGCCTCGGGGATTTGTCCTTCAATTGATGGGCTTTCCGAAGATCGATTTGAACAAATATACAATTGTCACCTCAGAAGAAACTGAGAAAGCTTTTGACACTAAGAAGGCTGGACCTATTTCCCTAAAGTAAACCTTGATCACGGGTCCGCGTGGATGGACATGCAGAGTGTAACAAAGTACACCTTACACCAAACGGTGAGACCACAGACGATCTCTTAAAGCGAATAGAGCCAAATAGTCAGTGTCGAGCCTGACACCTGTGATCCTATCAAAGGATATTGAGTATGAGAAAGTCACAAGCAATCACTCTCCTCTTCGTGAGTCTCATTGTTGCCGGTTGCGATGATGGACCCTATGATCAGGACTTCTATACGAGCAAAGCGGATTGCGTCAAGGAATGGAACGATGAAGGCCGCTGTCATGAAGGGTCCCATGGAATCTATGGGCATGGGTTCTATGGCCCCCATTACTATGGCTATGGAAATGGACTAATGCAATTGGATGATGGTCATACCGTTTCCCGTGGTGGTAGTGGAAGTGCTGTCAGTACAGCAAAGGGACTCTATGGTTCCTCCTCTTCTGGATATACCTCTCGGGGAGGATTTGGAGGATCAGGACGGTCTTTTGGTGGAGGCATCTCTTCATGAAACGAATTGTGACCGAACCGCGAGAGAATTGGGAAGCACGGCTGGAATCCTTGGATTTCATGATCCATAAGGATTACTGGAATGAGCAAGCCTACTACCAATTCACAGCATCGGAGATCGATACTCTTGAGGCTGCTGCAAATGGGGTTCATGAACTGTGTTGTCGATTGATGGAAGATCATCTCGGAGACATCATCGATCAGTACGATCTTCCCCTTGGATGGAAACATTATATTGAACACAATCACGATTTCTCCCTCTATGGTCGATTTGATTTTGTATTCGACAAGGACGGAATGCCCAAGATGCTGGAGTACAATGCAGACACTCCAACGTCTCTCTTTGAAGCTGCTGTGGTCCAATGGTATTGGCTACAGGACAAGTTTCCCAAGGAAGACCAATTCAATTCGATCCATGAAAAATTGATTGCTCAGTGGAAACGGTTTCGTCCATGGAGGGACATGCCGTTGTTCTTTACGTGCTTTGAAGATCATGCAGAAGACTTCATCACCACTCGGTACATTATGGACTGTGCCGTGCAAGCAAAACAGGACTGTGTATTCATCGATCTGGAGAAGATTGGATGGAACCGGAAGTTCAACTGTTTTGTGGATGAAGAAGAAATGCCCATTCGGAATCTGTTCAAACTCTACCCCTATGAATGGATGATCAAGGATGAGTTTGGTCAACACATCAACAAGGAACAGGTCCGATTGATTGAACCTCCCTGGAAATACCTATGGAGCAACAAGACGCTTCTGGCCATGCTCTGGAAGTATTATCCAGATCATCCCAATTTGCTTCCCACCTATCTGGATATTGAAGAAGCCTACAAGCATTCTCGAACTATTGTGATGAAGCCTGTGGTAGGACGTGAAGGCAACAACATTACTATCCGTCATCTTCATGGGGACACGTCTGGAGGATTCTCAGATCTTGAGACAGTGGGTCCCTATGAGAATGAGAAGCTTGTCTACCAAACGTGTGTGCAGAGAGATTTCATTGATGGGATGATGCCAACTCTTGGAATCTGGATGATCGGGGATAAATCCTGTGGGATGGGCATCCGGGAAGACAGATCCTTGATCACAGGAAATACGAGTAAGTTCACCCCTCATTTGTTCACGAAGGAGTAGCATGCGAGTAGAAGCGCACGTCACTATTGATCCGAGTCTGAATGCGAAATTCTCAAAAGCCCAGATCAAGGAATTTGTACAAGACTGTGGATGGAAGTTCTCTGCTATTGAGGGGGACCCTGATCTTGGAGATAAGATTTTCTACTATGCTACCAAGTCATGGCCCTTCATCGAAGAAGTTACCCAAATGGGATGCCTAAAAATCCTTCAACAAGACATGTTCCAATATGGATTGATTTCCTCTCGGGAAAAACTGGAGATCATTCTATACGACCATCGAATCGAATAACATCAACCAAGGAGTTTTATAATGTTTGAACCTATTAACGCATTTACACTGTATTGGGTCTCCTCATTTGCAATTGTGATGATCTTTGCCTATCTCTATGTGAGACTCACTCCCTATAATGAATTGGATCTGATCCAGAAAGGGAAGATTGGTCCTGCACTGACCCTCTCAGGAGCCATGATCGGATATGCGCTTCCGATTGCTGCCGTGATTACTCATTCAGGACATCTCCTAGAAATGGTCGCATGGGCTTTCTTCTCTGCCTTTGTCCAATTTGTGGCCTACCAAATTATTCGTTTCCTTTTTGTGAATTTCCATGTTATTATCGGAGAAAAAGCAGGAATTGCACCGGCAATCGTGTTGAGCACGTTGTCTGTGATTCTGGGAATCTTGAGTGCAGCTTGTGTGACACCATAGGAGCAAACAATGGATGGACGGGATCGGGGAAAAATCGAAGGACTTCCAAAGTGGGTCCAGAATCACATTCGGGATCTTCAGCGGGAAATTCACACGCTGAAGCAGGTTCGGGCTCCCCATGAAGGAAGCAGTTCGATCATCGTGATTCCTCGTGCCAGCAATCTGGTGTGGGTGGATTTGGAGAAATGAGACTCCAAGATGATTTCCTGATCGATGAATTTGTTCGTCTGACCGAACAACGCTTGTTGGAACTTCCCACACGAAGGAGGGCTGCATGGTTGGAGGATTGGAGTCTTGTTTTGTGGGAAAATTTCCAGATCAACATCAAACTCGAAATGAAAAAGCGGGGGTACGAAGAAACGTTCTCTGGGAGCAAATCATAGACGAATTGGTACGAATCACTCATCGAGAGATGCAGACCAAATCGGTCTATCTCCGGGATAAATGGTTTGATCGGTGGAGTCGATATCTCCAAGAACGACATGAAATCAACTTACTGGTAGAGATGAACAGGAGGTTGAAACATGAATAAGTATGCCGAATTCTCACAACGCGCACAGGAGCAACGGATACTCGAACGATCATGCCTCTTTAAGAAACGGTATGAAACATATGAAAAAGCCAAGAATAAAAACAGTGACATGCGCGTCTATAAATGTTATCATTGCCAAGGTTATCATCGATCAGGACAATTCATCAGAATTGGAAGGCAAGGAAGTAAATGGCTGAACAATCTAAGGAGGGAGTCATGAAAAAGTTTCCGATGTTGTATGGGATATCTTCAACGGGAGCCGTCAAGCAATGGCTAGTTGAAGTCTACTACCAAGACAATGATGAGTATGCGACTCTGGTTGTCACCCATGGTCAACATAACGGGAAGTTGCAGACTTCACCAAAGAAGATCAAGGGGAAGAATATCGGACGTGCCAATGAAACCACTCCATATCAACAAGCTGTATCTGAGGCCGAATCCCTCTGGACAAAACAGAAAGACAAAAATTATACAGAAGAATTCCCACTGATTGATAAGGGAATGGGGAAGATTGCTCCCAATATGCTTCCCATGTTGGCTCTCAAATATGAAGATCGGAAACATGATCTAGTGTGGCCTGTGTATGTCCAACCCAAATTCAATGGGGTTCGCTGTCTGATCAAGCGTGAATCAGAGGACGTATTCACCTTCAACTCTCGGAAGGGGAAGCAGTATCGGAACCTCGAATTTATGCACCATGAATTGAAGAAATTTATGAGTGTAGGGGATATTCTAGACGGTGAACTCTACAATCATGGAGAGATCTCCTTCCAACAGCTTGTGTCTTTGCTGAAGGAAGAAAAAAATCCGAATCATACTCACCTGGAAAGATATGTCAAGTTTTATAACTATGATATCGTCTCAAATAAGGGATTTAAGGATCGTTCTGAGAATCTATTATGGGATGATATGGTTTATCTCAAAGCAGTCCGCACTGTTCAAGCCTTCAAAGAACAGGATATCATTGCCTTCCATCAAGAAGTAGTTGCACAAGGTTATGAAGGAGTCATTGTTCGTTCTGGGGGAAATGAACCTTATCGATTCCAATATCGTTCGCCTGCACTCCTGAAGTACAAAGAATTTCAAGATGAGGAATTCGAAATCATCGGGGGTAAAGAAGGAGTGGGGAAAGATGAAGGACAGTGCATCTTCCGGTGCACCATGAAGAATGGATTGGCCTTTGATGTGAAGTGTAAGGGTCCCAATTCTGTCCGTATTGAACAATGGAAAAATATGAAGTCGTATATTGGGAAGATGCTAACCGTTCGCTTCCAATCCTATACCGACGAAGGGAAGCCGTTGTTCCCCGTGGGAATCGCGGTTCGAGATTACGAATGAAAATCGTGGCCTTAAGTGACACGCACAACACTCATGAGGAGCTTGATATCCCTGATGGGGATCTTCTGATTCATGCAGGGGACTTCTCCATCTGGGGAGAGTTTAAAGAGATTAGTAATTTTTCGCATTGGATGGTCAAACAGCCTCATCCGTACAAGCTTGTGATTCCTGGCAATCATGATCGGTACTGTGAAGGGATGTTGAGTTTCTGTAAAGAACTCTTTGCTCCTGTGGTCTTCGAAGAAGCCAATGTGATCACACTTGCAGGCCTGCGGATTCTCTGTTACTCCTGGACTCCTGCACCAAATCCGAATTCACAATGGAAGTTCCATCCAGAATATGGAGAACAGGACGGTTTCAAGCGGTTCTGGGAGTGTGCCCCCCCTCCTGTGGACATCCTTGTCACCCATGGTCCACCACAAGGGATTCTAGATCGGGTAAAATTTACTCATCCGGGAGAAGATCCGAATGTTGGAGAATACTATCTTCGTGAATATGTGAAACGGAATCCACCTAGACTGCACCTCTTTGGCCATATCCATGAGCAATATGGGAAGACAACTATCGGACCCACAACTTTCTACAATCTCTGTGTTTGTGATGATCACTATGATCCCATCAATCCTGTCACCATTATTGACCTATAAAATCAACATCTTATACAGAAAAATATTTCGGCAGTCCTCTTGACATCCTCTGCCGATTTGTAGGATACTATATGGTAAGCAAATCGGAAAGTGTGGTCATTGTCATCGTCAGTTGACCGACGAAGAAAGCCGCATGAAGGGTATTGGTCCTGTGTGCGAAAAGACGATGTAAAAGCACTGGAGAGCGTAATGAAGGAAGCCCGACATAAAAGAAAATTTATTGTGGTTAATGAGGATAATATTCCCATAGGTTACTATATCGGAGATCTTTATCAGGATGCAGTAAATTGGGAGAAGGCAAAGTCTTTAGGACTCCGCATCTATCGCCATTCAGAAATTAAGGAATAATGAAAATCTATCGCATGAAGCATAAACCAACCGGACTCTTCTTTGTTCCTTCCAGAAAAGTGAAGGTTAAAGACCCACAGGGCTTCATGCATTGGACCAAATCAAATCTCAGTAAAAAAAGGAAAAGTATATTTACGCAAACCAACACTTGCTTTTTTAGAAGGTTCGTACTATACTCATCTCCACTTTGCCGGAAAAATCGATCAATTACTTCCGGTTATCAAAGAAGAGTGGGAGATTGATGAAATTACGAATGACACGTTCAGTTGAAGACCTTGAAAACGAACTCTCCAATACCCAAGAACTCATTAAAGAACTTCAGCAAGAGTTAAAGGAGCGAGATCAGGAACTTCGGGAACTTGAGGTAGAGCAAGCCAAGAAAGAAGAAAAGAAAGAAGAGAAAGAAGCAAAGAAAGACCCCGATTTTACTTTACCCCCATGGAAGGATGAAACTACCCGGCTTCGAAGTCTTCTACGATCCCGGGAAGCGGAATTACATGATGCCAAAAGGAAAGTGGAATACTATCGAGAACGATATGAGTCATTAACCAATGGATTTTCGTTTTCTCATAATTTAGCAAATCCGATTGAGGACCGTATCAATTCAGATCATTATCTGTATGTGTTTGGACGGTTCATTGAGGCCCTTAAAACCTATAAACCACACTCATTACACTTGAACTGTCTTGATGACTTCTTGGTTAACTTAGATCCACACCTCAAAAATCAGTGCCAAAAATTGTATAACATGTACCTTGGTCAAAAGGAGTAACAATGCCAACAACAGAAGAGTATCGGGGAATGTCTGTAGTCTGGTTTGATTTCCATCGTCAGATGGTTGTACGGGACATGTACGGACGGCTCATGTATTCCACCTTGGGATATGTGAGTCCCATCTTGGGCCCCAAGCAGGTCGAGGAATTCAAATCGTACTATGAGACGAACCGGAAGAAGTATGATTTCGGTCAACAGGAGGCATGATGTTAGATAAACCCATGACAGGAACGATTGATCCGTATTTGATGAATCGCTTGGCAACCTGTAAGAATCCCTATCAGGGAGAAGCCAAGCGTGTCCTCTGTGTCTGTTCAGCGGGGTTATTGCGGTCTCCAACAACCGCACATGTCCTCTACAATGAGTTTGGGTACAATACCCGTGCAGCAGGACTGACCCCCCAATTTGCATTGATTCGTGTGGATCGAGTGCTCTTGGTATGGGCTGATGAAGTGGTCTGTATGGATGAAGATCAGGAGAAAACCCTGCTGGTGATGATGGAAGAATATAATTGCCGAAGACCCATTATTTGTCTTGACATCCCAGACGTTTTCAACTATAACGATCCAACACTCAAAACAACCATTAAATACAAATATGAAGAGGATTTGAAGAGGAGACATGAGCCACCAACTACTTAGAGTGATCGTAGGATCACAAGCCCATGGACTTGCGAACCCAGATTCAGATTTTGATTACCGGGGTGTGTATGCCACTCCCACTCGGGAGATCCTGTCGCTCAACTACAAGTACAAGGGGTCTACGTGGCTTGAGGGAGAAGGGGAAGACAATACAGCCTGGGAGATCGGGCATTTCTTGTCTTTGGCTTTCCAGTGCAATCCAACGATCTTAGAAGTTTTCTTGGCTCCATTGGATCAAGGACTTCAGCACCAGATCGGTCTGGAGATGCGGGATCTCTTTCCATTTATCTGGACTCCCAAGAAAGCTTTTGAAGCCTTTGTGGGATATGGGAAGAATCAGCAGAAAAAGTTCCTGGACAAGAAGGATAATCGTCCAGCTAAATATGCTGCTGCCCACATCCGTACCTTGGTGAACCTGAATGAACTTCTCACCACTGGAACGTTCACGGTCAAGGTAGCGAATACTCCCTATGGAGAACTTATCCGTCGAATCAAATCAGGTATATTCACGATGGGAGAAATAATCGACATCACCCATAAATTGGGAGAAGAGGCAGAGAAACATTTGGAGCACTGTACCTGGATGCCGCAAAAGAGTGAAGAATCACGGTATGCAATTGTGAATGAATTTCTTCTCAAGGTTCGCAAACACTTTCTGGACTGAAGATGTGGAATTACATGAAAGCCGCACTGAAAGAAATAGGCAATATTCTCCAAACGTTCATTAATGATGTCTGCTTTGTTCTCTGGGACATCATATCTAGCTTCTGGGGACTTTTAAAGGAGTCAGTTAAGGAGATCAGGAAATGAGTGAACTCAAAGTCGAAGTAGTCGAAATTGATGATGTGATTCCCCACACCAATGCTGATCGTTTGGAATTGGCCAAGATCAAGGGATGGTATTGTGTGATCGGGAAAGGTCAATTCAAGAAGGGTGATCGGGGGATCTATTTCCCGATTGATTCAGTCCTCCCCAAGGATCTGGAGTTGATGCTGTTTCCCGAGGGATCAAAGATCAAGTTGAGGAAGAGTCGCATTCGGACAGAGAAAATCCGTGGGGCTATTTCACAGGGACTCGTGATCCATCCATCTCAGATTGGGAAGGATTATGTGAAGGTGGGGCAAGATTTGACTCAAGAACTCGGGGTGACAAAGTACGAACCTGAGGAAGAGTCTATTCCGAATCAGATGCGGCCAACGTCCAAGAGGAAGATGAACCCACACTTCAAGGAATATACGGACCTTCAGAATGCCAAGAACTATCCTGACATGTTTAAAGAATGGGAAAATGTCGTTGTTACAGAAAAAATTCATGGAACCAATTTTCGTGCCGGTTGGGTGCCGTATCATCCCTACGGATTCTGGGAGAAGTTAAAGTTCAACATTCTTCAATGGCTTGCACCAAACCGGATTCCCAAGTATGAATTCGTCTATGGGTCTCGGAGAGTGCAGCTACAGAAGAAGGACTATGCCGGTTTCTATGATGAAAATGTTTATGCCAAGATGGTCCGTCTTTATAACCTTGAGGAGCGTATTCCTCATGGTTATGTGGTCTATGGGGAAATCTATGGAGATGAGATTCAAAAGGGCTATCACTATGGCAAAGGCAAGAACGAACATGACTTGGTAGTGTTCGAAGTCATGGATGTCCACAAATCTGAATATCTCCATGTTCATGATGTGGCTGCATTCTGTACCATGAGGGGGCTCCGGTTTGTTCCGATTGTCTACCATGGTCCATTTGGGGATTTGGAAGCCATGAAGAAACATACTCTGGGGCCATCTCTCTTAGCTCCTGAACAGAAGGTGCGTGAAGGAGTTGTGGTCCGCTCGGTCAAGGAAGAAATGACTCCATGGGGCCGCAAGCAGTTGAAATTTATCAGTGACGTTTACTTATTGGGGGAGCAATCAGACTTTCATTGAAATGAGAATATGTATAATTTGTGCGTCTCCTAATAGTGTAGGACAATGGTATAGAGGGCCTAGATGTAATTCCTGCTACCATAAAAATCACTATAAATCTGAACAAAGAAAATTTGGACTCGGGCAAAAATTTTCTAGAGGAAGATCTAATGCGAAACGCAGATCTATAGAATGGGAATTATCTAAAGAGGAGTACAGAATAAAGATAGAAAGAGGATGTTTTTACTGTGGAAAATCTTTATTCGATGAAACTGGCTGTAGCTTAGATAAAATAGATGGAAGTCAAGGATATACAGCTTTGAATACTGTTCCATGTTGTGGAAATTGTAATACAATAAAGAATAGTATTCTTACCCTCCATGAAACTATTGAAGTGATTGAGTTAATTAAGAGGTTAAGAAACACAACTGGTAGCCCCTGGGCAAGGCACTTTAAACTGCATAGAAAATGTGATGAACCCATACAATAGGATAAGGATTTTGGTGAACTCATGCCGTTGATTCTAGAAGGTAACAAGCAACACGTTCCCGTGAAGTCATGGGCTCCGTTCTTGGACATCGAGACGGAAGTTCAATTGCGTCAGGTTGCGATGCTCCCCTTTGTTCGCAATCATGTAGCCGCGATGCCTGATGCCCATAAGGGAAAGGGGTCAACGGTCGGAACGGTCATTGCCACGGCACGAGCCATCATCCCTGCTGCTATCGGAGTGGATATCGGATGTGGAATGTTGGCCTTCATGACAAACCTGAACTTCCAACTATGCTTTGAGAAGCAGTGGGATCTATTTAATGCACTCTTGAAGTACATTCCCGTAGGACAGACTTCCCATGACTCCCAGAAGTATACATGGTCTGGGTTCAAGGAAGGGACCTTGATTGCTCCTGTCGGAGACTATTGGGATGGGGCCAAGAAACAGCTTGGTACGATGGGAGGAGGAAATCACTTCCTCGAAATGTGCTATGACGCAGACTTCAATGTCTGGATCGTCCTGCACTCAGGATCTCGTAAGATCGGAAATGAGATCGGAAACTACTACATCAAGACGGCACAAAGATTGATGAAGGAAGGGAACGTGGATCTTCCGAATGGGGAATTGGCCTATCTCCTGGAAAAGGACAAGGAGTTCTCGGAGTACATCAATGACATGATGTGGGCACAAGAGTATGCCATGTTCAATCGGTCCTGTATGTTGGACTTGGCAAGCAAGGCTATCAAGTCTGTAGTTGGAGACTTTAATGTCGTAGGTGAGGTGATCAACTGTCACCACAACTACACCGTCAAGGAAATCCATCATGGAGAAGAAGTCTGGTTGACCCGGAAGGGTGCAATCCGCGCACAATCAGGAGAGATGGGCATCATCCCTGGATCGATGGGATCAGAGACCTATATCGTTCGCGGGAAGGGTTGTGCAGAAGCCTTCTGTTCTGCCCCACATGGAGGAGGACGATTGGTTCCTCGTGGTGCAGCCAAGCGGAAATTTACCGTAGAAGATGTGGTCCGGGAAACTGAGGGGATTGCCTGTAAGAAGGATGCTTCGATGATCGATGAGATTCCCTCTGTCTATAAGGGGATCAAGCAAGTCATGGAACATTCGGCTGACTTGGTTGAAGTGGTGGCAGAACTCAAGCAGTTTGTGAATGTGAAGGGATAATCATGTTTCATCTCAGTGACGTTGAGTTAAAGAAAATCAACAAATTCATTAAGAAACATAAGAAAGAGGAGATAGGAGCAATAGGAGGGCAGTTCACCTATTGCTTCACTCCTACCTCCATTGGAGTTGCTGTGGTGATCAAGGATAGCATCTCCGGGGAAGAATTGAATGTGACGGATTATGACTCTTGGTAATAAATACGGGAATGAACAAAACAGTTCCCAAACAAATTCTGGAACAGAAGCACATCCCCGAATCGATCAATGACCTTCTCGCTAGGTTTGAGAGACGGACACACATGCATGACGAAACTCCCTTCCAACGAGCATGGCAGCACATCCATCAATGTTTACATGGCTTGACAAACCTGCCGGTATAGTGTATATTAAGTGGAAATCCTTGGGAGGGATTCTATGAAGAAAAAAGAAAAGACTGTGCAGCCCTGTGCGGACTGTTATGTCTGTGGACGTGGGGGAACACAGATGCGGTATCTTGGAAATGAAACATATCGTCATGATGACTGTGAACCGGGATCTCGAAATTGGTGTGAGTGGTATGATCAACACCCCGAAGCCCATACATCTCAGGGGGATATTCTAAGAAAGAGTCGAAAATAATGCCTATCTACTCCTATCAATGTTCGGACTGTCATCGGATTTTTGACTTGGAACGTGCTATGAAAGATTCCCATTTTCCAGTATTCGAGTCTCCCTGTTGCTTGGCACATTCAGAACGAGTCATTGTTGCAGCCCCTACACTGAAGTTTGTTGGTAAAGATTGGACCCCCAAACATTATCAATAAGGAGACCCATGACGGACATCCAAGATCAGAATCCATTCAATGTCCATTCAATGTGGCTGGTGGCACAGAATAACCCCCACATCAAATGGGAAGCCAATCGATTCATCTGGAGGGAACGTCTGTATATCCTCTTTGCGGGATGTTCAATGTTTGCGGGTATCGCAATCGGATGGATCATTATGGGGATCTTCTTCAGATTGGTTGGGATGAAATGACTGACATTCTTGTTATCAACCTCTGGGAACCAGGAGCGGAATGCTGCATGTGTGGAAAGGATTGTCCGCTGGAATATTGTGTTGGGTATTATTGCGGACCCACCCATGATCCAATTGGATCAATCACCACTGAGTATACAGATGGAGGAATCGTCGGTGGGATGTCTGTTTGTAAGTTCTGTCATGATGAATTTTATAAGGTGGTGTAGTAATGCTCCTTCTTGATGGTCATCAGATTGCCTATGCTACGATCCTCGAATACCTCTCTGCCATGTCTGAGACAGAGATCTCTGTTGAGAATGCGCGGATTCTCGTATTGGATACGATTCGAGCCAACGTCAACAAGTTCAAGCGGTCCTATGGACCCAACATCGTCCTAGCTTTCGATGATGAAGCCTACTGGAGGAAGGAACGATTCCCCCACTATAAATTTTCCCGTAGGAAACTCCGGGAGAAGTCGCAATTCGATTGGTCCTCCATTAACACAGCACTAAATACGATTCGTGAAGAGTTCTATATGTTCCTTCCGTATCAGGTATTGTCGATTGGACGTTGTGAGGCCGATGATATCATTGCAACGCTTACCCTTCAGCGACATACGCATGAAAAGGTCCTCATTGTCTCAGGGGATAAGGACTTCAAGCAACTCCATATCCATTCGAACATTGCACAGTATGCTCCTGTTCAGAAAACCCATGTCACTCCTGAAGTCAATGCTCATGTGGATCTCAAGCGACTTATCATCAAAGGAGACACAGGAGACGGTATCCCTAACATCCTCTCACCAGACAACTCGTTTGTGGATGGGATCAGACAGAAACCTATTTTTGAGAAGAAGCTTGCCGAATGGGTCAACCAAACTCCCGAAGAGTTTTGTACGACTCCAGAGATGCTTCGAAATTGGCATCGGAATAAGGGGCTCATCGATTTCAAAGAGATTCCCCAAGATGTCACGGATATGATCATGGCCCAATACGCTATCAAGACTGATGCATCCAAGAACCTGTTCCTTGACTATCTATCCTCTAAACGTCTCAAGCAATTTGTTGAAGTGCTAGACGAATTCTAAGGAGTTATTATGGTCCATCTTGTTCATGAAATTTTTGCAGAGTTCCGCAAAGCCCCTACCCGAGAAACTAAGATTATGGTGCTTCGAAAGTATGGAAGTTTCCAATTCAAAGAACTTCTGAATTATGCCTACAATCCAGGAATCGTGATCGATATCTCCCAGATTCCAACCTATAAGAAATCAGTTCAACCTGCTGGATTGAATGACATGTACTTGCTGTATCAAGGAATGAAAAAGTTGTATCTCTTTATTCCTAAACATGCTCGGTATGTCGCCAAGCTTCCGGTCAATAAAGAGCAAGCCATTCTTTCAACAATCCTCTCTTCCCTTCATACAGAAGAAGCTAAGATCCTAGAAGATGTTCTGATGAAGCGATTGAAGGTGGATGGATTGACCCCTAAATTGATCTTGGAAGCCTTCCCTGATATGCCATTCCCCAAATCTGCTGTCGAAGAACCAAAGAAGGAAGAAGCCAAAGTGGAAGAGGCGAAGACAGAAGAGAAAAAGGATCTCAAGAAAAAGAGAGAGCCTAAGAAATGAAACAACATTATTTGACAGACAATCATTGTATCGTTGGGATCACAGGACTACGGTATGTAAAGAAGATAGATTCTGTCTATCCAGGATCTTCTAATCGATACTATCTCGAATTTGCCTACAAAGGACAAGTGCAAACTGTGACCTATTCAAATGAGGTCGAACGAGATCAGATGTTTGAACGAATCTGTGAACAACTCAAGGAATGGAACGTCCGATGACTACCTTTGCCGTGATTACTCCCACCGTTGGGACAACGTATCTCCGAACCTGTATCGAATCCCTCAAAAACCAAAATTGCACTCATCATCTCTTTGTGGATGGAGCACAGCACATTGACCGAGTTGGGAATATTGCCAATCAGTATGGAGGGAAAAATCTTCGGCTGAATATCCTGGATGAGAACGTAGGAAAAGCAGGGGGAGATTTTTACGGACATCGTGTCTATGCAGCAGCCTCATTCCTCGTGAATCAGGATGTCCTGTGCTATATGGACGAAGATAACTGGGCCACTCCAAATTATATCGAAGCCTTTGAACGCACACTACACAATCATCAGTGGGCCTTTACGCTGAGAGATATATACAATAAGGAAGAACAGTTTCTCTGTCCTGATAACTGTGAAAGTCTGGGACAGTGGCCTATCTATGGGGATGAACAACACGGTCATCATATCGATACATCTTGCTTTGCGGTCCCTCGGGAGATTGCGATTCAAGTTGGACGTGCCTGGTATGGACAGTATGCCGCAGATCGACAGTTCTTCCATAACTTGCGGCATCATTTCCCGAAGTTTGCCTGCACGAAAAAGCATACGGTATGTTATCGTCTTGATGGGAACCCGAAGTCTGTGAAAGTGGAATTTTTCGAACGGGGAAATGCGATTATCCACGAGAAGTACGGAGACACGGAGTACCCATGGCACGATACAATCCTCAGGATCAATACACTGTAAAAAAATGTCGCATTCCTCGAAAAGTTGTCCTTCCATTCGGATACGTCATTCGTATTCGGCAACTAACCAATAAACAAATGGATAACATGGACAAAGATTGCGATGGATTGTGGGATTGTAATTTACGAACGATTTATATCAGAAAATCCTTGCCATTAACAAGAAAGAGGTATATATTGACCCATGAAGTGGGACATGCGTTTCTGGATTGGCAACACCAACATTTAGACGAAGGAAAAGCGACTACCTAAAGGAGAAAAAAACGTGCATCAGAGTAGATCGGTCATTCGCACTAAGGCTACAAAGTTTACCAAACAACGAGAAGAACGAGGAACCGGGGGGAAACATTTTGAGGATGAAGAGGATCTTGACCTTCATGCAATTCGAACTTCCAAAGATATCCTAGAAGAAGAAGAGGAGGAGTCTAATGCCGGATGCTAACAGAGTCGTGGATCTGACCAAGCGATTGGTTGAACTGGAATCCGAGAAGACACAGATTCAGAAGGAACTGACTACCCTCTTGAACGATCAGACTCCCAAAGAGCACACTGAGGGAACAAAGCAGTTACTTGTTGAGAAATGGGAAGTTGATCACGCTGTATAAATAGAATGTACTGGATCTATACCATCACAAATAACATCAATGGTAAGCGGTACGTTGGGTTCTCCACAAATATAGTGGAGAGGGTCAGAGCGCATAAAAAGAGAAATAATGGATGCCCAAGGTTATTGACTGCATTCAAAAGATACGGAATTAAAAACTTCTCCATAGAAATCCTCGAATGTGGAAAAGATGAACTCTTTGGAAAGAATATCCGCGAAAGTTACTGGATAGGGAAGTTATCTCCAGAATACAATCTTACTGTTGGTGGTGATGGAGTTATAGGATATAGGCACACCGATGAAACAAAAAGACACTTAGCAGAAGTCCAAAAGGGGAAGTCTCATTCAGAAGAAACAAGACGCAAAATATCCAAGAATAGCTTCTCCAAAAGAGATCCTGAAGCACAAAGGCTCCATGCTATTAAAGCTGGAAAAGCGAGAGCCCTTCAAGCAAAATTGAGACGAATAAATGCGGATGTGGGATAAAAGTTGTTCCTCTGCCTTCCAAGCAGAAGTATGCTGGTGCGAGTCCAGTCATCCGCTCCAATTTCCCCGATGTAGACCAACTGGTAGGAGTCGCTACGCTTAGAACGTAGACAGTGATGGGTTCGAATCCCTCCATTGGGACCATTACCATGCCTCATAAAATTATCGATTGTCGAGGGCTCAAATGCCCTCTCCCCATCCTTCATACACGTCTAGCCCTCAACTCCATGAAGAAGGGTGAAATCTTAGAGATCGAATCAGATGATTTAGGCTTCATCCGGGACTTCAAAACCTTCTGTTTTCAGGCTGATCTCAAAGTTCTGCAAGCCTTCGATAACGGGGATCACATCATCTTCGTAGTCGAACTCCTCAAATAATTCCCCCAAAAGTAGTAAAATATCTGTTGACAACCTCTGCCGATTTGCAGTATTCTTTCCTTGTGAGAACGAAGAAAACAAGGAGGGAATGAAGATGGATAACGGCATTAAGTGTGAAACCGTAAAGGTCAAAAACGGCTACAAGGCTCGCATTGCCATCTATGAGAACGGAAAGAGACTCTACACGGTCTTGGGAGAGGTGGTCTTGATTGCTCGGGGAGATGCCTTGAAAGAAGCCTTCAAAATGGCGCATGATTTGAGGGTAGCGAACTTCTTAAACGGTGAGGAAATCGTCAAAGAGGTTGTATGATGAAAGGTCTTCCAGGAAAAGCCGGGTATGCCCACTACGGAAATCGAGTGACCTGTAAGAAGTGTGGGTGTCCTGATCTTATGTGGACCAAGAACAAAGCAGGACGATACTACCTCTGCTATTGTATGCCAAGCAAAAGCACGTACAAGAGAGAGGGGGATGTGATGGTTGCCTGTCCATGGAGGCCCCACAAGTGTGAAGAGTATCTAGCCGCACTGGAGTTGGATCGGAAGAACCAAGAAGAGGCAGAGGCCAAGAGAGTCAAGGCAGAGAAGATCTTTCAGATTGGCAAAGACGAAAACTGGGATGCAGAAAAGATCGTGGCTCGGTTAAAGGAGGAGGGACTAATATGAAGGGCTTACATGCAGATGTGTACCGGGATGCCAATGGGGGAGATTACACGAATGGGGGCATCACAGGACGGTGCAAAACCATTCTGATCGTCGGAGAGGGTCCTGACACGGAAGTCTTTGATGAAGACCCCAAGTACCCCTCGGTGCGAATCCTCAGGAGGTACATCGGAGGTTCCACCTACATCTATGCGGTTCCTATGGAACAACCAGCAAAGGATTCCATGGCAGGACCTTGTTTCGGTGGAAATTTTATCTACTCCCAGGATTCTCGTTTTCGAAATATTTGTCCCTATCCGATTCCCGTTCATGATCGGTGGGATACTTGGAAACAGTACAACATTTTGAGTACATAATGCTTGACATCCCTGCCGGGTTAGGGTAGGATGAATTCATGAGGGATAACAAGGGAGGGAGAACGATGAAATCAGATAACAAGACGTTGGTTGCCTTGCATGAGAAACTGACTGTGGATGTCAAGAACGAAGCCCGAGGGATTACGCTTCACAACATCATCCGTGAAGTGATCAGAGAAAAGTGGAGCGGAAAGGTTCCCAATGCTCGAATCGCTACCCACATCAAAGACAAACTGAAAGCTTTCGAGTATGCAGAAGATCCAGTGGTGCAGGTTGGATACGCCAGCTATGTGGTGAAAATCTGGGCTACCAAGGATTGCCCCAACTACAACGATAGGATCGAATTCTACATCGGAAAGCTTGGAGAGCCTATCACGGTTGAGGAGTTCGAAGAATGGGATGGGTGCCACGGGAAATACGCTGTGGAGCGCAATGAAAAGCGCATGGCCCTCTTGAATGACACAGAGATGAAGGATTTGATAAAATTGGCTGATGCCATCGATGAAGTCAAGGAAGCCTGGAAGAAGATGGAAGCCTTGATCGAAGGCAACGAGAACTTGAACGAGTTGCGCTACTTTGGCCCTGATCTCACGGGCCTCAAGGAACGTTGAGATTCCTTGGAGAAAGGGTCATACTGGTGTCACCATGTACAACCTAGCCATGAAACGATTGTATGATGCAGGAGAACTCGTTGATGTGTCTGTATGTCCTCAAGTCTCTCCAGGGGTCTATCTCCTAAGTAGATTTGAGGATGGGAAGGACTATGCAGACATCAAATTGGAGTATTGGATCTGGAGTATCGGTCGTGATATCGAGACCGACAAGATCTATGCTTCCACAGACTGTCGATTCTATCAGGACCCCCGGTATGAATGTCTCTTCTTGAGGTAACATGCGAACAGAAGACCAAATTAAAGAGCAACTAAAACGGATTCGAGAACAGAAACTCACAACTCCGGGATGCAAGGCACAAAATTTTTGGAGGGGAGTCAGAGAGGCTTTGATATGGGTCAAAGAGCAACCAGATGATGATTTTCTGGCATAAAGGGCAATGACTAAGAGAGAACAAAAGAGAGTCAAAGCCATAGAGAAGTTCTTCAAATCGGAGAAGGACCGTCTCTATGCAGCTTGGAGAGAATCAGGAATGGACCTCTGTTCCAACTATCAGGAGTTCTGTATCAACTATCTTCTGACAGAAAAATTTATCGCACAAGAGAAAAAGAAGCCATGATTGGACTCATTTTACTCTTGATCCTCCTGCTGATCGGAGTAGATGTGTCAGTGAAGTTGGATGAGAAGGCCAAACTCCACTGTCATATGAAACTGTCTGCAATGGGGCTGGATATCGGATGTGACACAGAGGAGAAGAAGACAGATGGTCAATGAACTCGGGGTGTGGACCCTTTCGTCGTTGGTGCTGGCAGCAGTCGTTGTCATCCTGAAACAATTGGGGTGGATTCGATGAGTAGACAGACCACATATGAGACAACCAAAGAAGTAGATATTCTTGATGCAGAGGGGTACGCAACAGATCGGACGGCATTGGTTCATCTCTTGGTGTCTAAGGTAGTTGATACAAATTATGGGGCTGATGCTGATGGGAACCGAGGGATTCTCCTTGTGGAATATGAAATCTTGGATTCCTGGATCGAAGCTGAAGATCTGAAGAAAATGAATGCAGCAGAAGCCGAACAAGCCCTCAAAGATGCTGAAGCTGGATTTAAAGAGATGAATAAACATTTTTATTGATGGGGTCCCATGAAGTTAGTATCTTCATTCAATGGATATAGATGGACTACCATCGATCAGGATACCTATGATGGGGCTCCAGATGCAGGACGATTCGCTCGCATGATCGGAATTGGACAAACCAAAGAAGAAAGTATCCAAGACTTCAAAAATCAGTTGTTTGATTACACTGAAGGGGCTGGATACATGGAGGAAACATGACGATAAAACACATGATGTCCTGGTTGGTGATAATCCTAAATCCGATCTTAATATTTGCAATGGTTCCAATTCCTTTGGTTCAGTATGGAAAAATATCTTGGGGGCTTGTAATTGCCGGTTTAATCATATATACTGCAATCTGGTTGGTGATCTGGAAAGTTAAATATCAAATGGGAGCCACATTGGAATTGGAGACTAAATGATTTGAAGGGGGGGGATCATGACAAATACTGAAATGATCATCAAAGCAATGACTATGACCGAAAAAGAGAAAATTCGTGCTTGGAATATTTTTGTTGGGTATACAGAGAATCATGTGCGAAACTGTAAGGATAAGTTGTGTGATCTCTGCCGGGGTATGGAAGTGGCTGTGGTCTATGTCAACGAGGAACCATGAAAGAGACGGCAACAATTAAGCGGGTGAGGGATCTCTATCAGTTCTATGCAGAGGAAACCAGACAAGTGTACTCTGTCTTGTCAGCATTACAGAGTGGAGATCAGGAACGGCTTCGAAAAGCTGTGAATGATCTGGATACTAATATCCGTGAAGAAGTTCTTCCTCTGTTGACGAAGAAAGAACGGAAGAAGACTAATTGGAGAGCGTATAATGACTGAAAAACGTATACAGGAAATTATTGTGCGCTCCTGGTTGACAGGACTCTCGATCAATGAATTATCAATGATCTGGGAACGAACGATGAAAGAAATCGAAGATATTATCAGAAAGCATTGGGGGACAGGATTATGAGCAACCACAAAATCGTAGTCACAGATCAAGAGATCGTAAAATTAATATCGAAGCATCTTACTCCCGATGCCAACAATTCTACTGCGCTTATGGTGAGCAACACTATCCAAGAATTTCCCAATCTTGAAGATGTTGATGTCTTCGATTCACCGGGAAGCTGTCGGGGTATTACCCCTCCTCGTAACTGAAAGGACTGACGATCCGAAGAATCGAAGAAAGGTCCCCATTGACAAGTACCTAAGAGTGTGTTATCGTATTGGGAACTGGAGGAATATATGGCTCGGGGTCGGAATAAGAAAGCAAGTCAAGCAGAAAAACTGCTCATTGTCCTTCTCTCAGGACGTGAGATCTCTCTAGAAGAACTAGAAGGAACACTCGGGAAACAGATCTGGATGTACCGACTCTCTACCTACCTCTATGATCTCAAGAAGGTCGGTGCGAAAATCGGAGTCAAGAAATGTGGTCGTAAAATGATAGCCGTGCAACTCTTGAATGTGGATGAAATGCAGAAATATATGAATTCCAGAATCGAAGGGAATGCACCACTCAAACCCAAAGTGATTCCGAAAGATCCTGATCCATCATTTCTTCAGTTAAAAAAAGCGGATCATGATGAGAATTATCTAGATCCAGATGAGGAACCCCCAGTTCCGATTTTCAGTGCGGATACCGAACAAAGCGGGAATTGGTAACTCCCTCCCTCCCCAATTCCCGCTTACGGGGAGTCTCCAGTCCACAACGACTCGGAGACTCCCTATATTTCCTACACTTATATCTCTTAAAATATTTCTAGTAACTATTGACAATCCATGCCGGTTCGCAGTACTCTTTCATTGTGATGATTGAGACACCAAAAACCGGGAGGAACTAAGATGCCAATCGCGTACACCAAAGAAGACGGAACCGTTGAGTTGACCTACGTGGGAGCCGTTCTTGAGGATTGGGAGGAAAATTACTACCATGATAGCGATGGGTACGTGATCGTATGGGATGAAGCCGAAGGAAAGTGCAAAAAGATTTATACATGGACAACACGTGGTCATAGTGTTGTCAATGGATGGGTTGATGCCACTCCTGAAGTGAAAGAGAAAGCAGCAGCCTGGATGAAGAAAACGATCTTGATTCCCATGATTACCAAAGCCATGGAAGCTGAAGCTAAGGTCATTCGAGTGAGAGATGAAGTGGTCGTGGTAAAGGGTCGTAAGATTCCTCACGGAACCCATGCTGATGTGTTTTGGAAGGGTCCTGATAAGTTCAAAGGGGGAAAGTACGTGTTGGGTCTTCGATTCTTTGATGGAACCAAGGTCTTCACGGCAGAAGATAACTGTGAAAAAGTCAATGTGAACCCGATTGATCCAGAGGTTGTGGAAGCAAAAGCGGAAAACGGAAAATACAACTTTTTCTTACCTTTTGTGAAATTACTCGTTTTCTAGTTGACAGATCTTGCCGATTTGTGAGAAAGTAAGAACGTGATGATTGAGACAAATAAGGAGGGAATGAAGATGGATGAAGTGATGGAAAAGGTCAACGAGGTGGTTGCAAAGTTGAACGGGATTCAGGAACAGGAGTATGCAGCTAAGGGATACACATTCCGCGACTTCATCACGGTCAAGAAGGTGGCTAAAAAATTTATCTATATCGATGTCGGGGGAAGCGGGGCTTGGTTGGTAGAGCGCGGAACGGGTGAGATCTTCAACATCAAGGGCTATGGAGTTCCTGATTACAACAAGAAAGTGAAAGCCGACATCGGAAACATCAAGACAGTGGACCCTGAAGTGATGTACAATAAGCGTTGGAATTATCTCCGCTAGGAAGGAAGAGGGAGGGAACCTCATGAACTTGACCAAAGAAAAATTCCTCGCGTGGGCCAAGAAAAAGGAAAACCGCAACGTGGCTCTTCTGTACTGCAAGGCCAAAGCCTTTGCAGAAGTAGAGCGGAAACGGGTGGATGCCTACATTCTTCCCATCTTCAAAACGTACGGGTTCCGAGAAGATCACAAATATGGTGAGGGGCACACCCCCACCAACAACCTGATCGAAGATCCTGATGATTTGTACTTGTGTGATGATCCCAGACTTCCCGAGTACTATGAAGAGACCTACAAGGCTCATACTGCACATGGCTGGACTGGAGAACGGACCCACTGTCCTGCACTCGTGGCAGAGAATTTGGTGATTCAAGCTGAGAACGCAGTCCTCAAACTTGGGGAAGAGTTGACTGGGATTGCTCCTGAACAACTCTATGGAGACAACCGGAAGAAGATGTTGGATCTCTTGATCGGGGCTTTGCTCGCAAAGAAGTAAAGGAGAAATCATGAGAGTGGTAGTTCGATCTGAGGGGAGGTTCATTGCAGGGTTCACGGCCAAGACCAAAAAAGGTCTGAACAAACAACAGAAGGCAGATTTGAAAAAACTCCGCTCAATTCCACGGGGATTTGGATTGTGGAGTGAGACGTTTCAACGGATGTGGTTGAGGGACAATGGGCTCGAACATCTCTGGGAGAAAACAAGTTGAAAAAGTTCAGACTCCAAGAAAGAACCTTTGTGGGACTCAAGCAATGGAAGACCCCACGGTATGGAACCAGATCGATCAAACAGATGACCCCATGGAAGACCATAGGGACATTTGATACGCTTCGTGAAGCAGATTATGAACGGTGCAAACGCTTCATAGGACTGTTCGAACGGAGAGTCATGTATGGAGCCAAGGTTGTGATCGAACCAGATGGACATATCATTCCCGAATTTATGCCACACATGCGTACATGGGAGAAAGTGGATCTATGAAGACACTCATTGAATGCATGGAACTCCGTGAACAATTGATGGAAAAATTCTATCAAGCCCATCCATCTCATAGAGAGAATATCATGGTCAAGATGGTGGGAGTGTGTCAGATCATCTATAATCATCGGATGAGAACGACAGCAGGGAGAGCATTTTATCGAGAACAGAAGATCGAAATGAATGTGGGACTTCTTACCAAGAACCCCCATCACTTCGATGATACCTTTGCGCATGAGTTGGCTCATCTTGTGTCCTATGCAGCTTACAAAGAGAAGGGGCATGGACAGTCCTGGAGGTACATCATGCGCGTCTTTGGGTATGAACCCAAGCGATGTCATAATCTGGATACCTCAGATGTGGATCGAGTGCATCCCATCATAGCCCGTGCCAAATGTCGGTGTATGGAACACAAAATTACGCGAATCCTCTATCGGAGAATGGGACAAGGACGAATCTACACCTGTAAGAAATGTCGGGGAGTCTTGCAGATCATCAAACAAGGAGGGAGTCATGAAAGTCATGAAAGTCAATTTGTCGTTTGATATTCCAGAAAAGCGAATTGCAGATTTACTGTGTGGGGCCCTTGAAGGGGGATCTCACTATTGGATTGAGTCCTTCGAATCCAAGGGGAAAGCAACAGCCAAACCATGGGGGGAAGAATATACTCCTGATTACATTTCCGCTCCATTCTCGGAAGGTGGAAAGGTCCTGATTAAGGATTTCCACACTGAAAAGACCCATACTCTTGATCGGGCAAAAATCACCAAAGGCATAAAAAAATTCTCCACAGTTGAGACCCAAGAATTCCTGGATTTTATCAAAGAACAAAACGATCAAGTGACAGCAGACAAGTTCCTTCAGTATTGTCTTTTTGGAAAAATTCTTTATGAATAGGGCTTGACATTCATTGCCGATTTCTCTATACTCCTCCCTGTAATGATTATTCACCAGGGAGGAGAATGATGGGAAAATGTGAACGTTGCGGGGGGTTCATGATTCAGGAGACGGCAACCGATTACTACATCCAGATCGTCTATGAAAAATGCATGTGTTGCAATCGTCGGAAAGAACTTCACGCAACTGAGTACAAATTCCGAAAAGAGGAGGAAGTCACCGCATGATTTTCGCAGCTACTTGGATTATTTTAGGAATTATATTTTGGGCAGTGGTTGCAGGAGGAACGCGATAATGTTGTTTATTGTGGGACTTGTTGGAGGCTTGATTGTCGGTGGAATCATCGGGTTTGTGCTTACAATCAAGGCAACCGAACATGTTGAACTTCCCCGGTAAACTTCCTGGAAATAAGTCTTGACAATTGCCGGGATGAGTGTTATACTGAAATCTGATGCTACAAAAACTCCTTGATAAGGATCTTGATAAGAAAGGAGGCTTATCATGAAGTAGGAAACGGCATCGATTTTAATTTTGTTGCAGTAAGCAGTATGTTAACCTAATACTAATGGAATAGGGACTAGCGAGAAACACAGTCCAAAAGACACAAGCTAGAACTGAACGGGCCTCTTGGGGGAACCTGAGGGGCCTTTTCTTTTGCCTAAATACCGATACGAAAGGAGAGTGACAAAGTGCCAAACTATGACATAAGGAATAATGAAACTGGTGAAGTGACCGAACGGTTCATGACGATTGCACAACTTGAAACCTTCCTGAAAGAGAACCCTACTCATGAAGTGGTCTTCAACCAAATGCGTCTGGGAGATCCTGTTCATCTTGGGGTCAAAAAAGTCCCCTCTGACTTTGTAAAAGGAGTTCTCGAACCTATCCATCGGAGGAACCGAGCTAACAACAAAGAGTTCCGGTTTAAGACGACTAGAGAAATATAAACCCACAAGGAGTCACTGTGGCCAAAAAGAAAGACAAGTCTGTACCACTCGTGTCTTTTCCAACTGTCAAACGTATCCGACCAAAAACAATCATTCAAAACGAGGCATTCAAAGCTTTTCACCAACAATACAATCTGTGCCTTCATGGACAAGCAGGAACCGGGAAAACCTTCCTGTCATTGTTCTTGGCCTTAGATTCTTTGCTTGCACATGAGAGCAAATATGAAAAAGTCATCATCATTCGATCTGTCGTACCTACACGGGAGATAGGGTTCTTGCCAGGAAGCTTAAAAGAAAAAGTAGAAATCTATGAACATCCCTACCGGGAAATTGCAGGAGAACTTTTCGAGAAACGAGAAGATTACGATTACCTTAAAGCTATCAAGAAGCTGGACTTTCAGGTTACTTCCCATCTCCGTGGTCTCACGTTCTCAAATGCTATTATTGTTGTTGACGAAATCGCCAATATGACATATCATGAGCTTTGTACCATTATTACCCGAGTTGGGGAAAATTGCCGAATTATCTTCGTAGGTGATAGTTCACAATCTGATCTCCGAGATCACGAACGGGATGGATTGAAACACTTCCTCAAGATCCTCAAAAACATGCCTTCATTTCATTGTGTGGAATTCACCTGTGAAGACATTGTGCGGGGACCTTTGGTCAAAGAATTCTTGATGGAACAGGAAGCCTACTTTAAGGACCTTCATGCTAACAGACCCACTTGGACTCCACCAATTCAAACACAACCGACCGTTGGGGCTTGATTACGAGTGCGAACAAGTCACCACAGATCAAGGACGGTATTATGTGACACCAGAGGGATTTAAATATCCCTCAGTGTCCACTGTGGTTTCTCTTCTCAACGAAAAGGCTATTGCAGAATGGAAACAACGGGTAGGACCCGAACATGCTGCACGGGTGTCTCAAGTTGCTGCCTCGCGGGGAACGGATGTCCATCTTGCTTGCGAACTCTTTTTGACCAACAAACTGAGTCGAATGCAAATGGTGGGGTTGATGCCGTCTACCAAAGAACTTTTCCTCAAAGTCAAACCCTATCTCCAAAAATTCATCCACGAAGTCTGGTGCGTAGAACAATCCCTCTATTCTACGCAACTCTGTGCAGCAGGAAAAACCGATGCCGCTGGAATCTGGGATGGAGTCCCTTCGATCATCGATTTCAAAACCTCCTCCAAATACAAACGAGAAGACTACATCCTCAACTATTTCCTTCAATGCACCATGTATGCGCTGATGTTCAAGGAACGCACAGGACAAGCCATTGAACAGTTCGTGATCGTTATTGCTGTCGAAGAAGAACGCGAACCTCAGATCTTCAAGAAATCAATTCACTCATTTGTGCCGCAAGTTGATCCTCTAGTTAAACAATATTGGACACGTCACGCCTCTCTTTTGGCTTGACAAATTCCTGTTTTTCCATATCCTAAGACGTTATGAAGACATTACTTGTCCTCACATCTTTACTGTTACTTGGAATCACTGAGGTAGATTCTTCTGCCTTCATTGAAAACCACTATGCTCATCGAGCCTTCGTTGCTCCGATTCAGTACACCAAGAAGGATATCCGCTGTCTAACTGAAGCGATTTACTATGAGGCTGGAAACCAATCCCAACTCGGGAAAGAAGCCGTAGCTGCTGTGGTTGTGAATCGAGTTCGAAGCGGACGATATCCAAAAACCGTCTGTGGAGTGGTCTATCAATATGTGATAAAGAACGAAATCAAGGTTTGTCAATTTTCGTTTACTTGCTTCAAGCGGAATACTCCCGATTATGAACTCTGGAAACAATCAAAAATAATTGCCTATAGAGTATTGCAAAATTACTATTTCCATGATACACTCCGGCAATTGAATTCAGCCTTGTTCTTTCATGCAGAGTATGTCCATCCCGAGTGGGCACGAAAGAAACAGTATGTGGGAAAGATTGGTCAACATCTCTTTTATCGTGACAAAGGAGTTCGTTTATGAGTGAATCAAAAGCTTCGTTTGTAATTTCGTCTGCCGAAGAGCGAAAGCGTCTTTTTGAAAAGATCAAAAATATATCCGATTCAATGACCAGGATCGAGATGGAAAAGGACACGATCAAGGAAGCCACAAAGGAAATTGTGGAGGAGTTTCAACTTCCCAATAAGTTGGTGGGGAAGCTGATCAAGACGTTCCATAAAGACAATTTCAACGAAGTGGTAGCATCGGAAGAACAGTTTCAATCTCTGTATGTCCAAGTGGTAGGAGAACAATAAACCTCATAAGTGAAGGGGCATTGATTATGATTGATTCAAACATTCCATTCGAGAGAATCAATTTTCCCGCAGGGGAAATGCATGTTCGTCTAAAACGGATTCCTCGCATGGAGGAGAAAATCACTGTCACGTTCACTTTCAGAAAAAATGAAGACATCCTCGAATTACTCTTGTTCGCAGATGCCCTTAAACACGAGTGGAGACATATCCATGTCTTGAATATCCCTTACTTCCCATTTGGAAGACAAGACCGAGTTGCCATACGCGGAGAATGCTTCTCCCTCAAAGTGATTTGCAATCTGATCAACAGTGTCGGTGCAGATTATGTAGTTGTCACAGATCCTCATTCAGATGTGACTCCTGCCCTTCTGGACAATTGCGAAATAGTAACTCAAGCAGAAGTATTCAAGGATGTTCTCAACTCCCGCACATCCGAGAGCCGTGAGAAATTTTATTTGGTTGCTCCTGATGGAGGAGCCCTCAAGAAGATCTATCAACTCTCCCAAGTCCTCTATGATTGCATTGGAGTGATCGAGTGTTCCAAGGTCCGTAATGTGAAGACAGGAGAGATTCAAGAGACCAAAGTTCATGCACGTGCCATGCAATTTGAAATCTATGATACGTGCATCATTGTGGATGACATTTGTGATGGGGGACGAACCTTCATCGAGATTGCCAAGATCCTAAAAAACGAGAAGCAAGTCAAACGAGTAGTCTTGTGTGTCACTCACGGATTCTTTACACAGGGACTGGACGTTTTCAATGGATTGATTGATGAGATCTATACTCGAACCGGGAGGGTGAAATGATTGCAAGTCCGATACACTACACCGATTTCTACAAAACGGGTCATAGGCAACAATACCCCAAGGGAACCTCGTTAGTGTACTCGAACATGACTGCACGGGGAAGTCGTATCCCTGATATTGATTGGGTAGTCATGTTCGGCCTGCAATATTTTCTGAAAGAGTATTTGGGTTATCAATTCCGAATCAACTTCTTCAATCGCAAGCAGAGCAATGTGATTGCAGAGTACAAGCGGAGATTGGATACTTCTCTTGGACCAGATGCCGTTCCCATGGATCATATGGTTGCCCTCCATGATCTAGGCTATCTCCCAGTGGTCATCAAAGCCCTCCCTGAGGGAAGTATTGTCCCTCTCCGGGTTCCATTCTTGACCATTGAGAACACCCATCCAGATTTCTTCTGGGTAACAAATTTCCTTGAGACAATGATGTCAAATATTCTCTGGCATCCCATGACATCAGCCACGATCTCTTCCTACTATCGTTCCATCCTGGATTCCTATGCACATCTCACTGGGGGAAACAAGGACTTTGTGCAATGGCAAGGTCATGATTTCTCCATGCGCGGACAAACGAGTATGGAGGCTTCAATGTTGTCGGGTGCAGGGCACCTTCTGTCCTTCACGGGAACCGATACCATTCCTGCTATCGATTTCTTGGAGACCTATTATCATGCAGATGCATCCAAGGAGTTGATTGGAGGGTCAGTCGCAGCTACAGAGCATTCTGTGATGTGCTTTGGTGGAGAGGAGTCTGAGTATCAAACCTACTACAGACTGTTAACCGAGGTGTATCCCAAAGGAATCGTATCGATTGTCTCAGACACGTGGGATTACTGGAATGTCGTGACACAGACGCTCCCTCTGTTAAAGAATGTGATCATGTCGCGGGATGGAAAGTTGGTGGTTCGTCCAGACTCGGGAGATCCAGTCAAGATCATTTGCGGGGATTACGAAGCCCCTGAGGGATCTCCTGCACACAAGGGAACGGTCCAACTTCTCTGGGAGACCTTTGGTGGACGTGTCAATGAGAAGGGTTTCAAAGAGTTAGATCCTCATATCGGAGTTATCTATGGGGATTCGATCACTCCCGAGAGAGCCCTGAACATCAGTCACATCTTGAAGAGTCGTGGATTTGCTTCTACCAATGTGGTCTATGGAATTGGAAGTTTCACCTATCAGTATGTCACTCGGGATACCTTTGGGTTTGCAATCAAGGCTACCGCAGGGATCGTGGATGGAAAAGAGATCCACGTCTTTAAAGACCCCAAGACGGATAATGGAGTGAAGAAATCTGCCAAGGGATGGATCTCTGTAGTACGGGAAGACAATCGATTGACGATGATCGATCAACTGTATCCATCATCTCCTGAAATGAAAGATTCACTCCTGATTCCTGTGTATCAGGATGGGAAACTATTGATTGAGTATTCACTAAAAGATATCCGTGCGCGTCTTACAAAGGAGTCATATGAATACTGAGTGGAATCTACTTGTGAACTATACGATGATGAGTTCCATCCAATGGGTGGGATTTGGGGGGTTTCTCTTGTTATTATCTCTAGTGTGTTTTGGTCATGCAGAGATTTATGGAACAAAGAGGGATGAGACAACAAATCCCCACCATAAAGAAACTTACAGTAATTTCCGAGTGGGCTTTTTACTTCTGTTCTCAGGACTTCTCTTTGCAGGAGTTCTCTTTATCACCTCGAATATTGCTGGGGTGTTCTTCCCCGAAGCTGTACGCATGAATGAGGAATGTCAGAGGGACTATTACGGAAAGATTCACAGTCCATTTTGTAAACCTGAAGGACTCAAGAATGGCAACTAAACTTGAGATTGAGTTATTCAGTTCGAAGATTGAAGAACAAGTACAAAAATATGGATGTAATTATATTGATGCTGTAGTTGCCTACTGTGATGACATCGGGATAGAGATCGAAGTTGCCTCTACATTACTAACCAACCAAGTGAAAAACAAAATCCGAAAGGATGCTGAAAATCTGAACCTTCTTGAGAAATCAGCACGGTTGCCGATATGAAAATCAAGGAGTCGAATGACCGGACTGGAAGCCTATGCCCTTTATAAAGCCATCCGACTACACTTTACCTCTGAATCCTATGACTGCTTCAAGTACGGATTTAAAACGGGAGGCACTTCACAGGAATCTTTTGAAACTAAAAGGGATCGATACTTCTACGTCAAACTCACCAGACTCTATACTAGAGAAGAGGTTATCGGAGTACTTGCGTCAGCATATTACCGAAATCCTAAACTCTACATCCGAGATGTCTTTTCTGAAGATGTTCGAGCCTATTACCTTTCCCGAAAAAAAGTCCAAGAGTCCCTATCGTATACAGTGGAAAAAGATCTCACATATCTCTTGCGAGAATGTAGAGATCCAAACGAACTCTTACTATGCCCCAGTGGAAGTTACCCAAGACTCCTTGAATACACTCTCCAAGGAGACATTGAAGTAGAAACGCTGATTGTTCTAAATTACCTACTAAACGTCTTCCCGACTTGGAATAAACAGATTCAAGATCCTATTCAGTGGCCTTCGTTCTATTTCCGTGTCCGTAAATACACTCCATTCCTCTCTTTCGATGGGACCAAAATGAAAGAGGTTGTCAAGAAAGTTCTTGACAATTATAAATAGATCGCATATAATATACGGTCTACACGTTCCATACTCACAATACATTACATACTTTTACTAGGAGGTATATATCCTATGGGTAGCTTTGCCAACCTTAAACGTTCTAGTTCTGACCTTTCTAGACTCTCCAAAGCCATCGATGATGCCAACGCAAAAATCTACAAAGTAGATGAGCGTGAGTGGAGACTATCCACTGATAAAGCTGGAAACGGTCATGCAACCATTCGATTCTTGCCGGTTTCAGAAGCCGATGGGGAAGATGGGATTCCGTGGGTCCGCATTTTCACACATGGATTCAAAGGTCCAGGTGGGGCTTGGTACATTGAAAATTGTCCAACCACAATTGGGAAGGAATGCCCTGTTTGTGAACACAATTCCACCCTCTGGAATTCTGGAGAAGAGTCCAACAAGAAATTGGCTACTTCTCGCAAGCGGAAACTCATTCACATTTCCAATGTCCTCGTGATCTCTGATCCTGTGAAGTCTGAGAATGACGGCACAGTCCGTATCTTCAAATACGGGAAGAAGATCTTCGATAAGATCAATGCCATCATGCATCCAGACGAAGGGGATGGAGAAGCCCCAGTCAATCCCTTTGACTTATGGAAGGGAGCCAACTTCAAGCTGAAGGCCAAAAAGGAAGATGGATATCCCAGTTATAATGAATCCAAGTTCCTCTCTCCGTCAGCCTTATTTGATGGGGATGATGTACGACTTGAACAAGTCTGGAAGAAAGAACATGCTTTGAAACCATTGGTTGCTGAAAACGTGTTCAAGACTTATGATGAACTCAAGAAACGTTTAGAAAAAGTTTTGGGAAGCACTGTGCAAAAAGCTTCGTCTCCTCCTGAATCCAAGAAGCAGGAAGAATCCGAGTCTCTTGCAGAGCGTTTCGCCAAGGCCAAGCAGGAGACCACAGAAAAGAAGTCTTCCCCCAAGGAAGAAAAGACTTCCTCTCCTAAGGAAGAAGAGGGAGATGACATGAAATGGTTCCAAGATCTTACCGAAGAATAATGTTGCAAAATCCTAATTTCGTGGTATAGTCGGTCCCTACCATGGACGTAGCCTCTGTAGACGTGAGGAATGCGCTTACTGTAATTCTTCGAATTGCATAGTGGCACCTCGGTAAAAATCAGCACTACATGCTACGTTCATTTTATTATAGAGGATATAATGGTCTCCCTTGATAAAGCAATCGCATTTGCTGTCCGATTCCACGAAAACCAAAAAGATAAAGGAGGAAACTCCTATATCCGTCATTGTCTTCGTGTCATGGAAAAGATGGACCATGAAGATGAAATGATTGTAGCCGTACTCCATGATGTCCTGGAAGACACCAAAGCCGTGGAAGCAGATCTATGGGAACTCGGATGTACCCAATATCAGATTGACTGCATCAAAGCATTAACCAAGACTGAGGATCAATCTCCCGAAGACTACTTGCAAGAAGTCATGAAATACAACTTGGCTCGCAAAGTGAAAATTGCCGATATCGAAGATAACATGACACTCTGGAGGATGATCAATCGTCGAAACCTTGGTGAGAAAGATTTACAGCGTATCAACAAGTACATGATGATGTGGAGTACTCTGAAAGGATTGTGATTATGGGAACATTAAAGGATTGTGACCCCGGAGAAATCGTTCTTGTAAAGACGGATATACCTAAAGTCCCCCATTGGCTTGTTCTTGAATTTTATCCCCAATACCTCAATGGGAAGAATTGTATAATGAAAACCTATCGATTCTTCCTCGAAGAGGGTCCGTGGAAAAATTACATCGAAAGTTTAATCAACAACAATGAAACCAATTTTGTCGCTTTAAAAGTACACCCCGTTGAAGTCACCAGACACTATACATACACTTATCAATAAGGGGCAGCATGAAAGAAAATATCACCCACCTAGAAGAAATCACCGTGAACTTCGAAAAGAGAGATGCATTCTTTGGAAATATCATCTCCTCATTGAATGTCACAGTCAAGGGCATCACACGGGATGATTTCCAAAAATTGATAAAACCAATCCTAGAGGAACTTCGATGACCTCAGATGATGAACAGAAATTGATTCAGACTATTGCGAATATGAACAGAAGTATTAGTCTTCTCGGGGATTCAATTAATCACATCAATACAGGAAACGCTTACATATTGCAAGCATTTGACGCAATTCTACAACGTATTGAAGCCCTCGAAAAACAAATAGCTCCCATGAAACTGTTGAATCAGAAGAAGATTGATGTGGAATTGAACTAATGCTTCCCGATAAGAGACTGGAAGAGATCAAGCAATCCCTCCTTCCCAAGCATCAACTTGGATATCAACACAAATGTTCAGCCTGCAATCTCACCGATGAGGAAGAAGCCTCAATCGATGGATACAATGATGCCGTCACCAAATTCCATCCTGTGATCAAAGAACTCCTAGACGAAATTTGGAATACTCGAATCAATGTCCCATCATCCCACGAGGAACATGTTTGGGAAGAGAAGTTCCGCACACTTGGAGTCCATCTCTCCCATTGTAATTTTGGAGAATATCAGAACAGTTGTAAATATGGAGAAGATGAAGATTGTCCAGCACTGTCAGAGTCATGGTCTTGGTTTGGGAAGAATATGCAGAAGCTGGAAGAATATCGTAATCGTCTCCGTCAAATTGACGATGCAGAATATGAGAGACGAAAAACGTTAGGTCTCGGAGGGAGTTTTTCATGAACCTCACAGAAGAAGAATTCGATCAAGTTCTTCGATGTCTGCAAGGACTCACCGATGCCGTCAATTCTCTAATAAGCCGTGTTGAAAAACTTGAACAACTTACTCAGGGACGTTATGGTCCACAGCCCTCAGGTAAGAAGAATCCTGAGATCGACTTGCGGGAATTCCGGGAGCCAAGATTGCACTGGACTGGTTGTTCGTCACGTTCTGAATCGACACCGCAGACGGTGCAGGAGCCGTCACAGTGGGAGCCGCAGTCAAATCCTCTTGAGCCACAGCAGCTTGAGCAAGTGTAGTCCCTGTTGTTGGAGCAGGAGGAGGTATAGCTGTCACATTCGGAGTTCCTATTTCTGGAATCTGAGATCCATTTTCATTGGAACTTGGGGTCATTTCCTCCTTTCCCTTATTTTTTCCACTTAACCAATTTGCTGCCCTATTTTTAACAATTTCAGTAAGTTCAGGAAGTCGTTGTGCAACCAATGGATCTTGTTCTGGAAACTTATGATAGTATTCTTCATACACATCTCGAACCAATTGAGCGACAATTGCGGGAACCGCAGTGGCCGCACCTCCAAATCCACTGATACCTTCTAATACAGCACCCATTACATCACCTTTCACCAATCGGGAAACTGCAAATCCCAATCCAATAGCAGCACCAATACCCGGAATCAATTTTCCGACTGTGGCCCCCCCAAACGCTTTAGGAAGGCGTTTTGAAAGGATTTTATTAATCTGTTCTTTCCCCGCTTTAGCAACAGTCGGTTTAGTTGCTACTTTAGCTGCTTCTTTGGCCACAGGCTTGGGAAGTTCTGTAGCTGCCTTGACCCCAGCTTCTGCAACATGTTCTGTCCCCTTAGTGAGAGCCTTAGCTGTTCCTTCTACTTCTTGTCCGGCAAGTTTGGTCACTTCTTTCGTTGGTACATGAACTTCGGAAGGCTTTTTAGCAAAAATCTTCTGTCCAATTCGGCTTCCTGCGGCAATCGTTTTAGAGACTACCCCCTCACCCTTTACAACATCTTCTGTAGTCTTAAGTGCTCCTACAAGGCCCTCTCCGACATGTCCCACAGCCTTGACTGTTTCCTTGCCTTTGGTAAAAAATTCGAAAGTAGATTTAACAGCCTCAATTCCTTTATTCACAAGAGCTAACCCCGTTTTAAATGCTTCGATTGGATGTAGAATTGCTGCAACCGCAGCGGCAAATCCTGTTACAGTTAAGGCAGCATTCGCAAAACTTCCTAATAATCCCTGAAACACTCCTCCCTCTTCCTTTTGTGGGGGGATAGGTTTAACAATCTCTTGACCTTTAGCATTGACTTGCACAGTGGGCTTTCGAAGATCATGTGCATGTGCCGCACGTTCTGCGTCAGTTTTTCGATCCTCACGAGCCGCATCATCTTTCCTAATTCCCAGCAAAGAATCACGAATACTCTGAAGAAGTTCGCTCTGACGTGTAACCTCTTTAGCTTGAGATGCACTCATAAACTTTCCCGATACTTTATCCCGTAAGCGTCCATTCTCATCTAAACTTACTTTTTTCGACGCTTTTAATTTATCGGCAATATCAGTTACCCGCAAAGCAGTAATGGCCACCGATTTAGCAATTTGTTCAAGAAGAGGAATCGCTTCACCTGATCCTACAGAAGACGCTAATGGGGGAGTGCCCACTGAGGGAGCAGGTTCGGGTGATACGGGAGCTTGAACCGAAAACCCCAAAGACTTACGAATATTTTCATTAGATCGTCCAATCGCTTTCCCAGCTAGAGCCGTAGCGAGTTTACTTCCTCCAGTCATCTTCTTAACAATTTCCAAAGGATCAAGAGCTTTGCGAATCTTAGCCGATTCTTTAGATGATTCTGTACGGACAGCCTCACGAATGGATTGAATGAAAGAACTTCCTGATGTCAATGAGTCAGCAATATTCTCACTGAATGTCTGTTGCTTCCGATCATCCTCTTGGATTGCTTTACGGATGTCTCGGAGAGCATCAACAATTTCTTTCTTAGAATCCTTCGAAAGACTAACCTGTTGGGGTTTCATTTACGTCTCTTTCCTTGAGCCATTGCAGCATTACGCTGTCGAATCCGTTCATTCTCTTGTTCGATCTCTCGTTGCAGGAGAGTCTGATAGATCTGTTTTTCCCATGGGAGCATCGATTCAATTTCATCAATCCCCCACTGGTGATGGTGCTTCATCGTGAACAAAACTTGATAATAATTCGAAAGCGTATCATGATGAAGCACTAGACGAAAAAAGAGTCTAATCCCTCAATATGAATATCTTCCTTGCTCCCACACTTGGGGCATTCAAACTTCACAGTTGTAGCAATTTTAGGCATCGTGTCAAAAAACTGATCAATCTTCTTCACCTGTAGGGGGGAAAGGGAATCCACAAAGGCCCCCAATTCCTCCTTAGGAATATCCTTACTGTAATAGACTCCCTTTCCATCGTATACGGCATCGATACAATCCAAAATAATCTGGTAAGCGTCTGTTGGTGCCAGATCTTCTCGTGCAATCTTCTTGAACGAATCAAATGAGGGATACTTCATGATTACCCCTTCAGTCGTTGTCAGGGAAATCGTCTTGTTGTGGCCCTCTCCAAATTTTGGATTGATCTCCAGGAGGTTGATGGGATACTCAGAGATTACTCCACAAACCGTATTGGCCTCAACCAATTTGTTACATCGATATCGGAGTGTCACAATTTCCCCGATGCTTCGTGCACGGAGTTGAAGAAACAAATACTCCACATCGAACAGGGGGAGATCGTCTACATTGACTGATGGACTCGCTTCCAGACAATTCTGGAGAACTTGCTTGACACTCGTGATCATCATTTGGGCATCATCGGAGTGTTGTGCAATCAGGAGGACTTTTTCCTCCTTGACGGTAAATGGGCGAAAGGTAATCTTAATTCCAGACGGCAACACAGCATCATACAAAGGCACTTGCAATTTAATCATCGTTATTCCTCTCCACTAAAATTACGAGCCACTAATACAGGAGTCTGACTCTGTATACTTGAGGCTGGATCACTAGGCATAATAGTATTGGGTATCAATTGGTAATACCGATAGAAAAACGTCACCTGCACACGTTGATAGGAATCATCACTCCATGAAGTAGTCATTTGATTGATATTGGTGGGGAACGCATCAAACAATTTACAGGTCATCACTTTCTTTAGATTGTTCTCTTTGAACACTCGTTGAATCTTTCCACTCTCATCCTTTTCAATAAAGGGTCCTCCTGCAATGCCCCCATTCCCTGGAGCATCAGGACGATCAGCCACCACATCATACTGCCGAACTTCAATATTCTGCATGTATGTATCTGGATATGACACTTCATTGGTACTGGTGTTAATAATTAAATTCATCCATTCTTCAAAGAAGTACCGAATGTCTAAATCTGCTGTTTCCAAAAAGGTGAGAGTCGTTTCTTGATACAAATTCTGATAGGGAGTCTTATAGATTGGACCATAAATCTTCTGTTCTGAAGAATTCAATTGTCTTCCAGGAAATTCTGCTGCCTCACACCGAAACATCAAATATGATGCAGGAAGATTACTTCGCCCAACTTCTCCCAAAATTGGAATTAGGACATCAAAGTGGGACGCACGGGATGCACCCCTCTTTTCAAATTCAGCAAGAAATTGAGTAATTGATCCAGACATTTATTCTGTTCCTTCTTCGCGCTTGGCCTGAGCCATTTCTTCTGATTCTTTCCAGACATTTGGAGCTTTCTCTTTTACGAACTGCTGTACCGGAAGACTGAGCGCAATCTTCCAATCGGGGGCTTGGATCTCCAGAAAACGAGAGCGTACATGGTCCCAAAGATACCGCTTAATGCAAGGAGTGGCTTTATACAATCCTCCCACATTCTTGATGATGGGGTAGGACAACCGAAGTCGGGTTCGTTCATCCATCTTGCGGTTTGAGGCATACTGCATCAACTTCGTGAGTAATTGAAGACGAACCAGGGGATAGACATAATGGAAGTTCAATCCCAAAAATCCGTTATCGTACATTTCAATAGGTATTGCAATGGGAAATTTATCATAGTACTTTAACTTGTCTTTCGTTTTTGGATCATACTGAAAAAAATAAAATCGTCCAATAATCGTTCGTCCTCTCAACATTTCCCGATCCTTCATGATGGAGGCAGAGGTAATCCGAATGTCCTTCATCTTCTGGATCAGCCATTGCCGCGTCAGATTTTTAGGAATCGACAAATTCTGTTTCTGAAGTTTCTTAGCGACAAGTTGTCGTAATTGAGCCCCCTCTGTAGATCCCTTGGGTAAGTCTTCTATAGATGTTCTCAGAGGTAAATAGTGATATCTTGGAGGACGTTGAACCGGCATAATTGTCTTTCGTTAAGGATTGACTATATTTATGACCGTTTTCCTGAGAGGGTAAAGGAAGGGATGTCCTTCTCAGTAATGACCTTGAAGGTCCATCCATGATCCAAGCAGAACTCTTCTGCTGCCTGCCACTTAGCCCGATTCACAGCAAATTGCAAAACTTCAGCCAAGTACTTTCTAGTTTGTCGGATGGGAGTGGGGGGAAGTTTCGTTTGAGCATCCGGTTTAATCTCTAGCATAAACGTCTGAGTCTCGCCGTTTTTTGTTTTCACACAGACTATAAAATCGGGGAAATATCTCCTTGGTTTGTTTGTAGTGGGGTCAATATAGGGAAGATACAGTTCCTCTGATGCCCACCACACAACGCTGGGATTTGAATCCAAAAAACGCATGATCCTCAGTTCCCAACTCGACCTCCAAATGACATTCCGATGGTCCCCCCGATATTTAGAAGGGTGCTTGACCGGATACTTGCCTTGTGCATACTCCATAGATCCTCATAAATAGAATAAAGAAGGAGCACACTATTTATGGGAATTCTCGGAGAAGGCTTTCAATTTGGAAAAGAACTCTTCAATTTGGGAGCCAAAAAAGTCATTGCCAATCCTGTCGCGGCTGTTAAGGTAGGTGCGGGGGCTGCAACGATTGCTGCCATTACTCCCAAGGATATTCCCGTTAAACCGGCAGAGGGACCGTTATCATCACTCCATAAGTCTCCTTTTGATTTTACACGTCTCTCCTATCCGATTACAGGACTCGGAGAAGGACAGCGATATCCCCATTACATCACGTTCTACATCAATGCTCGGAAACAATCAAAGTACCTGTCGAACTACCGTTTGGATACTCAGAATCGAGAAAGTGTCCTGCAACGCAATGCGGCCAATACCAATGGACTCCATCAACTCTCCGTAGAAATTGCTGGGACGGAAATCAACTTCAAACGGAAGACCACGCGGACCACACAAAGTATCCGTCTCTACATGCCCGATACGCTCCATTGGTCGTTCCAAAACCAATATCGAGATGTGAATCTTACCGATGCCCTCCCGCTCACTCGTGCAGGAGAACTCGGAACCGATATCTTCAATGCGATTCGCAATGGGATTAAGGATGGGTCCAACTTGTCTACAATCCTCGGAAATGTTCTGGGATCTACGGCACCCAACATTGCAGAACGAGTTGGGGAAACATTAGGAGTTGAGAGGGACCTTGCCACCTCAACTCTTGGTTATGCAATTAATCCCAATATCGATGTAATCTATGGAGCCCCCAATCTCAGGTCTTTTGTGTTTGATTTTATGTTTGCTCCCCGAAACTCACAGGAAGCCAATGAAGTATTGGCCATCATTCGTGCCTTTAAATTTCATGCTGCACCTGAGTCCAAACAAGATTCCGTGCTCGGTCGGTATTGGATTCCTCCGACTGAATTCGATATTGAATTTTCCGTCGGGACCATGGGAAAAATTTCTACCTGTGTCCTCGAAACGATCGATGTAGACTACGCTCCTAATGGATGGTCGGCCTACACAGAAGATGGAGCACGACAGGATATGCCCGTGAATACTCGTTTACAATTGGTCTTCAAGGAAATGGAATACATTACGAAAGAGAGAGTCATGGAGGGCTTCTAATGAACGTTCAATGCTACTGGATGGATCGAACCGAACGAGTCAAACGGTATCTTCGTCGGTATGTGAATAATGGGTCTAAATGTGAGAAAGGGTATGGATATCATAATGGAGAAACCTTTATCGAAGAAGCTGATGTGATTTGGTATGTATTTGATAATGATAAAGAACGTACCGAATATGTGAGTTCTCCTCGGGTAGCCGATTGGAGCAAAGATGATTCTCGTTGGCCCACCAAATGTAATTTCTGTGATTATCTCTTTACTCCTGAAGATACCTACCAAGTCCGTGATGAACTAATCTATGTTCGTCCTGATACCGGAGAACGATTTACTGAAGAGGAAGCCCCTCCAGGAGCCATGTGGAATGCTTGGTGGAGTCAGTTCAAAGGTCCTGATGGATTGTCCCTCTATGTCAAACTTCCCAATGGACACCAATGGAATATCGATGGGCCTGCCAACAATTGCACGATGCCCAATGATCATCGACAACTCAACCATCACTGTTGGGTGCGAGAAGGGACCCCTCCCCTCTTGACAGTAGGAAAAAATGGTGTAACATGTGGGGCTGGTGCCGGTTCTATTCTTTCTGGGAATTATCATGGATTTCTTCGTAATGGAGTACTCGAACAATGCTAGAATCTGATCGAAATGCAGTCCTAGATGAAGTGATCAAGAAGCTGAAAGATCGTGCCGTCATGACTGACAATTGGGAATGGTCAGAATCCTTAAGGTGTGTAGTCCAAATTATAGAAAGAATGAAGACATGAGAACCTTCAAGCAATTCATTGCCGAAGAACAACTGACCTTTCCTTATAAGACCCCTATGCGTTCCCTATCCCTTTCTGATTCCCGTAAACTTTGGAGGAAGAAAGCCCGAGACTGGAATAAGCGCATGAAAGCTTCTCGTGAAACCTTACTCAAAGGAGCCTCGACATGATGGTCGTTCTGAAAACGCTTCGTGATTTTTTGACTGAAGAAATTCTCCGCTGGATGCCTGGAAATCTCCGATCCTGTAATATCGTGATGCTACGGGAGCATCGGAAAATAGAAGGCCACCCCATTGAGACAGTCATCCACATTTTTGATGCCCAAGGAACGTATCTCGGCAGTATTGACCATCCTGCAATTGACCCCTTCAAATAATGCCCAAACGTATGAAACGGACTATTTACTACTGCTGTGAATCGGAAGATCTCAACCTCTCCTATTGGCATGAACTCATGATCGATGGAGAGATTGATGAATGGACAGTACAAGAATGTGCAAATGACTACTATTTCAACCATGATGGGTGGGAGAGTACATGGCCAATGACGTTTGCACTCAAAGGCTCTAAGGATGGGGAAATCAAACGGTTCGAAGTGGACCGAGACTATGATCCGGTCTTTATTGCCTCAGAGATCTCTGAGGAGTAGAGGAAGGCTGGAGTTGAACCAGTCAGTACGGTCAAGCTAGCAAGTCTCCAGTACCGCAGTGCTCTGTGCACCCCTTCCCCATCACTTAGATCGTAAAGTCTGCGTAGTTCCCTCCAAGACTCTTATACTCTGCAAGTTTTCCTGCAATCTGTGCTCCCAGTGGGGTCAATCTGATGAAGCCGTTGACCATGGAGATCAACTCCACATAGCCTGCTGCTTCCATGTCATCGATACAATCCCAATCATCATGATCCAGGACTAACCGAGAAGAATCTGTTTTGTCCCCATCTGTCCAATATCCTTGGAGTCGGGAACCGTATTCAGGTTTCCATGATGTCGTCATCTCTGAAGACAACATAGGATGGTTACTGGGGTTACACCGAAGTTTTCTCCGATCCATTTCCCCAACCCCTCCATTTCTAGGAGAGGCATTCATACACACATACTGGATATACCCCAACAAGGACCAATGATCTTTTCCGAAATCTTTGGGTTCAATTGCCATTACCACATCCTCCCATCCCGAGTGTTTCGATCTTCAATCCTTCGATCAATCATGCGTTTCAACATTTCTGGATTGTTGGCACACATCCCAACCCCGTACTGAGTTGCCCTCCAGTGCTGTCCCCCAACAGGAAAGTAGAAGATCTCCCAACCACGGTAATTCAAAGCAGTCGCATTGTACGTTGCCATCGTCATTCCTCCTTGTATTGTCTTTGTCATCACAAGGGGAGAGTATCGCAAATCGGCAATCATTGTCAAGTTTTCTTTTTATGTCGCGGTAATACGGTATGAGCACATCCAGTATCTTGACAATCCTGGACACTCAATTTCATACGTTTCCCACACTTAGGGCACGTGATCTTTTTGGGAAGCTTCTTAATTTTCTGCTGGACAGACTTATGATGTCTCCATCCCAACCATTCGAGAAACAGATCTCGGAACTGACACCATAAGTCTTGATCATCTCCTGGAGTTGCTTGATATCCCCGATGTCTTCCCATTACTCCCATTGTTTCCTCTTTTGTGATAAAGGAAGAATCTTTGGGTCAGGATCTCCCAGATCAAACGCTAACTCCTTTACCGACAGAGTTGCAAATTCTACTAATATCAAATCCATTATGACTTGATCAAAGGATTTGCCAGTCTGACGAAAGAATTGAGGCCATACCAGGCAATTGATCTCCTCATGATCGATTTGCCTTCTATATCAGGCAGCTAAATATCATATTGACAACTCTTACTGATTTTGTTATAAAGAAGATACTGGGAGGATCGGCAAAATATTTACGGAAAATAATCTTCCCACAATATCATGATAGCAAACCGGCAAGATCGTGTCAAGCAGTTTTTATTTGTACTGAAAATTTTTTTCCTTGACAAAGACAGAGGATTGTGGTAATCGGCAGAGTTGAGAATGATTCTCAAAACGATTTTCAAAATTTTCTGTTTGACAATGATCGGCAAATATGATAGCGGCTTTGTCAGAAATACCGATCATTTTTCTTGACAATTAATCAATAAATATGATAACGGCAAATCAATTAAATACTTGACAATTATCGGCAATTGTGCATTGTTCCACGTGGAACTTAGTTGACAATTCTCGGGAGATATGGTAGGCGAATGTCATCACTCTATTTTCAAAATTTTCCATTTAGGCTATATACCTTAGATCCGAACGCAGCCCTCGGAGATGGAGACGTTGTTACGGATCTCTTTAAGCGCGTCAAGTTCCGCTCTGATATCCTCAACTCTTCACGTGTGTACTATCCCTACACTGTGCAGGATGGGGATCTTCCTGAAACGATTGCCTATAAGTATTATGGGAGTGTGGATTATTTCTGGATTGTGTGTCTGGTGAATGACATCATCGATCCATTGCGCGATTGGCCCAAAAACTATCACAACTTTATCAATTACATCGTCGATACCTATGGATCAGTGCAGGCTGCACAAGCGACCATCCATCATTATACGAAGACGATCAGTAAGACGGACTCTGATTCGAATCAGTCTTCATTCACGTCAATTATTGATTTGAATGAGTACAATTCATTAGTCGCTCCCACTCCACAGGTCTATACGTTCTCGACAGGAAAGACTGTGACCGTGACAACCACGAGGGGACAGGTGGACTGCTATACCTATGAAGATGATCTCAACACAGGGAAACGAAACATTCTCCTGTTGAAATCAGAATATGTCGGACAACTCACCCATGAACTTGAAACGCTGATGAGCCAATAATGCCGGTCTTGAATCAAGGAACAGACAAAGCGAGTGCCGTCCAACTCTCTCAGTGCACCCTCGTTGCTCCAACCGGAGTGAGTGTCGAACTCTTGGAATTGATTACAGAACTCAATATCTTTGAGGATTTGTTTTCTAATACGATGACAGGGAACGTAGTCTTGAATGACTCCAACAACCTCATCAATACGTTGCCTATTATGGGGTATGAATTCCTGATGGTGGTCTTTGAGAAACCGAACTCATCTCTACAATTCAAGAAGACCTTCCGGGTCTACAAGATGACAGACCGGCAGCGAACAACCGAACAGAATGAAACCTATATTCTCCATTTTGCATCCGAAGAACTCCTCTTGTCAGAACAGTTACTCATTTCCAAGACCTATACCGACATGACAATCTCTCTCATGATCAATGATATTGCTCGCAATTATCTCAAGATCAGCCCCACGAAGTTTCCTCAGTCACAATTGAGAAGCACCCTCGGACTGCATACCATTACGATTTCTGGATGGAAGCCACTGTATGCCATCAACTTTCTGTCACGGTATGCACTCAGTCAGTATAAATCGGCAAGCTTCATGTTCTATGAAGACCGCGATGGGTATCACTTCATCTCTCTAGAAGAACTGTCACAACAGACCCCCTTACAACCATTGCTTGTGTCACCTAAGAATTTTGGATTTGAACGCAATCCAAACATACCAGATTTGAAACAGCAATCAGAAGGAGCAGAAGCGATTGCGTTCCCTGAGTCATTCGATACCTTACGGAATATCTATGCAGGAATGTATGCCGGTTTATTGATTGGAGTTGATCCTTTGAGACGGAGAATCACAAGTACACTATATAATGGATACAATCAGTTTCTCGATACCAAACATTTGAATCCCTATCCGTTTATCTCGTTATCACAGGATCGAATGGGTCGGACAGTCTCCACCCATCCTGAGAGTGTGAAAAAGACCGTCATCAGTACTATTGGACACGATCAACTCTCGTATGCCCAAGGAAAGCAGATTTTACGAAGCAATCGGATCACTGAATGGATGATCCCTCGCATGATGTACCTAACCGGCATGCATGCGACTCGCATGTCTGTTGCATTACCTGGATCAGTGGTCCTGAAGGTGGGGGGAGTCTTGGATGTCAAACTTCCTGCCAGTCAGGAACAGACCCCTCAGGGAAAGAAATTGGATGCGCTCTATTCAGGGAAATATATGATTACTGCGCTCCGTCATAAGATCAATCGACGATCCTATGCCTGTATCGCTGAAGTATGTAAAGATTCAGTCTCGACGATTCTCCCTGATCTAGGGGATCGAGACATCATTTCAACATTGAAAAAAGGATAGGCTATGTGGATAGGAGTGATGGAAAATCGCAAAGATCCATTGAAGGTGGGTCGGGTGCAGGTGCGCATTGCCGGACACCATACTGAGGCCAAGGAGGTCTTACCGACTGAACAGTTACCCTGGTCGTATTGTGTTTCGGGGGTTGAGATACGAGAGGGGGACTATGTGTGTGGGGAATACCTAGATGGAGAAGAACGACAGGTTCCCATTGTCTTGGGAGTCATTCCAGGGATTCCTGATACTGTGATGAATCGGAGTGTGGGATTTACAGACCCACGAACGGATGCCGAATTAAAAACGGCTCCTCGGATACCTCAATCTCTCAGCATTAATGCAGGGGGGAATGGAGTCCACATTACCGAACAAGGCAGTGCACCGCGCAATCCGGCATTCTTAAATGAACCGACCGTGAGTCGAATCGCTCGCAATGAAGGGATCACACAGACTCCCATTCAGGTCCGTAAGGATCAAGCCTTCAAAAGTATTCCGCTCCCTATGATGCGAACGGTGGATGAGCCCGAGACACCCTATGCCTCTGTGTATCCCTACAATCATGTCTGGGAAACCGAAAGCGGACATGTCATTGAATTGGATGATACCCCCGGAGCCGAACGGATTCATATCTATCATCGATCAGGCACGAGTCAGGAAACCTTTCCCGATGGAACCCATGTCGCCCACGTGAACAATGATGCCTTTGAAATTGTGCTCTCTGATAAAACAATCTATGTCAATGGGGATTGTAATATCACCTCCAAGAAGAATCTGAATTTGAAAGCCGGGGGAGATCTAAATATAGAGATTGGGGGCTCCATCAATATGAAGAGCGATCAGATGATGCTCTTCCAAGCCCTCCAGGGAATTTCAAGTTTTACGACAGGTCCTCATTTGGTACAGGGGCTCCCACTTTCATTAAATGGAGGAGGTTCCCCCCCATTAGGTCCAGCGGGACCGATTGTGATTTCTCAGTCAGCCTTAACTGTGGTGGCTCCTCCCGTTCCACCAAACCCTGCCGATCCAGGGAATCAGGCATTAGCCCAGAGACCGGGAGCGAATTTAGGAACCAAGATGCCCAATGAGTTATCACCTCCATCCGAGAGCCCCCAAGGAATTCCTGTGCCTATGGAAGCGAATACCGCTCCTGTCCCTACCATTACGAGTACCGAAGGGGCCGATGTGATGATTCGGGCCTTGAATCGGGCCAAGATTAGTGATCCCATCCAACGGGCCATGATCTATGCTCAAGCAGCCCATGAATCGAATAACTTTAAAGTGTTGTTTGAATCCTTCAAATATACGGATCAAGGGTTGATGAAGACATGGCCCTCACGATTCACTGCGAATAATGTCAGTCAATATGTGCGGCAACCAGAAAAGATTGCCAACTATGTCTATGCGAATCGTATGGGAAATGGAGATGAAGCGAGCGGGGATGGATGGAAGTATCGGGGGCGTGGATTCATTCAGATTACAGGCAAAGAGAATTATGTGCAAGCCTCTACCAGTCTCCAACAGGATTTTATCAACTATCCTGATGCAGCCGCACAACCCGAGACGGCTGCTGATTTAGCAGTGTGGTATTTTCAGAAAGGAAAAAAGACAGGGTATCGCGGGAACTATGCCGATATTGTGAGTGCCACCAAATTTGTAAATGGAGGCACGATTGGACTAGATGATCGGACCAAACGATTTGAATTGGCCAAAGCGAATAATTTGGTGACAACATTAAACACTCAATTAGTTTAGGGCTTCTATTGTGGTTTGTGATCATGACACTCCCCGATGGGTATACGTTCCCCATGACCTTTAAACAAGAATCAGAATGTCAATATTATTATTCTCTCTTCCGTCGAATTCAAGGGTGGTCGGTGAGTGAATGTGTCTATCTTGATCCTCAACAAGGAATTGGGTAATGCCTGGAATGTCTGTCATTCGTGTCACAGATTTATGTACCGGACATGTGGGAGCGCAGCCGCGTCCTCCTGTCGCAGGATCGATGGATGTGCTAGTCAATGGGCTTCCCGTGGTTCGTGGGGGTGATTTGTGGGCACCTCATGGGGTCATTCCTCATACGGGAGTGGGTATCGGATCACAAACGGTCTTGGTCAATGGACTTCCTGTCATGCGAACCAGTGATCCCATTACGTGTGGATCTCTCGCAGGCCCAGGATCGATTGATGTCTTAGCTGGATAGGAGTAACTATGAAGCGCGTCAAAGAACTGTTAAAACCGAATGATAAAAGTGGGGCCTATAAGGGCTATTACATTAAACATAATCCATTTCAGGATGAATATCATGTCTCCAAAGAGGGACATCATGTTACGACACAGAAGACGCATGACGCAGCCAAGAAAGCCATTGATGAGATAACAGGATAACACTATGAGTTTTGGATTAGATACCTCAGGAATTCCAAATATCCCAGGACTCGCAACCGTTGCAAGCACCCCTACCGCAGGGATTAGTGATAAGGCCAAGGATCTGATGACAACTCTGGTTGATGATCGGGCCTCCTTATTTGCCAATCCCATGACCAATGCAATTACCTCAACAAATGCGACTATTGACGAACTTAGAGGACTGTTGACTTCTATTTCAACGGGGAGTTCGAATACTGTGTCCATTAGTGCCAACGATGCCTCAACATTTTTACTCGGCACTTCACTCTCTGATCTTCAAACGTCTATGGGAAATCTTCTCTCCCATACGGGTCGGTTGTCTGGGGTACTCACAAGTTCCGGGATTGAAGCTCCAGGACTAGAGCATATCATTTCAATTGGAAAACAGATGAATGATTATGTCAATTTGTTAAATGCGGGGTCGGGGTGTCTCAGCATGATTGGAGGATGTACCGGACTCTTCTCCCAAGATGATCTTGCCAAACAAACCTCACAGATTGATGATGTAATCGATAAGATCACTCGAAACGTTGCCACCATTGCTGATGTAGGGGAAGCTGTCAACAATCTCCGTTCATTTGTTGAAGGTATTATTTCAAAAGATTCACAGTTTCTCCAAAATTGCGTGACCCAACTCAAACAAGCAGCCTTAGCAATGGCACTTGAATACGCCTTCAAAGATCCATGTGCCAAGTTTGTAATGGAGCAAGTCTCAAACCGCAATCCTGGAGGTCTCCTCAATAAGATTGTAGGATAGGAGCTAAATACAATGAGCACAACAGCCTTTCATGATCTTCCAAGTGGTATTCAATTTCCCTATCTGGAACGTGCACGATTTCTCAAAGAGAATGGATATATCTATGATACGAGCGTGGAAGAATTAGCCGAGAAGATTTATTACCGAGACTTAGCCAAGAACAAGAATCCTGTGGGGGATTTTGTAGCAGGGATGATTAAATGAGTGTGACTTACTCAGACTTTCGACTTGAATTCGATGTGCACCCAGTCAAGAAGGATCTCCTTCTTGTAACTGATGAAGTTGCCGTAGTGCAAGCAATTCGCAATCTGATTCTCTTGAATCATTTTGAATCTCCCTTTCAACCTGAGAAGGGATGTAATATCCGCAGACAATTGTTCGAACCAGCTTCAGAATTTATTGCCCAAGATATTGCGCGATGGATCAATGAAACCATTACGAATTTTGAACCTCGGGCTAGTGTATCGCGTGTAGTGGTGACACCCACTGTAGATCTCAATGGATATGATATCGATATCACCCTGTTTATGGATACCACAGCCCAACCACTCACGGTCTCATTCTTTCTAGAACGTATAAGGTAGATACTATGTCAACTAAATTGACTTTAACTGAACTTGAATTTCAAACAATTAAGAACAATTTGAAAAACTATCTTCGCAATCAACAAACCTTTAAGGATTATGATTTCGAAGGAAGCGCGTTGAATCAATTGCTAGATGTGTTAGCCTATAACACCTATTACAATGCCTACTATCTGAATATGGTAGCGAATGAAAGCAACCTTGAAACGGCCAGTGTACGTGATGTCATTCTCTCCCATGCCAAGTCATTAAACTATGTACCCACATCAAGACGCGGAGCCGTTGCAAATGTCAATGTGACTGTCACCCCTCCAGGAGGCAATACCCAAGTATCCGCTACAATTAATCGGTTCACCCCGTTCGAATCAGAAGCAATTGATGGAGTGAATTATACGTTTGTCGCTAAACAATCCTATACCGCATTCAAAGAAAATGGGATGTTCCCATTTACTAATGTGGAATTGATTGAAGGCATACCACAAACAGCTACGTTTACCTATAATGCTGCTACCAATCCCCGCGCAGAATTTGAAATCCCAGACAATACTATCGATACGAGTACCCTTTATGTGGTTGTCCAAGAAAGTGTAGTAAATACATCAACCTCGGTGTTTACTCCCTCAATTGATATCACCGGACTCAATTCCAATTCACAATCATACTTCTTGTCTACTACCACAGACAACAAATACAAATTAATCTTTGGAGATGGAAATATTGCTAAATCATTGGCGAACGGAAACATTGTAATTGCACAGTATCTAGTGACCAATGGAGATGCAGCCAACAAAGCCAACGCCTTTGCAACCGGAAGTATTAGTGGATTTTCAAATGTGCAAATTACTGCGGTAAGTGCCGCAGCAGGGGGGGCTGAACGTGAAACAGATGACTCTATTAAGTTTAATGCCCCCCTGTTCTATTCCTCACAGAATCGTGCAGTGACAACAAATGACTATGCCGTGCTCATTCAGAAGAACTATCCAAACATTCGTTCTGTTTCGGTTTGGGGTGGGGAAGATAATGATCCTCCTGTGTATGATACTGTCTTTATCTCCTATATTCCCCGCGATGGAGCGTTGATTAATGATGTGGAAAAGAATCGTATTACGACAGAGATTCTTGATCCACTCAAGATTGTCACAGTGAGTGCAGTGCTCACAGATCCCGAATATCTCTATCTCAAGTTCAATTCTACGTTGAAAGTAAATCAACGTTTAACTTCACTCACCACGACACAGATCCAAGATGCAATTCGCTCGACAATTCTCAATTATGTGAATACTAATTTGAATCAATTTAACTCTACGTTTGCCTCATCAAAGATTGAATCCGCTATTGATTCAGCCATTCCTGCAATTGTAGGATCAGATACAGAGATTCAAATTGAGAAACGTATTACACCACTCCTTCAGGTCTCTCAGACCTATACGATTTATTTTCGCACATCCTTAAAACGTTCGACTGTTACGACAGGACTCCAATCAACAGGATTCTATGTCTATGATGCTCTAGGGATTAAACGATTGTCCCATATTGAAGAGGTTTTTAATTCATTCACAGGAGTGGATGCAATTGAAATTACCAATCCAGGATTTGGGTATACGGAAGCTCCCACACTCACAATTGTCGGCGATGGAACGGGAGCCACAGCAGAAGCGTCTATTATAAATGGACGTGTCACAGGTATTACGATTACCAACCGTGGTACGGGATACACGACAGCGACGATCTTGTTTAGTGGAGGAGGGGGACAGCAAGCAGCCGCTACCCCAGTCATTGCAGCACGATATGGAACATTGCGACTCTATTACAATAAGAGCAATGCCGAAAAAGAAACCATTAATGCCAATATTGGAACAATCAATTATGAAACAGGGACTGTGACTATCAATAGTCTCAAGGTGGATTCAGTAGATGCCGTCGATGGGCAGATTCGATTCTCTATTGAACCTGAGTCAGCCATCATTCAAACCAAGAATAATCAATTGATTACGGTAGATCAAAGTGACATAGGCGCAATCCTTATTGAAGTTGATGTGGTGTAATGCATACGAAAATTAGTGCGTTAGTTGAACAACAACTACCAGAATTCATTCGGTCTGACTATCAGACCTTTGTAGCTTTTGTAGAAGCCTACTATGCCTGGATGGAAGAACAGAATAATGTCTTAGACCGTTCTGGTGAATTGATCCATGCGCTTGATGTAGATAAGACATTTAATGAATACATTGATTACTTCTGTCATCAATTCTTGAATTCCATTCCAACCTATTTGTTGAATGATAAAGCGTTGATGATTGCTCATGCCAAAGAATTGTACCGAACTAAAGGGACAGAAGCCTCATTCAAATTACTATTTCGTATCCTCTACGGAGAGGACATCACAATTGCCTACCCGGAAGATGTAATCCTTCGTGTTTCTGATGGAAAATGGGTAAAGCAACAGTCACTTCGTCTTGATCCTGCTATCTATTCATTGTATACGGCAAATGGAACGACGGCTGAATTTCCTGTGTTAGGAAACTCAAATGATATTGGAACTCCATCCGTCTATCTAAATGGAGTCCTCCAAACAAATGGCTATACCTTTTCTCCCAATCGTCCAGTCTTAGTCTTTACGAGTGCTCCAGCAGCCAATACCAGTGTCAAAGTGCAATATAATGCATTTGATATTTTGGCTTTGGTCAATACTAATCGTGTAGTAGTAAAAATCATTGGAGATAAATCAGGAGCCACAGCCATTACAGAAACCGCAGATCGATTAGTCATTGATGGAATTGAAATGTTCAATCTTAATGTGTCGGGGGTAGTCGGAACATTTCAAACCGCAGAAACGATTAGTGCTAATTACATTTACAATCTCGACACGCAAGCTTCGATTTCCCTCCATGCAACATTAGTCTCATTGATTGATAGTATTGAAATTGTTGATGGGGGTGCCAACTACAACATCGGTGATTATGTTTTGATCAGTGGAGGGTCCCCATCTATCCAAGCCAATGCCGTAATTGATGACATCTATACAACAGTCATCACGAATGTCAAAGTGTTGAATGGGGGGTGTGGATATCAAGCGGGGGAATCTGGATATATTATTTCCACACCAAATACAGGATTGAGTGTCGCTATTGGAACGGTTGATACCTCTGGATATTACCATCCAAATGCCTACCCACTAGTTAGTGATGTTGTCAATGTATATTCGGCCATTACCATGGATAATGCCAATTATGGATTTCTCCAATCAGGTAATGCTAACACTATCATTGCAAATGTCATCGGTCAAACCATTTTTGGTGGAGGGGGACCGTCGGGACTTGGACCGATAACGAATGTTGCAATTCTTTTAAGTACAGCAACATTTATTACATCTCCAACGATTAAGTTTGATGCTCCTGTAGCGATGCTCACGGCCAATAGTAACACAGGACCCACTACGGCCAACGTGTCAATTGGATATTTTGGTATTTTGGGCCGTATGAATGTGGTGGCTGGAGGAAGTGGTTATACAGTCGGAGATGAAGTGATCTTTACAAATCAACCCGGAATTGGAATTGGAGTGGGGGCAGCAGCAGAAGTTACCACAGTTCATGCTTCGAATTCAGGAGTCAAGACTGTCACATTCCAGCCTACTCGCGTGAGCGGAACAGTGAATGTATCGGGAAATGTGATCATTGGCACGGGGACACTCTTTACCACTGAACTTATGGGGAATAATCAAATCGAAGTGAATAATGAGATTGGCTATGTACAAACAATTGCTAATGATTTTTATTTGACAACCAATACGACATTTACACGTATCAGCACCAATCGTAAATTGGGAGTGTTCGGTCGTTATTTTGTAGGTGGTATAAACTATTCTATGAATGCACTTCCCACTGTGACTATCTCTTCTGCCAATCCATCGGCCACAGGAGCCAATGTAATTGTTGAAGGTGTTCTCTCAGGAGGAGAAATCCTACAACCCGAATCCTCTAGTGCACGTCCCGGACAAATCAAAGCCATTCGGTTGGTGTCTCCTGGATATGGATATCAGAGTACTCCTCTTGTAGATCTCACAAATATTGGAAACGGAAAAGCAACAGCCATTGCTGTCTTACTTACTAATCTTTTTACGGCAGAAGGACATTATATCAACCAAGATGGCATGTTGTCTTCAGATCGAAAAATTCAAGGGGGGGAGACCTATTATCAGCAACACTCCTATGTAATTCAATCTCGAACAGCATTAGCCAAATATCGAAACATTCTCAAAACACTCTTGCATCCTGCCGGAATGCAATTGTTTGGGGAATTCATTTATGAAAATGATCTCCCTGTCGCCAATACAACCGTAACAAGTAATGTATCACTCACAACTCCTTAATGATCCGATATAAATAACCCCATGAGCATTTTAAATTCACAACGTCTTGGATACCAAAAAGCCCTTACTCTTCGTACTCGATTTACAGCACCTAATAACGTGCGAATTGGATATGTTGTTGTGGGCCGTCCAATTGGATGGGATGCCAATGATGCTGTTCCCACCTATTACGACACCGAACAAGCTCAGAAAGATACATCTGCCTTTCTCATTGGAGGGAAAAAAATTACTGGAAATGACGTACAGATTGTAATTCCTAGAAAGAACTGGACTGCAAATGTTGTGTACGTTCCTTATGATGACAGAAGCAATACGCTCTTCTCGTCTGCCAATTCCATGTATGTGTATACGGCATCAGGGGCCGTCTATAAATGTCTAGACAATGCGAATAATGGATTATCTACTATTGAGCCGACTGGGGACTATTTGACCAATAGCGGGGTAATTGCATTGGGAGATGGATACATTTGGAAATATATGTACAAGATTGATCCAACAGATAAGTTTCTGAATACACAATGGATTCCCGTTCCTACTGAACAAAATACTAATTACTTTGGTTCTGGGAATAATGTGATTCAGGGAACAATCAATCGAATCATTGTAGTGAGTGGGGGAAGTGGATACGTTCAGAATACTACCAATGTCATTGTTACAGGATCGGGAGTGTCCGCAACTGCGACAGCTAATATTTCAAACGGAGTGATTCGTTCTGTTAGCATTAACAATCCTGGAGTACGATATACCTCAAGTAATACCACTGTAACTGTCACTGGGGCGGGAACCGGAGCGAATCTCCGTCCAGTCTTCCCACCTCATTATGGACATGCCTTCAACCCTGCGATGGAACTTGGAGCCAACTCCGTTATGTTTGTCGTCAAGATTGGAGAAGGGGATGCCACTGAAGGGGGAAAGATTACCTCAAACAATGATTTCCGTCAGATTGGGTTGTTAATGGAGCCACATAAATACGGAGTGAATAGTGCAGTGACCATTGATACTGCAAACTTGGTTGTATCCTTTGTGACCCAATTAGTACTTACCTCAGGTTCTTCCTACACTATCGATGAACCTGTCTATCAAGGAAGCAGTTTCGCCAATTCTTCGTTTCGTGGATATGTGTCTGATGTATTTACAAATGCCGTGCAACTTGTGGGGTGTGCGGGTACAGCACAAGCAGGACTTGCGTTAGTTGGTGTAAATTCGTCAGTATCGCGCACTGTGGTGAGTGTGCAAAATCCAGATCTTGAAATTGGATCGGGGGATCTTGTGTATATCGAAAACTTCAGTCCAATCATGCGCTCATCGAGTCAGGCAGAGTCTATAAAATTAGTAGTACGATTTTAATTAAAGGATAGACATTCATGATCGATCTTACCCAAAATCCCTATTTCGATGACTTCAATGAAAGTAAGGATTACTACAAACTACTGTTTCGTCCGGGAAAGGCTGTGCAAGGACGTGAACTAACCCAAATTCAATCTGTCCTGCAAAATCAGATTGCACGATTTGGAGCCCATATCTTTACACAGGGATCAGTAGTTCGTGGTGGACAAACCACCCTAGAAGTACAGAATGTATACTATATTAAGATCGAATCTACTTTTAACTCCTTGGAAGTTGATCTCACTAAGTTTGTTGGGAAGTTTATCATAGATGGAAGCGGATTGGGTATTCGTGCTTATGTGATTGCTTATCAAGAAGCCACAGACATTACCCCCAAGACTCTTATCGTCAAGTATACCTCTTCTGCACAAGTAGGAAATACAACCGTTCTCACACTGACCACTGAAGACAATCTCTACTCATGTACCACATATGGAACCGCTCCTGTCGTAGGGAATGCGTCAATCTGTTCGATTGATGAGGGGACCTATTTTGTCTCTGGATTCTTTGCTCATGTCAATCCACAAACCATTGTGTTGGATGCTTATGATACGACTCCATCCTATAAAGTAGGACTGGAAATCACTGATGCAATCGTAGATGAGAAATCCGATACAACGCTCCTAGACCCCGCAGCAGGATCTTCTAACTATCAGGCACCGGGGGCAACTCGCTACAAATTATCCTTAGCTTTGTCAAAACGAAGTCTTACCTCAACTGATGACTCGTTGTTTGTGGAACTACTCCGTGTGGAATCGGGAATCTTAACTAAGGTCAACAAATATCCTATCTACTCAGATTTAGAAAATACCTTGGCACGTCGGACCTATGATGAATCGGGGAGTTATACAGTTCATCCCTTCCATATTGCTCTAAAGGATCATGCGTCATATGCAAATGCTTTTAATGTGATTCTCGAACCTGGAAAAGCATACGTCATGGGGTATGAATTTGAAACGCTTGGTCCAATTACTGTAAAGGCGGAACGCGCACGGGATGCAGCCAACGTATACAACAATTTAATTCCCTTTGACTACCAAAATTGGGTCGAAGTGACTAATCTCTCTGGTCCCATCTATATGACCACACTAACCCCATTAAGTATTCATTGTGTCACAGGACCCAATGTCAACACTACCTCATCCTTGGGGGCCGCATCTACGAATATGGGAACTATCCGTATTCGTGCAATGGAATATCAATCGGGAGCCAATGCAACCTCAATCTCTACAGGAGTATGGAGGGTCTACGTTCAGGATGCGAATATCAGCAACCGCATTGCTAATGCTGTTACAGGAACCTCAAACACCATCCAATTGGATGTGAATGCTTCCCGTGTGACCGATGCCTATAAGGGTGTAGTCCTTCGTATCACCAAGAATGCAGGAATCATTGTTAATGAGTCTCATCGTATTGCATCATACAATGGAGTCTCACAAGTAGCCACACTTGAAACGGGGGTTTCCTTTGCGTTTGGGACTCCATCTAGTGCAACTGAATTCTCATTTGATTATCAATTCAAGGATGCAGAAGCCTTTGTGATGGGAAATGCGAACGTTATCACCACGATGATGAATATCAATTCCACATCCAAACAGGCCGTAGCCGTTGATCCATATCAGGGAGCCTTCATTACAGATACGAACTTCAACAAGATGTTCTTTCAATTCCCCTACCCTATGGTTGCAGATTCAACCGTTGTCGGGGGAACTCCGATTACTAATTCAGAATACTATGGACGAAGACTCTATCAAGGGCAATCGTTCTCAGCGAATGTGCTCACTCTGACTACTGTTGCCGGTATTACCGCAGCCCTCACGGGAAGCCCATTGTCTACATCCGATGCAATCGATAACGTGTTTGTGGTGATCAAGAATCCTGGAACAGGATCATTGGCCAATAATCAAGTCATCAACTTTGCAGCCTCTGCCAACTCCGTCACTGTGACTACCACAGGGAACACGTCTACATTTACGATCACGGTTCCAGGAGCCCAGAACGCAACCGCAGATGTGTATGTCAAGGTGCATCTTCCTTATTCCCACACCTTGGGATCATTACTCAAATCCAAAACACAGGTACTTGCGAATACCGGAAATGTGTTTACCTCAAGCCCCATCAGTTTGGGAGCGGGGATCACGTTCTACTCACAAGCAGGAGGAGCCAACGGAGCCCAGATTGTCTTTGCAGCCAATGCAATCAGCATTCTTCAGACTCCTAATCGACCACAATCTGTCTATGTGGCTGATGGAATTCGCCTTGCAGGAGTCTATGATTTCGGAACCAATGCAGTCACTCAAGCGAACCTTGCGTCTGCAACCAATATCACGAGCAACTTCAACTTTGATTCAGGACAGCGGGATAACAGCTATGACCATGCCTCAATCCGATTGAAGAGCAATGCCCGTGGACCCCAAGGAAACTGTGTGGTCTATGTTGATTACTTCAACCATTCAGGATTGGGATACTTGACAGCGGATTCCTACATCTCAGCTAATATCAGCTATACCAATATTCCATTCTATATATCTCCCACATCAGGAATCACCTATCCATTGCGCGATATTGTGGATTTCCGGCCACGTAGACGTAATGCAGATTTAATAGGAGAGTTTGATGAGATTGTCTTTGGAACATCAGGACTAAACTTTGAAACCGATTTCTCTTACTATCTCTCTCGTATTGATAAGGTTATCCTCACGAAGGATAGGCAATTCGAAATTGTCAAGGGTGTGTCGGATCTTATTCCAACTCCTCCCAACGATAAAGACAACGCAATGACATTGTATACCTTGTCAATGCCTGCATATACTCCGAATACCGCAGCAATTGGAGTGAAATATGTAGATAATCGACGTTATACCATGCGGGATATTGGAACGCTTGAAAAACGTATTTCGAACTTGGAATATTATACTTCACTCAACCTTTTAGAGAAAGCCGCACAAAGTACCGAAGTTCATGATGATACTGGATTATCACGCTTCAAGAATGGAATCTTAGTCGATCCATTCACTGGGCATAATGTAGGGGATGTGCAAAATCCTGATTATGCATGTTCTATCGATACACAGAATAATGAACTTCGTGCTCCATTCATTCCATACGGATTGACAATGGATCTCAATGAATCGGGATCTACCAATTACAGTCGTCATGGAAACATTCTCACGCTTCCATATTCTGAAGTGACCATGGCTGATCAGCCTTATGCAGCCTTGGCTTTGAATGTGAACCCATTCAATACTGTCGCCTTTATTGGTCAGATCAAGCTCGATCCTTCTTCGGACATCTGGGTTGATATCAATCAGACCCCCGATGTTTTAGTAAACTTGGGTGGTGAAAATGATGCATGGCAATTGCTCACACAGCAAGTGCTCAATGCAAATCCAGGAAAAATTTTTGGAACAGTCTGGAATAATTGGCAGACAACCTGGACTGGAATTAGTAATGAACGTACAGAGATCTATACTCCAGGATATAACGGATGGTTGGGAGCAACCGGAACTTTTTCATGGGCTTATGGAAATATTATATCCCGTGATGTGGTTGATGTAACACAAAAACAAGTTCGAGTGGGAGTCCAAACAACTTTTGCCCCCGAAACTATTACTCGATCAATTGGAAACAAAGTTACTGATGTGTCTGTGGTTCCTTATATTCGTTCGCGTGGTGTGCTGTTCATAGGATCGATGTTCTTATCCAACACAGCGTTGTATCCGTTCTTTGATGACACCAATGTGCAGAACTATGTCAATCGGGTGAACATCATCACTGTAGCCAGCAACAATGTGTCCTACATTGATGATTACCAAAATGGAGAAACCCTCCGAGTATATGAACCTGCAACCGGGAAGAACACAGCCACTGCTGTGTGTATTCGTACCTATAACAATGCCAACAATTCTAATGTGTCTATCGTCAATCTCGGAGCCGGGGATGATGGATTCTTAGCCAATGTGAAAGTGATCAGCGCGAATGCTACGTTCTTGATTGGAAATAAGAGTGGGGCCAATACCCGTATCTCAGGATATGTGCACCGTTCAGGACAAGTCAAAGCCGCAACCTCGAACACGATCACCTTCCAGAATGATTTCCTCTTGTCAAATACAGGAGTCTCAAACACAACCCTGATTGGTCAGACGGTCTATATCTCAGGAGGAACCGGACTCGGGCAATCAGGAGTAATTAGTACATTCAATGTATCTACGGGAATTGCCACCTTCTCAGGAAATTTTACAACCATTCCCGACACTACTTCATCATATTCTCGTGGTCAATTAATTTCAGATGTCAATGGAGAAGTTCAAGGAGTGTTTACCATTCCTTCAACCTCAACCAGACGGTTCCGTACTGGAGAACGTGTGTTTCGATTAATTGACAATCTCAACAATACTTTGTCGGGATCATCAACCAATGGAGATGTAAAATATTTTGCACAAGGTCTGCTCCAGACTCAGAACGATACTGTCATCTCAACTCGTGTGCCAGCAATCGTTCGTAACATTCTCACAAATGATCGAACTGTTACTTCTACGGTCGTTCAACGTGAAACGGTAATCGGACAGACAGTTATTGGATATTGGGACCCACTAGCACAAACCTTCCTGGTCGATCAAAAGGTCCATCCATCGGGAGTGCAAGTAACTGGAGTACGTCTGATCTTCAAAACTAAAGATCCAAATGTCCCATTACAAATCCAATTGCGTCCCGTAGTTAACGGATTCCCACACTCATCATTGGTAATTCCTGGATCAGATGTGGTGGTGAACCCAGCCGATATTATTGAAGTGTCTGAAGCAACTCTTGCAGGACAATTCGCTAATTCAGCATCCAATAATCCATTAGATAATTCACAGATCTATACACAAATCAACTTCTATTCTCCAATCTATCTTCAGCCTGGAGTAGAGTATGCAATCGTCTTAATTGCCAACTCAGTGAAGTATCAAGTTTATGCATCCGAACTTGGAAAAAATTTAATTGGAACAACCCGATTGATCTCACAGCAACCCTACTTGGGGTCATTGTTTAAATCACAGAATGCTACACTCTGGACTCCTGTGCAGGAACAAGACTTGACATTCCGTCTCCTACGGGCCAATTACACAATTGCGAATGCAGCTAATTTGGAATTCCAGATTGCAGCCGTTGATATTCCATCAGCCAATGTGCCAATGGATCTCTTCTATGTAATGTCTGGAAACCTCTTATTACCAAATACTACAGTCGATTCATTGTATACAACAACGACTTCAACCGGAGTACGTGAAGCATCCAAGACATTCCAATTGAATCAAAATACCTTCTTCAATGATACTCTCGGAAGACGTGTGATTACGACAGACCCCACATCGTTCAAAGTGCGTATGCTTCTATCTTCACAGAACGCAGATATCTCCCCCGTGGTGGATATTGATCGTCTCGGTGTCTTAAGTATTCAGAATCTCATCAACAATGGAGGACTCTCGAATAATTCTATTGTCTTGGCCAATAGCAGCAGCACGTATCTGGGGTCAAATGTAAGTGTTACTATTTCTGGAGGGGGCGGAACTGGAGCTAATGCCTATGCTGTGGTTGTCGCTAATACCATCACCTCAATTGTGGTAGATCAACCGGGATCTGGATATACCTCGTCTCCAACGATCACTATTTCTGGAGGAGGTGGAAGTGCCAATGCTTATGTGATTGGGGAAGATCAAAACGCTGGGGGCCCTGCACAAGCCCGATACATCACTCGTAAAGTTACATTGGCAAATGGTATGGATGCGGGAGATTTTCGAGTATATTTCTCAGCCTATAAGCCAAAAGAAGGCACGATTGATGTGTACTATAAGATTCTCTCATCGGATGATTCAGGATTGTTTGATGACAAAGGTTATCAGTTAATGACGATCACAGATGGATACAACAATGTCTCTGTAAATAGCACTGATATCAAGGACTTTGTGTATGCACCTGGAGTCACAAACATTGCAAATAACTATGTGCAGTATAGTGGATTTACTTCTTTCAAATATTTTGCGATCAAAGTTGTGTTGCGCTCGACCGATACTACAAAGGTTCCTCGTATCCGTGACTTCCGAGTGATTGCATTTCCCGCATTGACATAAATATGGATGATATAACTCACGTTCGAATTGAAAATACTGATCTGATTCGAGAGATGGGATCGAAAGCGGTTCTATCCACGAATCGTCAGGAATTAAGTCGTTATCAGAATGCACGAAAGATGCGTTTACAAGAGAAGCAGTATCAGCAATATCTTGAACAACGAATCAATAAACTAGAGCAACAATTACAACAACTCCATGGCACTATTTCAACTCTTCTTAGCCAACACATTCCAACAACTACTAACAGTGGTCTCGGGACTAATCGGAATCCATAACTATTTGACCAATGGTCCACTCCTCGTTGCTAATACCGAACTCAAACTAACTAGACCCGGAAATAGTCTCAATGTCCGCACGGATATGAGAGTAAATACCCTGTCTGGGATGACAAGTATGTCCACTCCCTATTTAACAGCCAATACTATCAATATTGCCGGAACATTTACATCTACAGACGTTTTCTCCAATACCGCAAATCTAACAACGATTAATGCTAACACATTAACCGCTTCATACGGAAGCGGTTCTCTGACAACTGCGAACATTCAAGTAGCGAACATTTCAAGTGCCACAATCAATACCATTCAAGTATTAGGCACAGTAACTACACAATCTATTATTACAGCCTCGGGAAATATTCAGGGGGGAAACGGAACATTTACATCAATGAATGCCAACACCGGGACATTCACCACATTCAGCGGAACCATTACATATTCAAATATAAGTAATACCCCCACCATCAGCAACACAACAATTCGAAGTTCTATTATTGCTAATGCATTTGGATTAACCAAAGCTGATGTAGGACTTGCAAACGTTGACAATACTTCTGATGCAACAAAGAATGCTGCTACGGCTAACCTTTCCAATAAAACCTTGATGAGTCCACTTATCATTACTGGGAATGTGTCTGCCGATCCCATGATTCAAAATGGAATTGCGTCCGCATCATATGCTCAGCGACAGGGGACGATTGAAAATCCTATCATCAATGGATGTATGGACATTTGGCAACGAGGAAACACATTCATTAATATTCGATCCAAGGTATATACCGCCGATAGATTTGCCGTATGGAATGGCACATCGCAGACAATGCTTAAAGCTATCAAGTCAAATAACGTTCCGACGGTAGCCAATGCAGGTATTCTTCTTACAAATAGTCTAGAAGTTGGCGTAATGACTGCAAATACAACTGTCTCCTCTTCTATGAACGATACGGTTGCTCATCTCATCGAAGGATATACTTTCCGTTCGTTTGCCCAACAGACATTCACCTTAAGTTTTTGGGTCATGTCTTCTAAAACAGGAACTCATTGTGTCGGATTTCTAAATTCATCAGGAGATCGGTCTTATGTAGCTGAATACATCATCAATAATGCTAATACCTGGGAATTTAAAACCATTACCGTTCCTGCAAGCCCCTCAGCAGGCACATGGAATTATACCAATGGAATAGGATTAGATATTCGTTGGGTCCTTGTAGCTGGTTCTAGCTTACAAACTACACCAGGGGTGTGGACTACGGGAAGTTTTTTTGCCACAGCAAATCAAGTCAATTGTGTAGATTCAACATCAAATGTTTTTCGACTTACCGCCATTAAGATGGAATTGGGATCAGTGGTGACTCCCATTAAGTTTCGTCCCTATGCAAAAGAATTGGCACTTTGCCAACGCTATTATAGCAAATCATTTTTACCAGAAACAACACCAGTACTAGGAAATGGATTATATACAGGTGAACCCCATTTTTCTTCCTATAGCGGATCGGGATCAATAAACCGTTGCGATACCCTCTTATATCCCATTCGCATGAGAATAGTCCCTCAAATAACTATATACAGTCCCTTCACAACAACACCAGGAACTTTCCAGTGCTATGACATCACAAGGGGGGCTGATTGTACATCAACAACCGTACACAATGACGAAATAGGATTTTCAGTAACTACCACGCTTCCATCCCCAGCATCTGTTGGTGATGAAATTGCATTCCATTGGACTGCTAATGCAGAGATATAATGATTAACCAAATTTCTCTTACCAATACATTTTTTCACATCCTCCAGACCGTCTCAGCGTTAATCAGTAATACCAATTTATTTACTGACGGACCCACTTTAACTTGCAATACAGAGTTACGACTTATCAAACCTGGAATTACGCTTAACGTCCAATCTTCCGCTATCGTAGCAGGAAATATAACGAGTAGTCAGAGTATCAATGCTGCCAATATTAGTATCACCGGGATTGGGACAGCATTTACCACATCGAATGCGACCATCACAAATATCAATGTCAGTAATTCTTACACCATTACCAATGTCAGCACAGGATCAATTAATTCACAACGCGGAACTATAAATTTAGATGGGTCTGTCGTAATCAGTACAGCCAATCTTCAATCTCTGAGCACCATTAGCTCTCTTATCGCCAATACAGGCACCATGAATGCCTCGACGGTCAATGTAAGCACCCTCACCCTTTCGTCGGGAAATGTCACACTCAACACATTCAATTCACCTAATATTAATGTGGTATCAACTACTATTGGATTAACTACTAATACAGCAATTGATCATTCGATTATTGCAAATGCAGTAATGCAATCATGCATATTTACCGGAACAAGTGGATGGACAGCATCAGAAGTTGGACTTGCAAACGTTGACAATACTTCTGATGCAACCAAAAATTCTGCTATCGCAAATCTCACCAATAAGACATTGATGAGCCCTCTCATTATGGGAGGAATCACATCAGGAGATCCGACTTCGAACGTGGGTATTGCAACAAAGCAATACACCGATTCTTATACCGAACAAATCAACGGTATCATCAATGGGGCGATGGATATTTGGCAAAGGGGAAATACCTATGTGTCTCCAGTATCAGGTGGGTACACTACGGTAGATAGATTTGGACTGGCGTTATTCTTAGGATCTGCATTATTTACTATCAGACAGTCAAATAACGTCCCGACGGTAGCCAATGCAGGGATAGTATTCAACTATAGCTTAGAAATTGATGTAACAACTTCTCAAAGTAGTGTAGGGAGCCCAGAACACTTACAAATTCATTATGGGATGGAGGGATATGATTGGAAATATTTTGCCCAACAGACATTCACCTTAAGTTTTTGGGTTCAAGCAACGAAAACGGGTACTTACTGTGTTCGTTTTTCAAACTCCAATACAGATAGGACATATATTGCCGAATATACAGTTAATGTATCCGATACCTGGGAATTTAAAACCATTACCGTTCCTGCAAGCCCCTCAGCAGGCACATGGAATTATACTAATGGGGCGGGACTGTTCATTGAATGGGTATTGGCACTTGGGGGAAATTTTGGTACAGCGGGAGTGTGGCAAACTGGGGTTGTAGTGGGAACAGCCAATCAGGTCAATATGCTTGACAGCACATCTAATTTTTTCCGCCTCACTGGAGTAAGGATGGAAAGAGGAACATTTGCAACCCCCCTACAACCTCGTCCATTTGAGGAAGAATTACAACGATGTCAACGATATTTTTGTAAATCATTCCACTACAATCAAGCTCCTGTAGCTAATACGGGAATTGACACCATATCATCAATGCATCGTGGACAGACTACTGTAGCAGGAACAGGACAGTATAGAAATTCTTATGCAAGATTTCCTGTTCCTATGAGAAGTATCCCCAACATGACATTCTATAATCCTGGAGCAGGAAACAACCAAGCACGAGATCTTACTATCTCAGCAGATCTCTCGGGGACTACTAATGGATATACAGACGAATGTGGATTTGTTATCTATGCAACAGGTAATGCATCATCAGCTATAGGAGATGAAATTGGAGTTAACTGGACGGCAGAAAAAGAACTCTAAATAAGAGAATCATGATCAATCCACTTACTCTTGCTAATACATTTGCCAATCTTGTCAGTGGCATCTCTTCTTTGATTGGACTTGCTAACAATCTTACGAATGGTCCAACATTCACGGGTAACACAGAACTTATTCTCAGCCGTCCTGGGATCTCCCTGAATATTCAAACCACTGGGATCATTACAGGAACCATCACCACTGGAAATATCACTAGTAATAATATCACGACAAGCAATGGAGTCACTGTCACCAATACCTCTGTACTCGGAAACATTGTTTCCACTGGGGTAACTACTGTAACGAATACATTAACTGCCGGGACACTTATTCCAACCGGGGGAAATGTTTCTTTAAATGCTGTCACCATTGTAAATGCAACAATTAACACAGCACAAGTCACTAACCTCATAACGACAACGGGAATACTTACCCTCAGTGGTGCTACAATCAGTAGCGCAAATATTGCAAATGGTACAGCAAACATTCAAACATTGTCCATCACTACAGGAAACGGAACGCTCGGAACTTCCAATCTTGTTACCAATAACATTACTCTTTCAAACATTTCTAATTCAACAATTAGCAATTCAGTCGTAGTGAATCCAATCGGACTCACCAAAGCTGATGTATTTCTTGGAAATGTTGATGATACCTCAGATGCACAAAAAAATTCAGCGACAGCAAATCTTTACAACAAAACTATCATTTCTCCTCTAATCATCACTGGAACCACCTCTGACTATCCAAATACTTCTCTAGGAATTGCCAATAAGGATTATGTCGATCATCGAACAGAAATAAATGAAAACATCTTGATTAATGGAGCGATGGATATTTGGCAACGATGGACTACAGTTACAGCTAATACCTTTAACACACCCAACCCATCACAAGCTGGCTATTACATCTGTGATCGATGGAACATATTTTTAAGTGCTTCAGCAAATAATCCTCAATCAATTATTTGTAGTCGTTCAACTAACACCCCGACCGTTGCAAATACAGCACTCTATCTAAATTACAGCATTGAAGCTAACGTGCGAAATGTATTTACCGTAACAGCAGATAATGTAGAACAGAGTGCATACATTGCTCAAGGTATTGAGGGGTATGATTGGAGGCAAGCAGCACAACGACCACTAACTCTAAGTTTTTGGGTACAATCTCCAAAGACAGGGCAACATGCTGTATGTTTGAGCACAGGTTTACAGGTTTCTGTACAAAACTCTAGGAAGTACATTGCCGAATACACTATCAATACTCCTAATACTTGGGAATATAAAACTTTGAATTTCCCCCCTTCCCCTCAATCAGGAGATTGGAATTACATTAATGGTTCAGGTGCTGTTCTCATATTCAGTTTAACCAAAGGTACAACGTACACTAACACTCTTCCTGGAATATGGGTGGCAAATAATGCAATATGTACCGCGAATCAAGTAAATGTGATTGATGGAATAGGAAACATTTTCCGTATAACAGCGGTAAAACTTGAAACGGGGAATACTGCAACACATTTCCTTCCACGTCCCTTTGCAGAAGAGCTTCGATACTGTCAACGCACATTTTGTAAATCGTATAATTACGATCAACGAATTTTCCTTTACACCACTACTCCAATTGGGTTAGGAGCCGGACAATTCGCAATGAATTGTCGCGTAAACGGAAATAGCGCATCCTTCTTTTCAGATTGGGTACAATTTCCCGTAACAATGAAGCAATTCCCTCAATGCACAATGCACAATCCACTTAGTTATTCGGGTCAACCAGATGCTACCTACCCATATGACGTAACCGCATCTAAAGTATGTCAAGGGGGAGGGGTAAACTATTCTGGAAGTTTGGGAATGAATGCCACAATAACGGCTAATAGTGGAAGTTCAATAAATAATTTACTCGTATTCAATTGGACAGCATCAGCATCAGAATTCATCTAATACAACCAGAAGGGTATTATTGTGGCTGGATATCTTGAACTTCAAATCGATCAGGGGGCTTCATACAATACTACCATTACACTTTATGAAGCCAATGGAGCCGTCCGCAATTTGGCTACAACAAATGTATCAGCCCAAATGAAGAAATCCTATCAATCTCTGACCACATTCAACTTTACCACCCAGGTGGCCGATGGAGCCAATGGAGTTATCGCAATCTCTATGGATGCCTCCCAAACTGCAAACATAAAAGCTGGGAGATATGTCTATGACGTAAAAACAACTGATCTACAGGGATACATTACACGGGTGCTTCAGGGCATTGTTGTAGTTGATCCAGGAGTAACTAATTAATGGGGAAAGTAGTCGTTAATCCGCAACAGCCTATTGTAGTGAAGGTAAAGCCTGGTGGAGGATCGGGAGCGGACCAATTTGCACGAGATCGAGCCAATGCAGCCTTTAATAAGGCAAATTCAGTAGTGCAAAAAGGCTGGACCACCGTTAACATTGCAGGACATCCAATTGTCTCAGCAAATTCAAACAATGAAATTCTTACCCTTATTCAGGGAGTTGGCATCCTTCTTGATTCAGATCCAGCGAATCAAGCTGTCATCATTACAGCGACAGGAGGATCAGCATTCGATGAAGTTGCTCGAAATTTGGCTAATTCTGCCGTTCGCACCGGATACACCACCTATGTAGCTAATGGGGTCTCCCTCCAACCCCGGAGCAATGCCGATACACTGATTATTACAGGAGTTTCGGGGAATGGCATTGGCATCCGAGCCAATGCACAAACCCAAACAATTGATTTCTCTCTTCAACCATTGTCAATTACTCCTGGAACATATGGAAACAATAATCAACTCCTTCAGATTACAGTTGATATGTTTGGACGTGTAATCTCTGTTTCTAATGTAATTCCCACCTTTGATACCTCCGTTCTGACAACAGGAATTCTTACACCTACACGTGGCGGAACAGGGGCCAATGTCTATACAAATAGACAAATTCTTATTGGAAATAGTATCTCTGGAGGATTGGATGTTGCCACCCTTCAAACTGGAACGGGAATATCTCTCAATGTAACGCAAAATACGATCAACTTGTCATCAAATCTGACACTTCCGGTCCAGAGTCGGTCAATTTCCTATGGAGGCCCACTCCTTAATGAATTTATCACCTACTTTTGGACCAATACGGCCATTACATTTTCACATATGCATAGTGTGGTTGCAGGAACTACCCCCAATGCAACAATAGATATCCTATATACTAGTGATCGAAGCAATACATTAGGAACGACTATTCTAGGAAATCTTATATGCAATAACACAACCACAGGAACAGAGAGTACATCATTTCAAAATGCAACTGTCCCTGCAAATAACTTCATCCTAATTCATACTACAGCCCTCAGTGGAACGGTAGATGAAATTGCTTTAACCTCCTTCTTTAGTAACTAAGGATTTCTATGATTCCATATACCCGTGCAGAGTTTAAGGAATACTGTCTACGTCGATTGGGACAACCAGTCATTGAAATCAATATTGATGACGATCAAGTTGATGATCGTATTGATGATGCCCTCCAATATTTCCAGGACTATCATTTTGATGGAGTAGAAAAATGTTACCTCAAACACCAAATTACCGCACAAGATATGGATCGTCGTTACCTATATGTCCCTGATGTAATTCGCGGTATTGTAGGAATTTTCCCGTTCGATGATTCCAATGCCTCTATCAATATGTTCGATCTTCGCTATCAACTCCGTCTGCATGATTTATATGACTTTACTTCTGTTTCCTATGTCTCTTATGAGATCACGATGCAACATCTTCGGACATTGAATTTATTGTTTGCTGGAACTCCCCAGATTCGATTTAACCGTCATAACAATAAGTTGATGTTGGATATCAATTGGGATTCAGATGTTCATGTGGGGTCATGGGTCATCGTTGAATGTTATCGGGCCTTAAACCCAGATACGATTACTATCACAGGAACTGTGACTACCAATGCAGGAAGTAATACGATTACAGGCACAGCGAATGCTCGATTTGATCAAGAACTTGCAACAGATGATGAAGTCACTGTGGGGAATACATTAACTCGCATTTCTCTTGTCACCTCATCGAATACGGCACAATTAATTGCCCCTCTCGCGGCTGATGCATCTGGGGTGACTGTCACCAAAACAGGAATATCTGGAATCTGGAATGATCGATTCCTAAAACAATATGCGACAGCCTTGATCAAGAAGAATTGGGGGGAAAACCTGAAGAAGTTTGGGAATGTCCAACTTCCAGGAGGAGTCATTCTTAATGGAAAAGAAATCTGGGATGAGGCTACAGACGAAATCCGTAAATTAGAAGAAGAGATGGAAGCTCTCAACGTTCTTCCAAACGAATTCTATATGGGATAGACCATGGCGCGTAATCCATATTTTAATTTTTTTCCTGGGGATCAAGTCACCTCAGAACAACTCCTAATTGAAGATTTAGTCATTGAATCGATGAAAATCCATGGCCACGACATGTACTACATCCCTCGGGAGTCGCGGGATGAAATCGATGCCTTGATGGGAGAAGAACAACTCAAGTCGTATACCAATGCTTACGTTCTGGAATTCTATATCCAGAATGTAACCGGGATGGAGGGGGAACAGGATCTTTTCTCTAAATTTGGATTGGAAATCCGGGATGAGATTAATCTTCTCGTTTCTCGTAGAAGATTCCGTTTTACCGTTCCGAATGCCAAACGCCCCTATGAAGGAGACTTGGTTTATATTCCTTTGATGCAGAACTTCTATGAAATCACACACGTGGAACATGAAAATGATGCGGCCATGTTCTATACCTTGGGAAGGGGACGTGATGCTCAAGTCTATGTGTATGCCTTGAAACTCCGTCAATTCGTGTTCTCGGAAGAGCAAATTCAAACAGGAGTGGATGAAGTGGATGGACAAATTCAGGATGCCTATCGTCCGTTGCGATTGGTCTTTAATACAGGAGGAGTGCGAGACTACGATTTTATTAATCAAGAAGTCGTCTATCAAGGTGCCAATGTAGCCTTCGCAACAGCCAAGGCCAATGCCTATGCGTGGACCCTCAATACGAGAACTTTAGATATTATCAAAGTTTCTGGTACTTTTGTACCAGGATTAATCGTCAAGGGACTTAGCAGCAACGCGCAATGGACCCTCAGTACCGTAAATCAAAATGATGCCTTAGATACGATGTTTGAAGATTTGGTGGATAACAAAGAAATTCGTACTGAGGCCAACACTATTTTAGATTGGTCAGAAACAAATCCATTTGGGAATCCATTAGGATAGAAAGAGTGGTGATTTACGTTAGGAAATGCTCCCTTCTATCATCGCTTGCTTCGCAAGTATGTCTCTCTCTTTGGACACATCTTTAACGATCTCTTTGTCGTTCGAGAAACCGTGAATGGATCTCCGATGGAGTACGTCAAGGTGGGGATTAATTATGCCCCTAAGGAGAAGTATATCACTCGCCTGAAGAGTGACCCCGATATGACAAAATCCATTGCAACTACTCTTCCTCGAATTTCATTTGAAATTGCAGGAATCAACTATGATCCAACCAGAAAACAACAAAGTGTGTTCAAACACAGAGGATTGGCCATCAATCCTAATCGTCCATACTCTCAGTATATGGGAATTCCCTACAAACTCACATTTAATATGAGTATCTATGTGCGCAACATCGAAGACGGCACAATGATTATTGAACAAATCCTTCCTTATTTTCAACCAGACTATACGATCACCGCAGATCTAATTCCAGAAATGGGAATCTCAAAGGATATTCCTATCATTCTCGAATCGATTCAAGAGAACAATGATTACATAGGATCTCTCGATGATAGTCCACGTATAGTCACATGGGATTTGACCTTTGCCATGAATATTTGGCTTTTTGGTCCTGTTGCTAATACTGCCATCATCAAAGGAGTACAAACAGGAAATGCAATCACAGGAGGAGTCACTACAAATATTTACTATGATCGTCGGTATAACCAAGTTCAACAATTGACGGTTACTTCAATCACGAGTGGAGATTTCCATGAGGGGGAAATTGTTACTGTGGATGCACGGGGCATCAGTGGAAAAGTCTACTCCTGGTCCAATGTCAGCAATACGCTTATCATTACGAGTAGTACCGGAACCTTTGCAACCGGAGATTCTATCCGTGGAGTAATTTCCAATACCATTCGTATAGCCAATACTACAATTTCTACACCAATGCTCCTTACCGAAATATATACAGTACAGAAACCCATTACAGCAAATGCTGATAATGATTATGGGTATACCACCACGATTACGGAGTTCCCAAATACATTATGAGTGATTTAGCAAATAATTTGATCAATCTGTTGAATATGGATGATTCGTTTAATGACCCCCCCGAAAGCAATCTCCCCACTGTAGTCAGTATAGCCAATACCATTCCAGTTCCCATTGAAACAGTCAATCCTGAAGAGGATGTACGATTTGCACAGGATAACATTCGTAATGTTATCCGTGATGGTTCACTCTCATTAAGGGAATTATTTGATCTTGCACGAGGATCGGAACATCCTCGGGCCTATGAGGTCTTGGGGAACTTCATGAAAACCTATGCAGAGCTAAATAAAGATCTCATCAGCCTCCATCAGTTGACACGAAAGCAGGATGCTCCATCGTCCTCTAACACTGTTGTCCATGCAGATAAAGCTGTATTTGTCGGTTCAACAGCAGAATTAGGGGAACTGTTGAAGAAACAACGACAAGCCAACAATGCCACAGATCTACCTCAATAATCCCAACACATCATTTGGAATCATTTACACGTACACAAACCTTATCAGTGGGAAGGTGTATGTGGGACAAACTATTCACCCAAATAGAAGGAAATCACGATATCACACCGAATTAGACGCAAAAAGAGCAATTAATCGTGCAATGAAGAAGTATGGAATTAATAACTTTGTATATGCTGTGATCGATCACGCTTCAGATGAAGCCGCTCTTAATTTTCTAGAGCGGCATTATATCCAACAGTTTAAAAGTCATACAACCCAACATGGATACAATATGACTTTGGGTGGGGATGGAATGTCAGGATTTCGACATAGAGATGACTCAAAAAGGAAAATGTCTTTAACTAAACAAGGAGTCACATTATCCCCCAGCCTTAAAGAGTATTTCAATTGGAAGGGAAGAAAACGTGGACCACAAGCTGAAGACCATAAAAGAAAAATAGTTCAATCTAGAATTGGAGTTCCCCTTTCAGCAAAACATAAAGCAAAATTATCTGAAATTGTAACTTGCCCCCACTGTAATACCCAAGGGGGGAAGACAGCTATGTACCGATGGCACTTTGACAAATGTGCACGTTATGAATAAACAAGTATACTTAGCGAATCCCAATCTCAAAGCAGCAGGAGTTCAGATTCCCTTTACCGAATGGGAAGTGGAAGAGTACGTCCGCTGTTCACAGGATCTGACGTATTTTGTCAAGAAGTACTGCAAAATCGTGAACGTCGATAAAGGATTGATCAATTTTGAGATGTTCGACTACCAAGAGGAGATGATTAATCTCTTTAAGGAGAACCGTAAAGTTATCGTCAAACTTCCCCGACAGATGGGGAAGGCTTTAGACATCCAAACTCCCATTTTTACTCCAAAAGGATTCAAACTTCTCTCTGAAATTTCTGTGGGGGATCGTATTTTTGGACCCGATGGAAAAGAAACGTCTGTCACATTCATTACAGATGTTATGCACAATAGACCCTGCTTCAGAGTCCAATTTTCCAATGGGGATGTGATCAATGCAGATACCGAACATCTCTGGACTGTAAATTCCTCAAATTGGGGGAACCAAGAAAAGACTCTGACGACCGAAGAACTGATTCCATACCTTTCTCATACTTCAAAACCGTATATTAATTTTACTAATCCAATTGAACTAGAAGAACAAAAACTTCCAATCGATCCATATATTCTAGGAGTTTGGCTAGGGGATGGCAATTCAAGGGATGCTAGAATTACATGCCATATAAACGACCTAGAAGAATATCGTCATTGGATTCCCATTAGCCATACCTATATTGATAAAAGGAATAGCAATGTTGTATCCGCACAGATAGAAGGACTTCACACGGCTCTAAGAACTAACAAACTTCTACAAAACAAACATATACCCGCAATATATCTCAAGGCATCTATTAGCCAACGAGTATCGCTTCTCCAGGGATTAATGGATACGGATGGATCTGTGACGAATAGAAATGGATCTTGCCAATGGTATCAAAAAAATGAGGCTCTTGTCGATCAGGTGAGGTTTCTTCTCGCAAGTCTTGGAATCAAATCAACCAAAAATTCCAAAAATGTAAATGGACAGCTTTATTTCGCTGTTACATTCACCCCATCTATAAAAGTTTTTCGTCTCAAGAGAAAACTCCTCAAACAGGGACTTGCCTCTCATCCAAAAAACTCACGGCTCTATATTACATCGATTGAACCAATTGACAGTGTACCTGTCCGATGCCTACAAGTAGACAATGAATCTCATCTATTCTTAGCGGGAAATACATTAATTCCTACACATAATACGACCACAACCGCAGCCTTCTTCCTCTGGTACATCCTGTTTCATGACAACAAGGTGACAGCAATCCTAGCCAACAAAGCTGTCCTTGCACGTGAAATTTTGGCACGTATCAAGTTGATGTATGAACACCTTCCATTCTTTATTCAGCAAGGCATCACTGAATGGAACAAAGGATCAATTACGCTCGAAAATGGGTCTAGGGTTCTTGCAGCCGCAACTAGTTCGTCCGGTATCCGTGGATACTCTCTCTCCCTTGTCTTCTTGGATGAGTTTGCCCACGTGCATAACAACATTGCAGAAGAGTTCTTTACCTCAATCTTCCCAACGATTTCGTCTGGTAAAGAGACCAAGATCCTGATCTCTTCTACACCAAACGGCATGAACCACTTCTATAAGTTCTGGATGGAAGCGGAAGCCAAGACCAATGGATTTCTCCCTGTCTTCTATGAGTGGAATCGGATGCCTGGACGTGATCAGGAATGGGTACGAGAACAGGAAACCGCTCTGGGTCCACAAAAATTCCTCCAGGAAGTGTTGTGTCAGTTCATTGGATCATCGGCCACACTCATTTCAGGAGCCAAGCTTGCAGCTATGGCTATTGTGGCTCCTCTTCAGAAGGAGTATGGATTTGATATTTTTGAACACCCCAAGGACAATCATACCTATGTGCTCTCTTGTGACCCATCACGGGGATTGGGGAAAGATTCGTCTGCTTTTACGATCATTGATATCACCCAACTCCCTTACCGAGTGGTGGCCAAATATAAGAGCAACACAATCAGTCCTATTATTCTGCCGAGTTTGATCTTCAATGCGGCCACTCGATACAACAAAGCATATGTCTTGGTTGAAATCAACGATAACGGGCAACAAGTGGTCGATATGCTCCATTGGGACTTGGAGTATGAGAATATCTTTAAGTTTGAGACAGCAATGAAAGGACAGGGAGCACAAGCATCCACAGGACACAAACCACGTACCATGCTCGGGGTCAAAACAACTGAACCCATCAAGCGTATCGGATGTACAAACCTCAAGACCCTGATCGAACAAGACAAGCTGATTGTCACCGATTATGACATCATCCATGAATTCTCAACCTTTACTCAACAACTCCAAACCTGGAAGGCTGAAGAAGGGTTTCATGACGATTTGGTCATGTCTTTGGTTCTCTTTTCGTGGTTGACCACCCAAAAGTACTTCCGAGAGTCTGTCCAAGAATCTATCCGCAAAGCAATTGAATCTCATCAAGCCTCTCTTTTGGAAGGAGAAGTCACCCCGTTTGGCTATATGGATGACGGACAAGGAGACCGTATCCTTGTGGAAGATGGGGATGTTTGGACTTCTGCCCAACAACGAATGTATGGGGAATCCGACTATGGAGAAGTCGATTCCTATACCTACGGTCGGTAGACTCCTTTTTTTATAAATATTGGTACTTGTGAGCTATCTAGTACACGAATACCTTCCTAAATTAAGGAGCATATCCGATGAGTTTTCTAGTTTCTCCTGGAGTTAAAGTTTCAGAAATCGATCTCACCACAGTTGTCCCTAATATTGCCACGACAACCGGAGCCTTTGTCGGACAATTTCAGTGGGGTCCGGTAGAAATCCGCACTCAAGTGACTGATGAAGTTGATCTCAACAATCGGTTCTTGAATCCTGATGCCAACACCTATACCTCCTTCTTCATGGCAGCAAATTTCCTCCAGTATGGAAATGACTTGCGATTGATTCGTGCAGCTAACACCGGAACGAAGAATGCAACTTCTAATAATGCTGCTGCTCTTCAGATTAAGAATGAAGTGGTCTATGAAGAGAGCTATCTAGCTGGGCAGGGTAATTTTGGAAACTGGGCTGCTCGGTATCCGGGTGCGATGGGAAATAATCTCAAGGTGTCGATGTGCGCGTCAGCAAATGCCTACTCACTAAATCTATCATCGGTATCTGTGACGGCCAATGCTGCCAACATTGGAGATACGACAGTTAATACCACAGGATCAGCCAACACCTACACAATTGCAGGGGGATATGTTGCAATCGGGTCGAACCCCTATATCCAGGTGTCAAGCGTCAATGCAACAGCTATCGTTCTTGCAAGCCCATTAACCGTCGCAGTAACCGCAGGATCAACCATTCTCCGTAAGTGGGAGTATGCCGATCAGTTCGATTCTGCACCAGGAACGTCAAGTTATACCACCAACCTCTTGGGGTCCAAGGATGAAATCCATATCATCGTGGTTGATAAGACTGGATTGATCAGCGGAACTCCTGGAACAGTGCTCGAAAAATATCCATTCCTTTCGAAGGCATCAGATGCCAAATCGGATGATGGATCATCCCTCTACTATCCCCGTGTGATCTTTAATAAGTCACGGTACATCTACTGGGGGGATCATGATCCTCGTGGAACCAATTGGGGGAATACCGCAGCAGGAACAACCTTCACGAATGTGGAGACCCCTGTAACAGAAACTCTAGCAGGAGGAGTGGATGCGACTGTAACCGATGGAGACCTTCTCCGTGGATGGGCATACTTTGTGGACCCTGAAACGGTCGATATCTCTCTAATCATCAGCGGAGATGCAAGCACCACAGTGCAGACCTACTTGATTTCAAGTATCGCAGAAGCCCGAAGAGATTGTGTGGCCTTTGTGTCACCGGCTCGATCTGAAGTGGTCAACAATGCTGGATTAGAATCAGATGCTGTGATTGCACACCGTAACAGTCTCCCATCATCGTCCTATGCTGTGATGGACTCGGGATGGAAGTATCAGTACGACAAATACAACGACGTGTACCGTTGGCTTCCTATGAATGCCGATATCGCAGGACTCTGTGTACGCACAGATTTGACACGTGATCCTTGGTACTCCCCCGCAGGGTTTCTCCGTGGATCAATCAAGAATGTGATCAAGTTGTCTTGGGTTCCCAATCAGTCATACCGAGATTCACTCTATCGCAACGGAATCAATCCAGTGACCGTGTTCCCTGGAGAAGGATTCGTGTTGTATGGAGACAAGACGATGCAGAGCAAACCATCTGCCTTTGATCGTATCAACGTAAGACGTTTGTTCATCGTTCTCGAAAAATCAATTTCCCGCTTTGCCAAGTACTCACTCTTTGAATTCAATGATGAGTTTACTCGTGCAGGGTTCATTGCTGCTGTTGAGCCATACTTGCGAGACGTGCAGGGACGAAGAGGAATCACGGATTTCCGTGTGGTATGTGACGATACCAACAACACCGCACAGATCATCGATTCCAACCAATTCGTTGGAGACATCTATGTTGTACCCGCACATAGTATCAACTTTATCCAACTCAATTTCGTTGCTGTGCGTACTGGAGTCTCATTCAGTGAAATTGTGGGGAAGTTCTAAGTTAAGGAAGAAGGAGAATCACCGTGGCATTCAATGTATACGAATTTAGATCACAAATGCAGGGGGACGGAGCACGTCCTAATCTATTCGAAGTCCAATTGACTTTCCCTACATTTATCGCACCAGGAGCCGCACCCCGTAAAGTGTCGTTCATGTGTAAGAGTGCATCACTTCCAGGATCTACGCTTGGACAAGTTCCCTTGCAGTACTTTGGACGTGAAGTCAAGTTACTCGGAAATCGAACCTTCCCTGATTGGAGTGTCACGATTCTAAACGATGAAGATTTCGTGGTCCGTAATGCGTTTGAAAAGTGGATGGCTGGAATGAACTCCCATGTGTCGAACATTCGAGCACAATGGGCTGGAAATTCTCTAGGCTATGCAACTGACGCAATCGTGAAGCAGTATGGAAAGAAAGGGGACAAACTCAAGTCCTATACCTTTGTTGGAATGTTTCCCGTGGATGTAAGTCAAATCGATCTGGACTGGGGAGCAAACGATACGATTGAAGAATACACAGTTACTTTCGCATATCAATATTGGGTTTCACAAAGCCTTGATAATACAGTGATTATCTAAGCCCAAAGGGGGAGTGATTATCACTCCCCCATTTTATTATGACACACAAGCATCATATCATCCCACGTCATGAGTGGAAGCAACGTTTCGGCAACCTGCAAGGATTTAATGATCCTGACAATGTTGTGTACCTGTCAACACCGCAACATGCTCAAGCCCACCAATTCCTTTTCGAATTATTTTCTAAAGAAGAAGACTATATCGCATGGAAGGGACTGAGTGGTGCAATAGGGAAAGATGAAGCTATTCGTCAAGCAATGAGTTTAGGAGCAAAGAAAAAGAAATCTCCTGAAACAATAGAAAGAATGAAACAAGCAGCTATAGCCCGATGGAACAGACCAGGAGAAAGAGAAAAACAGCGTGAACGAAATCTAGGAGAAGGCAATCCTTGTTTCGGAATTAAACAATCTAAAGAATCCAATTCTAAAAGAAGCAAATCCCTTCAAGGTAGACCAGTGACTTGGAAGGAAAAGATCAGTAAAGCACAAAAAGGAATTTCACGTCCTCAGACTTCTGGAACAAAAAACGGAAACTTTAAACATGGAAGATATATAACCACATGATTAGGCTTTTTGGCTACGTTCTTGGCAAAGAACAAGATGTTACAAAAGTAGCTCCTGCAAATACGCAATCTTTTGTCCTGGCACAAAAAGATATTGAAGATGGCGCAATTACTATTACTCAAGGCGCATACTTTGGCCAATATGTAGACCTGGAAGGGTCCGTTCGAAATGAGATCGAACTCATTTCTCGTTATCGGGAAATGTCCCTCCATCCTGAATGTTCTGAAGCCGTCAATGAAATTGTCACAGAAGCCATTACTCAGGACACCGAGGATGGAGACATCGTAGACATCAATCTTGATAAGCTGGAAGTCCCCGACAATATCAAGAAAACGATCCTCAAAGAATTTAAAAACATCAAGCGTCTCCTCAATTTTCAAGAACTCGCAGAAGAACTCTTTCGTCGTTGGTATGTGGATGGTCGCATTTTCTATCATGCAATCATTGACAAGGACAAACCCAAGGACGGACTCAAAGAACTTCGATTCATCGATCCCCGCAAAATACGCAAAGTACGTGAGATCCAGAAAGATCGTGACCCTGCTACAGGAGCCGAGATCATCAAATCCACGTCCGAATATTACATATTCAATGAGCGGGGACTTACTGCCCAGTCCTATACGGCTGGAGTGAATCAGGGAGTCCGCATTGCTCCCGATTCCATCATCAATGTGAACTCAGGACTATTGGATGCGAAATCCACCATGGTCATTTCTTGGTTGCATAAAGCAATCAAAGCCCTCAATCAACTTCGCATGATCGAAGATGCGATTGTCATCTATCGCCTCTCCCGCGCTCCCGAACGTCGAATTTTTTATATCGATGTGGGTAATCTTCCTAAGTTAAAGGCTGAACAATACTTGCGGGACATCATGGTCAAGTACCGCAACAAGTTGGTCTATGATGCCTCTACGGGAGAAATCCGGGATGAACGGAAACACCTCTCGATGCTGGAAGACTTTTGGCTTCCAAGACGTGAAGGAGGAAAGGGAACTGAGATCACAACCCTTCCGGCTGGACAGAACCTGGGACAGTTGGAAGATGTCGAATACTTCCAAAAGAAACTCTATAAGTCCTTGAATGTTCCGATTGGTCGTTTGGACTCCCAACAATCTGGGGGAGGAATCCAGGGACTTGGACGGCTCGCAGAAATCACGCGAGATGAAGTTAAGTTCTTTAAATTCGTCAATCGGCTTCGTGCTCGATTTGGACAGTTGTTCAATGGAGCCCTTCGTCTGCAACTCACTCTCAAGGGAGTCTGTACCCTAGAAGAATGGGAAGAGTTTAAGCAACGGATTTCCTATACCTGGGTGTCGGATTCCAACTTCACTGAACTTCGTGACATGGAGTTGATGAACGAACGTCTCAACCTCTTGGCACGAGTAGACCCCTATATCGGAAAGTACTTCTCTCTGGAATGGACAGAAAAGCATGTCCTGCAACGATCTGATGAAGAAATCAAGGAAATGCGAGAGAAGATCCAGGAAGAATTGGATGCCGGTTTGATTCAATTGCCCCCTCCACCAGGGCAAGTAGGACCGGATGGAATGCCTGTAGGAATGCCCCCAGGAGCGGATATTCCATCACCAGGACAAGAGATGGAACAAGACACTGGACTTGCGGCACCTCCAGGATCATTGACCCCCGGACTCGATCAAGACATGTCCAATACGTTGGGGTCATACAAACAGAAGAAATAATAAATATCAGTATCTTCCACACTAACGAGGATTTCAATGGATAAGCAAAACCTTCCCGCATTCGTTACCTTTGTCGCACAAGATCGTGCTGTTGATGCCCGAAATATTTTGAACACTGAACTCTCTGAACGAGTGCTCGATGCCTTGACTACTCGGAAACAGGAGTTGGCTTCTTCGTTGTTTGGAGGAGGACTCCAGGAAGAAGTGGAACAAGTTGAAGAGTCTGAACAGATCGATGAATTGAAATCTTCTACACTGGGGTCTTATATCAAGAAAGCCGCGCAAAACAGAGAATCCCAAGGATATCGTCAGGGAGAGAATAATGCTCTGAGTCGTTCCGTCCATATTGCAAGAAAAGCGGGTCATGAAGTTAAGGATCAAAGTCACTATCAGGCTAAATCCTACAATGCAGAAAAGAAAGCGATGAGACGCGCTGATGGAATTCGAAGAGCCGTCGATAAGTTGACTAAGCGAGCCCCAGACAATATCAAGCACAAGGACATTGACTAAGTGAAATCTCTTAGCCAACTCCGTCAAACATTGACAGAGAATACGCAACAGTTGGATGAAATCTCATTGAAGACGGCATCCAATGCCTATGCACGTCGAATGAGACGCGCAGACAATAATTATTCAGATCAAAAAACATTTTCCAAACACTATCAAAAAGCCCAAGCCACTGGACGAAGAATTGAAAAAAAATTCGGGCCTGAGGGGAAGAAGACAGCAGAAAAGGCTGATCAAAATTATATCAAGAACCTTGAAGAGTCTAATTCAGCCTGGAATCTTCCCATGGTGCTCCTGCTTCGTCGGAAGACCATTCGCAATTTCTCTGATGGAACCAAGGTTGCGCTGTATTACAACGACCGAATCAATCGGTACTTTACGATCCCTGTCCGTGATGTGGAAGGAGCCGATGATCCAATTGCTGTCTCTGAAGAACTCACATTCGATACTCCGTTCGATCAACTCCAGGCTCTTGCAGAAGGGCTCACAGTGCAATCCTTCACTTTCCCCGATGGAGCGGAAGTGGTTGTGGATCAAGTGACCGCACAGCGTCTGATGGAAACCTATAACGGATTGAATGAATACAACCAGACACGATTCATTGAAGGACTGACTATCCGAGAGAACCTAGAAAAATTTGTGCATTTTGCACAGCGGTAAGGATGCATCGTGAAACTTGTTGAGTCGATTCTGAAGCAGCAATTTATCGGATTGAAAGAAGAGATCTATAAAAAGCTTGAAGCAATCCGAGAACAGAAACTCGTTCAACTGAAACGTAGACTGGGAGCCATTCTCTCAGAAGCGATTCGTCGGACGATCAATGAAGCTGATGTAGTCCGTCAGGGACGAATCAAATTGATTCGCAGACGCATTCGTAAGGGAAAATTACAGCGGAATATTCGCAAGTCCGCAGTGAAAGGATTCACCCTTCAACGAGGAAAGTTAAAACGAATCCCCGCAGCAAGACGCATTCACATGCGGATTGTACAGCGAAGAGCCGAACGGAAACGAAAACAACATCTCCAGTCGAGTTTGAGGAAGCGAAAGATCAGTCTTAGAAAACGGAAGGCAATGGGTATTCATTAAGGAGCAGTTACATGGCCTATGAAATCATCAATTCAGTAAAAGGAAAAACAATTATTCGATGTGTGGATGCTGGAACGTACACGATCCAACTTACAGATCTTCGCGCCAATGCCAACATCGAAAACGTTCAGTCGGCCAGTATCACTGATTTGTTCTGGAGCACGTCTGGAAATATTTTGATTTCCCGTGGGGGAGCCCCCATCATGAACCTCTTTTCAACTGGAGACTCCTATAATATGGAAGGAGTCGTTCCCAAAGCAGGAGCGAACAATAAGACCGCGAATATTCAGATCACCATTGCAGGATCGGGAACCGTCCTGATGGAATTGAGTAAGGACGCACTCTATACCGAAGATATTAACCGCGCACTTCTTAACAACTAAGGGAATCATGAAACTCATCAACGAAGTGGTAGAAGATTTACAGTATCTCACAGAAGACAATGCCCAGACTGGAAAAAAAGATTATTACCTCAAAGGAATCTTTATGCAGTCTGAGAAGCCCAACCGCAATAAACGTCAATACAAGTTCGATACACTTGCACGGGAAATGAGACGATACAACGAAGAGTACATCAAGCAGAATCGGGCTTATGGAGAACTCGGCCACCCAAATTCCCCCACCATCAACATGGAACGAGTGTCCCATATGATTAAGGAACTCCATGCAGAAGGACATGATTTTATCGGAAAAGCCAAGATCATTGATACCCCCTATGGAAATATCGTGAAAACCTTTATTGATGAAGGGGCACGGCTGGGCATGTCTACTCGTGGTCTCGGAACGGTAACCCAAGGACCGGATGGAATTAGTATCGTCCAAGACGATTATCATTTGGCTACGGCTGGAGATATTGTTGCAGACCCTTCAGCCCATGATGCGTTTATGCAAGGCATCAAAGAGTCAAAGGAATGGCTATTTGTGGAAGGAAGGTATATTGAAGCGGACATTGATCATGCACGAAAAGTGATCGATTCTACACCAAGTAAACAATTAGAAGCAATGTGTGAGCGGCTTTTTGAGGACTTCCTGAATAAGCTTGCCGGTTCTAAGCGGTAATGAAAACTTCAAAATTATAAATATCGTACACAAGGAGATTGTTCAATGTCTAAGAAAAAGAATCACCTCATGGAAGCGGCAGCAGAAGTCCTCGCAAAGAGCATTTCAAATGCTCCCAAGATGCCTATGCCAACCATGGACGGAGCGGAAAAGAAAGATATCGGTGGAGACACCATGACCCATCACTCTGATGAAAAGCTCGACGCAACCGCAGGAGTCCCTACGGCAACTCCTCCCGGAAAGACCCCTCCCGTTGGTTCTGAACCTATGCCCCATCTTGAGAAGGATGGATCACAGCTTTCAGAAGACAAAGACGATGATGACGATAAGGATGACGACAAGGACGATAAGAAAAAGAAGTCAGATGATGACGAAGATGACGATGAGGATGACGAAGATTCCAAGAAGATGGAAGAGGCCTGGAAGAAGTCATTATCAGAAGATGTGGCCGCAATCTTGGCATCAGAATCAAGTTTGTCAGAGTCGTTCCGTAAGAAAGCCGCAACCATTTATGAAGCTCGTGTGATTGACCGAGTGAACCAGATTGTAGAACAACTTGAAAAAGATTACGTAGAAGCCTTGGAAGAATCTATTGTTTCGCTTCGTGACCAGTTTGCAGAACAGATCGATCAGTACTTGAACTATGTGGTTGAGAATTGGATGAAGGAAAATGAAGTCGCGGTTGAAACCGGACTCCGTGCAGAATTGACTGAGGAATTCATTGCAGGACTCAAGAACTTGTTCGCAGAGCACTACATCGATGTTCCCGCAGAGAAAGTGGATCTTGTAGAGGAATTGGCAGGAAAGGTTGCCGATTTGGAATCTCAGTTGAATGAAGAAATCAAGCGCGGAATGGGATACAAGCAAGAGATCATCGAAGGAAAGAAGAATGAAGTATTGTCCACGGTCTGTGAAGGATTGACACAGACTCAGGTGGAGAAAGTCCGTTCACTCGCAGAGAGTGTGGAATTCACCGCAGAAGGTGAGTACAAAGAGAAGTTGCAGACAATCCGCGAGAACTTTTTCCCAACGGGAGTGAAGACTTCTAACGATGCCACCAAGGTGTTGACAGAAGCAACAGAACCAGCGGGATCAGACGAAAAGAAACCCCAAGCGATAAGTCCTGATGTTGCACATTATGTGCAAGCACTCGGACGTATCTCTAACTAAGGAGTAGGCCAAAATGTTTTTTGTTACCGAAGAAATGAAGCAAAAATGGGCACCTGTGCTCGATCATCCCAACCTTCCAAAGATCACAGACCCTTATCGTCGTGCCGTAACGGTCCGTGTGTTGGAAAACCAGCAGATGGCACTGGAAGAAGAGAAGCGTCAGTTGGCAGGAGCGGGAATGTTGCAGGAAAATGCAACCAACTCCGTAGGAACGGCTGGATATACCGGATCTTCAACAGCAACAGGACCTGTGGCTGGATATGATCCTATCTTGATCTCCCTCGTTCGCCGTTCGCTCCCTAACTTGATTGCTTATGACATTTGCGGAGTCCAGCCAATGACCGGACCTACCGGATTGATCTTCGCAATGCGTTCAAACTACGCAAACAGCAATACCCGCTTGGGTGAAACGTTTTACAATGAAGTCAACACTGCGTTTACCGGAAACGGAGCGCAGACCGCATTGACTTTGGCTGCCGATACCTCACTCGGAAGCGGAAACGTCTTTGCATCAACCGTCACCACGGGTAATGCAATGCCAACCGCAACCGCAGAAGGATTGGGAACCACTGGAGGGGGAACCTTCCCTGAAATGGGATTCTCAATCGAAAAGGTGACTGTCACTGCAATGAGCCGTGCGTTGAAAGCAGAATATACCATGGAACTTGCACAGGACTTGAAAGCCGTGCATGGATTGGATGCTGAAACCGAGTTGAGCAACATCCTCTCTGCCGAAGTCCTCACGGAAATTAACCGTGAAGTGCTTCGTACCATCTATACGGTGTGTAAGGTGGGATGTCAGGTGGGAACCACCACAACCGGAACCTTTGACTTAGATACTGACTCCAACGGACGTTGGATGGTGGAAAAGACCAAGGGTCTCGTGTTCCAGATTGAGCGCGAAGCTAACGCTATCGCCAAGTTGACTCGTCGCGGTAAGGGGAACGTGGTGATTACGTCTTCAGACGTAGCATCAGCCCTTGCACTCGCAGGAGTCTTGGATTATCAGGGTGCGTTGAAGGATCAGGTAAACCTCCAGGTGGATGACACCGGAAACACCTTTGCAGGAACCCTCTTGGGCCGCTACAAGGTGTATATCGATCCTTACTTCCCAACCTCGTCATCAGCAGAATTTGCTGTGATCGGGTACAAGGGAAATAACGCATATGATGCAGGTATCTTCTACTGTCCATATGTGCCTCTCCAGATGGTTCGTGCAATCGATCCTAACAGCTTCCAACCAAAGATTGGTTTCAAGACTCGTTATGGACTCGTTGCTAACCCCTATGCAGAAGGATTGACTCAGGGATCTGGAAACTTGAATGCCAAGGCAAATGTGTACTACAGGGGTTTTAAAATCCAGAATATCATGTAATTGATTTCTTTGAGAAATCTGGTAGAATAGAGATTGGGAGTCGAAAGACTCCCTTTCTTTATCCCTAAACAATGTGAGGAAGATTCAATAAGCAATACAGACTTCTATGGTGTAATCTATACATATACCAATAATACTAATGGGAAGAAATATGTCGGCCAAACTATTAACCCCACATCCCGCAAGCAAGACTACCTCCGAGAAATCAAAACGGATGATGGACGCGCAATCAACCTAGCGATGAAAATTGATGGAATTGATAAGTTCTCCTATAAAATTATCGATCATGCGACCGACCAAGAAGCCCTCAATTTTCTAGAACAACACTATATCCAATTCTTCCGGTCTCACGTCACACAAAACGGATACAACCAAACATTTGGTGGATTGGGATGTTCTGGATACATCAGAACTCAAGAAGACAGACAGCGCAAGCGAGAAGCCGCACTGAAACGGTGGAACTCTCCAGAAGGCTTAGAAGAACGAAAGCAAAGAAGCGAACAGTTAAAGGGAGTCAATAATCCCCGTTTCGGAAAAGAAAGCACAATGAAGGGGAAGAGACATAATGAAGTAGCACGAGAAATCATATCTCAGAAAGCAAAAGACCGACTCCAAGATAAAACCAACCACCCACGATTTGGAGTCATTGTGACCGAAGAGACCAGGAAAAAGATTGCTTTGTCTAAACGAGGAAAGAAAGCCCATCCTAACACCGTAGCTGCATTTGCGTGTACCTGGGAAATTACCACCCCAACAGGAGAGAAAGAGGTGATTGTGAACCTCAATGAATACTGCCGGAATCACAATCTTCAGCAACAAAATATGGTAAGTGTGTCTAAAGGAATCGTGTCGCAACACAAAGGATTTCGTTGCAAAAAACTAACTGATATGGTATAATTTCTAAATTATGACCATTTCCCAATTGATCGAACATCTGCAATTAATAGAAGAGAAGCACGGAGATCTGCCGGTTTGTCGAATGACAGATCGTCTGGATTGGTGTGTTCTAGACCCAGATGAACTCAGTATCGTGACAGATAATGAAACCCGTTGGAAGTATCTTCGCCTTGGGGAAATCTCCTAAATACTGACGTAGGAGGATTCTATGAAAACCTGCAAGCGTCAAGTTCGTTGTACGATCTGCACATCCTATCGATGGATGGGAAATGCTAAAGAACGGTTCAAAGCCAAAGAACAAGCTACCAAAAAGCGTATGATCAAAGAAATCCGTAATGCAACCGACTAATACCAATGTTCTTCAACAAAATAAATACGTCCTCACCTTCACACGAATCCCCAATGTGCAATACTTCTGTCAAGTCGTTGCCCTTCCAGGGCTGACGATGGGAGAAGCCCTCCAGAACTCTCCCTTCATTGATCTCTACGCTCCTGGAGACAAGCTGACCTATGACTATCTCACAGTCACATTCCTGATCGATGAGGAGTTAAAAGCATGGTTAGAGATCCATGATTGGATTCGATCTATGGCCTTTCCTCGGGACTTTAATGAATATAAGGACATGGGACGGTTTGTTCGTAATGCCTCTGAAATTTCTCGTACCCCACAGTACTCTGATGCAACCTTAACGGTCCTAGATTCCAAGCAGAATGCCAAACTCCGATTTAAATTCAAGGACTGTTTCCCCACCTCTCTGTCTGCCATTGTTTTTAATACTCAAGAATCTCCCGAGACTCCGTTGACTGCCGATGTCTCATTCCGTTTCATGATCTATGATCTTGACAAATAAGGGTAAGTATGGTATCCTCCCGAAATCCACTCACGTGGAAACTTGGTGAACCTCTCCGTCTCGAAATCGATCAAAAACGGGAACTCATCAATCAATTGGTAGGCAATCTCTATCCCTCGATTGTATGGGAAGAGATTGAACGTCTATCAGACGAACACAAAAGGATCACAGGCATTGAGTACTACGGACCCAATAAACGATATTGAAGACCCAAATAGTATTGAGACGGCTATTGGGGATCTCCTTCAAATGTGGAAGGAAGATGCCAAAATAGATCGAACAGATCCAGGAACCGAACTGAGTAAGATCGGCTCTCTTCATTCTAAGTATCTCACAATCCTCTCCATGAATCGTCGTTCCCTCAAGCAGCTAGAGCGGTCCATGAAGAAGCTACGCAAACTGAAATGGGAATACTATACCGGGAAACTGGATCAGGCTACGCTCAAGGAACTGGGCTGGTCTCCGTTTCCCCATATCCTCAAGTCCGACATCTCCACCTATATGGATGCTGACAAGGATGTCTTGATCATGGTGAAAAAGATAGACATGTATGAAGAGATTGTGTCGATCTGTGAATCAATCATGAAGGAACTTAATTCTCGCACATTCCAATTGCGGGATATTGTGCAATGGGAGAGATTCATTTCAGGTGTCAATTGATGTCTTGGTCCATGGAATCAACGAAGCCTACATAAAAATCTCCTGTGAAGACGGCATTGCACAGGAGATCACGGACCATTTTACTTTTGATGTCCCAAACGCAAAATACGATGAACGATTCAAAAAGAAAATTTGGGATGGGAAGATAAGATTAGCAAATAGACGCACTGGACTCCTGTACCGTGGTCTCCTCCCTCATCTAGTCGAATTCTGCCAATCTCATTCCTACTCTATCCATGTGGATGATCAGTGTACCATCCAGGAAGAACTATCCCTCCATGAGGGGAAGCAGTTTATCGATTCCCTTGGGCTTCCAGACGGCATTGAACAGAGGGATTATCAGCTAGACGCATTTGTCCACTGTATTCGTAATAAACGTCAAGTCTTCCTCTCTCCGACAGGATCAGGCAAGAGTCTGACCCTCTACTTCATCATTCGGTATCTCGAACATATCAAGTACCAGAAGGGTCTTCTGATCGTTCCCACTACCTCTCTAGTGGAACAGATGTACTCGGATTTTGAATCCTACGGATGGAAGGGACTCCCCAAGGCTGCACACCGAGTCTATGCAGGAAAGCTGAAACAGGTTCCCCACTTCCTCACCATTACGACCTGGCAATCCATGTTTAAGCAAGACCCTTCCTTCTTCAAACAATTCGATTTTGTGATTGGAGACGAAGGGCATCTCTTCAAGGCCAACTCCTTGAAGGGGATCATGGAGAATCTGACCAATGCACGAACACGAATAGCCTGCACAGGAACTCTAGACGGCAGCAAGACACACAAACTTGTCCTTGAGGGATTGTTTGGAACTGTCCGTAGGATCGTCACCACCAGAGAATTGATGGACCGGGGAATCTTGGCCCAACTGAAAATCAAAGCATTAATTCTCAAATATCCATCAGAAGTGTGTCGAGGACTCAAGGAAGATAAAGCCGACTACCAAGAAGAACTGGATTATATTGTTGGATGTGAAGCCCGAAACAAATTCATTCGCAACTTAGCTCTCTCCCTCAAAGGCAACACACTTATTTTATATCAGTTTGTCCAAAAACATGGAGTTCTGTTGTATACTCTCCTGAAAGAAGCGAATCCCTACCGGACTATCTACTTAATTTATTCGGGCACTCCCGCAGAGGAGCGGGAAGCGATTCGTAAGCACATCGAAACCATCGATGATGCGATTATTGTTGCGTCTTATGGGACTTTTTCCACAGGAGTGAATCTCAAGAACCTGCACAACCTGATCATGGCTTCTCCTTCAAAGGGACCCATTCGGAATCTCCAGTCCATTGGACGATCACTCCGAAAGACTGCCGGAAAGGATAGTGCAACCTTGTTTGATATTGTGGATGACATGCGACTCAGGAAGCATCAGAATTTCTGTCTGAGACATTTTTTGGAACGAGTAGATACCTATAACAGCCAACGGTTCAAATACAAACTGTATCAGATCGATCTCAAGGGAGCGACCTATGACCGAAAAGACTCCTGATATTGGTATTTTTCGATTAGTGACAGGAGAAGATGTCATTTCAGAATGGGAAATGAAGAATGGCCATTTCAACTTTACCCATCCTTTGAAACTGATCTTCCGACGATTGGCTACCGGGGAGGTGGGGGTACTTCTGATCCCATGGATTCCTGAAGAAGTGATTGCTCCAAATATAATTACATGCCCCATACTTCTTAGAGACATCCTCACTATTTTTGAAGCGCGGCAATCAATGAAAGACTTTTATCTTGATGTACGAACAATCCGTGCTCATCAATTGAAAAAGAATGATCAAAAACTTGATCAACATATTGCCGATATGAGTGCCACCTACATGATGGATCAAAGTAAAGGATTCCATCAACGGCTCATGGAGGAATATGAAGAACATTTTAACAATCTGGACATAGACGAGAGTATCGTCTTTCACTAAAGGGAACTATGGCATATATTAACAATGAAACTTTTTTACAGGCTCTGGTTGCATATCGATCTGCCGTTCAGAAAGCTCAAAAAAATAAACAAGAACGACCACAATTACCCGATGAAATTGGATTATATTTCCTCATGATTGCAGATCACCTTTCCCGTAAACCAAATTTTGTAGCTTATACATTTCGTGAAGAAATGATAGGAGATTCGGTTGAAAATTGTCTCCAATATGTAGATAATTTTGACCCCCATCGGTCGAGTAATCCCTTCTCCTACTTCACTCAGATCATTTACTTTGCCTTTTTGAGACGAATAGCTAAGGAGAAGAAACAACTCTATATCAAATACAAAGCCACAGAACAATTTAGCACTCTGAATGATAATATGCTCCATGACACTGATGACATGGGGAACCCCAATATGCCGCTATATGACAACATTCTCGAATTCATTCAGAACTATGAAAAAACCCGAGAGACCAAAAAACAGAAGCAGAAACCTAAAATCAAAGGCATTGAAAAATTTATGGAGGACTAATGCACATCAATCAATTAAGCGATGCAGAAGACGAACGACTCACCCTTCTTATTGAAGAATCATCGGAAGTCATTCAAGCCGCGACTAAAATACAACGACATGGATATGAATCTAAATGGCTTTCCTCTGAAACAAATCGGGAACACCTTGAAAAAGAGATCGGAGATTTTCTTTATATCATGAATCTGATGATTGAACGTCATGACCTAAATCCAAAAACTATTGGGGAAGCAATAGACGCTAAAGCAGATCGTATCGGAAAATTTTTACATTATCAATAACCCTAATGGGGCAAGATATGCGGGTTGCAATTATAAACGATAGCCACATGGGGGCCAGATCTGAAAATCCCTATGTAGACGAATTCTTCTTTCAGTTCTGGGAGAACGTTTTCTTCCCCTACCTGGATAAGCACAACATCAAGATGATCTTTCATCTCGGGGATGCCTTTGAACGTCGAAAGTTTATCAACTTCAAGATCCTCTACAATTGGCGCAAGAAATTCTTTGAACCGATTGCTAAACGAAATATCAATATGATCATGCTTCTAGGAAATCATGACATCTTCCATTCAGACACCTCTGAAGTGAATGCCATGGAGGAAGTGATTGCAAGAAAATATCCCAATATTACTATTCTCAAGGATGCCCAAGACATCACAATCGTCAATTCAGATCCAACAATTCCTGTAGATACTTTCGGTCCATTTGCTATGATTCCTTGGATCAATGAAGAGAACTTACATCATACCTTGGATTTTCTCAAAACCAGTCAAGCCCGAATTGCCTTTGGGCATTTAGAGGTCTCAGGATTTGAAATGGACCGAGGACAAGTCTGCAATGAAGGATTTCCACGAGACCTTTTCAACCGATTTGAAAAGGTCTACACTGGACATTTTCACCATGCTTCTAATGATGGCCACATTTACTATATAGGGAATCAATACCAGATAACATGGGCTGATTATGGAGACCAACGGGGATTCAGTGTCTTCGATCTCAATACCCATGAAATAGAATTTATTCCAAATCCCTATACACTTTTTCACAAAATCAGCTATAATGATGATTTCCATGACTTTGAATATTGGAAGAAGTTCGATTACAGTCCCTACAAGAACACCTATGTAAAGGTCATTGTCATCAAGAAGAAGAATCCGTACCTCTTCGATACCGTTCTTGAAAATATCTATCGAGCCAAACCAATTGATGTGAATGTCGTTGAGGACTTCTCCGATTCCCCCATCACCACAACTGGAGAAGCAATTGATCAAGCCGAAGATACGATGACGATCCTAAACAAGTTTGTAGATATCAACTGCAACCTAGAGAAACCTGACAAATTGAAGGGACTTCTCCGAGAAGTGTATGTAGAAGCATTGGATACAGAAGATGATTAAATTCCAAAAGATATCCTGGAAAAACTTCCTCGCTACCGGAAACTACTGGATTGAAATTCCCTTGGATGAACACCAAACTACACTGATTTATGGGAAGAATGGATGTGGGAAATCAACCATCCTGGATGCAATTTGCTTTGCCTTATTTGGAAGTCCATTTCGTAAAATCAATAAACCTACTGTAGTCAATTCTATCAACAAGAAAGAGTGCGAAGTCCACATTCAGTTCATGATCAATGAGACCCAATATCTGATCAAGCGAGGAATCGGTCCTGCTCTCTTTGAACTCTATGTGAATGGAGAACGAGAAAAAAAGCAAACCAGTACGGATGATCTCCAAGAACACATCGAACACTTCATCCTCAAGTTCAATAAAAAATCTTTTACTCAGATTGTGATTGCAGGGTCTGCATCCTATGTTCCATTTATGGAACTCACAGCAGCAGATCGAAGGCTAATCATTGAAGATCTTTTGGATATTGGCATTTTCTCTACAATGCATGAGATCATCAAAGAACGAGTGAAAACCAATAAGGAAGAAATTGCCGAAAACAAGTTGAAATTAGAATCCGCAGAGCAACGCAAGGAAATGCAAGAATCTCATATCAAAGAACTCCAGCAGAACCGAGATGAATTGATGAAGCAATATCAAGAAGAGTTGGATGCCAATATCCTCCACAACCAAACTCTTCAAGCCAACATTCAGACATACACCAACGCTATCGAGAAACTAACACCCACGATAGCTAAGAAAAGGAAAACCCAAGAGAAGATTCGACAACTTCTCAAGATGGAAGCCAAACTCGAACAGACGATTGCGCGGCATCAAGAACATGCCACCTTCTTTACAGAGAATGAGACCTGCCCCACCTGTACACAGGTTATCGATGACATCCTACGCAACGAGAAGAAGACTGAATATCGGGGGAAATTACAGAAAGTGGAAGACGGCTTGGCTGAACTCCGTAAACAACTCATTTCCCAACAGCATGAAGCAGCCCACATAGAGACGGCTGAAGAAGTAGCTCAAAACCATCAGACAGCTATTCTCGGATTTGGTCAACAGATCTCTATGAATGAAAAGTACAACCAAGATCTGAATAAGAAGATGGCTGAATTGGCTTCCCGTGCAACCGGAACGACCAAAGAGGAAGACCAACTTAGGAAGATCCTGGAAGAATTGAAGACACTCGAACAGACCAAAGAATCCTTGATGGAAGAAAAGCAGTACCTAGATTATGCTGCTACCCTTCTGAAGGATACCGGAATCAAATCCAAGATCATCAAGCAGTATATCCCCGTGATCAATGCTCTCTGCAATCAATACTTGGCCAAGTTCGATTTCTTTGTGAACTTCCATCTAGACGAAAATTTCAAGGAGACCATCAAATCGCGGCATCGAGACGATTTTGTCTATCATTCCTTCTCTGAAGGACAGAAGATGCGGATTCTCTTGGCCCTCATTTTTACCTGGAGGGCTATTGCCAAGATGAAGCATTCCATTGATACCAATCTGTTTATCTTGGATGAAATCTTCGAATCAGCCTTGGATGCAGATGGGACCGATGAACTCATCAAGATCCTCAATGAGATGAAGGATATCAATTTGATTGTCATTTCGCCGAAAGGTGATATAATGCGCGAAAAATTCTCCCATACCATCAAATTCTTCGAACGGCAAAACTTCTCATATATGGAGCAATCATGAACCCACCAGAAGTCCTACGCATTGATACTACTGAAGGTCTCGAACCGAAAAAGAAACTCGAACCCTTCCAGATTTATAACGAACACTTTCCGGGATTGAAAGCCGTCTCTGCCGATTTCAATTTTGAAAATCCTCAAATGAACCCCGAAGAATTGGCCCAACGGTTGATGCTGACGATGAAGATGTATGGAGGAATCGGATTGGCTGCTATCCAGTGTGGATTACTTCTACGAGTCTTCGCTTTAGGATGTGATATTGTATGTTTCAATCCCAAGATCATCAGTGTCTCCGAAGACACCAACCGAGAAAAGGAAGGATGTCTCTCTTTTCCAGGATTGTTCCTTCCGGTTACTCGGGCCAACAGCGTCACGCTTCTGTGGTATGACGAAAAGGCTCAACTCCATCAAAAGGAATTTACTGGACTAACAGCACGAACGATCCTCCATGAGTATGACCATTTGGATGGGAAGGTCTTCATAGATTATGTGGGCAAGGGACTGAACTATCAGATAGCCAAGAAGAAACAGAAGAAGCTCTTCAAGAAGGCCGCACAAGTTCAAGCGATTCGGGAACGGTATCGACAACTGGAAGAAGCTAAGCAAAGTAAAGATACTGGAGTCTTGAAAATTAAGACAGGGATATGATGAAAGATTGGCAAAAAGGATAGGCTGAAAGGTTGGTAAATTATAAATAGAGGTATGAATTATAGAAAAATTTAAGAAAAACATTTTGGAAGTATTCCAATA